>Ga0256830_1002285_pt1 | contig 12757 bp, 10 predicted proteins | sample 128326metaG_FD_190537 | JGI IMG/M metagenome (GOLD analysis project Ga0256830, IMG submission 190537) | Hydrothermal vent microbial communities from Lau Basin, Pacific Ocean - 128-326 | ecosystem: Environmental > Aquatic > Marine > Hydrothermal vents | place: Pacific Ocean: Lau Basin | collected...
CCCTGATGCGGTCCCTCTTTTCGTATTTCCTCTTTCCCTTTGCCAGTGCGACCTCAACCTTTGCCCAGGGGCCCTTGAAGTATATCTTCAGGGGGATCAGGGTATAGCCCTTCTGGGCTATCTGTCCCATCAGTCTCTGGATCTCTTTTTTGTGAAAGAGCAGTTTTCTTGTCCTTACAGGGTCATGGTTCATGATATTACCATGACTGTAAGGACTTATATGACAGTTCAACAACCAGGCTTCTCCTTCTTTTATTATAACATAACTGTCTTTGAGATTGGCCCTTCCTTCTCTCAGGGATTTTACCTCTGTGCCTGTCAGAACAATTCCTGCTTCGTAGGTCTCTATGATATCATAATCGTGGTAGGCCTTGCGATTCTGACAGACTATCTTCATTAATTTGATGATCTCTCTATAGCCCTGCGGGCTATGTCTTTCCTGTAGTGCATACCCTCAAAGTGGATCTTCTCAATTGCACTGTATGCCCTGTCCCTTGCCTCTTTTATGTCTGTACCAAGTGCGGTAACACCCAATACCCTTCCACCAGAGGTGACAATCTTTCCATCCTGGAAGGACGTACCAGCATGAAAGACCACAACATCGTTCATTTTTTTTACATCATCAAGCCCCTTTATCTCCTTACCCTTCTCATACCTGCCCGGATAACCTCCCGAGGCAGCTACTACACATACAGAGGCCTCGGGTCTCCACTGAAGTGTCATCCTTGAAAGCCTCTCCTCCACTATTGCAAGGGATATCTCAAGGAGATCTGACTTCAAACGTGTAAGCAGGGGCTGGGTTTCGGGATCACCGAATCTGCAGTTGAATTCAAGCACGTGGGGCCTGCCCTTGTTGATCATCAGGCCGGCATAGAGCACACCCTTGTATCTTATGCCCTCTTTGTTCAATCCCTTGATAGCTGGCTTCATTACCTTTTCCATGATATCCTTTTCTATATCTGCTGATACAACAGGTGCAGGGCTGTATGCACCCATGCCGCCTGTGTTCGGTCCCTCGTCATTGTCATAGACCCTCTTGTGGTCCTGTGAACTTGCCATTGGCAGTATCGTCTCTCCATCTGTAAACACCAGATAAGATGCCTCTTCACCCTGGAGACATTCCTCTACCACCACCCTGTCGCCTGCATCTCCGAAGACCCTGTCCTTCATGATCTTTTTCAGTGCATCAATGGCCTCATCAACTGTCTTTGCAACAACCACGCCCTTGCCAGCGGCAAGACCATCAGCCTTGATCACAATTGGTGCACCCTTCATCCTCACATACTCCTCTGCATGCAGATAGGATGTAAAGACCCTGTACTCTGCTGTGGGGATCCCATGGCGTTTCATGAACTCCTTTGCAAAGACCTTGCTGGCTTCAAGTTGTGAGGCCCTGCTGTCAGGACCCATTATCTTTAGCTCATTCTTCTCAAATACATCCACTATGCCCTTTGCAAGTGGGTCCTCCGGGCCTACTATGGTGAGGTCAATCCATTCGTACTTGACAAAATCCACTAATGATTCAAAGTCTCTCAGATCTATATCCACACACTCTGCATGTTCAGCTATACCAGCATTGCCAGGACAGCAGTAGATCTTATCCACCTTGGGGCTCTGTGCAAGTTTCCATACTATGGCATGTTCTCTTCCTCCACCACCAATGACAAGAACCTTCATTGGAAATCCTCCTTAATTTCTTTTTTGTTCAGCTCTGATCACAAGCCAGTAGACGAGACCAAGTGTCAGTATGGCGGCGACAAAGTAATATGCTGTTTCCAGCTTTTCATGCTTGAGGGTAACAACCATGAGGTCCCTTATGAATGCCACAAGGGCAACGCCGATAAAAACACTTATATTGAACTTCCCTCCCTTGAGGTGGGATATCTCCGTGTTCATCAGCTCTATCAGAACCCACAGGATAAGTAGCGAACCAAGGGCGGTGATGATGCCACGTGAAAGGCCCTCCTGAAACATCTTCACCACATCGTAGGCAAAGAGACCCACAACACCAAGGGTGATAAATATAAGCGCAAAGACAAGCACAAGGTTCATGGCGCCTGAGAACCTTTCTGCAAAGGTAACCAGTGAGCTTTTCAGCCTGTAGGCTGTGGAGTACTGCTGTATCTCCTCCTCCACATAGGAGCTTGTGATTACATCAAGGTTTATATCAATCAGCTTGTTCAGGGACTCCTTGAGGGCTGTCCTGTGGACGCGATCATCAATCTCCTCTGACAGTATATCCATAAGCATTGCCCTTATGGCATTCATTGATACACTGACATGGTGGGGGTCTATCCCAAGGGCTGCATGAACCTTTCCCACCTTTACAAGGCGCAGATGATAATTGCCATCATAGGGTCCCCTGAAGAGATTCAGCAGCCAGTGTTTGTGATGCTTTCGGAGGTCAGGATGCTTCTTCAGTTTCTCAATTATAACAGGGTCACCCATGGCGATTATTCTCTGCTGAAGATTATCAATGATCCTGTCAACACGTTTTTCAATCAAGGGATAGAGGCTCTGGACCTGTTCCTCATCCTTGATGGTCAGGTTGTAATGTTCCTTTATTATGTTGAATCTTTCCATCTTTTACTGTTCGGACTCCTCTATCGTCTTCTGAAGATACCCCGCTATGGCTGCGTCATATCTTGATGTGAGGGCAAACACCTTTTGTGCAAGCCTTACCCTCGTTTTATAGGAGACCTCTCCACCAAGTCTGACCATCTCCTCTCTCACGGTATCATAATCCCCCGGGTCTACTATAACAACAACACTCTCAAAATTCTTTGCAGCTGCCCTTATCATGGTAGGGCCTCCGATGTCTATATTCTCAATAGCCTCAGGGAATGTTACATCAGGCTTAGATATGGTCTTCTCAAAGGGGTAGAGGTTTACAACCACCATATCAATCGGTTCAATGCCATGCTCTTTTAACTGTTCCATGTGTTCAGGAATGTCTCTCCGGGCAAGGAGCCCTCCGTGTATCTTTGGATGAAGGGTCTTGACCCTTCCATCAAGGATCTCTGGAAACCCTGTATAGTCGGATACATCTCTCACCTCAATACCCGAGTCCCTGAGTTTCTTGGCTGTGCCACCGGTGGAGAGTATCTCCACCCCAAGGTCGGACAATGCCCTGGCAAAATCATCCACCCCGGTCTTATCAGAAACACTTATGATTGCCCTTCTTATCTTTCCCATCTTTATCCTCCTGACAGAAATTGGTTTTGCTCATCCACGCCTAAACTGCTCACTGCTTACTACTAACCCATCAACCCATTTACTCATCTACCCATCCACCCATCAACTGCTCACTGCTTACTGCTCACTCTTAACTCCTGACTCCTGACTGTCTTATTGGCACCCCGCCTTGCTTACAATTCTGAAATTACAGTGATTTTAGCATCTTGATATTGGAAAGGTAAAGACTTTATGATAGTATTTATGCAGGTGTTTGTGTATGAAGCTGTTGACAGGGATGGAAAGAGGGTAAAGGCAAAGGTCCAGGCTGTTGACATGGAGTCACTCAAGGAGTCCCTGAGGAAAGAGGGATACATTCCTTTGTCAATCTCACCTTTCCGTGAAAGCAGATTTAGGATCTTCAGGCGGGCAGGCCAGAAAGATCTTCTCATTCTAACCCAGGAACTGGCAAGTCTTATTGGGTCCGGTCTGCCCCTGGACAGGGCAATATTGATCCTCTCTCAACATGCTGAGAAACATGAATTAAGAGAGGTCCTGAACGAAATATACAAGGACCTGCAACAGGGTAAATCCCTTTCAGAGGCAATGAGAAGGCACAGGATATTCCCAAAACTCTATGTGAACATGGTCCGTTCCGGTGAGACCGGTGGTGTGCTTGAGCCCGTTCTGATGAGAATCGTGTCCTTTCTTGAGACAACGACAGCCTTCAAGGAAGAGGTGCTTTCCGTACTTATCTATCCCATCCTCTTGACCATTGTGGGTTCTGCCTCAATAGCTGTACTCATGCTTTATGTTATTCCGAAATTCGCAGTAATATTTGAAGAGATGGGACAGAGCCTTCCGCTGCCCACCATGATACTCCTTAATACAAGCCATTTTATTGTGAGGTTCTGGTGGCTTGGGGTTGCACTGGTACTGGCAATTCTTTACCTTGTGAAACGATATAAAGACACCGATGAAGGACGGCTCTTCATGGACCGTATTCTTCTCAGAATCCCTGTTGTGAGCAAACTACAGACAAGACTTTATATATCCCGCTTTGCAAGAACCATGGGTACACTCCTCAAGAGCGGTGTGCCCATCCTCAAGGCGATAAGGATATCACGGGAGGTCATAGGCAATGAGGTGGTTTCCAGACGGCTTGAGGGGCTTGAGGAAGGGGTACGAAAGGGGCGGGGTATAAGCCAGCCGTTGAGAGAAAGCGGGGTGTTCCCCGAGATTGTGCTTCAGATGGTGGCGGTAGGCGAGGAGGCTGGCAGGCTGGAGGAGACCTTTCTCAATATAGCTGAGCGATTTGAGAGTGAGACACGCTCCATGATAAAGAGGCTGATAGCCTTCATTGAGCCAGCGATTATACTCCTGATGGGGCTGATGGTCGCCTTCATTGTTATATCCATGCTCCTTGCGATCTTCAGTATTAATGAGATACCCCTGTAATCTCCCCTCATTGCAGAGGGTATCAAGACGCCCGGGGATTCATAAAAAAGATGCAAAAGCAGTGTTCCAGGAGGTGAAATCCTTTCTTGGATGAAGATAGTGCCAGGACCGGAATGGTTTGAGATAGCCGAGAGACTTGAGAGACATGCCGGGAAGATCCTCCTCATAGGTGCATCTGATACGGGGAAGACCTCTCTTTCACGATTCCTTGTGGAAACACTGGTAAGGTCAGGCAGAGAGGTATGTCTCCTTGATGCTGATATCGGTCAGTCCACCATCGGGCCCCCTGCTACGGTAAGCATGAAGTTCTATCATGAAGAAGAGGACCTCCACTGCATCTCTCCAGATTACATGTCTTTCATAGGTGTCTTCAACCCCTCAAAGAGAATCCGCCAGATGCTGAGGGCGATAAGGGTGCTCTATGATATTGCAAGAGAGAGACCAACGGTGCGGATCATTGTTGATACCACAGGGCTTGTATCCGGCAGGATCGGTTTTTATCTCAAAACGGGCAAGATAAGGCTCATCAGGCCTGATTATGTAGTTGCACTGCAGCGGGCCCATGAGCTTGAACACATACTCTCTGCTGTGGAAGGATCAAGGATAATAAGGGTACCTGTTTCACCCTGTGTAAAAGAGCGTACCCGTCAATACAGGATCAACTATCGTAACAGGAGGTTCAGGGAGTATTTCCAGGATCTCTGTATTCATAGCCTTTCGTTGCATGACATATCCCTTGTCTATAGAGACAGGATCTATAAGCCTGCTGAGATATTCATAAAGGACAATACCGTGCTTGGTCTGAACAGTGAGGCTGATATAACCCTTGGGCTCGGGCTCTTTGATGGTATAGGCGAGGGAAAGATATTCATCACCACACCGCTTGAAAGCCTCAAAGGGATTAACAGGATTGTAGTTGGAGAGATTCAATACATTGAGAATTGAGACCATGGACTACCGGGCCTGACCTGGGAATCCATTGTGGTCTTCCTTTTGTTGTCATTCCCCAGCCCCCTGGTTAAGCCAGAGGGCATGCTTGACTGGGGAATCCATTGAAGGACTGTGGATTGTCGGATCAGGCCCCACAATGACAACCATCCTGTAATCAGACCGGTGATGAACCGTTGTCACCCCTTGGTTCTATCCTCACAGGGGTGGGATGGGCCCTTCCATCTCTGGAGACCTTGACAAGGGTGTTCACCCTTGCATGGGCAAAGTGCACCGGTACAAAGAGCATGCCATGGGGTACCTCATCAGAGACCCTTGCCTTTATGAAGACCTCACCCCTTCTGGAGGAAATCTTGATGAATCCGCCGTCAGTGACATTGTATTTCCCCGCATCCTCGGGGCTTATCTGGACAAAGGCATCAGAGAGCACATGGCTGAGGCTCTTGGACATCACCGAGAGTGCTCCTGAGTGCTGCATTATATTACCCGTTACCATGAGGATCGGATATTCACTGTCAGGCTGTTCCTCAAGGGTATACCCCACTGGTGAGAACCTCCATCTCTGGATACCCGAGTCAATATCTATCCTGCTTATCTCGTCCCTGAGGGTGGAGAATTCTATCACTCCGAGGTCATGCTCCATCACACGGGCTATGTTCCTCAGTATCTTCCAGTCTGGCACTGATTCACCCGCTGCAGCAACCACCTTTGGGGCTGGCTGTGGTATCCCCTCGGCATTAATGAATGTACCTTCCTTTTCAGCCCAGCTTGCTGCGGGCAGCACCACATCAGCCATCTTGGCTGTCTCAGATAGCCTTATGTCCTGCACTATAAGAAGCTCAAGGCCTCTCAGGGTCTCCTCAATCCTTCCAGCATCAGGCATTGTAACAAGGGGGTCCTCACCCATTATGTAAAGGGCCTTTAGTGAGCCAGGTTCATAGAGCATTGTATAGAGGTCTTTACCCTCAGAGAGGGGTCTTACACCGGTCAGCCAGGCACCATAGGTATTGGAATAGTCAGCAGGTATCTGGAGTGCCTCGGGGCCCTCATTGAGAAGCATTAATAACTGGGCAGCAGCCTTCACCGTCTCTATCCCCTTCTGGTTCTCGGCAGCCCCGACTGTCAGTGCAATGAGCCTGCTTTCGGCATTTATGAACCTCTTCGCTGAATCAATAAAGCTCTCACTGTCAAGCCCTGTCAGCTCTTGTACCCTCTCTGGTGTGTACTCCTTTACCGAGTCCATCAGTTCCTCAAGTCCTTCAACCTCAAGCTCCATCTTATGGTGGACCCCCTCTTTGAGGGCATAATTAATCAGCCCCAGCAGATAGACTGTTCCGGTGGCTGGTTTGATCCTGTACCACTTTGATGAGCGACGGGCAAGCTTTGTCATCCTGGGCTCTACCACCATGAGATGGGAACCCCGGTTCTTTGCCTCAAGGAACTTGAGTCCGAAGATGGGGTGAGTGGAGGTGATGTCTGATTCAAGGACGAGTATCACCTCTTTGCCTATGGGGGACTCAAGCTTTACGGGGTTAAGCCTCAACCCATAGGTCTCTTCAAAACCCCTGAGCACCCAGGCATAACCCAGCCGTGCAGAGGAGTCTATATTATCACTGCCGATTACATCCCTCATGAATTTCTGTAACATGAAGTTGTCTTCAAGGGTGGCCCGGGCGGAACCTATCGCACCTATAGCTGAAGGACCATGTTCGTTCCTGATGGCCTTCAGCCTTTCCGTTACATAGTATATGGCCTCTTCCCAGGAAACCTCCTTCAGTTCACCATCCTGTCTGATCATGGGTGTTTTCAGCCTTGATTCGCCGTAGATGAAATCAAAACCGAACCTTCCCTTGCCACAGAGATCTCCGTCATTGACACCCTTTCCGTCCACACCTCTGACTCTGAGTATCCTGCCTTCCCTGAGGTCAAGTGTGAGTGTGCAGCCCACACCACAGTAGGGGCATATGCTGTCGTGGCTTTCAAGGAACCAGGCCCTTGCCCTGTATTTGTAGGGTTTTGCACCCAGGGCGCCAACAGGACATGCATCAACACACTGTCCGCAGAACTCACAGTCAAGGGTCTCTTCAAAGGCAGGACTTATCTTTGTCTTGAATCCCCTGCCGATGAAATTGATTGCACCTACACCCTGGTGTTCCCAGCAGACCCTCACACACCTGCCGCAGAGTATGCATCTGTTGGGGTTCCGCTCAATAAGAGGGCTTGTTGCCTCGGGGTCATGCTTCCTCTCTGCATAGAACCTGCCCTCAGAAGGCCCGTACTTGTATGCCAGATCCTGAAGTGCACATTCACCCGCCTTGTCACAGATGGGGCAGTCAAGGGGGTGGTGGACCAGGAGGAGTTCAAGAACGGTCTTTCTTGCCTTTCTCAATGTTGGTGTGTCTGTATGAATAATCATCCCGTTGTCAGCAGGTGTTGAACAGGCGGCCATGAGCTTCCTCTGCCCCTCAACCTCAACAAGACAGAGGCGGCATCCGCCATAGGGCTTCAACCTCCTGTCCCAGCAGAGGTGTGGAATGTAGATGTTGTTCTCTCTGGCCACATCAAGGATGGTCATCCCTTTTCTTGCCTGTACTTTTTTACCATCAATGGTCAACTCAATCATCATCTATCCTCCTTAAATTTTTCATGTGCCAGACATTTTGTACAAGGGAAAATGGTTCCATGTTGTTTCTGAAGAGTTCCGATAAAATGGTCTATATCACCTCTTTAATCTGCAACCTCAACCTTCTCCTTGAACATATCCCTCGGGCCAACCTTCACAGCACCGAACTTGCATTTTTCATAACAGGTTCTGCACTTTATACACTCGGCCTGGTTTATATGATGGGGTTTCTTTTTCTCGCCTGTGATAGCCTTGACAGGACAGTTTCTTGCACAAACCGTGCATCCCGTGCATGCATCGGTATCTATGTAGAATGTGGAAAGCTCTCTGCAGACACCTGCCTTACACCACTTTTCATATATGTGTGACTCGTATTCATCCCTGAAATACCTGATAGTGGTCAGGACAGGATTTGGTGCTGTCTGACCAAGGCCACAGAGGGATGTCTTGATTATGTCTTTTGCCAGATCCTCAAGGGTCTCAATGTCACCCTCTTTACCTCTTCCTTCCGTTATGTCTATCAGCTTGTCAAGCATGACACGTGTGCCGATTCTGCAGGGTGGGCATTTGCCACAGGACTCGTCAGCGGTGAACTCAAGGAAGAACCTTGCCACATTCACCATGCAGTTATAGTCATCCATCACAACCATTCCACCTGAACCGACAATTGCACCTGTCTTAACAATATCCTCGTAGGTGACGGGGGTGTCAAGGAGATGCTCGGGAATGCAGCCTCCTGACGGACCTCCTAACTGTACTGCCTTGAATTTTCTGCCTTTCTGTATCCCCCCGCCTATGTCGTATATAATGGTTCTCAATGGTATCCCCATGGGGACCTCAATGAGGCCGATGTTCTTCACCGCACCTGTAAGGGCAAAGACCTTTGTCCCTGTTGATTTCTCAGTGCCAAGGCTCCTGAACCATTGCGCTCCGTTAAGGATTATCTGGGGAATGTTTGCATAGGTCTCAACATTGTTGAGTACCGTCGGTTTCCCCCAGAGCCCCTGGTTGACAGGAAAGGGAGGTCTTGGTATGGGCATGCCCCGTTTACCCTCAAGAGACCTCATCAGGGCTGTCTCCTCACCACAGACAAAGGCCCCTGCGCCCTGGTATATCTCAATATCAAGATCAAATCCTGAGTCCAGGATGTTTTCACCAAGAAGACCATACTCTTTTGCCTGATCAATGGCCAGCTGCAATCTTCTCACAGCCAGGGGATACTCGGCCCTCACATATATGTATCCCTTGTTTGCACCGATTGCCTTTGCACCGATGATCATACCCTCAAGGACCACATGGGGGTCTGCCTCCATTATTGATCTGTCCATGAACGCCCCAGGGTCACCTTCGTCACCATTGCAGAGTATGTATTTCTGGTCACCCTTTGCCCTGTAGCATAACTCCCATTTAAGGCCTGTGGGGAATCCCGCACCTCCACGGCCCCTGAGCCCCGAGTCCTTTATCTCCTTGATAATCTCCTCAGGTGTCATCTCAAGCAGTGCCTTGGCTGCTGCCATGTAACCATCCCTGGCGATGTAGTCCTCAATGCTCTCGGGGTCAATGAGGCCTTTATTCCTCAATGCCCTGAGCACCTGATGTTTGAAGAAGGGGATCTCGTTCATTGAAGGCACGGCGACCCTTTTCTCCGGTTCATGATACATGAATTTCTCAACAGGTCTTCCCTTCACAAAATGCTCTTCAACAAGATAGGGGATATCCTGGGGTTTGAGCTTTTCGTAGAATATATCATCAGGATGCACAATCATCAGGGGACCCTGAGCGCAGAACCCGTTACATCCTGTGAGTGTTATGATTATCTCGTTCTGGAGTCCCCTCTTTCTCAGCTCCTCTTCAAGTGCCTCCTTGATCTTCAGGCTGCCACTGGCAATACATCCCGTGCCACCGCAAAGCATTAGATTTGCTCTATATCTCTCCATTCAAACCTCCATGAAACTAATATTTAACCATTGAAGAAACTCCTTCAAAGTCTCTTACACATGATGCTCTTATGTTGATTCCAGCTCTACCCCACATTGTCGGATTCAATCAATAGGATGTTTCACAGCCCTGCACAAATGCAAGCTCTTCCACTACCTTGCCGCCGATAATATGCTCCCTGACGATCCTCCTTGTCTTCTCCTCATTCAGGTCAACGTATTTCACAGGTGGTTGATTAACAACCTCTACGGTGATCATGGGTTCGCGGCTACAGAGCCCTGCACATCCTGATGTGGTTACAGCAACATCTGTTACCCCTGCCTTGGCCAGCTCATCCATGATTGTATTCATTATCTCCCTTGCTCCAGCAGCAAGACCGCATGTGCCCATATGCACAGTGACCCTCACCCTCTGTGCCTCTTCCCTTAACGTCCTTTTGGCCTTGTATTCCTCCTTTATCTTTTTAAGATCATCCACTGTCAGCTTTGGCATTCCCTAACCTCCTTTTTAGTTATTAGTCATATTGTCTTAATATCTCTCCCACCTTGACAGGGTCTACAGCACCGTGTGTGTCATGGTCAATCACCACAACAGGGGCAAGACCGCAGGCACCAAGACATCTGACTGTCTCCATTGAGAACTTTCTGTCAGGTGTTATCCCACCCTCTTCAATTCCCAGAAGTTCTTTCAGTTTCGCAAGTATCTCATTTGCACGTTTTACATAACAGGCTGTCCCAAGGCAGACCCTGATGTTGTGTTTGCCCTTGGGCTTCATCGTAAAGAAGGAATAGAAGGATACAACAGCATGAACCTCGCTGACGGGTATATTGAGCTCCTTAGCGATCAGCCTCTGCACAGTGGGAGGGAGATAGCCCAGAACCTCCTGGGTTCCCTGCAGTATGGGGATTAATGCCCCTGGTTTGTGTCTGTATCTGTTGATCACGTCCATTATCTCATTGAACTTTGCCTCAACATCTGTCACTTCCATTGGTTTCTCTTCAACTGGCGCCTTTGCCTTCACTGTGCTCAGGGCCTTTTCGGTAACATGAAGCAAAAGTTCAGGGGAGAAAGGTTTTGGTAGATAATCAATGATTCCATGTTCAAGGGCATCCTTGATGCTTTCCTGGGACGGATAGCCTGTGATCACCACTATTCCAACCTGGGGGTTGTTCTTGTGTATCCAGTGGATAAGTTCAAGCCCGTCCACCTCTGGCATCTTGAGGTCGGTTATTACAAGGTCAAACCCTCCATTCTTCAGGGATTCAATGGCATCCTTTGCGCGGGTTACTCCTTTTACATTATATCCCTTCGGGGCGAGTATCCTTTCACAGCTTTTTATAACAACCTCTTCATCGTCAACAATAAGGATATTTCCTTCCATTACTTCCTCCTTTATAAATGAAAAGTCTTGTCAAAACTCAAACTGTCCGGGACAGTGCATTCTCACCTTCAACATTCGCATATGATCCTACAGCTCAAGTGGTATCACCCTGGCCAGCCATACAAGCCAGCCTTCGGATAGATGTTCCTTGAAGAGGGAGCATATGATATCGTTTGCCCTTGAGTTGATCTCCTTTATCTCGGAGGTCATGGGAGCAGGGATATCTATTATCTTTCCCGAGCCGGTCAGTAGCCTTGCAAAGGGCTCACCAGCCTTTACCTTCTGCACATTGAGATAATCCACATATAGCATCTCACCTGCAGCCATCTCGTACCTCAGGTCATAACCTATCTCCCATAGGCCGCTTCTTGTGGGTCTTGCCCAGACGCCCTCTTTATAGAATATAACAGGATTTTCCTTGTCGCGGAGCGGCACGATGTAATCACGGAACTCGTTGATATAGGCCTGCCGCAGGATCCAGCCCCTTCTATCAAAGACCTTCCTGGCTACATTGATCATGAACTCCGGTGTGAAGGGCTTTTCAATGTATTCAAAGGCACCCAGCTTGATGGATTCCTTTGCATCCTCAAGGGTTGGATAGCCCGTGATCACCACCACATCCGTATTCGGCTGGATAACCCTGGACTCCCTGAGGACCTCAATACCTGATGTGTCCGGAAGACGGATGTCTGTAATGAGGAGATCAAACTCCTCCTTTTCAAGCTCTTTCAGTGCGTCCTCACCCTTTGCCGCTGTCCTGATGTTGTAACCCTCTGCACCGAGGATCCTTTTACAGCTAAGGGTCACAACAGGATCATCATCCAATACGAGTATCTTTCCTTTTTCCATGAGCACCTCCTTTCAACTATAACAAAGCAACTTCCTTGCCAGCAACCTGCCAGGAGGAGGAAGAGGTGGAAAATAAGAGTTTTTCATGGTATTTCAACCACTTCCTCTCTGATGCCTGTTTCTCAACCATGTCCGGGGAAACCACTGCTGTATTATTTAATTATACACTCATATGTATATATTTTTCATACACCCTAAGATAGCGATTGCCTATGCAGTTCAACATTATGGGTACATAGGTATTGCCTGCTTTTGTGCTTGACCTTTTTCTATCGGCATTCTTGGGACATCTCTGCATTGAAAGACAAATATAAGATTGGATTTTCAGAGGGCAGGGTACCCCTTTTCCCCGGAAAATCTTTCAGGTGGCAGGTTGAAGTTCAAAA
>Ga0256830_1002286_pt1 | contig 12752 bp, 9 predicted proteins | sample 128326metaG_FD_190537 | JGI IMG/M metagenome (GOLD analysis project Ga0256830, IMG submission 190537) | Hydrothermal vent microbial communities from Lau Basin, Pacific Ocean - 128-326 | ecosystem: Environmental > Aquatic > Marine > Hydrothermal vents | place: Pacific Ocean: Lau Basin | collected...
GGGTGAACGAATATTCTCCCTGGGGATTTCCCCAGTTGATTTTCTCTCCAGGTGGAATCAAAGAAGCCTTAGAAAAAATAGATAAAGGAGAATACTGTATGGTATGGATAGATGAATATAATGCCAGAGATTTTTCTTCGGAGGAGATAAAGGTTTTCCTTAAAAAAGGGGGAGGCATGGTGCTAACTTCCACTGCCTATTCTGATACTACTCTCTTACCTGTAGAACCGGGGAAGAGATCCTTAAGAAAGAAACTCATCCTGCTTAGATCTCCTATCACCGAACCCATATTCAGCTTGAAAAGGGATTTTGAGGGAGAATTTAAGGTTATGGAGGTCCAGAGAGTAAAGAAAGGTGGTAAGGTAATCGCTACCTGGGAGGATGGTAGTCCGGCTATAGTCATCTCAGAGAAACATGGAAAACGCATTGCTTTTGTTGGGAGCCGGCTGGAAGGGGATTATACATTTGGGAAAAGGGGAGAGAAATTTATAGAAGAAAATTGGCAAAAGAATCTCTGGCTTATAACGGGGTTATATAACCAGATCTTCCGATGGACAGTTGGTATAGGGCAGGATGAATAAGAGAAGGAGAGAGAAAAAATGGGAAGAGAAAAGTTAGCTATAGAGGGTGGTAAACCGGTAAGAATAAAACCTTTTCCCCGGGCAGCGGATTCCACAGGGAGGGATATTGGAGAGGAAGAACTTTCTCTGCTTAGAGAGGTTATATATTCGGGAACCCTCTGGCGAAATAATGGAAGCAAGGTTATTCGGTTTGAGAAAGCGTTTGCTTCCTTCTATGGGGTGGAGAATGCTGTAGCCTCCACCTCTGGCACCGCAGCTATTCATGTAGCAGTAGGAGCAATTAATCCCAATCCGGGAGATGAAATTATTACCACACCTTTGACGGATATGGGGACAGTAATCCCTATCCTTTGTCAAAACGCTATCCCCGTATTTGCTGATGTTGATCCCCGAGCTTTTAATATTGACCCTCTTAGTATAGAGAAAAATATCACCTCACGAACTATAGCTATAATTGTGGTTCACATATTCGGTAATGCAGCAGATATGGATCCCATAATGAATATTGCTGAAAAATATGGTCTTTATGTAATTGAAGATTGCTCTCAGGCATATCTGACTCGCTACAAAGGGAAACTGGTGGGGACAATAGGGGATCTTGGATGTTTTAGCCTTCAACAGAGTAAACATATAACCTGTGGAGATGGGGGTATAACCCTGGTAAATAACCCCCATCTTAGTTCCCGAGCTAAGTTATTCGCTGATAAGGGCTGGCCCAGAGAAGGTGGCATACGAGACCATATCCTTCTGGCACCCAATTACCGAATGACAGAACTCCAGGGAGCTGTGGCTCTGGCACAGTTAAATAAGTTGGAAAAAGTCCTCTCCCTGCGGAGAAAAAATGCTAAACTGTTAACGGAGCTTCTTCAGGATATTCCCGGGGTTCACCCACCCTATGTTCCTCCCTATAGTGAGCATTCTTACTGGAAATATGTTTTTACTATAGATGAAAAAAAATTAAAATGTACCACTAAGGAATTTGGAAATGCTTTGAGAGAAGAAAGGATCCCGGTGGAGATAGGAGCAGGCTATCCTAAGGGGCCTATTTTCATGTGCGAAATGTTGAAAAACAAAAGAACCTATGGCGATTCCCAGTTCCCCTGGAATTCTCCCTATGGAAGAAATATTGACTACAACGAATCTCTTACTCCCGTTGCTTCCCGGATTATCCCCCGTCTGCTTGGAATTTACTGGGATGAGTTTTTCTCCGAGGAAGATATAAAGGACATAGCTCATGCCATAGGTAAAGTGGTAGACTATTTTCTTGAGAGATGATAGCAGATATCAATTCTTATTTCGGTTTCTATCCTATAAAAAAACTTGATGTATCCTTCCAGAGACTCGTAGAGATAAAGAATAAACATTCTATTGACAGGATTTTCACCCTTTCTCTTCGGGGAATATTTTATAATTTCCAGGAGGGAAATCAGGAGACATTACTGAAAGTAAAAGAAGATAGAACCTTCCAGCCGGTAGCCACTATAGACCTGAGGATGTATTTTGGAGAGGAGGATTACTTCAGAAAAATAGAGAAAAAATTTCAGATTCTGAGGCTTTTCCCTGCCACTCAGGGATGGCCAATAGAATATTCTCCCTTTTACAGACTCCTCCCCTGGATAGAGGAGTTAAACATGGTTCTAATGGTAGAGATTGGGAGAGGAAGAGGAGGTGATATCACCAAACTTTCTCGGTTAACTTCTAAATTTACGTTTCCTGTCATCCTGACAGGTATTGGATACTGGAATTTTGCGGAGACCCTATCCTGTATGAAGGATAATCCCCGTATCTACGTGGAGACCTCACAGTTTAACACTCCGGATGCTTACGAGGTTTTCTGTAAGGAAGTAGGAGAAGGACGGATAATATTTGGCTCAGGGATTCCTTTACAGTCTTTTCTCTCCGTATGGTTACCTTTTGAGAGAAGTAAGCTAAGTCGGATAGAGAAGGAGAAAATAGCCGGTAAAAATATATCCCGGCTTCTGAACCTATGAAAATAATAGATATTCATGCTCATTGGGGTAAATGGTTTTTCCCCATCTATCTTACGGATACAGAAAGTATTTTGGCAAAGATGAGAAGGGAAAATATTGAAAAGATCATTTTCTCCTCTCTTAAGGGGCTGGTTTACGACTTCCGGGAAGGGAATAAAGAGCTCAAAAAGGTTCTGGATAGGGAATCTTCCTTTTACGGCTGGGTGGAGGTAAATCCCCATTACCCTAAAGAGTCCTTTGAAGAGATGGAGAGGTATCTTCCTCTGGATAAGTTCGTAGGACTGGGGGAACTTTACAGTAATGGGTATGTAGATAGTAAAGTAGATTCCCCGGGTTATCGGAAGATCTTGGAGAAACTTCTGGATTTTCCCCGGAAAACAAGGGTCCTCTTTCACTGCACCGGGCAGGAGAATGTGGGGAGACTGATCCGTCTGGCAAAGGAATTTTCCCAGATTATCTTCATATTAGCCCATGCCAATATAGATCTGGAGATTTTTGGGAAAGAGGTGAAGGATATATCCAACCTCTATTTTGAAATTTCCGGAGCAAACCCTCCCTTTAATCGGATAGAAGAGTTAGTAAATCACATGGGAACGGAGAAGATTTTCTTTGGTAGCGATCTAAATCTGCTTAATCCTGCAACGTTTATAGGGAGAGTAAAGGATTCTGCAATATCTCCCCGGGAAAGAGAAGCAATTTTCTATTATAATGCCTTACGGATATTCCGGGAATTAAATATTTAATTCTGAATAAAGCAATTTATAGATAGGCTTGCGGATAAGGAGAAGAATTTTCCTCCCAGGGTTCCAAGAAGGATAAAAAGAAGAGAAGGAAAGGTTCTATGAATAATCTATCCAATCCCGCAGTAGAATTGCAGGAAAAGATTATTTTACGGGAAATTATCCCTCCAGAAAAATTTCTCTTTTCTGAAGGAGTGGAGAAGTTTGCCGCAGATTCTCATATCCATTCCTTCACCCGTGCTTTTGGTTTGCCAGAGGAACGTTTATGTGCTTGCTGTTTTGAGAAACCCCTGAGAGTAGAATTTACCCTCCCGCGTCTTCTCTATTCTGGGGAGAAACAATCAAGGATTTTCTTAAAATTGGTAGGGATGCTTAAAGAATGGCGGAAATACAGTTTACCTCTCGGGATGAAACTCAACGGAAGAGAGTTTTTCCAGGGTTTTGTTTTCTTTGAGAACGTCTGCCGGGGCTGGCCCAGTAACTATTTTTATCTCCCTCCTGAAGTTTTAAAAGAGGGGAGAAATATACTTGAGATCTTAAATAAAAGTAAGGGAAAGGGAAAAGAAAACATTCTTTTTGTAAACCGGGTGGAGATAATAGAGAAACTTCCTTACCAGGATCTGGCTCTTATTTATGTTCCTTCCTTGGTGGAGAGGGGAGAGGTTTTCCGGGTGGAGGTGAGTGTTCTTAAACCCTACCGGGAGGTCCGGGTGAATTCTAAGGGGTGGTGTGAATGGCTTGGGGTTACAAGAAGAGACCTTCATCCCCTCTCTCTGGAGGAGGAAGACCTGGGAAGAATTAAAGAGATAAGAAAGGAAGGAAGATACAGTTTCCTTTTCCAGGCAGAGGAAGAGGGAGTGGAGAAGGAGATATGTATAAGGTTTGAGGAGAAGGAGTTAATAGCGCGGGTGGGTCTGGTTTGCAGAAAGGAAGATTCTCTCCCCCTCTGGGTGGGGACGGATTCTGATGATCACAGGCATGATGAGAGCGGGGAAATGGAGAAGATTCTGGAGAGATTATACTCCACGGAGATGGGGAATTTTATAGGATTCCGCCCGGGTTTTGGGAGAAATTATGTTAAACCCGCAGGAAAAGAGAGATGGAAAAGATGGGTTACTTTCTGTGAGGAACGGAAAGTAGGTTTTCGCATCACCACCTGGCCTCTTCCGGGAAACCCTTTCCCGGTGGAATTTTTGAAAAAGAGAAGATTTTTCCAGGGTATTCATCTGCACGAGAGTTATCTCATATTTCAGCGTCTTCTCAATCCCGGGATGAAGATGGAAGAGGATGAGAGGAGATACCTTGAGGAAATGGAGAGGGGAGATACCATAGAAAGAAAAGAGGAGGTCTATATCCGATATCTTTCCCGTCTCCCGGAGAAGATTTCCTCCCTGAACTTTCCCATTTTCTGGGGTGAACCCAGTCTCCTGGCAGGGTATTTGCCCTTAAGAAAAGGGGATATTCTCATTGCTGAACCCGTATCCAATGTTTCTCTCCTTTTCGGACTGATAAGGGGTGTCTCCAGGGTCAGGGGAAACCTTCTCTGGGGAGCGCATATTCCCATAGACTGGTATTTAGGATTTCCTCATGATGAGGCTGCTTCAAGACGTTTCAGGATTTTACTTAACCTTGTCTATACCCATGGGGGAAACTATGCCTACGCGGAGAATGCTCTATTTAAAACCAATGCTTACCAGCGCTTTGATGAAGAAGACAGGTTCTGCACCAGAAATAGAGAGATTATAAGGAATTTTTATCGTTATGTTCGCCTCCATCCCCGTAAGGGGAGAGTTAAGGTGAATCTTGCAGTCCTTTACGGCAGATTTGAGCATATCCTCTGGCTTCCCGATGATAGAATACCCGAAGTCAAAGACACCAATGACTGGGATGATTTTTTCTGGGGAAGATGGAAGAATATTTCCTCTCGCTGGTCCTGGAGGGCTATTGATGGATGGCTCCCTCCCCTTCCCCTGAACGAGTATAAAGATAATCCCTCAATCCTTAAACTTTTCTGCGGGACTCCCTTCGGGCAGGTGGATATTATTCCCTGGGATACCCCTTTAGAAATTCTTTCTTCCTATAAATGCATCGTCCTTCTGGGCTGGAATACTATGGATGAGAATCTCTATGGTAAGTTGAAAAGGTATGTGGAAGGGGGTGGAATTCTCTATATTTTCGTCTCTCATTTTGATACTCGTCTGAATCCGGAGAAAAGAATGAGACTATGGAAGAGAGGAAAAATATCTGACCTTACAGGAGTAGAGGTTATTGGTCCAGGAGAAAGGATAGAAAGTATAAAAGTGGAAAAGTCCTTCATGGAAGAATGGAGAGGAGGGGAAGAGTATCCTGTTAAAGAGAATATTCGGGGTTCTATTCTAAAAAATATCTCTGCTCAAGTCTTAGCAAGAACAGATAAAGGGATTCCGCTCCTACTACGCAATCCCTTGGGAAGGGGAGAGGTATATACAGGTAACTTCTGGGAGATCTCCGGTGCTAATTCTATTGTCAGATTCAATCAGAAGATGCTCCGATTTCTGGGGTCAAAAGTTAGCGAGGAATTTGGAATAGAAGGTGCAAACTGTATAAATTATACCCTCTGGGAGCACCAGGAAGAGGACACAGGAAGAATGTATCTGGTAAATGTGAACTGGAAAAAGCCCGGGAATAGGGAGAAGTTTTCTCTCAGTTTGTGGGGAAAAACTTATCCGGTGGATTGTAGAGAGGGGTTAATTCGGGAGGTGGTCTGGGAAGATAGTATTGCTCTAAGTTCAGTAGAAATAAATATCTGGATTGCTTTTCTCAAAAAGATTGAGGAGAAATTATACACCGCTGAACTCTGCGGAACAGGAGAAGGAAAAATTCTGGGTTTTCTCAAAGAAAAGGAAAGGATAGAGATAAAGGATGGGAAAGGAGAAATCTTTAGGGCTAGCGAGGGAAAAAAGGATACCTTTTCTCTTCCAGTAAAAGTAGAAGGTAAGCTTTCTCTCCAAATCAGGTTACTCTGAGCAAAGAGAATCCATGACATGGGGGCAATGCTTCCCTAAAAAAATTCAAGTTTAAGTGTCAAAGGCAAACCCTGCTCCCCCGTACCTTCTCATCATAGCCAACACTCCCAAACCGGGCATTTACACTAAAAGTGCGCAAGTTCAGAAACATATTAGAGAAAAATGGAGAGGACATAAAAAGAAACTCACCTGTTCCCTTCCGTAGGGAGGACGGATAGGTCTTATCTTTTATTTTATAATACTAAAAGACCCCACAGGTCCCGGGAATATTCCCCTCCTCTAAAGTGCCTCATCCAGAAAGAGAGTTTTTACAATATGTTATGGACTTGTCCGGGAAGTTGTTGGAAACCTGAGAATGAGGTAAAATATCACTGCGCTAAATTATACGGCACACGAACAGGAGAGGTGGCCGAGCGGATTAAGGCGGCGCCCTGCTAAGGCGTTGTCCGATTTAATGTCGGACCGTGGGTTCGAATCCCACCCTCTCCGCAGAGAGAATAGCTATTGGCAGGCTGAAGATGCTATTTAAGATATTTGGCCGTGCTACACGGGGAGGTAGCGGTGCCCTGAACCTGCAATCCGCTCTAGCAGGGTGGAATTCCCTTCCCGCGGCTATCTCTTTTCAGGAAGGGTCCGAGTAAGGGACAAAGAAGGCTGGATCCTGTGCACTGGAGGGTTATGAACCCCGCCAGGCCCGGAAGGGAGCAGCGGTAAGTAACTTTTCCAGGTGCCGCAGGGACATCTGGCTGGAGTTACCTGCCCGGATACCCCTGGGAGGAGAAGTCAAAGGAGGGGTGCACGGCCACTATATTTAAGATATAACCGTGTGGATGGCAGGTGGTAGAATTATTTCTCGGTTTGTTGCTCGTAAGTAAGTTTAGAACTGACCTGACTGGTAGGGAGGGTTGACTTGAATTACCAGGTTCTTTCCCGTAAGTGGAGACCACAGTTTTTCAGAGAAGTGGTGGGACAGGAGCATGTAGTACTTACTCTCCAGAATGCTATCAAGCGGGGAAGAGTGGGGCATGCGTATCTTTTTTCCGGGCCTCGCGGTGTAGGAAAAACGACTACGGCCAGGATTCTGGCAAAAGCCTTGAATTGCAAAAAAGGACCTGCGCCTGAGCCTTGCAATGAGTGCGGCAACTGCAAAAGTATAACCGAGGGAAGAAGCATGGATGTCCTGGAGATTGACGGGGCTTCGCACCGGGGAGTAGAAGAGGTGAGGGCATTAAGGGAAAATGTGAAGTTTTCTCCCACTTCTTCCCTTTACAAGGTATATATCATCGATGAAGTGCATATGCTCACCAATGAAGCTTTCAATGCTCTTCTAAAGACCCTGGAAGAACCGCCTGAGCATGTGCGGTTCATCTTTGCCACCACCTCTCCCCATAAGGTTCCCTTGACCATTCTCTCTCGTTGCCAGAGATTCGATTTCCACAAAATTCCCCTTAAGCTTCTGGTAGAAACGTTAAAAAATGTTTCTCAAAGGGAAAATATTAAGATTGCAGAAGGCGCTTTTTTAAGAATTGCCCGCATTTCCGACGGAAGTCTGAGGGATGCAGAAAGTATTCTTGACCAGCTGGTTTCTTACGTGGAGGGGGAAATACAGGAAAAAGATGTTGATTACCTCATGGGTAAGGTAGGCAGGGAACACCTCTCAGAGTTTATTCTGTATCTGGAAAAAGGAGAGATTGGAAAGTGCTGGAGCAAGGTAGAGGAATTATCCCAGGAGGGAAAGCCACTGGAGGGCTTCCTGGATGATTGCGGAGAATTTCTGAAAGATGTGCTCTTTCTGAAGATTGGCATAGGAGACAGTGAAACCCGGAATTTACTGCAGGGAGAAATCTACCGGGAGATAAGAAATATACGGGAAGAGAGATTGATAGAGTTAATGGAAAACCTGGTGGAATTGAGAGAGAGAGTCAGAAGATCCGATACCCCCTTGCTTACCCTGGAGGCCGGGCTGGCCAGGTTGTCCAGGAAAGAGGCTGGAGCAGTTAAAGTAAAAAAAGATAAGGCAGAGAAAGCAGAGAAGGTGGAGGAGCAGCGCCCCGAAGCAAAGCCTCCTTCCCCGCAAGAAGATTCCTGGGAGCAGGTGGTAAAAGAAGTAAAAAAACTGGGGAACCTTCTGTATGCAGTGCTAAAGGGAAGCAAAGTGAGGGAAATGAAGGAAGACAAGATAGTAATTGCTATGCCCTGCAATGCTGCGTACTTCAACACGATTCCCCAGAAGGATAAACTGAGTGCCTGGATAAAGGGCAAATTGGGCAAGGAGCCCGAGTTTATTTTCAGAGAAGAGAAGTCTAAGAAAGAAAAAAAAGCAAAGTATGATAAAATTGTAGAGGAAGCAATGAGGCTGTTTAATGCAAAAGTAGTGAGGAAGGAGAACAATGGTTAAGAACATAGGGAAGCTACTGAAAGAAGCCCACAAGATTCAGGAAGAAATTTCCCGCATCCAGGAGGAATTATCCCGCCGGGAGGTAGAAGCTACTGCAGGTGGGGGGATGGTGCAGGTGGTGGTAAACGGTAATCAGGAAATAGTTTCTCTGAAAATAGAGAAGGAAGTAGTGAACCCGGACGACATAGAAATGCTGGAAAGTCTTATCATTGCCGCAGTGAACGAGGCAGTTAGAAAGTCGCGTGAGATGCTTACAGAGGAACTGGCGAAGATAACCGGCGGATTGCCTATCCCGGGAATGTTTTGATTTTTGGAGTTTGGGATTTCTAAATAATGTATCCACAGAGTTTCCAGGAACTTATCCAGCTTCTTGCTCGCCTTCCCGGCCTGGGTCCGCGAAGCGGGGAGAGGATTGCGTTTCATCTGCTGGATAACGAAGAAGCAGAAAAACTGGCCGGGCTTATAAAAGAAGTAAAGGAAAAAGTGCATCTGTGCCCTTCCTGTAATTATCTTACTGAAAAGGAAGTATGCGACATATGCGGAAGCGGAAGAAGGAACCGGTCTCTTCTCTGTATTGTGGAAGAACCTGCCCAGCTGGAAGCCATAGAAAGAACAGGGGTTTATAAAGGACTTTTCTATGTCCTGGGAGGAAAAATTTCTCCCTGGGAAGGTAAGGATCCTTCTGCCCTTCCTTTCTCCAGGCTTTTTGCCAGGCTTTCCCAGGGCGAAGTAAAAGAAGTGATTATTGCGGTGAATGAAGACTTTACCGCTCTCTATGTCAAGAAGCTACTGCAAAAGGTCCCGGTAAAGGTTACCCGGTTAGCCAGAGGATTGCCGGTAGGGGCAAGGATAGAGTATGTTGATGAGGCTACTCTTCTGGAGGCTTTAAAAAATCGGAGTGAAATATGAAAGGTGAAGGTGAAATTATAAGAGTGGCAGGGCCGCTGGTAGTGGCCAAGGGTATCCCGGAAGCGAAAATGTACGATGTGGTGAGAGTAGGCGAGAAAAATCTCATCGGCGAGATTATAGAACTAAAAGGGGATACGGCTTCTATTCAGGTTTACGAGGAAACTGCGGGGATAGGTCCGGGTGAGCCGGTAGTTTCCACCGGGGAACCTTTAAGCGTGGAATTAGGCCCGGGCTTATTAAGTTCCATATTTGACGGAATACAGCGTCCGTTGGATGTGATGCGGGAGAAGGTGGGAGATTTTATCACCCGCGGTTTAAGCTTGCCTTCTCTGGATAGAGAGAAAAAATGGGCATTTATCCCCACGGTAAAAAAAGGGGAGGAAGTAAGAGAAGGAGATGTGATAGGAGAGGTGCAGGAAACAAAGCATCTTAAACATTTCATCCTGGTGCCTCCCGGGGTATCGGGTAAGGTGGAGGAGATAAAAGAGGGAGAATTCACCGTGGAGGAAACCGTGGTATTGCTGAAAGGGGAAAATGGCGAGGAACAAAAGCTTTCCCTTATGCAGAGATGGCCGGTAAGAAGTGCCAGGCCCTATACGCGAAGGTTGGCTCCTTACAGCCTTTTGGTCACCGGGCAGAGAGTGGTGGATGCTTTCTTCCCCCTGGCTAAGGGAGGGACAGCCTGTGTACCGGGTCCTTTTGGCTCCGGGAAGACGGTTATACAGCACCAGTTAGCAAAGTGGAGCGATGCGGATGTGATAATCTATATTGGATGCGGAGAGAGGGGAAACGAGATGGCTGCTGTTCTCCTGGAGTTTCCCGAGCTGGAAGACCCCTATACAAACGAACCGCTTATTAACCGCACCGTGCTTATTGCCAATACTTCCAATATGCCTGTTTCTGCCCGGGAAGCTTCTGTATATACGGGGATTACCATTGCCGAGTATTTCCGGGATATGGGTTACCATGTGTCCGTAATGGCGGATTCTACTTCCCGCTGGGCAGAAGCTTTGCGGGAAATTTCGGGAAGGTTGGAAGAAATGCCGGGAGAAGAAGGTTATCCCGCCTATCTTCCCCAGCGGGTAGCCGGGTTCTATGAAAGGGCAGGCAGGGTAGTCTGCCTGGGCAGGGAGGAAAAGGAAGGCAGTGTATCCATCATTGGTGCGGTTTCGCCTCCGGGTGGTGACCTTTCTGACCCGGTGGTGCAGGCAACTCTGAAAGTGGTGAAAGTATTCTGGTCTCTGGAAGACTGGCTTGCCTACCGTAGGCATTTCCCGGCCATTAACTGGCTCTCCAGTTATTCTCTGTATGTAGATAACCTGGAGGAATTTCTCAGGCAGGAGTTATCCTCCGACTGGCTGGAGCTGAGAAAGGAATCCCTAAGAATACTCGAGGAAGAATCCAACTTGCAGGAAATTGTGCGACTGGTGGGAATAGAGAGCCTGTCTCCCAAGGAGAGGCTTATCCTGGAGACAGCGCGTTCCTTAAGAGAAGATTTCCTGCATCAGAATGCTTTTGACCCGGTGGATACCTATTCTACCCTGAAAAAGCAGGTTTATATGCTCAAAATTATCCTGGAATTTCATCACCGGGTGCAAGCCTACATTGAAAACGGAGGCAATCTGGAAGAAGCGCTTTCTTCTCCCCTGAAAGAAGAAATCTCCCGTATGCGGTATATAAAAAATGAGGATGAAGAAAGCATGGAAAATCTCCTGGAAAAAGTAAGTAAAGTATTTGAGGTGGTCAATGCTTAAAGAATATCTTACGGTAAGGGAAATATCCGGTCCGCTTGTTCTGGTGGAAGAAGTGGAAGGTGTTAAGTATGATGAGCTTATTGAAATAAAAGCGCCTGATGGGAGTATGAGAAGGGGAAAAGTGCTGGAGATAGACGAAGATAAGGCGCTGGTTCAGCTATTTGAGGGAGCCACGGGGATAGATATTTATCGGACCCGGGTAAGGTTTTTGGGCAAGGGGATAGAGGTGGGAATGAGCCTGGATATGCTGGGCAGAGTATTCGATGGCATGGGAAGAGTTAAGGACGGCGGGCCCGATATAATTCCTGAAGTCATCCTTGATGTGAACGGTAATGCTATAAATCCTTTTTCTCGTGATTACCCTTCAGAGTTTATTCAGACAGGGATTTCTGCCATTGATGGCTTGAATACCCTGGTAAGGGGACAGAAGCTGCCTATTTTTTCTGCTTCTGGTTTACCCCATCCCCAGGTGGCAGCCCAGATAGTGAGGCAGGCAAAAGTATTGGGTAAGGAAGAAAAATTTGCCGTGGTTTTTGCCGGTATGGGGATAACCTTTGAAGAGGCTGATTTCTTCCTGAAAAGTTTTGAGAAAGAGGTGGCACTGGAAAGAACCGTGGTATTCCTGAATCTGGCGGAAGACCCTTCCATTGAAAGAATCTCCACTCCTCGCGTGGCACTCACCTGCGCGGAATACCTGGCTTTCCTTAAAGATATGCATGTGCTGGTGATACTTACGGACATGACCAACTACTGTGAAGCACTCAGAGAAGTCTCTGCTGCCCGCAAGGAAGTTCCCGGGAGAAGAGGCTACCCCGGCTACATGTACACGGATTTAGCCAGCATTTACGAGAGAGCTGGCAGAATTAAAGGCAAAAAAGGCTCTATAACCCAGATGCCTATCCTTACCATGCCGGAAGATGACAAAACTCATCCCATTCCGGACCTTACCGGTTATATAACCGAGGGACAGATAATTCTATCCCGTTCTCTCCATCGCAAGGGAATATACCCCCCCATAGATGTTTTACCTTCGCTCTCGCGTCTTAAAGACAGGGGAATTGGAAAGGATAAGACCAGGGAAGACCACTCTGACCTTTTCAACCAGTTATTTGCAGCTTATGCCCATGGAAAAGAGGTGCAGGAACTTGCCGTGATTCTGGGAGAAGAATCCCTCAGTGAACTGGACCGGGTATACTTTAAATTCTCCGAGGAATTTGAAGGGAGGTATGTGAGCCAGGGAGAATTTGAAAACCGCTCCATAGAGGAGACCCTGAATCTGGGCTGGGAGCTCTTGACCATGCTGCCCACCTCCGAACTGCGCAGAATAAGGCCGGAGTTTGTGAAGAAATACCTCCCTACCGTCAAGCGGTAATC
>Ga0256830_1002287_pt1 | contig 12750 bp, 12 predicted proteins | sample 128326metaG_FD_190537 | JGI IMG/M metagenome (GOLD analysis project Ga0256830, IMG submission 190537) | Hydrothermal vent microbial communities from Lau Basin, Pacific Ocean - 128-326 | ecosystem: Environmental > Aquatic > Marine > Hydrothermal vents | place: Pacific Ocean: Lau Basin | collected...
CTGCTGTTCTGGGTGCCACTGCTCATCGGCCACCCAGCGAGCGCGTTCGGCAGAGAAATGAAGCACTGCCTGCTCAGTTACCGCACCTGCAAAAATACCGTATGCCCTGGTGTAATGGGCTGTAAGTGTCGATTGCGGCACATCAATCGCTGGGGTGGAGTGCCGTTTTACCGCTGCAATGCAGTCGAGCGAAAAACTGCGTAGCGCCTCACGTTCATGACACCACGCATCGAGATACCAGTTGTCTCGATAATGGACCAGGTGTTGTGGCGAGATAGTTCGCTGCGTCGTTTCACCACGGCTCCGACCGCGATAGTGAATTTCAATTCGCTTACGCTCTACCAGCGCAGAGGCAAGAAGGGTAAAGGTGGCATTATCCACCTTGCGTGCCGCCATCTGTAAGATTCGCACCCGCCGCTCTATTTTGCCGTCACCTAACGGTTTAAGCGCGAGGATATCTTTAATGCGCTGTTTGAGTGGTGCCAACTGCTCATCAAGCAGCCCTGGGTGTAGCCCGCCGAGCAGCTCCTGTACAATCAGCAGGGCATTGAGCTCTCCGCCATTCAACCACAACCCCGGTAGCTGGTAAGGGGCACCTTCATCAGTATCGAAATAATAACCATTGGCGCTGCGGTCATATTTCAGCGGCGCACCGAGGTAGTCACGCATATCTTCTATGGTGCGTTCGATGGTGGCCTGCGAACATTCCATCTTCTGCTCCAGCTGCTTGCGTGAGACCGGGTGGCGTGCATTCACAAGCAGTGCATGCAGTGAGTAGATACGATCAAAACGATCCATAAGCGTTTTCTTCTACGTGAACACAAAAAACCTTTATGACATATTACCTCCTGAATGTATGTAGGGTTTTTCTGATATGGAGGCAGTGGTTGAAAGCAGGTGTGCTTGTTGTTTGAGTATGAGAAAATCCCGCCTTCGAATGGTTGATTGATGAGGCGGGTATGGCGAGCGAGTTACAGGCACTGATATTTGATGTGGACGGCACCCTGGCGGACACTGAGCGAGATGGCCACCGTGTGGCATTTAATGCGGCATTTAAAGAGGCGGCGCTTGACTGGGTGTGGAGTGAGGCGCTTTATGGTGAACTGCTGGCGGTGACGGGTGGTAAAGAGCGGATCCGTTTTTATCTGGAAAAATTTAACACTGAGTTTGAAAAGCCGGTGCAGTTCGATGAGTTTGTTGCGGCGCTGCATGCCGCTAAAACACGCCATTTTGTTGAGATGATGGGGCGTGGTGAGATTCCGTTAAGGCCAGGTGTTGAGCGGTTGATCAGGGAGGCGCGTGCGGCTGGGCTGCGACTTGCGATTGCGACCACCACCACACCCGCCAATGTTGAGGCGCTGGTGAGCAGTACGCTGGGCAGCGATGCGCTGCAGTGGTTTGAGGTGATTGCAGCGGGTGATATCGTACCGGCTAAAAAACCTGCGCCCGATATCTATGAGTATACGCTTGAGAAGATGGGGCTTGCGGCGGATCAATGTATCGCCTTTGAGGATTCGTTGAACGGAATTCTCTCTTCGCAAGGGGCGGGATTGAAAACAGTTATCACGGTAAACGGTTATACCTGTCACGATGACTTCACGGGTGCGGTGGTGGTGCTGGATCAGATGGGTGAGCCAGATGCACCGTGTCGGGTGTTGCAGGGTGATATCGATATGAGATACCTTGACCTGGCAGCAGTCAGCAACATATTTCAGGCGTAATTGAACAGTTACAGGTTGTTGAACGGCGGCTTGCTGGTCGTCGTTATCTCCCTCTTTTCTTGCCGCTCTTTTTTCCCTTTGGTGTGCTCTTTTTTTTGTCGGGATACCCTTTCTCAGCGCTTATCTTCACATCAATGTTGTACTGCTGCTGTAGTGCGCCAGTGACGTTGTAGATCATTGAGTCTCCCGGGATGATCGCACGGTACGGGTTTTTAATTTTGTACCAGCAGGGGTTATCTGGCACCAGTGAATGAATGCCGAGTTCATTCATGGCCAGCGCATACCAGCCAAAGCGTTCAACCTCATTGGCGAAGCCGTCCATGTTGACATCGGATGTCAGTACCATTTCAACCGCTTTATCGTGAATACGGTTCTGCTGTGCAATATTGAGTCTGTTAAAGGTATATTTTGCAAAGACCAGGTTGCTTGCTGCGCGATGACGGCGGCGCATGTTAATCAGCTTGATCACAACCATCAACACCACGACTGTCGCTATGATATATAGTGCAATTTCCATTTAGCCCTCCCCCTCTTAACGCGCTAGTCCGATTTTATTTTTAGCAGCATAAAATCAAGATTGTTTTTTCTCAGTTGTGAGCGTGTTCTGTTGAGCACCTTCATCTCTTTGATCGGGCCGATGCGGACGCGGTGCCAGGTGTTGTCATTATCGATGGTAACGGTCTGGATCGAAGACTCAAACCCTTTGAGTGCCAGCTGCGCTTTCAAGGCGTCGGCATCGGCGTAATGTCTGAAAGAGCCCACCTGTAACACATAGGTGCCCGGCTTTTTAAGTTTAGGCATTCTGAGTGCCGCCTCTTCATCTGGCTCAGGGATAAAGATCTCCATCTCGGGCAGCAGGGTGTAAAAGTCGAAGCGGGACTTCTCCGGGGCTCTCTCAACCTGCTCGGGCTGACTGGTGGTGATCGCTGGCTGACTGTTACTCGCCACAGCTGCTGTTGCCACTTCGGCTGGCGGTTGGTTGAGTTGTGTATAGAGATAGAAGCTGAGCCCGATCACCAGCCCAATGACCATCCCCATCACTAATGAACCCCAGCCGATGCCGGCCTGTTTTTTTGCGGCCGTTTTTTTTCTGGTTGCGTTACGCCCGGAAGGCGCTTTGTAATCTTTTGTCACGACTACATCTTTTCAGGTGCGCTAACACCCAGCAGACCGAGGCCGTTGCTGATCACCTGACGTGTCGCCTTGATCAGCGCGATACGTGCGTTGCGTAGTGCCGCATCATCCACGATAAACTGGTGTGCGTTGTAGTAGGTGTGAAAGTCGTTTGCAAGGTCGCGCAGATAGTAGGCAACCTGATGTGGCTCGTGCGCCAGCGCGGCAGATTCAACCACCTCTGGGAAACGTGTTAGCCGTGTGATCAGGGCGAGCTCATGTTCGTTGTCGAGCAGTGATAGCGCATCCTCTTCAGGCGGCTGCCACGTTAGCCCTTTCTCTTCCAGCTGGCGGAGTACGCTACAGACCCGCGCATGGGCGTACTGGATGTAGTAAACCGGGTTGTCGTTCGATTGTGACTTGGCAAGGTCAAGATCAAAGTCCATGTGCTGTTCACATTTGCGCAGCACGTAGAAGAAACGCGCCGCATCGTTGCCGACCTCTTCACGCAGCTGGCGCAGGGTGACAAACTCGCCGCTACGGGTCGACATCTGCGCCTTCTCGCCGCCGCGATAGAGGATTGCAAACTGTACCAGCAGCACGTCGAGCTTATCGACATCGTCACCGAGCGCTTGCAGTGCCGCTTTTACACGCGGCACATAGCCGTGGTGGTCGGCTCCCCATACATCGATGACGCGATCGAAGCCGCGTTCCAGCTTCTCCATATGGTAGGCGATGTCGGAGGCGAAATAGGTCGCCTGCCCATTTTCACGAACCACCACGCGATCTTTTTCATCGCCAAAGTCGGTTGAGCGAAACCACCACGCTCCCTTCTCCTGATAGAGATGACCGCTCGCCTTCAGGCGGCCGATGGCGCGATCGATCGCGCCGGAGGTGACCAGTGAGTTTTCTGAAAACCACCTCTCATAGATGACGCCGAACTCCTGCAGGTCTTCACGGATATCGTTAAGGATGCTATTAAGCGCAGCATCAAAGACGGTTCGGTAGCCCTCCTGGCCCAGCAGGTTATTTGCGCGTTCGATCAGCGCATCGATATGGAGCTCTTTATCGCCGTCCGTTTCGCCTTCATCTGGATGCAGCCCGCTCATCACGGCTGCGGCGGGCTGTTTTAGCGCATCGCCATGGGTCTCTTTTAGCGCGGCCGCGATCTCGTAGATGTATTGCCCTTTATAACCGTTGACCGGAAAGGTGATCGCCTCGCCGCACCCTTCGAGGTAGCGCAGCCAGGTGCTGGCGGCGAGGATGTTCATCTGCCGTCCCGCATCGTTGACGTAATATTCACGATGCACCTCAAAGCCCGCAGCGGCGAGCAGGTCTGCCACGGTTGCGCCATAAGCGGCGCCGCGCCCGTGGCCAACGTGGAGTGGGCCGGTTGGGTTGGCCGAGACAAACTCAACCTGTACCCGTTTGCCGCGCCCGACGGTGCTGTGGCCAAACGCCTCGCCGCGCTCAAAGATCTGCATGATCACAGCGCGGGTGGCGTCCTCGTTCATGAAAAAGTTGATGAAGCCGGGGCCGGCAATCTCAACATGAGTGACCAGCTCAGAGGTGGGCAGTGCCGCGACGATCTTCTGCGCCAGGTCGCGTGGTTTACACTGCGCCTGTTTAGCTAGCATGAGGGCGATATTGCAGGCGAAGTCGCCGTGGCTTTTATCGCGGGTGCGCTCGATCTGGATATTGAGGGTGATCGCTTCAGGCAGGTCGCCGTTTTGTTGCAGTGTCTCGATCGAACGGGTGATGAGTGTTTGTATTTGGCTTTTCATTAACGCTTTGGAGTATCAGTGAGTTTTAAAAGGCTGTCGCAGCGAGCTATTATCAGGGGTGAGCAGGGTCGCCACAAGTAAATTTTTTGCTGCATTTTAGCGCCCCTGAGAGAACGCCATTAAGAGAACTCCATCGCATCAACATCAATGGACCAGCGCACCTTTTTTGCCAGTGGCAGTTGTGAAAGCTGTGGTAACCACTGGCGTAGAAAGTTATGTAGCCGTGCGCGCTGGTCGGCCTGGATCAGTAGTTGTGCGCGATAGCGTCCCGCTCGTCTCTCCATTGCGGCGGGGATCGGCCCTAGCAGCTCAGCTGCATTGGGTAGCTGAACCCCTGCCTCACGTGCGGCGCTAAGAAACTCATTCGGCAGCTCACGGCTGCTCGCCTCGGCGCGCAGCAGCGCGATGTGGCGGAACGGCGGCAGCAGCGCCTGCGAGCGCTCAGTTAACAGCTCGCTGGCAAAACGGCTGTAATCGTGAGCGATAATGCCGTTAAGCAGCGGATGCTCCGGGTGGTGGGTCTGGATCAACACTTCGCCGCGGCTCTCGCCGCGTCCCGCCCGCCCGGCCACCTGAATGATCAGCTGCCCCATCCGCTCGCTGGCGCGGAAGTCCAGCCCAAAGAGCCCCTGGTCGGCATCGAGTATCCCCACCAGGGTGACGTTGGGGAGGTGGTGCCCCTTGGCCAGCATCTGGGTGCCGAGCAGGATCTGGCCACGCCCCTCTTCGACCTGTTTAAGCAGCGCCTGTAGCGACCCCTTTCGGCGGGTGCTATCACGGTCGATGCGGATGATCTCATGGTCAGGAAACCGTTCGCTAAGCGCCTCGGCGGCACGCTCGGTCCCCTGTCCCAGTGGACGCAGATCGACACTGCCGCAGTCGGGGCACTGGCTGTCGATACGGCGCTGACTGTCGCAGTGGTGGCAGCGCAGCAGGCGTCGTGACTTGTGCAGAATCAGGTGGGCATCACAGCGCTGGCAGTGGGCGAGCCAGCCGCAGTCGTGACAGATTAATGTGGGTGCATAGCCGCGGCGGTTGAGGAAGAGCAGCACCTGCTGTCCGTTGTCGAGGTGGTGCTGGATCGCCTGCAACATCGCTGTTGAAAACCCTTCGTTCAGTTTCTGCTGACGCAGATCCAGCAGTCGAATCTGCGGGTGTGCAGCGTTGCCGGCGCGCTCTGGCAGGATGATGTGTTGAAAGCGCCCCTGGCGGGCGTTGTGCAGGCTCTCCAGTGAGGGGGTGGCGGAACCGAGCACAACGGGAATGGCCGCCTGCTGCGCTCGCCGAATCGCGACATCGCGTGCGTGGTAGCGGAACCCCTCCTGCTGTTTAAATGAGAGGTCGTGCTCCTCATCGATGAGGATAATGCCGAGGTTTTTTATCGGCGTGAAGACCGCCGAACGGGTACCGATGATGATCGGCGCATCCCCCGCCCTCGCCTGCAACCAGCTGTTAAGCCGCGCCCTGTCGTTAAGGGCGGAGTGCAGCAGTGCGATGGGCACTGCAAAGCGGGCCTGGAAGCGTTTTAGCAGCTGCGGTGTCAGGCCGATCTCGGGCACCAGAATCAGCGCCTGTTTTCCCTCCTGCAGCACTTTTTCCACTGCGTTGAAGTAGACCTCGGTCTTACCGCTGCCGGTAACGCCATCAAGCAGCAGCGTCTGAAAGCGGCCGAGGGCGTGGTGGATTGCGTTGCAGGCGGCGTGCTGTGCGGCGTTGAGTGGCGGGGCGCTGCTGCTCTCGGTCGCCGTGGTGAGCAGGGTGGTCTGCTGCTGGATCTCAACCCACCCTTTATCGAGCAGATGACGCATGGTGGCGCGCCAGTTCTCAAACTGTAGATCGAGTTCATGGGCGCTGAGCGCTTTTTGCGATTTCTGCAGCAGCGCCAGTAGTGCGCGCTGACGAGGGGCGCGCTTCAGCGTGGCGGGGTCGATGGCGCCACCGGCCTCATTGAGTGACCACACCTTTTCACCCGTCACGCGGGCGGGCTCGCCCCGGCGTAGCAGGGTCGGCAGGGTGGCTGAGAGCACTTCGCCAATGGGGTAGTGGTAGTAACGGCTGGCCCACTGTGCCAGCGACTGGATCGCTGGCGAGAGGAGCGGTTCATGGTCGAGCAGCTCCAGCACGGGCTTTAGGCGTGCGTGGTCGATACGGCTCTCATCTGCAAGCGCGACCACTATGCCGATCTTCTCGCTGCGACCAAACGGAATACGGACCCGCATGCCGGGGGCGACCTGCGCTGCTGAGTGCCCGGCTGGCAGTCGATAGTCGAAGGTTTGCGGCAGTGGTGAAGGGATAGCGACCTGTAAGATTCTGGGTAAGGCGCTGACTGTTTGCATGGCGCGGACTCTACCATGTTCGCCGCCCACTGCCCACGGCTCAGCGCATCTAGATTACCGCTGAAATCTTACGGGGAATCTAGTAAAAACCTGTAACTCATTGTGGTAAAAGAAGATTAACGATTATCCACAAAAGCTGTGGATAACTCTGTGGAAGGATTGGGGTCATCGTGGCGAAAGCCTCGTTTTTATTGACTTTGTGTTAAATTGATCAAATTTTGGTCGACAGTATTAATTCATTAAAAAACAGATAGTTAACATTTTTATGAAATTTTATGACAGGTTGGGGGGAGGCGCTGTGGAAAAAAACCGGCTGAAAATAATATCTGTGTATAAGATTTTTCTATTGACATAAAAAAATCACTGCTGGCTTATGAAGATAGGCCGAGGTGGTGTGATTTTGCTCGCATAACTGCCTGTAATGAGTAGTGAAGTTTGCGGCCTCATCGCAGCGATAACCTATAGAAACAGTCGGAAATAGGCGTGATCAGAACGGTTTGACGACGACCAGGATGATGATGGCGACAAGCAGCAGCACAGGCAGCTCATTGAACCAGCGATAGAATAGGTGGCTATGCTGGTTATCGTCCAGTTTGAACGCCTTTACGATCCTGCCGCAGTAGATGTGGTAGCCAATCAATACCGCCACCATCATCAGTTTGAGGTGGAGCCACCCCATCTCGGCGTAAAGCGCCCAGCCGTAGTCAAACAATAACCAGAGGCCAAAGATCGTGGTGAGAATGGCGCCGGGGGTCATGATGCCGAAGTAGAGCTTACGTTCCATCACCTTAAAGCGTTCGTTACTGATCGCATCACTGCTCATCGCGTGGTAGACAAAGAGCCGCGGCAGGTAGAATAGCGCTGCAAACCAGGTGACCATGAAGATGATATGGAAGGCTTTGACCCACAGCATTGTTGATATCCCTGAAGTGTTGATTCAGGCGCTAGTATATAGGTTTGAGTGGCGTGCGGCGCGTCGGTAGCGGGATTATTTACACCATTCTGAGATGGCAGTGCGCGCATCGGCGAGCTGTTTAACGCGATCTTCATCGGTAACGTAGGTGCGATTGCCCTTATCATCTTCACTATAGAGGCGGCTAATTGTCTGTAGCTTGTGAAGCCGATCTTTTGCTGTTTTACAGTTCTTCTCGCGCGTCGCCTGAAGTGTCTTCAGATCCTTCTCAGCATCTTTCTCTTCTTTGTTGCTGGCGTGATTATTTTTTGTGGTGCCCTCGGCAGGTTTGCTGGCCGCAGGCGGGGGGGCAACGTCAGGGGTAAAGACCTCTATCTCGATCTGTTCTGCGCCTGCAACGGCTGGGCGGTCACTGAAAATAACGTTGCCGTTTTCATCGACCGATTTGTAAAAACGCGTCGCAGTAGCATCCAGCGCAATCAGTAACATTGCGCCACAGAGCGTGATCGATAAGCCTTTTCTCCCTCGTGACATCTTTTGTGGTGCTCCTGTGTGAGGTTGGATAGTGAGCTTATCGGCACTATAGCGTTAGACAACAGTCTTTTGTAGTCGATCCAGGCGAAGTCGCTCTCGCGGGTCGAAGAGGTAGCGAGCGCCCATTGCAACGGCAAAAACGGTACCAAAGCCGGTGCCGGCGGTGACCATAAACATAATCAATATCTGGTAATTGACCGCCTCCATTGGAGGGGCGCCCGCAAGGATCTGGCCGGTCATCATTCCCGGCAGGCTAACGATCCCGGCGACGGCCATGGCGTTGATGATCGGGATCATCCCGCTACGAATGCTTTCACGGCGAATATCGCTAATCGCAACGGCGGGTTGCTGCCCTAGCATCAGGCGCGCCTCGATGATGTCGCGCTGCTGCCAGGCTGTCTGGGTCAGGCGGTCTAGCCCTAGTGCGATGCCGTTCATGGTGTTGCCAAACATCAACCCGAGCAGCGGGATCGCATATTGCGGCGTGTACCAGGGTTCGGCAGAGATCACCACGGTCAGGATCAGCAGTGTGACAGCGATTGTAGAGATAAAGAGCGATAGCGTGCCGAGGGCAAAGCTCTGGATACCGCTAAAACGGCGCTGCTGGCGCACCACCACTTCACGTCCGGCGGCGATCAGCATGACGAGTGAGACTAAAATGATCCAGCCGGGATGGGTGGTTTCGAAGAGTAGTTTAAGCACTAGCCCGATCAGCATTAGCTGGATGACCGTTCTTAGCGCGGCGACGAAGAGTGAGCGACCGAGGCCGAGCCGCATCTGAAATGAGAGCAGTGCCAGCGCAACGATCAGCAGCGCGGCCAGCGAGAGGTCCCAGACGGAGAGAGAGATTAATTCCATCTGCCCTCGCCTCCGCTTTTTAACGCTCCCGCCTCGAGCACAAAATGGCGGGTTGCGACCCGCTGCAGCTGGCGCGGGTCATGGCTCACCCAGATGGTGGCGCAGGGGTGCTGTGAGCGGTATGCGGCAACCAGCGCCTCAACTTTATCGGTGTTACCGGGGTCGAGGCTCGCTGTTGGCTCATCCAGTAGCAGCACCTGAGGATGGTTGGCGAGCAGGCGTATCAGCGCGAGTCGCTGGCGTTCGCCGCTGGAGAGGGTGGCTGTGGCGGCATCAAGAATATCTGCACGCAGCGTTAACCTCTCCAGCCAGAGTGAACATTCCGCGAGATCACACTCAGCGGGAAAATGTTCGCGGACACTCTCTCCCCACCACTGGCTAATGGCGGGGAGATAGCCGACCCGTAGCCGCCATTGTGAGCCACGGAACTGCTCACATGAGAGTCCATCGAGTAACACCTCGCCACGATGCGGGTCCAGATCACTGATCGCGCGCAGTAGCAGGCTTTTGCCGCAGCCCGAATCGCCACTGAGTGAGATAGATTCGCCGCTGGCAACAGTCAGGTTGACCGGACCAACGTGACGGGTTTGCAGGTTTTTGATTTGCAGCCGACTCAGCGGACACCTCCCGGCCGTTTTTTGACCACCAGTTCAGGATGAGACCTTTGCATGCGACAGTCGTGAGTAAAAATGGCCTGTGCAGCGGTGTCGATAGTATATCGTGCTGATTCTCTTCTGCACGCCTGAATCGATGGGTTTCTATGCTACGGGGCAGACATGCGCCGTACGATACGTGTTAACAGGCTCTGAGAGAGGCGGATAAAAAAAGGGGGTGCCAGTGGCACCCCCTTTGGTTTTTAAGGTTACTGGTAACGCTTAGTTGTGACCACGTGAACCTGTAAACTCGGGGTAGGCCTCCAGACCGCAGTCTGTGATGTCCAGCCCTTCGTACTCTTCCTCTTCGGTGACGCGAATGCCCATCACAGCTTTGATGATTGCCCAGGTGATGAGGCTGGCGACAAAGACCCAGCCAAAGATCACGCCGACACCGGTCAGCTGACCCATAAAGGTGGCATCTGCGTTTGACAGTACAACCGCCATTACGCCCCAGATACCGACGACACCATGGACCGAGATCGCACCAACGGGGTCATCAATCTTCATCTTATCCAGACCGAGGATTGAGAAGACAACCAGTACGCCACCGATGGCACCGATGAAGGTTGACAGTAGCGGGCTTGGGTCTAGCGGCATGGCGGTGATCGCAACCAGTCCCGCCAGCGCGCCGTTGAGCACCATGGTGAGATCCGCTTTACCAAACATCAGGCGGGCGGTGAGCAGCGCGGCAATCACACCGCCGGCAGCCGCGGCGTTGGTGTTAACAAAGACCTTGGCAACTGCGTTCGCTTCACCAACGTCCGAGAGCTTAAGCTCTGAACCGCCGTTGAAACCGAACCAGCCGAGCCACAGGATGAAGGTACCCAGTGTTGCCAGCGGCATGTTGGCGCCGGTAATCGGGTTGATCTGGCCGTTTGGCCCATATTTTCCTTTGCGTGCACCGAGCAGTAATACCCCTGCAAGCGCCGCTGCAGCACCTGCCAGATGAACCGTACCTGAGCCGGCGAAATCGACATAACCGACACCACCGTCAGCGGTCAGGAAACCACCGCCCCAGTTCCAGAAGCCCTGTAGTGGGTAGATGAAGCCGGTCATGACGACACAGAAGATGAGGAACGCCCAGAGCTTCATGCGTTCAGCCACTGCGCCCGAAACGATCGACATGGCGGTTGCGACAAACACGACCTGAAAAAAGAAATCAGAAAGATTTGAGTAGTAGATGTCGCCGCCGCTGGCGATTACGTCGGCTGCGCTGTTATCACTACCGCCCAGAATGCCATGCAGGCCAGGCCAGAAGGTGCTTGAAGCGCCATCGCCAGGGTACATGATGCCGTATCCCATCAGTAGATACATCACACAGGCGATGGAATAGAGTGTGATATTTTTAGTTAGAATTTCGGTTGTGTTTTTGGCGCGCACCATGCCCGCTTCCAGCATGGTAAAGCCCGCAGCCATCCACATAACGAGAGCACCGCATACCAGAAAATAGAAGGTATCGAGTGCGTATTGTACTTCTGTTATTGCTTCCACATTTACATCCTCCAGAAAATAGGAATTAGAACCCCGGATTAAAGTGCTTCGTTGCCGGTTTCACCGGTACGAATGCGAATGGCCTGTTCCAGACTGTAGACAAAGATTTTACCATCACCAATTTTACCGGTCTGGGCCGATGATGAGAGTGCTTCCAGCACCTGGTCAAGCAGGTCGTCAGAGACCGCAATCTCGATCTTGACCTTGGGTAGAAAATCGACCACATACTCTGCACCACGGTAGAGTTCGGTGTGTCCCTTCTGTCGGCCAAATCCCTTGACCTCAGTGACGGTAATCCCCTGTACGCCAATCTCAGACAACGCTTCACGCGCATCATCGAGTTTGAATGGTTTAATAATCGCGCTGACAAGCTTCATAATTTTGTTCCTCTTGGACTTGATTTATCCCGATCGCTCGGAAATTGAGCCTCCTGCGACAAGCATCCTGGGGGTGCCGACAGGAAAAATAAATTCAATACTACGGCTCTTCTGCATGCGGCGTGCCACTCTTAATAACTCTTTAAATAACATGTGGATAGTCTATTCTTTAAATTGTTCTGCCGCGTTTTATGCACCAGCAGGGAGAGCGCGCACTATGTTGGGCACTGGTTTGGTGCGTTCCCCTCTCTGCGGCAGGGGTGGTGAAATGCGAGAAAAATTGCGTACACTACACCCTCGTTACTGAGTGGGTCTATTGCCCGAGTGGGATAAAAATGATTGATGCCAAAACCGTAGAAGAGTTTACAAAGCGGATCTCCGACGCCCTGCCGCAGGGGGCGCAGCTGATACAGCAGGATATTGAGAAAAATGTCCGTGCAGTGGTGAGTAGTGGATTTGAAAAACTTGACCTGGTTTCTCGTGAGGAGTTTGAGGTGCAGAGCGCGGTGCTGGCGCGTACCCGTGAAAAACTGGAGGCGCTGGAAAAGCGGGTCGCGGCACTTGAGGCGACTATCCAGTAGTGTAAGTTATCTCAGGCGCGTCACAGGATGTGGCGCCCTTGATGTTTAGCAACGGAGTGCAGATATGTCGCTTGCCACCCTCTATAGCCGCGCTCAGGCGGGGGTTAACGCCCCGCTGGTCACGGTTGAAGTTCATCTTGCCAACGGCCTGCCGGCTCTCTCGATTGTCGGTCTCCCTGAGACTGCGGTCAAAGAGAGCAAAGAGCGGGTGCGCGGCGCTCTGCTCAATAGTCAGTTTGAATTTCCGGCACGCCGAATCACCATCAACCTCGCTCCCGCCGATCTGCCCAAAGATGGTGGGCGTTATGATCTTGCGATTGCGCTCGGTATTCTGGCCGCTTCGGGGCAGCTCCCCATCCGGCAGCTGGACGACTATGAGTTTATCG
>Ga0256830_1002288_pt1 | contig 12750 bp, 12 predicted proteins | sample 128326metaG_FD_190537 | JGI IMG/M metagenome (GOLD analysis project Ga0256830, IMG submission 190537) | Hydrothermal vent microbial communities from Lau Basin, Pacific Ocean - 128-326 | ecosystem: Environmental > Aquatic > Marine > Hydrothermal vents | place: Pacific Ocean: Lau Basin | collected...
CCCGGGGAGCCGTTGATTCAGATTCCCAAAGCTCGACGCGGCAAGCATCAGTCGAACGGTGACCAGGCAGGCTCCCGCACGTCACCCTCCTGTGCCGTAAAGCGCTGGTGAACCCGACCGTCCACCGATACTGCCTTCAGCACGCCCCTCGTCCCGGAGGTGGAGGCGTAGATGATCATGCTGCCATTGGGCGCAAAGCTGGGGGATTCGTCCAGTTTCCCGTCGGTCAACACCCGCAGGTTGCCGGTTTCACGATCCAGTACCGCGACCCGGAAGTCTCCATCCACACGATGGATCATCGCCACCAGCTTGCCATCCGCGGTTATCGAGGCTCGCGCGTTGTACTTGCCCTCGAAGGTCAGGCGCTGGGCCCGCCCGCCGGCACTGGGTACCTGATACAACTGCGGCTGTCCTCCCCGGTCGGAGGTAAAGATGATGCTTTTACCGTCGGGGGTCCACACCGGCTCGGTGTCGATCGCCCAGTGCCGGGTGATGCGCCGCTTCCTTTTGGTGGCCAAGTCTAAGACATAAATCTCGGCGTTACCATCCTTGGACAGGCTGAGTGCCAGCGATTTTCCATCCGGCGACCAGGCCGGCGCACCATTGATGCCCTTCGACGAGGAGACCTTTTCACGCCGGCCGGTGGCCACGTCCTGCACAAAGATCACCTGGTGTCCACGGTCCTCCAACGACGCATAGGCCAGCCGGGTTCCGTCCGGCGACCAGGCCGGCGACAGGATGGGCTCCCGCGAGCGCATCATCGATTGGGCATTGTGGCCGTCGGCATCGGCTATCCACAGTGCGTATCTTCGGGTACTGCCCTCGCCCGCCGCCGTGACGTAGGCCACATTCGTGCTGAATGCCCCACGCTGGCCGGTGAGTTTCTCATAGATGATGTCCGACACCTGGTGGGCCGCGCGACGCAGATGGCTGCCGCTGGTGGACAGACTGTAACCCTCCAGCTGCCGACCCTTGAACACGTCGAACAGGCGGAAGCGGATCTTGTAACGGTCGGCCCCCAGGTATTGCAGGGTACCCACCACCAGGTTTTCGCTCTGGAAGATGCGCCAGTTGGAAAAATTGATGACGGAATCCACCGTGGGCCTGGCCAGCATGTCCTTCTCCGGCAACGGGTCGAAACGCCCGGTTCGGGCCAGGTCGTCGCGAATCACCGAGGCCACGTCCAGCGGCGCGGTCTTCGGCGGTGCCATCGAGGCCGGCTGGCCGGGACTGGGCGCTGGCGTCTCCCAGCCGAAAGGTACGATGGCGATGGGCATGGCGCCTTCGATGCCCTGGGTGATTTCGATATTCAGCACCGCATGCGCCGGGCCGGACAGCACCCACGCCACCAGGGCGAGCAGGATCAGTGGTTTTCGTTTCGACATAGGTTTCCGCTGTATTTTCCGCTGTATGTTGCTCAACATCTTGCGCTGATTAAGGTTCTCGGGCTGTCACCCGGCTATTTCTTGGGGCGAAAGGTAAACACAATCTCGCGGTCGAACAAGGCCGGATCCGACGGCCGCGGCAAGGGCGACGCCTTGTACACGGCGGTCTCCACCGAGCGCTGGAACACCTCGTCGCCCAGGCACTGGGTGACGGTGACGTCGATCACCTCGCCACCGGGGATCTGCTTCACCGCGACCTTGCACGACAGGCCCTGGCGGGCGCTAGGCGGCCGTATCCAGTTGCGTTCGACCTTGTTCTGGATATCGGCGATGTATTGCCCGCGCAGGGAACTGAGCCGTTTCTCGTTCTCCGCCTGCAGGCGGGCCTGCTCGGCGGCAATCTCGGCGCGCATCGCGGCCTCCAGTTCACGTTTGCGGCGTTCGGCCTCCCTCGCCAGGCGCTGCTGTTCCTCTTTCTTGCGCTTGGCCTCGGCTGCGGCCAGCCGTTTTTCCTCGGCCACGCGCTTGCGCTCCAGTTCGGCCTGCTCGGCTTGCAGGCGTTCCAGTTCCTGTTTCTTCCTGGCCCGCGCCGCCGCCAGTCTCTTTTCCTCGGCCCTGCGTTCCTGCTCCAGTTTCTTGCGGCGTTTCTTTTCCGCCTCGCGTTCCTTGCGCAGCTTGGCCAGGCGCTGTTCCTCGCGCTTGCGTTTTCGTTCCGCTTCCTTCGCCTTCTTGTCGAGCCGGCGCTGCTTGGCCTGTTCCTGCTTTTTCTTCCTGGCCTCGGCCTGCTTGAGCTTTTCCACCTCGGCAAGTATGCGGGCCTCGTCCACCGCGACGGCCTTGACGATATCCACCTTGGGCTGAACCGGGGTCGGCAGATCCGTCCATTCCAGGCTGACGAAAAGCACCGCGCCCAGCACCAGGTGCACCAGGATGGCGTACACCATGGCGAGGGGGTGTTGCAGGATTTCTTTCAGCAGGGCTCTCACTGGCTAAGGGCTCTCACTGGCTAAGGGCTCTCACGGCGAAGCGTCTTCCTATTGGATGTCTTCCGGCGCCTGGGTGATCAGGCCCACGCTGGGGGCGCCGGCCTTCTGCAACAGCGCCATGGCCACCACCACCTTGCCGTATTCGACGTTGGTGTCGCCGCGCACCATGATCGGGGTCTTGGGCCGGTGGCGCAGCACCGCCGCCACCTTGGTGACCAGCATCTGGTGATCGATGGGATCGTCGGGCCTGTCGCCGACGCTGAGGTAGTAGTCGCCGTTGGCGGTCACCGTGACCACCAGCGGCTCGTCGGCCTCGCCGCCCATGGGTTCGGCATCGGCCTGCGGCAGTTCCACCGCCACGCCGGCGGTCAGCAACGGCGCGGTGATCATGAAGATCACCAGCAGCACCAGCATCACGTCGATGTAGGGCACCACGTTGATCTCGGACATGGGCCTGCGGCGTGTCCTTTGGGGCGTGGCTGCCATCTACTTGTGCGCCTGCCGTTGCAGGATGCTGGCGAATTCCTCGGAGAAGGCCTCGTAGCGGTTGATCAGGCGCTCCAGTTCGGTATTGAAGCGGTTGTAGCCGATCACCGCCGGGATCGCCGCGAACAGGCCCATCGCGGTGGCCACCAGGGCCTCGGCGATGCCCGGCGCCACCATCGCGATGGTGGCCTGTTTGACGTTACCCAGCGCACGGAACGAATTCATGATGCCCCACACGGTGCCGAACAGGCCCACGTACGGGCTGGTGGAGCCGACCGTGGCGAGAAACGGCAGGTGTACCTCCAGCTTGTCGGTCTCCCGCGACAGCGCCACGCGCATGGCCCGCTGCGCACCTTCGAGCACCGCCATCGGGTCGATACCGTCCTGCTTGCGCAGACGGGCGAATTCCTTGAAACCGGCCTCGAAGATCACCGCCATGCCGGAATCGCCGTGGTGCCCGGAACTGACTTGGCTGTAGAGCCCGGACAGGTCGCCGCCGGACCAGAAACGGTCCTCGAATTCATCGGCCTCGGCGCGGGCGCGGGCCAGTATCCGGCGTTTCTGGAAGATCACGTTCCACGAAAACAACGATGCGAGCAGCAAGAGCAGCATCACGATTTGCACCAGCACACTGGCATTGGTGACCAGTGCAAGAATGGATAGATCAGCCGTCACCGAAAATCTCCTGTCGCATGGAGGCAGGAATCGCACGCGGCCTCAGCGTGCCGACATCCAGGCAGGCGATCTTGATCCGCCCCTGGCACAGTACGCTGCCGCATTGTTCCCCCTCCGTTGATGAATCGTCTGTGTCGTCATGGTGGCCGGCATCCGTCACGCTTACCGTCTGTTCGAAGGTCAGGCTGGCGCGGCCGGCCTCGACCACCTTCACACTCACCGCGAGCAACTGGTTGAATCGCCCGGGCTTGAGATAGTCGACCTGCGCCGAGCGCACCGCGAAAATCACCCCGTCCCGCTGCGCGGCCCGGTCCTGCTCCACGCCCCGCGTGCGCAGCCACTCGGTGCGCGCGCGTTCCATGAATTTCAGGTAGTTGGCGTAGTAGACCACCCCGCCATTGTCGGTGTCTTCGTAGTACACCCGTACCGGCCAGCGAAATTCAGTGTCCACGATTCGTCCACCCGTCGTCGGCACACGCGATGCAATTCCGTCTAGTGACCATCATCTGATGAAATAATTCCCCCGAACCCTCGGGGCAGCTTCTGCGTCTGCCCACGTGGCGAAACCCCGCATTATGAGGCCTCGGGATCGTCGAATAAATCCCCCACCGGCTCGTCACGGGCCGGCGCCGGCAGCCCGAAATGCAGGTAGGCATTGCGGGTGGCGATCCGGCCACGCGGCGAACGCATCAGGAAGCCCTGCTGGATCAGGTAGGGCTCCAGCACGTCCTCGATGGTGCCGCGCTCCTCGCCGATGGCGGCGGCGATATTGTCCACCCCCACCGGGCCGCCGTCGAATTTTTCGATCACCGCCAGCATCAGCTTGCGGTCCAGCATGTCGAAGCCGTTTTCATCCACGTCCAGCAGGTCCAACGCGCGCGCCGCGACCTCCGCGGTGACCTCGCCGTCGGCCTTCACCTCGGCGTAGTCGCGCACCCGGCGCAGCAGGCGATTCGCAATGCGCGGGGTGCCGCGGGCGCGCCGCGCGATCTCGCCGGCGCCGGCGGTACCCAGTTGCAGGCCGAGGATACTGGCGGCGCGTTGCACGATGTGGGCGAGGTCCGGGATGGAATAGAATTCCAGCCGCTGCACGATGCCGAAACGGTCACGCAGCGGCGAGGTCAGCAGGCCGGCGCGGGTGGTCGCGCCCACCAGCGTGAACGGCGGCAGGTCCAGCTTCACCGAACGCGCCGCCGGACCCTCGCCGATCATGATATCGAGCTGGTAGTCCTCCATCGCCGGGTACAGCACCTCCTCCACCACCGGCGACAGGCGGTGGATCTCGTCCACGAACAGCACGTCGTGGGGTTCGAGGTTGGTCAGCAGCGCGGCCAGGTCGCCGGGGCGCTCCAGCACCGGGCCGGAGGTGTGGCGCATGTTGACGCCCATCTCGGTGGCGATGATGTGCGCGAGGGTGGTCTTGCCGAGGCCCGGGGGGCCGAAGATCAGCGTGTGGTCCAGCGCCTCGCTGCGCGCGCGGGCCGCGGACACGAAGATCTCCATCTGTTCCCGCACCGCCGGCTGGCCCACGTAGTCGGCCAGCCTCTTCGGGCGAATGGCGCGGTCCTGCGCCTCTTCGCGGTCGTCACGGGGGGTGGCTGCGGGGGCGATGAGGCGGTCGGTTTCGATCATGGTGACGGAGTGTACTACAGCGCGGGATGGCTTTTGAGCCTGGCCGTTCAAACGCGCGGGAACGCGACGGGGCCGGCACCGCCGGGAACCCGCACCGACACTGGCAACCACCCGCGATGCCCCGCGGGAGAACATTGGCGGCACCGGGCAATCACCAGTAACAGGGCGATCGCGAGCATGCCGATGCCACCACCGCCGCCATCGCCCCCACCGGGCGAAACCGTGGCCGCCTCGGTGACGACGACCCGCCGTTGCGTCGATGCCTGGTTTCCCGCGGTATCGGTTGCGGTGTAGGTCAGCGTGTAGCTGCCTTCCACCGTCGTGTCGACGACGCCGGACACCGTTGCGCCCAGGCCGGTGTCGACGTTGTCCGTCACCGTGACGCCGGGATCGACGAACACGGTGCCCTGCGCCACCGACAGTGGGTCGGCGCCGAGCAGGGTGATCACCGGTGCTTCCGTGTCCAGCATGATGCGGTCGCTGGCCGTCACGGAGACGTTGTCGTCCCCGTCGCCAAAGCGGGCATAGACGGTGCGCAGACCATCGGTCCCGGCCGCGAGCGTCCACTCTGCGTTGGGCGCATAGGCGAGCCAGTCGCCCCAGTTCACGCCGTCGTTGGAAAACTGCATCCGCGTGCAGCCCAGGTCATCGGTGCAGGTAAGGCTCAACGTGACCGCAACGGTATTGGTTGCGACATCGCCATGGTCGATGACGATACGACCGACAGGCAGCGTCGGATCCGCCGGCGTGGGATGATTCAGCATAACGGTGACAAAACCGCTTTCCCGGGCGCCCTGGAGGCCCAGGAAGTCCAGCCATATCCCGTTTCCGGTCACCGCCACATCCTGTCGGCCGTTGCCATCGAAGTCGGCGATCACCACAGCGCGTGGCATGGCCCCGACCGCTGCGCTCGTCGGCGCCAGCGAAAATCCGCCCGCACCATCTCCCAGCAGGACACCGAGACTATTGAGCTGTCCGCTCACCACCAGGTCCGGATACCCGTCTGTATTCAGGTCCGCGCTGGCAATGGCCAGTGGCCACGCGCCGGCGGCGTAGCCTGCCGATGTCGGGAAATTGCCCGCGCCGTCACCCAGCGCGACCCTGACCTCACCCGGATCACCGGCTACCGCGACCGCAAGATCCAGAAAACCATCGGCGTCGAAATCGGCGCTGGCCAGGTAGTTGCCGGTTGCCCAGGCGGTCAACCCGGCGATCACTGGCCCGGCCGTGAGCCCGCCGGCGCCATCGCCGAACAGCACCCGGGTCCCGAACACACCGGCCACGGCGAGATCCGCATCGCCGTCGCCATTGAAATCCCCACTGACCATCGCCGCGACATGCCACAGCGCCAGCCCGAAATCGTGTTCGAGCACGGTAAATCCACCCGCCCCGTCACCACGCAGGATGCTGATATCCGTCTCGTTCAGGCCACCGTCGTGGGCAACCGCAACATCGACATTCCCGTCGCCATCGAAATCCGCTGCCGCCATCACGTTCGACACCTTTCTCTGCAGGTACGTCACCGGCGCCGAGAACCCGCCCAAGCCATCGCTCAACAGCAGGCTGACGTCGTAGGAGGCTTCGTTCAGCACCATCAGGTCCGCATTGGCATCGCCGTTGAAATCGGCGGCCAGCACCGGGCCCGGTTTCGAGCCGGGCTGAAAATCCACCGCGGGCGCGAAACCGCCGACACCGTCCCCCAGCAGCAGGCTGACATGCCCCGGGTCATTGGCATCCGTGCCCGCATTGCTGGCCACCAGGTCGACGAACCCGTCGCCGTTGAAATCGCCGCTGGCCAGGTAGCCCGCAGCGGAGCCGACCGCGTAGTTCGTCGCCACGACGAAACCGCCGACACCATCACCCAGCAGCAAACGAAGCCCCGTGTCGCCGACCACCAGGTCCGGGTTGCCGTCGCCGTTGAAGTCACCGACCGTATGGACACGGGGCGTAAATCCCGCCGCATAGTTCGTCGCCGCCGAAAACGCCCCGGTACTGCTTCCGAGCAGCACGCTGACATCGCTGGAACCGTAATTCCCGACCACCAGGTCCGGGCGACGATCAGCGTTGATATCCGCAATCGTGATCGACGAAGGATTCCGTCCCACCCCGTAGCGCGCGACCGGTGCGAAACCGCCGGCACCGTCGGCAAGCATCACCATCACGCTGTCGGAGGCGGTATCCGTCACCACCAGGTCGCTGTAGCCGTCATCATTGAGATCGGCGCTGACGATTTCGCGCGTGGTCAGGCCGGCAACCGCGTCACCACTGCCGTACGCAACGGGGTCTGCAAACGCGCCGGTGCCGTCACCCAGTGCGACATTGACCAGGTCGGCCAGGTATTGCACCCTCGCCAGGTCGGCGTTTCCGTCACCGTCGAAATCCCCGCTGGCCAACGATGCCCCGCTGATGGCCGCGTAGCTCTGCACCGAAAAACCGCCCAGGCCATCCCCCAGCAGCAACGCGTCGCGCACCGCCAGGTCCGGGTTGCCGTCACCATTGAAGTCCGCGCTGACCAGTGACAGGCCGTCCCCGGCGTAATAGTACTGCACCGCCGAAAAACTCCCCGCCCCGTCGCCCAGCAACACGCTGACATTGTTTGAATCATCGTTGGCCACCGCCAGGTCCGGATTGCCGTCTTTGTTGAAATCCCCACTGACGATCACCCGCGGCGTGGTCCCAACACGGTGACGCCCGGCCTCCGAAAAGCCTCCGGAGCCAGTGTTGATCAAAACACGGATATCGCTGGACGGGCTGTCGACGACCGCGAGATCCGGGCGACCGTCGTCGTTGAAGTCCGCACCCACTGACGCGACGAAACTCGAGCCGGCAAGAATGACCTCGCCCGGGAACAACTGCTCGGCCCCGGCTTGTAGCGACACAGTCAGCGCCAGCAGCAAACCGGCGCACCTCGGTATCATCATGACGTTATCCCTCCCTCGTCGATGTTCAGAACATCCATTTCTTACCCGGTATCTTTCCGCACCGGGGGCTAAAAACTGGGCATATTGTTCCCGAACGGAAAAGCCCGGGCCAGGCAATAATCACGTCCGGCCTGCACCGGGGGTCACGAAAGCCGTGCCGACGACGATCCGCTACTTGGCCGCGGCGCGCAGCGCCAGCCGAATGATCTCCTCGCCGGGCAGCCCGTCGCTGTCCACCGCGCTCACCATGCGGCTGGCCTCCTGCGGCTTGTACCCCAGCGATACCAGCGCGCCGATGGCATCCTTCAGCGCATCGGTGGCCGGCTCCCCGGGCAATGTCGTGCCCTCCGGCACCAGGGCCACCCCCTGCCAGTCCTTGAGCCGGTCCCGCATCTCGACCACCAGCCGCTCGGCGGTTTTCTTGCCAACACCGGGTACCCGGGTGAGGGACGCCGCGTCGCCCCCCTGCACGCAGCCGGCGAACTCGTCGGCCGACATGCCGGATAGGATCGCCAGCGCCAGCTTGGGGCCGACGCCTGAGACCTTGACCAGGGCCCGAAACAGCCACCGGTCCTGCTCTTGCAGGAAGCCATAAAGCACATGGGCATCTTCGCGCACCGCGAGATGGGTGTGCAGGACAATTTCGTTTCCGGTTTCCGGTAGTTCGTAAAACGTGGTCATCGGCGCGGAGATCTCGTAGCCCACGCCGCCGACGTCTAACAACAATTGGGGAGGTTGTTTTTCCAGCAGGGTGCCACGCAGTCGACCGATCATGTTTTTTCCAGTTTGTTCTCGAAGGCGGTAGCCAGGTGATTGGACAATTGCCGGGAGTTTCCGTGGCACAGCGCCGCGGCCAGCGCATCGGCGGCATCGGCCTGGGGATTGCCGGGCAGGTTGAGCAGCACCCGCACCATGTGCTGCACCTGTTGCTTGGCGGCGTTGCCCTTGCCCACCACGGACTGCTTGATCTCGGCAGGCGTATATTCGTGCACCGGCACCTCGTGGCTGATCACCGCGCAAATGGCCGCGCCGCGTGCCTGCCCCAGCTTCAGGGCGGAATCGGCATTGCGGTGCATGAACACCTTTTCGATGGACATCTCGTCCGGCCGGTGGGTTTGCACCAGCTCGCTGACGCCCTCGAAGATCACCCCCAGGCGCTCGGCCCAGTTGTCGCCACTGACGCGGATAAAACCGCTGGTGACATAACTGGATTTAGTGCCGTCGGTTTCGATCACCCCGAAACCGGTAAAGCGGGAGCCGGGATCGATGCCTAGAATGATCACCGGGGAAAGGGGAAAGAGAAAAGGAAAAAGGGAAAAAACGGGCTTGCCGCTTTTTCGTCATTGCGGCGCAGGCCGGAATCCAGAGGGGTTAGCAGGCCACTGGATTCCGGCCTGCGCCGGAATGACGCGCAACCATTAAAGCTGTATTCACTTTCCTCGTTCATCTTTATCTCTTTACCCTGCTACTTTTTTACCCCGCCAATTGCTGCATGACTTCATCGGAGAAATCCGCATTGGTGTGCACACTCTGCACGTCGTCCAGGTCCTCGAGCATGTCGATCAGGCGCATCACCTTTTCGGCATCGTCCAGTTGCAGGTCCACGCTGGTGGAAGCCTGTTGCACCACCTCGGCATTGTCCGGTTCGAAACCGGCGGCGATCATCGCCTCCTTCACCGGCACCAGTTCCTCCCAGGGGGTGAGCACGTCGATGCTGCCGTCGTCGTTGCTGACCACGTCGTCGGCACCGGCCTCCAATGCGGCCTCCATGATGGCGTCCTCGTCGGCGCCGGCGGCATAACTGATGATACCCAGCTTGGTGAACAGGTAGGCCACGGAGCCGTCGGTGCCAAGGTTGCCGCCGGACTTGCTGAACGCATGGCGCACCTCGGAGACGGTGCGGTTGCGGTTGTCGGTGAGGCAGTCCACCATCACCGCGACCCCGGCGGGGCCGTATCCCTCGTAACGGATCTCATCGTAGTTTTCGCTGTCCTCGGCGCCGGCACCGCGCTTGATGGCGTTTTCCACGGTGTCCTTTTTCATGTTGGCGCCGAGCGCCTTGGACACCGCGTCACGCAGCCGCGGGTTGCTGTCCGGGTCCGGGCCACCCATCTTCGCTGCCACTACGATCTCGCGGATCAGCTTGGTGAAGATCTTGCCGCGCTTGGCGTCCTGGGCCGCCTTGCGGTGTTTGATATTGGCCCATTTACTGTGTCCGGCCATGCTTACCTCGGTGTGCTGTGGAAAATTTCCCGCAGTTTAACATTCTCGCCTGGGCCGAGAAACGTGCTCACTGGCGACCGTCGTCGCTGGACGGTGGATGAATGATGTCATTGATGGCCGAATAGTCCATGTCGCCCAGGCCCTTGGCCAGCGCCACGGCGACGGTGTCGCGCACTCCCTGCAGGCAGGCGGCGGTGAGACCGTGCTCATCGGCTGCATCGAGGAACAGGTCGGCATCCTTCAACAGGTGCCGGGTCGGGAAATTGGGATTCGCGTAATCCCGTTGCAGCATGCGCAGCAGTTTCTTGTCGAAGGTCGGCGCGTACAGGGCCGAGTCGCGCAACATGTCCATGAACAGCTCCACGCGCACGCCTTCCTTTTGAATCAGGCCGAGGCTGAGACTGAAGCTGGCGGTAAGCCCGGCGATGAGCTGGTTGAAGGCGAGTTTCATGGCCGCGGCCTGGCCCACCGGCCCCACGTGCAGCGGGTTTTCGCCGAACACGGACAGCAAGGGCTGGAAGCGCTCGAACTGCGCCGCGCTCGCGCCCACCATCAGCAACAGGCTGCCTTTTCTCGCTTCGGGGATGCTGCCCAGCACCGGGGCCTCCAGGTACTGCGCGCCGTGGGCGATGGCGGCATCCTCCAGCGCGCGGCTGTGTGACGGACCGATGGTGGCCATCTGCAGGAGGGTCTTGCCTTCCAGCAGGCTGGCGCGTTCGGCCGGAAACAGCACTTCCTGTATTGCGCGCTGATCGGCCAGCCAGGTGATCAGCACGTCGGCGGACTGCACCGCCTGCGCCGGCGTCTCGGCCCGCAGCGCCCCGCGGGCCACCAGTGGCTCGGCCTTCTCCGGGGTGCGGTTCCACACCACGAGCCTGTAGCCGGCATCCAGCAGGCGCTCGGCCAGGGGCGCGCCCATCAGCCCGGTGCCGAACAGTGCGATGGTTTGTGCTTTCATTGGTTGCGGGTGATCGATTGCATTGGGTGCCGGCAATTCTACCACGTCACCGACATCGCGAACCCGTCCGGCAAGTTTCGGCGAAGGCGGCGGGAATCAGACCAGGTCCGACAGGCGACAGGGTTTTTCGATGCCGTAGCCCTGGGCGTAGTCCACGCCCAGTTCGCGCAGCATGGCAAGGATTTCGTCGTTTTCGACGAACTCGGCGATCACCTTCTTGCCCATGAAGTGGCCGATCTCGCAGATGGACTTGACCACCGCGTAGTCGCTGGGCGTGTTCGCCATGTCCTTCACGAAGGCGCCATCTATTTTCAGGTAGTCCACGGGCAGGTTTTTCAGGTAGGCGTAGGAGGACATGCCGGTGCCAAAGTCATCCAGCGCGAACAGGCAGCCGGTCTCCTTCACCGATTCGATGAAACCGCCCGCGTCGGTGAGGTTGGCAACACCCGCGGTCTCGGTGACTTCGAAGGTGATCTTCTCCACCGGCACCGCGCTCTCGCGGATGTGTTCGAGCAGAAAGCCCAGGAAGCTCTCGTCGTTCATCGAGCGCCCGGACAGGTTGATGGAAAACATGTCGACACTGTCCGCCAGCGATTCGTGGTGGTCGTTTATCCAGCGAAACGCGTTCCTGATCACCCAGCGATCCACATCCGGCATGCGCTTGTAGCGCTCCGCCGCCTCGATGAACTCCGGCGTGGAGATATCGCCACCATTCAGGTCCCAGACCCCGAGCAGGATCTCGTAATGGCTCTTGGCGCCGTTGGCTTCGTTGATCGGCTTGATGCGCTGGCAGCGCAAGTACAGGGTATCTTCGTCCAGGATGCGATCGATCTCCACGGCCCATTTCATCGCCTTGCGGCGACGCGACAGGCCGGCGTGGCCGCTGCTGTACAACTGTATGCGATTGCCACCCATTTCCTTGGCCACGCTGCAACTGGACTCGGCGGCTTGCAACAGTTCGCTGGCCGCGTCGCTGCGCCGGGAAACGGGTACCAGGCCGACGCTGACGCCGACCGACAGGCGCTTGCCCTGCCACTGCAGGCGGTAGTCCTGCACGGTTTCCATCAGTTCCTCGACCACGTCCAGCGCATCGTCCAGTGCCACGTTCTTCAGCAGCAGGCCGAATTCGTCGCTGCCCAGGCGCGCCAGCGTGCCGTTCCCGCCGACTTCGCGGACCAGCAGTTGCGCGATCTCTTTCAGCAGGCGGTCCCCGCCCTCGTAGCCGCAGGCGTTGTTGATCAGGCTGAACTGATCCAGGTCGAGAAAACACACCGCATGACGCGACTGGTTTTCCTTGGCCAGGGACAGGGCCTCACCCAGGTGTTTCTCGAACTCCCGCCGGCTCACCAGCCCGGTCAGCTGATCATGGGTGGACTGGTAGAGCAGCTGCTTGTGCAGGTCTTCCAGCATGGAGTACTGCGCCCGGTCCATCGCCGGTTCATCGACATTGTCCAGCACCACCACCGAGCCCGCGCGCAGTTTCT
>Ga0256830_1002289_pt1 | contig 12749 bp, 10 predicted proteins | sample 128326metaG_FD_190537 | JGI IMG/M metagenome (GOLD analysis project Ga0256830, IMG submission 190537) | Hydrothermal vent microbial communities from Lau Basin, Pacific Ocean - 128-326 | ecosystem: Environmental > Aquatic > Marine > Hydrothermal vents | place: Pacific Ocean: Lau Basin | collected...
AATATCCAGCATCTCAGTAAGTACATTTTTCAGCATGGTATCGATGGAGTCAGTGTTGAGCGTAAGACTGCTGATACGCTCCATCGCATTCAGGGTGTAGAGGTCTCCTCTGGTGTACTCATCTGCTTCCTGGATTGCCGTGACATCAGTAAATGTGCTGATCACCTGTTGTGGCTCACTTCTACCCTGCTGTAACGGTACGGTATTGAGCATGATCCAGCGATAGCGCTGTTCGCCGCAATGGAAAACTCCCATCAGCGTGCCCTGTGATGGGGTGCCAGTGAGTAGTGTTTTGCAGGTTGGGTGCTCTTCTGCTGTGAAGAGGGTGCCATCTTTATGGATGGGTGCTCCCCAGAATCCTGCGATTGTCGTTGCCTCAATCTCAGTGGCCGTTAACCCCAGAATTGCCTGAGCGGTGGGGTTGAACTCCAGCACCTTTCCTGCGCGATTCTGAACCAGAACCCCCTGGGCCATGTTCTCGACCAGCAGGCGGTAGCGATCGTCACTGTGGTTCAGGCTGGAGATGATCTGAATTGTACTGATTGCTGACTCAATGCGGCGGGCAACCTCGGTAAATAGCTGAATATCAAGTGCGGAGAGTTTACGGCGGCTGCCGCAAAAGTGCAGCCCCAGTATCCATGGTTGATCTTGAGAGGGGTTAAGGGCGATACAGATCTGGGTATGTACCGAAAACTGCTTAAGCAGATCGGAGTGGTTATCATCGTCACAGTTGACAAGATCAAGCAGCTGCGGCGTATCGGTTGCCAAACAGCTCCGTAGCAGTTGTTTAATCGTCTCGTCCGTTCGGATCGGAACGCCCTGTTCGGCCTCCCTCGGCCACTCTGGGTGAGTTGCTTCCGATTTTACTGCGAAGAACTCTATCTCGGGATCGCATGGGTGAATGATCCAGGCACGATCAGCTGAAAAAATGGAGAGGAGCTCCTGCATCGAGTGGTGCAGTATCGAATCTAAATCTGTACAGTTGTGGCTGATATCGCCAATGCGACGCAGTGCCTTTATGATGCGAGGTTCGTACAGGGCTGTATTGCTGTCGTTATTATTATCTGGTGTTCGCATTTTATTAGCTGTCTTATAAAGTGGTAGGCCAATCACATCTCCCTGTGGCTGCCTCTGGTTTATCGACCTAATTAGTATATACCTTTAAGTGAAATTTATGGCTAACTATATGATCCTGAAAATAATATATCTTACTTAGTATAACTGAGCGGTGCACTGCGAGAACGGTTGCTTGCCCGCTTGTGGCGCTAATGAAGCGGCTGTTGCCGTTTTCGTACCTTTATATGATGGTAGAGTAACAGGGGAGGTGAAAATAGCGCCAGCCCGGTTGAAATGGTGCAGAGAAAGCGATATCAATACTGAATGTCCTGTTTTTATATGGGGGAACTGGCGTTAGAATGGCGCCTCTTTGAGACAGTTGTAGGCGAGAGGTTGAGTAAATTATGGAAATAATGGAACGAATCAAGCAGCAGATTGAGGGCGCACCGATTGTGCTTTACATGAAAGGAACCCCGCAATTTCCGCAGTGTGGTTTTTCAAGTCATGTAGTGCAGGCGCTGGCAGCCTGCGATGCCGAGTTTACAGACATCAATGTTCTGGCTGATCCTGAGATTCGCGAAAACCTGCCGCGTTACGCCAACTGGCCTACATTTCCACAGCTCTATATCGATGGTGAGCTGGTCGGTGGGTGTGACATCGTGATGGAGCTCTATCAACGCGGTGAGTTAAAGTCGATGGTTGAGGCTGCGGGTAAGGGGTAAGCTATCGGCTACTGAAGTCGAGAAAGGCGCGGTGCTTAACGCTGCGCCTTTTTTATTGCGTTGAAATTTAGAACATGACCTGGTTGCGTCCTGCATCCTTTGCTTCATACAGTTTTTTATCGGCGGCTCTAAACAGGCTATCCAGGGTGCACGCCTCATCGTTATTATGATAAGTGCTAACGCCGATTGATACGGTTACCAGAACCTGCTGACCATCGATATCAAAAGGCTTTTGAGCGATCGATTTTAGAATACGCTCGAAGAGATCGGGGGTGCAGTGGCTGGCCTCCTGAAAATGCATCAGAATACAGAACTCCTCACCGCCAAAGCGCCCCACCACATCGGTAGGGCGGGTTGCCTTGCGTAGACGGCTGGCGATCTTTTTGAGGATAGTATCTCCCGCTGCGTGGCCATATTGGTCATTGATCTGCTTGAAGTGATCAATGTCGATCATCAAAAAGGCGAGGGTGCCGCCGCGTGCATCTATACCGGCAAGGATCGCTTCGGAGCGCTGGGTGATGTAGCGGCGATTACCGAGGCTGGTCAGTGGGTCGGTCACCGCCAGCTCGCTGAGAATCTGGTTGCTGGCCTCAAGGTCTCGCATCGTCTCCAGTAGTGAATTCTGTAACATAGAGATGCGACCGGCGGCGTGAATACGTGCGGCGAGTTCAGATCTGTTGACAGGCTTATTGAGATAGTCATCCACGCCGTGATTAAACGCCATAACCAGATGCTCGACCCCCTCTTTGGCGGTCAGCATGATGATTGAGGTGTAGTGACTGCTTTGCTCGTCAAGCTCACGTATACAGGCGCACAGTTCAAGGCCGTTCATCTTTGGCATCACCCAGTCGAGCAGGGCGACATCCGCTGGGCGCGCTGCAAGCGACTGCAGCACCTCTTCAGGGCCGGCAGCCAGGCGGAGATCACGATAGCCCGCTTTTTGCAGTAATGTCTGAATCATCGTTCGAGTGAGTTCGACATCATCGGCAATAATGATAGAGAGGGCGTGCTCAGCATCGAGTCTATTATTCTGGTTCACTGGCATCCTCTGTTGAATGAGTTAAGCGGCGGGTTCTATATTATCAGGCGGTGCTGGATTATCGGACGGGGCCGGGACTCCGATGTGGCTATCCCACTGGTTAACGATGTTGCAAAATAGCTCGGCTGTCTGCTCAGCATCATAGATCGCCGAGTGTGCCGCTTCTCCATCCCACTCCATGCCTGCTGCGATGGCGGCGCGCGCCAGCACTGTCTGACCATAGGCGAGGGCACTAAGTGAGACGGTATCGAGCGTACTAAATGGGTGAAATGGGTTGCGTTTAATTCTGGTTCGCTCAACTGCCGCATTTAGAAAATTGAGATCAAAAGCGGCGTTGTGACCCACCAGGATGGCGCGAGTGCAGCCATTGGCCTTGATCGCGCTACGAATCGGTTTAAAGATCGATTGCAACGCCTCTTTTTCCGCGAGTGCCATGCGGAACGGATGGTAAGGGTCAATGCCGTTGAACTCCAGCGCTGCGGCTTCCAGGTTGGCCCCTTCGAACGGCACAACGTGGTGGGCGATGGTGGTATCGGGCGCAAGCTTGCCGTCAGGAGTCACCTTAAGCAGCACTGCGGCAACCTCTAACAGGGCGTCGGTCTGCGCATTAAAACCTGCGGTCTCTACATCGATAACAACCGGTAGATAGCCTCTGAAACGCGTTGCTAATGGCGGGGGAGTGTCATTTGTCATTGTATTTTCTAGGCCTGTTAACACGTATTGAAAAGCCGCTGTCGAGGCCGTTGAGTTGCCGTTTACTGAATGGTGCGATGCAAGTTGGCATAGAGTGTCCAGTCGAGCGCCTCTCCGGCGCGGAAAGGGCGTAGCTCTCCCGCTTCACCGAATTGATAGCTTTCCGGGCAGACCCAGGGGCGTTTTACCAGACTAATGCTCTCTTTGTTACGCGGTAGTCCGTAGAAATCTGCACCGTGAAAGCTGGCGAACCCCTCCAGTTTATCGAGCGCCCCGGCGGCCTCAAAGATCTCTGTATAGAGTTCAAGTGCAGCATGGGCAGAGTAGATGCCGGCACAGCCACAGCTACTCTCCTTGCTGCTGGTATCGTGTGGTGCGCTGTCGGTGCCGAGAAAGAATTTTGGGTTGCCACTGGTGGCCGCTTTAACCAGCGCCTGGCGGTGTACCTCACGTTTTAAAACCGGCAGACAGTAGTGGTGAGGGTGGATACCCCCCACCAGCATCGCATTGCGATTCAGCAGCAGATGGTGCGGGGTGATGGTTGCCGCTAACGTTTCATCACCCTCTTCAACATATTCGACAGCATCTTTGGTGGTGATATGTTCCAGCACAATCTTTAACTCCGGGTAGCGGCGCGTTAGCGGTTCCAGGTGCCGCTCGATGAAGATCTTTTCGCGATCAAAGACATCAATACTGGGGTCGGTCACCTCGCCATGGATCAGCAGCGGCATATCGAACTCAATCATCTCTTCCAGTATGGAGTAGGTACATTCGATATCGGTAACACCCGAGGCTGAGTGAGTCGTGGCACCCGCCGGATAGAGTTTAAGTGCAACGATATGTTTATTGTTACCGGCGCGCTTGATCACTTCGATTGAGGTGTCATCAGTGAGATAAAGGGTCATTAGCGGGCTAAAGGCGAGGCCGTCGGGAATTGCCGCCAGGATCCGGTCACGATAGGCCATCGCGAGCTCTGTGGTGGTGATCGGTGTTTTCAGATTCGGCATCACAATCGCACGGGCAAACTGTTTTGCACTATGGGCGACCGTTGTTGCCAGCGCTGCCCCGTCTCTTAGATGAAGGTGCCAGTCATCAGGTTGGATCAGGGTAAGTGGTTGCGGCATGGTATCTCCTCTACGCTCTACTTATTATGTCACGCTTTTGGTGCGGCGGGTGGTGGGTTGTTCTGACCATCCTGCGGTAATGGAGCGTTTCTACCCAGCAGCCTGTTAATGGCGGCGACACCAAATAGATGAAAGCCACGCAGCGCCTCGGGTGGATGGCCGGCAACACAGACAACAGGTATCTCGCCTGCCAGCCCCATGATCAGCGGTCGACCAGAGCGCATCGGTACACCATCGATAATCAGCTCGCCCACCTCTTTTAATAGATCGGAGATAAAATCGCGCCCCCCCACCGCAGTGCCGCCGGAGATCACCACCATATCTGAACTGGCCAGAGCGGTATTCACTGCCATCACAAACTTGTCAAAATTGTCGCCTTTAATCCCGCCAATAACCGGGATGCCACCCGCCTCTACCACGGCGCTGGCGAGCATGATGCTGTTACTGTCGCGGATACTGCCGGGTTTGAGTGTGTCGGTGTAGGGGATCACCTCATCACCGGAGGAGAAGATCGTCACCATCGGTGCGCGTGCCACCTCAATTTCATCGATACCGAGGCTGGCGATGGTACCGATCTCTGCAGCGGTGATCAGCGTACCGGCGGCGATAGCCACCGCCCCCTGTTTAAGGTCGCAGCCCTGTTCTTCAATAAAGAAGCGGGGTGGGAATGGGCGCGTAATGGTCACCGTATTGCCATCTTCTTCACCTTCCCATGGGCGCACAATCGAGACCGGACCATCGACCACGATACTGCCGGTGGCTACCCGAAGCGCCTCACCGCTGCCGGGCATCGGGCAGCACTCATCGCCGGGGATGATGTTGCCGGTGATGTTAAAGCTGACCGGCGCATCCTCACCAGCCCCTGTCGTCTCGGCGCTATTGACCAGCCACCCCTCAACAATCGCGCGGTGGTAAGGGGGCATGTCGGTAGGCGCTTTCACATCACGGGCCAGCGTGCGACCGATCGCAGCGCTCAGGCGGCAGGTTTCGGTGGCGGTGGTTCTGCTGCTAAGGGCATCGACAAACTGCTGTTGAGCGTCGATGAGTGGCGAGCCGTCATTCATGCGGTGCTTCCTTTGGTTAATGGTGATCGTTCTATCGTTAAAGAGTAACGGGGTGCGGTAGGGGTGTCAAAACTGTCATTAGCGCTCATTGACGGCTATTACCGGGCGTAAAGCGACGACGCAATCTCTTCGCCCGATGAGCACCAGTGCGCTGGAGCCTGTATCGCTTTGCACACAATAACCGCCATTTTACACTGCTTTAATAGTGCGGCGGCGGTGTCTCATCAGATTGATGGGCGATATTTGAATCTGCCATCGCCTTCATTCGTTCATTGAGCTGTTCAACGGCGAGGGTGAGCTGATCAATCATTTTCTGTTGATCAATGATCACCTGGTTGAGCGCTTCCAGCGTTGACTCCTGGTGAGTGAGTCGAATCTGTAGATCCGTAATGTCGTTATCCATCGGGTGCATTTTACCTATAAGTTGAAAGGTCTCAATATGAAAGCTTAACGGTCTTTTATTATTGAAAGCGCGTTGTTATCGAAGAGCAGTTGAGTGGTAAAACTCACCCCAAAGCCGGTGATGTCGGTTGGAATGTGTGCCAGCCCACCTTTGCTGTTGGCGGATGAGAGATCAAGATGGAGCCACGGGGTGTCGGCAACAAAACGTTGCAAAAAGCGGCTGGCCAGGATGTGGTCCGCTTCGCCACCGAGGGTACACTGCTTAACGTCTGCAATGTCGCTCTTGAGTTCATCATCAAAATCTTTATCGATCGGGAATGGCCAGACACGCTCACCACTCTTGCGCCCGGCTGAGATCACCGCATCAATCAGCACATCACGATTGGTAAAGCCACCACTGTAACGCGCACTCAGTGAATAGTGGCACGCTCCGGTCAGGGTTGCGTAGTCGATAATCAACGCAGGCTTGCACCTGGCGGCCTGCACCAATGTATCGGCCAGCACCATGCGCCCTTCGGCGTCGGTGTGCATCACCTCAATGGTGACACCGTTGCTGGCAGTCACCACATCGTTCTGCTTATAGGCGTTGGGGCCGATATGGTTCTGCGCCAGCGCCAGCCAGCAGTCAACCACATAAGGAACCTTGAGTTGCGATAGTGTCAGGAAGGTGCCGAGCGCGACTGCGCTGCCCTGCATATCCTCATGCATGCCGTGCATATGCTGTGCTGGTTTAAGATTGGTGCCGCCGGTATCGAAACAGATACCCTTGCCCACCAGTGCCAGCGGGGTCTGTTGACGTCGCCCTCTCTTAGGGGTGTAGCGGAGATGGACGATCCCCGCATCGCGTTCGCTGCTCCCCTGGCAAACGGCAAGAAATGCCCCCGCTTTTTTACGTTTGAGCGCAGCCTGGTCGAGAAATGCCAGCTTCCAGCCGTTCTCTCTCGACAGCTTCGCAATACGTCTGCGGTAGCTGGCGGGGGTCAACTCATTCGGTGGTAGTGTTGTCAGCTGGCGGGCGAGGTTGTTGCCATTGGCTTCGGCAATTGTGCGGCTGAAGTCGATCCGTTTCGCAACACCGTGCAGTTGAATCGTGCGCAGCTTTGAGGGTTTTGCCGCCTTGCTTTTGAACGATGGCATCTCACTGCTGGCGGCGAGCAGCGCGGCAACCACACCCTTGAAGAGCGGCGCGGCCGCTTCATCTGTAAACCCAGGTGCGATGACTGAAATGGTCGCGGGGTTGTGAGTTAGATGTGGCGCAGCCAGTTGACGCGCAAGTGTCAACTGCTCAAAACGGCTGCTCTCCTCCTTGATGCCGACGAGAGTGACGTGGGTGCTCGCTTTGTTGGGCAGGTCGGTGGTGAGTATCGCGTCAAGCTCGCCGCTGCGTTTCAGGCGCTGTTTTAGCACCGTCTCATAGGGAAGTTTGGGCCACGCCTGCTTTGAGCCGGTTTTAAGGCAGCCTTGTGGCAGCAGAATAATCAGGTGGGAAATGGTGTTGAGCGCAGCCTGGCTGAGCGCGCTTTTTTGTTGTTTTAGCTCAATTTTCATGGTGAATCCCCTGTTTTAAAAATGGCCTTTTCTTGACCTGATGCGGGAAAAAAACGATCATATCGGGCCTGAGAGATCGCGCATCGATGCTCGCCCGTCAAAGATAGCAAAATAGAGCGGGCAGAGCTGTTAAAATCTTAATAAAAACAAGCATGTTTGTATAAGCTGGTTGTTTGACGAGCGCCCCATTCATGGTGGAGGCAGTGCGGTGGCGATACAATAATAAGGATTATGTAGGCAGGTTTTATGGCGGTAGCGAACAAAAAGAGCATAAATTTGATCTGTCAGCAGTGCCAGGCACCGCGCCGGCCTCTCTTGCCCAGAATTTACCAATAAGATCTATAGCTGGTCTTGATGATCAGATTCCTGAATGTTTACTTTACGATTTCATTTTCACGATTTAACCGCGCGTCAACAGATGGCGGAATTCAATAAAGAGGTTGGATGAATGTCCCAGCAATCGCAGTTACCCGATATCGATGCCGTTGAAACCCAGGAGTGGGTCGACTCACTGGAGGCGGTGATCGAAAACGAAGGGGTTGAGCGCGCTCATTTCCTGTTAGAACAGATGATCGACAAGGCGCGCCGCAGCGGTGCCAATCTCCCCTATTCGGCCAACACCGCTTATGTGAATACCATTCCGACTCACCTCGAAGCGCCACTGCCGGGCGATGCTGCGATTGAAGACCGCATCCGCAGCTACATCCGCTGGAACGCGATGGCGATGGTGGTGAAGGCCAACCGCAAGAGTGCTGAACTGGGTGGCCACATCGCCAGCTTTGCCTCGGCCGCGACCCTCTATGATGTTGGCTTTAACCATTTCTGGCGCGCCCCCACGAAAGACTTTGGCGGCGACCTGATCTTTTCACAGGGGCACGCCTCACCGGGCACCTATGCACGCGCCTTTCTTGAAGGACGCCTCACAGAGGAGCAGCTCGACAGGTTTCGCCAGGAGGTCGATGGCGGCGGCCTCTCCTCTTATCCGCACCCACACCTAATGCCGGACTTCTGGCAGTTCCCAACAGTATCGATGGGGCTTGGGCCGTTGATGTCGATCTATCAGGCGCGCTTTATGAAATATCTGCAACATCGTAACCTTGCAAAGACTGAAGGGCGCAAGGTGTGGGCATTCATTGGTGATGGTGAGAGTGATGAGCCAGAGACCCTGGGCGCCATCTCACTCGCATCACGCGAAAAGCTCGATAACCTGGTGTGGGTCGTTAACTGCAACCTGCAGCGCCTGGATGGCCCGGTGCGTGGTAACGGCAAGATCGTTCAGGAGCTGGAGGCCAATTTCCGAGGCACCGGCTGGAATGTGATTAAAGTGCTGTGGGGCAGCTACTGGGATCCACTACTGGCCAGAGATAAAGATGGCCTGCTACAGAAACGGATGATGGAAGCGGTCGATGGCGACTTCCAGAACTACAAGTCCAAAGATGGCGCCTATGTGCGCGAACACTTTTTTGGCAAATACCCGGAACTGAAGGCGATGGTGTCGAAGATGTCGGATGACGATATCTGGCGCCTTAATCGCGGTGGACATGATCCGCACAAGGTCTATGCCGCCTATCAGGCCGCGGTTAACCACAGTGGTCAGCCGACGGTAATCCTGGCCCATACCGTCAAGGGTTACGGCATGGGCTCTGCCGGTGAAGCGCAGAACCGTACCCATTCACAGAAGAAACTTGATGATGATGACATGATCGCCTTTCGTGACCGTTTCAACATCCCGTTAACTGATGAAGAGGCAGCAGCCGGCAAATACTACCTGCCCGCCGCAGACTCGGAAGAGATGCAATACCTGCATGCGCGACGCCAGGCGCTGGGCGGCTACCTGCCAGCACGGAGCGATAAAATTGATGCGCTAGCGATCCCGCCGCTATCTATCTTTGAACCACTACTTGTCGGCAGCGGTGAGAAAGAGATGTCGACCACCATGGGGTGGGTACGGATGTTAACGCTGCTCTGCCGTGACAAAAAGATCGGTAAACATATCGTGCCGATCGTGCCGGATGAGGCGCGCACCTTTGGTATGGAAGGGATGTTTCGTCAGCTCGGCATCTACTCATCGGTGGGGCAGCTTTACACCCCGCAGGATAAAGATGAAATCATGTTCTACAAAGAGGACAAGAGCGGTCAGATCCTCGAAGAGGGGATCAACGAAGCGGGTGCGATGTCTTCATGGATTGCCGCGGCAACCTCTTATAGCTCGCACGGTGTGAATACCATTCCATTCTATATCTACTACTCGATGTTTGGCTTCCAGCGCATCGGTGATCTCGCCTGGGCCGCAGGTGATATGCAGGCGCGCGGTTTTATGATTGGTGGTACTGCTGGGCGCACCACCCTCGCAGGTGAAGGGTTGCAGCATCAGGATGGCCATAGCCTGATTATGTCGGGCACGATTCCAAATTGTGTCAGCTACGACCCCACTTTTAACTACGAGATGGCGGTGATCATTCACGACGGCATGCGTCGCATGTATGGTGAACAGGAAAATGTCTTCTATTACGTCACCGCGATGAATGAAAACTACGCCCATCCTGCGATGCCTGAAGGGGCTGAAGAGGGGATCATCAAAGGGATCTATCTGTTTAAAGAGGGTAGTGGTGAAAAGAGTAATCGTGTGCAGCTGATGGGCTCTGGCACTATCCTGCGTGAAGTGATCGAAGCGAGTGAACTGCTGCAGCGTGACTGGGGTGTCGCCTCCGATATCTGGAGCACGACCAGCTTTACCGAGCTATCGCGCGAGGCGCAGCGGGTTGATCGCTGGAACAGGCTCCATCCAGCAGAGAGTGCAAAGACCCCTTACATTGCGCAGGTGCTGGCTGACCGTGAGGGGCCGTTTATCGCCGCAACCGATTACATCCAGAGCTATGCGGAACAGATTCGTAAATGGGTGCCGGGGCGCTACGAAGTGCTGGGCACCGACGGCTTTGGTCGCAGTGATACCCGCGCACAGCTACGTAAACACTTTGAGGTCAACAGCCACCACGTAACGGTTGCCGCACTCAAGGCACTGGCCGACGAAGGGAAGATTGCGACGGCGACGGTTGCGGATGCGATCGCAAAATATGGCATCGACGCCGACAAACAGAATCCGGCATCGGCCTAAGAGGACAAAGAGATGGCAATAGCGATATTAGTTCCGGACATTGGTGACTTCGACAACGTTGAAGTGATCGAGATACTGGTCGCAGAAGGCGATACCGTACAGGCGGAAGATTCACTGATCTCGGTCGAGTCCGATAAGGCGGCGATGGAGATTCCGGCACCGCAGGGCGGTGTGATTACCGAGCTTAAGGTCGCCATCGGTGATCAGGTTTCAGAAGGCAGTGTGATCGCCATGCTGGAACCTGCCGACGATGCGCCCGTTGCAGCGCCAGAGGTCGAGTCGTCACCCGCTCCAGCACCAGCACCCGTTGCGCCAGCAGCGCCGGCGGCACCTCAGGCGGCACCTCGCCGGGCAGCGCCAGTGGTGCCGACAAAGATCGATGAGAGCAGCTTTGCCAAAGCGTACGCCAGCCCATCCGTACGAAAATTTGCACGCGAACTCGGGGCCAACCTCGGCAGTGTCAGCGGTAGTGGTCGTAAGGGGCGCATTACGCAGGAAGATGTGAAGGCGTTTGTAAAAAATGTGATGATCCATGGCGGCGCGACAGCGGGTGGTCTTGAGGTCGAACCGATGCCAGAGATCGACTTCGGCAAGTGGGGTGAGGTCGAGAGCAGGAAGCTCACCAGGATCAATAAACTTACCGGCAAGTTCCTGCATCGCAACTGGGTTACCATTCCGCATGTCACACAGTTTGATGATGCCGATATCACAGCGTTAGAGGCGTTCCGTAAAGCGATGGTGGCTGACTATAAAGCGCAGGGGATTCGCATTACCATGCTCGCATTCCTCGTTAAGGCGGTGGTGGTGGGTCTGAAAGCGTTTCCTCGTTTTAACTCCTCACTCGACGCGAGTGGTGAAAACCTGATCTATAAAAAATATTACAACATCGGTATCGCCGTCGATACGCCAGATGGGCTGGTGGTACCGGTGATTCGTGATGCCGATAAGAAGAGCCTGGTTGAGATCGCCACCGAGATGGGCGAGATCAGCATCAAGGCGCGTGATAAGAAACTTAAACCCGCTGATATGCAGGGCGGCTGCCTTACCATCTCCAGTCTGGGCGGAATCGGCGGTACTAAATTCACCCCGATCGTAAATGCACCGGAGGTGGCGATACTCGGTGTCTCCCGTTCTAAGATGCAACCGGTCTGGAACGGCGAAGGGTTTGATCCCCGGCTGATGTTGCCACTGGCGCTATCGTATGATCACCGTGTGATCGATGGCGCAGACGGCGCACGTTTTACCACCTTCCTCAGCAGCGTGCTCGCCGGCGCCGCTGAAGAACTGCTGTAACAGGAGATCATTCCATGAGTCAGGTGATAGATGTTCCTGTGCCAGATCTGGGCGACTTTGAAGATGTCGAAGTGATCGAGGTACTGGTCAATGAAGGCGACACCATTGAGGTGGAAGATTCGCTGATCTCGGTCGAGTCCGATAAGGCGGCGATGGAGATTCCAGCACCGCAAGGGGGTGTGGTGAAAGCCGTGCTGGTTGCCGTGGGGGATAAGGTCTCACAGGGTAGCCCTGTGATTAAGCTGGAGGTTTCGGAAGCGGCCACCGAAACAGCCGCAGCATCTACGCCAGCAAACGAGACGGCACCCGTATCAAAGCCGGCACCGCCCCCCAAAGCCGCAAGCTATCACGGCGAGGTAGATAAAGAGGCTGAGGTTGTTGTATTGGGCTCTGGCCCCGGTGGCTACACGGCCGCATTTCGCGCGGCAGATCTTGGTAAGAAGGTGATCCTGATTGAGCGTTACCAGAACATCGGTGGTGTCTGTCTGAACGTTGGCTGCATTCCATCAAAAGCGCTGCTGCACACCGCGCAGGTGATCAATGAAGCGGAAGAATTTTCCGAGATCGGTGTCGCCTTCAATAAACCAGAGATCGATATCGATAAACTGCGCGCCCATAAAGAGGGGGTGATCAATAAGCTGACCGGTGGCCTCAAAGGGCTGGCCAAACAGCGCAAGGTGGAGATTGTGCACG
>Ga0256830_1002290_pt1 | contig 12747 bp, 11 predicted proteins | sample 128326metaG_FD_190537 | JGI IMG/M metagenome (GOLD analysis project Ga0256830, IMG submission 190537) | Hydrothermal vent microbial communities from Lau Basin, Pacific Ocean - 128-326 | ecosystem: Environmental > Aquatic > Marine > Hydrothermal vents | place: Pacific Ocean: Lau Basin | collected...
CCGTGATCGGCAACGGCATGCACTGGCTGCTCGCCAAGACGGCCTTCTTCCTGTTCTGCTTCCTGTGGTTCCGCGCCACCTTCCCGCGCTACCGCTACGACCAGATCATGCGCCTCGGCTGGAAGGTGTTCCTGCCGCTCACGATCGTGTGGCTGTTCGTCGAGGGCCTCGCGCAGCACTTCCGTCTCGCGCCGTGGTTCGCATGAGGAGGGCAGGGCGATGAGGGCACTGCTGGACTACGTCAGGAGCTTCCTCCTCTGGGAGCTGCTCATGGGCCTGCGCCTGACGGGCAGGTATCTCTTCGCGCGCAAGATCACGGTCCAGTATCCCGAGGAGAGGGCGCCCCAGTCGCCCCGCTTCCGGGGGCTGCACGCCCTGCGCCGCTATCCCAACGGCGAGGAGCGCTGCATCGCCTGCAAGCTGTGCGAGGCCGTGTGCCCGGCGCTCGCCATCACCATCGAGTCGGCGCCGCGCGAGGACGGCACGCGCCGGACCACGCGTTACGACATCGACCTCTTCAAGTGCATCTTCTGCGGCTTCTGCGAGGAGGCCTGTCCCGTCGACTCGATCGTGGAAACGCGCATCTACGAGTACCATTTCGAGCGCCGCGGCGAGCAGATCATGACCAAGGACAAGCTGCTCGCCATCGGCGACCGCTACGAGGCGCAGATCGCGGCCGACCGCGCCGCCGACGCGCGCTACCGCTAGCACGGGAGGGGACGAGGTGGCGCTCAGCTTCCAGGAGTTCCTGTTCTACGCCTTCGGCGCCGTGCTGCTGGCGGCGGCGCTGGGTGTGGTCACGGCGCGCAACCCGGTGCACGCGGTGCTCTTCCTGGTGCTCGCCTTCTTCACCAGCGCGGCGCTGTGGCTGCTGATGGAGGCGGAGTTCCTGGCGCTCACGCTGGTGCTGGTCTACGTCGGCGCGGTCATGGTGCTGTTCCTCTTCGTGGTCATGATGCTGGACATCGACCTCGCCGCCCTGCGCGCGGGCTTCGCGCGCCATCTCCCGCTCGGGCTGCTGGTGGCGGCGGTCATCGTCTGGGAGATGGTTTCGGTGCTGGGGCCGGCCCGCTTCGGGCCACAGCGCATGGAGCCGCCGCCGCCCCACGGGGCCGGCTACAGCAACACCAAGGCCCTGGGCGAGACCCTCTACACCGAGCATCTCTACGCCTTCGAGATCGCCGCGCTGATCCTGCTGGTGGCGATCGTGGCGGCGATCGCCCTCACCCTGCGCCGGCGCCCGGGCGTTCGGCGCCAGGACCCGGCGCGGCAGGTGCGCGTGCGCCGGCGCGAGCGCGTGCGGCTGGTGCGGCTGCCGCCTGGCGGCGGCGACGCCGCGGGGGAGGGCGGCTGATGGTCCCGCTCTCACACTACCTGATCCTGGGGGCGGTGCTCTTCTGCATCGCGGTGGCGGGCGTGTTCCTCAACCGCAAGAACGTGATCGTCCTGCTCATGGCGATCGAGCTCATGCTGCTCGCGGTCAACACCAACTTCGTGGCCTTCGCGCGCTATCTCGGGGACACCACGGGGCAGGTGTTCGTGTTCTTCGTGCTCACGGTAGCGGCGGCGGAGGCGGCCATCGGCCTGGCCATCCTCGTGGTGCTTTTCCGCAACCGCGGCAGCATCAACGTCGACGACATGGACCGCATGAGGGGCTGAGGCGTGCGCTACGTCTACCTCTGGATCCCGCTCGCTCCCCTGCTCGGCGCCGTGATCGCCGGCCTGTTCGGCGCCTTCTGGCCGCGCCTGGGCCGCACCGCCTGCCACACGGTGACCATCCTCGGGGTGGCGGTCTCCTTCGCCCTGTCGCTGGTGGTGCTGTGGGACCAGACGGTGGGCGGCGGGGAGCCCTGGAACGGGGCCGTCTACACCTGGATGGTGAGCGACGGGATCCGTTTCGAGATCGGCTTCCTGATCGACCGCCTCACGGCCCTGATGGTCACCACGGTGACCTTCGTCTCGCTGATGGTGCATATCTACACCATCGGCTACATGCGCGACGACCCGGGCTACAACCGCTTCTTCGCCTACATCGCGCTGTTCACCTTCTCCATGCTCATGCTCGTCATGAGCAACAACTTCCTCCAGCTCTTCTTCGGCTGGGAGGCGGTCGGCCTGGTCTCCTACCTGCTGATCGGGTTCTGGTTCAGGCGCGAGTCGGCGATCCGCGCCAACCTCAAGGCCTTCCTGGTCAACCGGGTCGGAGATTTCGGCTTCATCCTCGGCATCGCCGCCATCCTCGCCTACTTCCACAGCCTCGACTACGCCGACGTCTTCGCCGCCGCGCCCATGGCGCGCGGGCTCACCCTGGAGGTCTGGCCGGGGGTGGAATGGCCGGTGCTGACCGTGATCTGCGTGCTGCTCTTCATCGGCGCCATGGGCAAGTCGGCGCAGGTGCCGCTGCACGTGTGGCTGCCGGACTCGATGGAAGGCCCGACGCCGATCTCGGCCCTGATCCATGCGGCGACGATGGTGACGGCCGGCATCTTCATGGTCGCGCGCATGTCGCCGCTCTACGAGCTCTCGGAGGCGGCTCTGTCGCTGGTGCTCGTCGTCGGGGCGGTGACCGCCTTCGCCACCGGCCTGCTCGGCCTCGTGCAGCACGACATCAAGCGCGTGGTCGCCTATTCCACGCTCTCGCAGCTCGGCTACATGGCGGTGGCGCTGGGCGCCTCTGCCTACGCCGCGGCAATCTTCCACCTCATGACGCATGCCTTCTTCAAGGCGCTGCTGTTCCTGGCGGCGGGCTCGGTCATCATCGCCATGCACCACGAGCAGGACATGCGCAAGATGGGCGGGCTGCGCCGCTACATGCCCGTGACCTACTGGACGGCGCTCGTCGGCGCCCTGGCGCTGATCGGGACACCGGGCTTCTCGGGCTTCTACTCCAAGGAGCACATCATCGAGGCCGCCCATGGGGCGCAGCGCTGGGGAGCGGAGCTCGCCTACTGGGCGGTGCTTTCGGGTGTGTTCGTCACGGCCCTCTACACCTTCCGCATGTTCTTCCTCGTCTTCCACGGCCGCGAGCGCATGGACGAGCACACCCGCGCGCACCTGCGCGAGTCGCCCAGGGTGGTGACGGTGCCGCTGGTGCTGCTCGCCATACCGTCGGTCGCGATCGGCGCCCTTACGGTCGAGCCGCTGCTCTTCGGGGGCTGGTTCGGCGAGGCGCTGCGCGTGGCGCCGGAGCACGACGTGCTGGGGCGGCTGGCGGCGCATTTCGAGAGCGCCCTCGCGTTCGCGGCGCACGCGGTGCAGACGCCGCCCTTCTGGCTCGCGGCCGCGGGCGTGGCGACAGCGGCGGTGGTCTACCTGTGGCGCCCGGCGCTCGCGGGCGTGGCGGCGCGCGTGGCGCGTCCGCTCTACGTGGCCTTGGTGAACAAGTACTGGGCGGACGACTTCAACGAGGCGGTCTTCGCGGGCGGGGCGCGGGCGCTCGGGAGGCTGCTGTGGAAGGTGGGGGACGTGATCCTGATCGACGGCGCGCTGGTCAACGGCACCGCGCGCCTCGTGGGCATGGTGGCGGTGGTCGCGCGGCAGGTGCAGACCGGCTACCTGTACCACTACGCCTTCGCCATGCTCGTGGGGCTGCTCGCCTTCGTGAGCTGGCTGCTGGCGCTGACGCGTTGAGGGGGAGACCCGGATGCTCGCCGACTGGCCGCTGCTGAGCCTCGTCGTCTGGACCCCCATCGTGGGCGGCGTGCTGGTGCTGCTCGCCGGCGACCGCGCCGGCACGGGAGCCAAGCGCATCGCGCTCGCCTTCGCGCTCCTCACCTTTGCCCTCAGCATCCCGCTCTTCACGGGCTTCGACCGGGAAACGGCGCTGATGCAGTTCGAGGAGCGGGTGCCCTGGATCCCGGCCTTCGACATCTACTACCACCTGGGGGTGGACGGCATCTCGATGCCGCTGATCCTGCTCACCACCTTCGCCACGGTGCTGGTCGTGATCGCCGGCTGGGAGGTGATCCGCGAGCGTCCGGCCCAGTACATGGCGGCCTTTCTCATCATGGAAGGCCTGATGGTGGGCGTCTTCTCGGCGCTCGATGCCGCCCTGTTCTACGTCTTCTGGGAGGGCATGCTGATCCCCATGTTCCTGGTGATCGGCATGTGGGGCGGCCCGCGGCGCGTCTACGCCACCATCAAGTTCTTCCTCTACACCTTCCTCGGATCGGTGCTGATGCTGGTGGCGCTGGTCTACCTCTACCACAAGTCCGGCAGCTTCTCGATCCTGGACTACCACCAGGTGCCGCTCGGCATGCGCGAGCAGCTCCTGATCTTCCTCGCCTTCCTGGTGGCCTTCGCCGTCAAGGTGCCCATGTGGCCGGTGCACACCTGGCTGCCGGACGCGCATGTGGAGGCGCCCACGGGGGGATCGGTCATCCTCGCCGCCATCATGCTCAAGATCGGGGCCTACGGCTTCCTGCGCTTCAGCCTGCCCATCACGCCGGACGCGAGCGCCGCCCTCGACTGGCTCATGATCCTGCTCTCGCTGGTGGCGGTGGTCTACATCGGCTTCGTGGCGCTGGTGCAGGAGGACATGAAGAAGCTGATCGCCTACTCGTCCATCGCCCACATGGGGCTGGTGACGCTGGGCTTCTTCATCCTCTACACCATCGCCGAGCGCGGCGAAGGGCTGCAGGGGGCGGCACTGGGCATCGAGGGGGGGCTCGTGCAGATGATCTCGCACGGCTTCGTCTCGGGCGCGCTCTTCCTGTGCGTGGGCGTGCTCTACGACCGCATGCACACGCGCCTCATCCGTGACTACGGCGGCGTGGTCAACAGCATGCCGGCCTTCGCCGCCTTCGCAGTCCTGTTCGCGATGGCGAACGCCGGGCTGCCAGGCACCTCCGGCTTCGTGGGCGAGTTCATGGTCATCCTGGCGAGCTTCAAGGCCAACCCGTGGTTCTCGGCCCTGGCGGCGACCACCCTGATCCTGGGGGCCGCCTACACCCTCTGGATGGTGAAGCGGGTGATCTTCGGGCCGGTGGCGAACGAGCGCGTCGCCGCGCTCCGGGACCTCAACGCACGCGAGTACGTGGTGCTGGGGGCGCTGGCGGTCGCGGTGGTAGCGGTGGGCGTGTGGCCGGATCCCCTGACGGAGGTCATGCACGCCTCGGTGGAGAACCTGGTGCAGCAGGCGACCACCTCCAAGATCCAGATGCTGGCGGCGCGCCCCTGAGCCCGCGGGAGAGGACCGAGCCATGCCGAGCACGCTGACGGACCTGGCGCCCTTGCTGCCCGAGATCTGGCTGGCGGCGATGGCCTGCGTGGTGCTGGTGGCCGACGTCTATGCCGGGCGCGGGCGCATCACGGTCGCCTACCTGCTGGCGCAGCTCTCGCTTCTCGGGGCGCTGTGGCTGCTGCTGCGCGACCGGAGCGCGGTGCCGGTGAGCCTTTTCGATGGTGCGTTCCTGCGCGACGAGCTCGCGGACCTGCTCAAGCTGTTCGTGCTGGGGCTCACGGCGGCGGCCTTCGCCTACGCGCGCGGCTACCTGCAGGGCAGGGGGCTGGAGCGCGGCGAATACTTCGCCCTGGGGCTGTTCGGTGTCCTCGGCATGATGGTGCTCATCTCCGCGGGCAGCCTGCTCACGCTCTATCTGGGACTTGAGCTGCTGGCGCTCTCGCTCTATGCCATGGTGGCGCTGCACCGCGACTCGCTCGAGGCCTCGGAGGCGGCCATGAAGTATTTCGTGCTGGGGGCGCTGGCCTCCGGCATGCTCCTCTACGGGATCTCCCTCCTCTACGGGGTCACGGGCTCGCTCGGCCTCGACGAGGTCGCGCGCGCGGCCGCCGCCGACGGCGCCGATCCGGTGATGCTGCTGGCGCTCGCCTTCGTGGTGGTCGGGGTGGCCTTCAAGCTCGGGGCCGTGCCCTTCCACATGTGGGTTCCAGACGTCTACCACGGGGCCCCGGCGGCGGTGGCGCTCTACGTGGGAGCGGCGCCCAAGATCGCGGGGTTCGCGCTGGCCATGCGCCTGCTGGTGGAGGGGCTGGGCGGTCTCCAGGGGCAGTGGGCCGACATGCTCACGGTGCTGGCCGTGCTGTCGCTCGCGGTCGGCAACGTGGTCGCCATCGCCCAGACGAACATCAAGCGCATGCTGGGCTATTCCACCATCTCTCACATGGGCTTCCTGCTCCTGGGGCTGCTCGCCGGCACGCGCGACGGCTACGGGGCGGCCATGTTCTACGCCCTGACCTACGCGCTGATGGCGGCGGGCGCCTTCGGTGTGGTGACGGTCATGAGCCGCGAAGGCGAGGCCGAGCGCCTGGACGACTACCGCGGTCTCAATGCCCGGAATCCGTGGCTCGCCTTTCTCATGCTGGTGCTGATGTTCTCGATGGCCGGCGTGCCTCCCACGGTAGGCTTCTATGCCAAGCTGACGGTGCTCAAGGCGGTGATCGACGTCGGTGCCATGTGGCTGGCGGTGCTGGCGGTGATCTTCTCCGTGATCGGCGCCTTCTACTACCTGCGGGTGGTCAAGCTCATGTACTTCGACGAGCCGCCGCAGGAGGTGCCCGTCCGCGCGGGCCTCGAGGCGGGCACGGTGCTGAGCGTCAACGGGCTCGCCGTGCTGGCACTGGGCCTCCTTCCCGGGACGCTGCTCGCGCTCTGCCTGCGGGCAGTTGGCTGACCCTCTTAGATCGGAACTTTCGAGATTCAGCGGATTCTGAAGGAAACTCTGATCAATCCGCTACGCGGATTGATCAGCGATAAGGCGCTTCGCGCCCATTTTGATTTCTCCCTGTATCGTCATGCACTTCCGTGTGCATGGACCGTCCCGCGGCCGTCCCTGGCCGCGGGGAAGCCCTGAAAAATCGAATTTTTCAGGGCTTCCTGAAGCATGGCGCCGGCGGGCGCTGTGCTAGCATCGTGCGCGTGGAGCTGAGAAAAAAGCTTTTCCTGGTCCTCGCCGGCATGGCCACGGTGCCGCTGCTGGTGCTGCTCTTCGGCGTCGTCGACCGCGCCGAGCAGGCGCTCGAGGCCCGCGTGGAGGCCGAGCTCCACGAGACGCTGGAGAAGATGGAGCGCGAGCTGCGCAGCCTGATGGAGACCCAGAAGGCGCTCGCGCGGGGGCTGGCCCAGGTGCCGGTGCTGGAGTCCTTCGCCGCGGTTGCGGTGCCGGGGCGCTTCGACCCGGTGCGCTACGAGGCGCGCCGGCGTGCGCTCGAGTCCTTCCTGCTCAACTACCAGACAACCGTTCCCAGCATCCAGGCGATCCGCTTCACCGACGCGGGAGGCCGGGCGCTGGTCAAGGTCAAGGAGGGGCGCCCGGTGCCGGCTGCCCGCATCGACGCTCTCGGACGGCGCTATGTCGAGGACATCGCCTACAAGCCTTTCTTCCAGCGCGCGCTCGCCAGCGACGACGAGGTCTCGGTGTCGGATTTCGAGCGCGGCAAGGTGGCGGACGAGGTCGAATTCTGTCCTGCCATGGTGCGCTATTCGGTGCCGGTGCGCGGCGACGACGGCGAGCTTCTCGGCCTGCTCATCGTCAACATGTGGGGACAGCGCGTGGACGACGTCGTGGTCGCCGCCCTCGGCGGCTACCCCGGTCATGTGTACCTGGTCGAGGCCAACGACGAGGACCCCACGCGTGACGGCATCTATCTGTATCATCGCGACGCGGACAAGCGCTTCGCCAACCAGCTCGGCACCTCTTACCGCTTCCCCGCGGATGCCGGCGCGCAGGTGTGGGCGCGCATGCGCGAGGGGCCTCAGGCGGGCACGATCGTCACGGGTGGCGGTCGCATGTACTTCTACCGCCGCTACGAGCCCTATCGCGACCGCCTGTCCCGATGGCTGCTGGTGATCGAGAGCGACCGCGCCACGGTGCTGGCGCCGGTGGCCGGCCTGCGCGCCTGGATCTGGGGGCTGGTGGCGGTGGTGCTGATGCTGTCGCTCCTGGTGGCACGCGCGGCGGCGGCACGGCTGGCGCGGCCGGTGCACGAGCTCGCCGCGATCATCACGCGCTACGAAAAAGGCGACAAGTCGGTGCGCTACCGCGAGCGCGCCCGTGACGAGATCGGTGCAGCGGGCCGGGCCTTCAACGCGCTCGCCGACTCGCTGGAGCGCGCCGAGCGCGAGCGCGCCGTGGCCGAGCGCGCGGCACGCCGCGCCGAGCGCCTCGCCGCCATCGGCGAGATGGCGGCCGGCATCGGCCACGAGATCAACAATCCGCTCATGAACATCATGTCGCTGGCCCGCCTGGTCGAGTCCTCCATCGGCGACACCGATCCGGAGGTCAAGGAGGACCTGCGGCTGCTGCAGGCCGAGGGCCGGCGTTGTGCGCGCATCGTGCAGGGCATCCTCAACTTCGCGCGCGAGGCCGAGCCCGAATACCGGGAGTTCGACCTCGCCGGGCTGGTCGAGGAGAGCGTCGAGCTGCTGCGGCATCGCCTGGAGGCGGGCGGGCTGCGGGTGCGCACGCGTCTCGAGCGGCCGCTGCTCATGGAAGGGGATCCGGGCCAGATCCAGCAGGTGCTGGTCAACGTGCTGCTGAACGCCATACATGCCTCTCCGGTGGGAGCGGAGATCGATGTCCACGCACGGCGCGAGGGCGGCGAGGCCGTGGTCGAGGTGCTGGACCGCGGCCCGGGGCTCGTGCCCGGGGCGCGCGACCGCGTCTTCGACCCCTTCTTCACCACCAAGCCGGTGGGGCAGGGGACGGGGCTGGGCCTGTCCGTGAGCTACGGGATCGTCAAGCGCCACGGCGGCGAGATCGACCTCGGCGACCGCGAGGGCGGAGGGGCGCGTGCGGTCGTGCGCCTGCCGCTGCGGCGCGGGGAATCCGCCATGTCCGGGCCATCCGGGGAGGAGCTGCGCCGTGCCGGTTGAGGCGGCGGCACCGAAGGGCCCGCGCGTGCGTGTGCTCTTCGTCGACGACGAGGCTGTCGCCTGCCGCACGATGAAGCGGCAGTTCGCGCGTGCGGGCTACGAATGCACGGCCTTCACCGATGCGCGCGAGGGGCTGGAATGGTTCGGCGGGCACGGTGCCGACGTGGTGGTGACGGACCTGCGCATGCCCGGCATGGACGGCTACGAGCTCGTCGATTCCCTGCGCGCGATCGACCCCGAGGTGCCCATTATTGTCATCACCGCCTATCCGAGCGTGGAGGGTGCCGTCGAGGCCATGAAGCGCGGCGCCAGCGATTTCATCAAGAAGCCCTTCGACTTCGAGGAGCTGCAGCACGTCATCGAGCGCACCCTCGGAACGCTCAGGCTCAAGCGCGAGAACGACCAGCTCCGCCGCCGGCTCGACCGCTGCAGCCGCGAGCGTTTCGGCATGGTGGGCGAGAGCGCGGTCATGCGGCGCCTGTACGAAACCATCGCGAAGCTGGCGCAGGTGGCGTGCAACGTGGTGATCACCGGGGAGTCGGGTGTGGGCAAGGAGCTCGTGGCGCGCGCCCTGCACGACTACGGACCGCGCGCCGAGGCGCCCTTCGTGGTCATCGACTGCGGGGCACTGACCGAGACGCTGCTCGAGAGCGAGCTCTTCGGGCACGAGAAGGGCGCCTTCACGGGCGCGCTGCACCGCAAGCGCGGGCTCATGGAGGAGGCCTCGGGCGGGACGCTCTTCCTCGACGAGATCAGCAACATCTCGGATGCCATGCAGGTGAAGCTGATGCGCGCCATCGAGCAGCAGTGCATCACGCGCGTCGGCGGGACCACCCCGATCCCCATCGACCTGCGCATCATCGCGGCCAGCAACCGCGACCTCGAGGCCATGGTGCGCGAGGGAAGCTTCCGGCACGACTTCTATCATCGCCTCAGCGTCGTCACCCTGCGCGTGCCCTCGCTGGCCGAGCGGCGGGAGGACATCCCCGCGCTGGTCGAGCATTTCGTGCGGGAGTTCGCGCGCCGCTACGGCAGGCGGATCCAGGGATTCGACCCCGTCTCCATGCGCCGCCTGTGCGAGGCCGACTGGCCGGGCAACGTCCGCCAGCTGCGCAACGTCGTGGAGCGCTGCGTCATCCTCAGCGACGGCCCGATTCTCCGCTGGCCCCCGGAGGGCGAGGATATGCCGGAAGGGGAGGTGGCCCGGATGCGCTTCCCTGAGGATGATCTGCCGCCGCTGGAGGAGGTGGAAAACGCCTATATCCGCCACGTGCTCGAGCGCACCGGCGGGCGCAAGACGGCGGCCGCCCGTATCCTCGGGATCGACAAGACCACGCTCTGGCGCAAGCTCCGCCGGCTTGAGGCCGAGCAGGCGCCCCCGGGGAACATCCGTAGACGTGAAGGCGGGGGTGGCACCCGAGGTTAGCCCCGTTGCAGCTTCCACCCGCGCCCGGCAGGAAATGGTTGCAAAATGCGCCAGCCTGGCCGTCGCCGCAGAGCCCCACGATTATCCCAACACATTGATCGACAAGAGCAATGGCCTCGTGCTCCTTCTGGCACCATATTTGCTGAAATGTTGAGGGACGCTCGATATGACGAAAAAACGAAAAGGAGGCGCTTCCACGGCACCGATGCCTATCGCGCCTGGCACGGTCCATCCTGCAGGAGGAGGCACGGCATGAAGCGAGCGAAACGCTGCGTCGCGTTGGCGGGCATCGCGGCCCTTGGCCTGGGCCTGGCGGCCTGCAGCCACCAGGCCGGGAACCTCAAGCCGGCGAAGAACGGATACTATCAGCAGAAGGTCGTCTACCACATCAACGACATCAACAAGGCATGGGGGGCCCTGCGCAACGTGCGTAACCACCTCAACGCCCTCGGCGACGAGAATGTCGAGATCGTCGTGGTCACCCACAGCTCCGGTGCCTTCGTGCTGGTCGACGGCGCGAAGGACAAGAAGGGCCATACTTTCGAGGGCAAGGTGCAGGAGCTCGCCAACCGCGGCGTGAAGTTCCAGATCTGCGCCAACACCATTCGGGGCAAGAAGATCCCGAAGGACAAGATTAACCTGAACGCACAGGTGGTGCCGTCTGGAGTCGCTCAGGTCGCTCACCTGCAGCAGATGGGATACCTTTACGTCAAGCCCTGAAGCTGCCGGCGGCCGAAAGCGACTTCATGCGTTCTTGCGGGCGCCCCGGGCGCCCGCTTTTTTGTCCCCGCGGCGGCGATCCACGGGGAATGCGGAAGGGAACAGGAGCAGCACATGCCTGGAAGCGCTGGTCAATCCGCGCGCGGATGGACCAGCGCTAAAGCGCTTCGCAACCATTTCGCTTTTCCCGTGTATCGCCATGCACTTCCATGTGCATAGCGCCGTGAGCGCGGGGGCGCGCAGCGCCCAGGTGCGGCGAATCGGCGCCTGCCCGCGGGAGGCGCGACCGCGGCCCGCACCCCCGGAGAACCCCCGGCCGCCGGTGCTGGGCTACGGCAAGGCGGGCAGCGCCGTGAGCGCGGGGGCGCGCAGCGCCCAGGTGCGGCGAATCGGCGCCTGCCCGCGGGAGGCGCGACCGCGGCCCGCACCCCCGGAGAACCCCCGGCCGCCGGTGCTGGGCTACGGCAAGGCGGGCAGCGCCGTGAGCGCGGGGGCGCGCAGCGCCCAGGTGCGGCGAATCGGCGCCTGCCCGCGGGAGGCGCGACCGCGGCCCGCCCCCCGAGAGCCCCCGGCCGCCGACATCGGCTGTGGTGCCCGATGCCGCGCGCGGCGGGCGCGCCCTCCCGCGGCCGTCCGTGGCCGCGGGGGAGCCTTTCAGGGCTTTCGCCTCATTTCCCCCGGGGGCTACACAAAGGGCGTCCGGCGTGAGGGGTGGCCGTGGAGAGGAAATAGGGGTCAGCCGGGATCTCGAGGCGGTCAGCGGATGCAGCGGATCTCGACGCCGAGGTCGAGGGCGAGCCAGGCCCGGTCGGCGGTGAGCGCCGGCACGCGGCGGGCGAGCGCCAGCGCCAGGCAGGCGCGGCCGCCGAGCGAAAGGCCCAGGTGGCGCACGCGCGGCTCGAGGGCGGCGGCCAGCGCCGCGTGCTCGGCCAGGAAGGGCACCAGCTCGAGCGGGCTCTCGCGCAGGCGCGCGAGCACCAGAGCCGGGTCGTGGCCATCGCGCGCGAAGCGTGTGAGCACCTCGCCGAGATTGACCGTGCTCATGCAGGCGCGGGACAGGTGCGGCGCCACCCGCTCGTGGCCGGGCTCGCGGAAGAGGAAGGCGAGCAGCGCCGATGCGTCCAGCGCGGTCAAGGCCGCCGGCGCTCGCGTGCGGCCTCGCGGCGGCGTTCGGCGATGAGCGCCTCGGAGGCGTTCCGCGGCGGCCGCCCCCCGTACAGGCGCGCGACCCACTCCTGCAGCGCCGCGGCGGCCTCGCGGCGCTCCTCCTCCAGGCTCGCCTCGGTGAGGATGGCGCGCGCCTCGGCCTCCATGCTGCGGCCGGCGCGCGCCGCGCGCAGGCGCAGCCGCTCGCGCACCTCCTCGGGCAGATTGCGGATGGTCAGGGTGGCCATGACAGCAATGCTAGCATCGCAGCACGCCCGGTCAAGAGCCTGGGGGAACCGGCCGCAGCGGCCCCTTCCGCTGCGGCCCGCCAGGCCGTAGCATTGCAGGGGGGCGGGACGCCGCTGCCGCGAGGGCGCGGCGCCCGCGCAGGGAAGCCTTCACGAACCGGAGGGAGAGACATGGCACGCGGCGTCAACAAGGTCATCCTGATCGGCAACCTCGGGGCCGACCCCGAGACGCGCTACACCCCCGAGGGGCGCGCCATCACGAACGTGCGCATCGCCACCACCGAGAGCTGGCAGGACCGCCAGACCGGCGAGCGCCAGGAGCGCACCGAGTGGCACCGCGTGGTCTTCTTCGGGCGGCTGGCCGAGATCGCCGC
>Ga0256830_1002291_pt1 | contig 12740 bp, 10 predicted proteins | sample 128326metaG_FD_190537 | JGI IMG/M metagenome (GOLD analysis project Ga0256830, IMG submission 190537) | Hydrothermal vent microbial communities from Lau Basin, Pacific Ocean - 128-326 | ecosystem: Environmental > Aquatic > Marine > Hydrothermal vents | place: Pacific Ocean: Lau Basin | collected...
CTATTATCTGCAACCCGGCTTGCCCGGCAGCCACATATGCATAGTTCCCTGATACGTACACATCAAATGCATTACCAGGAGTATCGTAAGAGCCGACAGTTACAGGGGCTGTGGGATCACTTATGTCGATCACCAATAACCCTGAGCCTCCAAAATAACCACCATAGCTTGGTGTTACATAAGTCACATAGGCATAACTGTCTGATACCTGCACACCGTATGCATTACCCGGGATATCATAAGAACCGGTAATTTCCGGCGATGTTGGGTCGCTGATATCTACTACTGTCAACAACCCCGGACTCCTTCTATTTAAGTATGCATAGTCGCCTGAAACATATTCTATTGAGCCTGGAGCAATAATTGAAGCGGCAAGCTCTGGTGAAGCAGGGTCAGTTACATCTATTACCTGCAACCTTGGCATAGTATTTTCACTAACGTTGTCAGCAGTCACATAAGCATAACCGTTGTAGACATATACTTTGTCAGCAGAATCTTTACCAAATGAACCAAAAATTTCAATCGAACCAACAACTTCAGGGGATGAAAAGTTACTTATATCCAGTATTTTCAGGCCTGACATTCCGTCGGCTACATAGGCATAATTACCAGATATATGTACATGGCGCCCGGATACATCATTTGCACCGACAAGCAAAGGCCCACCGCTTAACAGGCTCACCTTAGCTCCAGGTTCAAAATTCTCGCCGGTAATGGTTACTCTGGTGGATGAAGTGGTTGTGCCTGTTTCCGGAGTAACAGAGGTAATAGTGGGAACTGCAGAATACGACAGCCTAACTGTAAGAAACTGAAAAACGCATGAAATTAACAACCCACAAAAAAATACCGAACTGAATCTTTTTGTTCTTTTCATCTTCCCCTCCTTAAAAGCAAGTGATAAGAATCTATTTTTTTGAGATTTAAAAATATAGTTTCAGTTTCAGCAAAACATAGATAATTTACTTTGTTAACCTTTTATATAATCCAAGTTAGCATACAATGAGGCATGAATCAAGAAAGAAATAGGAATGCATGGGCTTTAAACCTACTTTAAGAACCCATGTTATAACGATGAAAGGCTCTAAAAAACTAAGGAAAAATCTTCCCAGGATTCATTATGCCGGCTGGATCAAAAACCCTTTTTATGTGCTTCATAAGAGAAATTACGACTTCGTCCAACTCCATTTCTATATAAGGTTTTTTCTTAAGTCCGACACCATGCTCCCCTGATATTGTGCCATTTAGTTCAAGAGTGGCTCTAAAAATATCATCTACAGCTGCTGTAGCATGATTGTACTTTTCAGGATCCGATTTATCCGTCATTATATTTACATGAATATTTCCATCACCGGCATGCCCGAAGTTAACGATAAACAGCCCTGTTTTTTCAGCTATTTCATCCAGACGCAAAAGCATCTCCGGAACTGAGCTTCTTGGAACAACAATATCCTGGTTTATTTTGGTAGTGCTGATCCGGTACAAAGCTGGCGAAATTGAGCGCCTCGCCTCCCATAGTTTCTCCGCAGCCGCTTCGCTGCGGGCTATCTGAACCTCGCCAGCGAATGACTTACATATTGCTGAAATATTTTCAATTTCTCGATTAACCACAAAAGTCGGGCCGTCAAGTTCGATAAGAAGCATTGCTCCGGAGGTTGGCAGGCCTGAATGCTTATATGACTCTACCACCTTTAAACTGTTTTTATCCATAAATTCCAAGGTTCTAGGAACAATTCCGGAAGCCATAATTTTCGAAACCGTCTGAGCGGAGTTGGAAATAGAGTCGAAAGTTGTAACAAGAGTTACAACTGTTTCTGGTTCGGGCAGGATTTTAAGTGTGATCTTGGTAACAAAGGCCAGGGTTCCTTCTGATCCAACAATCAGCCTTGTAAGATCGTAGCCCACAACGCCCTTTGCTGTCCTGACCCCTGTGTTTGTAACTGTGCCGTCGGGAAGAACTATTTCAAGACCTAAAACATAATCCCGTGTCACTCCGTACTTTACCGCCCTGGGCCCACCGGCTCCGGTGGCCACGTTGCCGCCAAGTGTGGAAAAGTTAAGACTTGCAGGGTCCGGGGGGTAAAACAGCCCCTGGTCTTTAAGCGTTCGTTGAAAAACTCCGTTTATTACTCCAGGCTCGACGACAGCAACCATGTTTTCTTTGTCGATCTCTAGAATCCGGTTCATGCGTTCAAATGAGATCACGACGGAACTTTGCTCTACCGGTACCGAGCCCCCTACTGTTCCTGTGCCGGCTCCCCTGGGAATGAGGGCTATGTTTTTGGCATAGGCAGCTCTTACAAGTTCCACCAGTTCTCCAACATCGGTGGGACGGGCAACTGCAATAGGCTGTTTTTCCAACATGGAGGAGTCATAGCCGTAGACCAAGATGTCCTCGGGTTTTGTCGAAACACATGGAAAATTTGAAAGACCCGTTTTCATGTCATAAGACCTAACATTAAATACTCTTAGAGGGATTGCAGTATTTTAGAGTTAAGGTATATTATAAAGAATATGTTTTAAAACTGTTTTGGAGGTGTTTTTATGGGATCTTGTGGTAGCTGTTGTGGAACCGGTGCCGGTCCACATTCCGAAGGTAAAGAACTTGTAGAGTTTGTCTATAACGCACACGGGGGCGGGATAAAAGATCAACCTATTCCGAACGACGGCTTAAAGACAACCTGTCAGGGCTGTGGTGAGCCGTTTACGCTTAAAACATTCGTGGGTACATGTCCCAAGTGCGGCGGCGTGCATGCGGTATCACCACCACGCTGTAACGACCCTGCGAACATACAGTTTGCAGGCGTTGACTATAAGCTTCCTGGATAGAGTACCAGGGAGCGAGTTTGCAGAGCTGTCATCTGCAGATAGCTCGGAAATTCAATCCACGCCCCCGTTCCAGGGGGCGTTATAGTTTTCACCCTTTTTAAGTCTCGCCTTTATGAGTCTGACATAATACCTGGAATTTTAAAATAAGGAGGCAGGAAATGGCAGCATTATTTGAAGAGGCTACAATCAACGGCATGACACTGCGCAACAGAATGGTAAGGTCGGCTACCTGGGAGGGAATGTGCGATCCGGATGGCAGACCCACACAAAAATTAATCAACTTTTATCATAACCTGGCAAAAGGCGGTATAGGCCTTATTATTTCCGGTTATACGTTTGTAAGACCGGAAGGAAAGCAGTTACCCGGCAAAATGGGTATTTATACCGATGATTTCAAAGACGATTTTATCAAATTAGTAAATACGGTCCACAATGCAGGAGGTAAGATTGCGGTTCAACTGGTGCATGCCGGCGGACAGGCAGACTCTGCCAATGCAGGCCGGCAGCCTCTTGCGCCATCCTCAGTACAGGTTGTTCAATTTCCGGAAGTGCCGGCGGAACTGACTAAAGATGAAATAGGCAACATAGTTAAAGCCTTTGCAGATGCTGCCGGCCGGGCTAAGGCTTACGGCTTTGATGCGGTTCAACTGCACAGTGCCCATGGCTATCTCATCAACCAGTTTCTTTCTCCGCTTACCAACCGCCGTAATGATGAATACGGCGGCAGTATAGAAAACCGCAGCCGGTTTCTATTTGAAGTCTACCGGTTGGTGCGCAGGACGGTTGGTAACGATTACCCTGTACTTATAAAGTTGAACGCTGCGGACAATCTGGACGGCGGCTTCGAAATTGACGATGCTCTTTACGTTGCTGAAAAGCTTTCACAGATCGGCATAGATGCGATAGAAGTTTCAGCCGGCACACGGGCCTCAGGAGAAAAAACTCCGGCACGCAGCAAGATCAACAAGCCTGAAAACGAGGCATACAACCTGGAGTTCGCCACTCGTATAAAAAAAGTGGTCAAATGCCCGGTAATGGTGGTGGGAGGAATACGTTCCTATGAAATTGCCGAAAAAGCTATTAAAAACAACGGGATGGATTATATCAGCATGTCCAGGCCGCTGATCCGGGAGCCAGACCTGCCTACCCGCTGGATGCAGGGTGATCATAGTCCGGCAAAGTGCATCTCATGCAATAGTTGTTTTATGCCGGGCCTTAATGAGGGCGGAATTTACTGCGTGACAGAGAAAAAAGAGTTGGAGAAGGCGGCAAAAGGCCATGGCTCTTGATTGTTTTTTAATCTCTATTTGACTTTAGAAAATGCCTTTTGATATCGTCACAGGTTGTTATGGCGGATAACAGGTCTATTATTGAAGCGCTACTGTTCGTTTCGCCTGAGTCGTTGTCGATAAAGCAGATAAAGGCTCTTCTCGATAACGTTTCCGAGTCGGATATACAGACTGTGCTTGACACTCTTACTTCCGAGTACGAGCAAAGGCAGGGTGGCATCCAGATTATACAGGTAGCAGGCGGTTACCAGATGTTAACCCGTCTTGAGTGCTCCCCTTGGCTGAAAAAGCTAAAGACCGTCACGGTCTCCAGCAAGCTATCGCAAGCTGCACTGGAGACACTTTCTATAATCGCATATAAACAGCCGACGATTAAGGCCGAGATTGATAAGACAAGAGGTGTGAGTTCGGATGGAGTGCTAAAGACACTTCTGGACCGCAAGCTGATAAAAATTCTTGGCCGCCAAGAGATGCCTGGCCGCCCTCTTCTTTATGGAACCACAAAAGAGTTCCTGCGGTACTTCGGGCTGAAGGATATATCCGAACTTCCTACGCTTCGTGATATAGAGGATATTGACGGGATCGAGCCTCCGACCCAACCGTCCATGGAGGAAATCCTGGAACTGGATTCGGAGATTTTACAACAAGAAACAGAAGAAGCACCTACGCCTGACGGTACTGCAGAGAAGACTCCCGAGCATATTGAAGAGCCTGAATAGATAAGCGTATTTAGAGCAATACAAATGCGCTGTATATCTATTTTTATGTCTTAATTTTCGAATAGTTACACAAATATTTTAAAGTAATACATTATAGACTTTCAAAGGAGTTTTATCTATGAAAAAAACTGATATTTTCGGCGCAGTCAGCCGCCTGCAAGGCAACGGCAACACTCTGGAGTTTTATAACCTTCAGGCGCTGGATAAAGCCGGACTGGGCAACATATCACGGTTGCCTTTTACAATCAAAATACTGCTTGAGTCTGCTTTAAGGAATTTTGACGGATTTAGTATTACGGATGAACATGTACGGATACTCGCCGGGTGGCAGCCTGGCAGCGCAGAAACAACACGGCCGGAAATCCCTTTTATGCCTGCCCGGGTTCTGCTTCAGGATTTTACCGGCGTTCCGGCTCTGGTGGATATGGCGGCCTTGCGTTCGGCCATGCAGGCTGCCGGCAAAGATCCGGGCAGAATAAACCCTAAGATTGATGTTGACTTGGTGATTGATCACTCTGTACAAGTTGACGCATTTGGCTCGACAGACGCGGCAGATATCAATACCAAACTCGAATTTAAACGCAATCATGAACGTTACACCTTTATGCGTTGGGGGCAGAAGGCATTCCGCAATTTCCGCGCTCTGCCTCCCGGCAGCGGCATAGTGCATCAGGTTAACCTGGAATACCTGGCAAAGGGAGTCCAGAAAAAACAGGTTAATGGAACCCTGACAGCGTTTCCAGACTCGCTTGTGGGGACGGATTCACACACCACCATGATCAACGGACTGGGAGTGCTTGGATGGGGTGTCGGCGGTATAGAGGCCGAGGCGGTCATGCTGGGACAACCGATTTATATGACACTGCCGGAGGTGGTTGGCGTGGAACTAAACGGAGTGTTGCCGCCAGGTGCAACCGCCACTGACCTGGTTCTTTTGGTTACCGAGATACTCCGCGAACACGGAGTAGTTGGTAAATTTGTTGAGTTCTACGGCAACGGCCTGGATAGCTTAAGCCTTCCGGACAGAGCCACAATAGCCAATATGGCGCCTGAATACGGGGCTACCGCCGGATTTTTTCCGGTGGATGATGAAACCATACGTTACCTGCTTGCCACAGGCCGAAGTTCTGAGGAGGCAGACCTTGTGGAGCGCTATTCAAAAGAGCAGGGACTGTTCCGATGTGCCGAGAGACCATCATACAGCCAGACACTGTTAATAAACCTTGAGTCTGTCGAGCCATCTATAGCCGGTCCCCGCAGGCCTCAGGACCGTATAAGCATTAAAGAAGCGGGGAAATCCTTCCAGGCAGCATTAGCGAATCTCTATAATAAACAGTTTATTCATACGGACAAGCAGGGCGAAGAAACGGAATCATCGATATCGCATGGAGCAGTGGTGATTGCCTCAATTACATCATGCACAAACACATCAAACCCGTCTGTTTTGCTTGGAGCCGGACTTCTTGCTAAAAAAGCTGTTGAACGGGGCATTAATGTAAAGCCCTGGGTTAAGACAAGCCTGGCTCCGGGATCAAAGGTGGTAACCAGGTACCTGGATGAATCCGGACTGCTTTCTCATCTTGAGACCCTTGGCTTTTATGTTGTGGGATACGGCTGCGCAACCTGTATAGGCAACAGCGGTCCCCTACCCCCTGACGTGGCTGATGCGATAAGAAAAAACGACCTTGTAGCTGCGGCAGTACTTTCCGGCAACCGTAATTTCGAAGGCAGGGTCAATTCCCTTGTCAAAGCCAATTATCTTGCCAGCCCTCCCCTTGTGGTTGCATATGCAATAGCCGGTACAATGAACATTGATATCGTAAACGATCCGCTATGCCACGATGCAAACGGTGAACCGGTTTATCTGCGGGATATATGGCCGAGCGATGATGAGGTACGAAACGCCATGGCTTGCGTCAAGCCTGAGATGTTTCAGGACGAATACCGGAATATCTTTAAAGGAGGAGATCTCTGGAACATCATTCAGCAACCAGACAGTGTTATTTACCCGTGGAACGATGACTCCACCTATATACAGGAGCCGCCTTTTTTTCAAGGTCTAGCCCTGGACACGCCCAGTTTAGAACCTATAACAGGAGCAAGGGTTTTGGCAGTGCTAGGTGATTCAGTAACCACCGATCATATATCTCCTGCAGGTGCGATACCGGCCGATTCACCGGCAGGTAAATACTTGATTTCGCAAGGGGTAGAGCCCCGGGATTTTAATTCTTATGGCTCGCGCCGTGGAAACCACGAGGTTATGGTTCGTGGAACATTTGCCAATATCCGCCTGAAAAACCTTCTTGCCCCTGGCACGGAGGGAGGTTACACCACATATCCCCCCGGCAATGACGTCACAACCATCTACGAAGCATCCATGCAATACCAGGCAGAAACAATACCACTTATTGTTTTTGCCGGAAAAGAATATGGTACGGGGTCCAGCCGCGACTGGGCGGCCAAGGGCACCCGGCTTCTTGGGGTCAAAGCGGTGATAGCCGAAAGCTACGAACGCATTCACCGGTCTAATCTTGTGGGCATGGGTGTGTTGCCGCTGGAGTTCGAAAAAGGACAGAACAGGCAAAGCCTTGGGCTTACCGGCTGCGAAAGCTTTGATATCAACCTGACCGAAAACCTGAAACCTGGAGATAAAATCCAGGTAACCGCTACATTTGCTGACGGGGAAACCCTGAATTTTAGTGTCACCGCGCGCCTGGACAGCCAGGTTGAAGTAAGTTATTACCGTAACGGTGGAATTCTACATACAGTGCTTCGCGATATGATGAAGGATAATTAGCAGCTGAGGCAATATGCTATTTGCATTAGAAGGCTTTATCGTTTAAGCTTTGTAGATCAGCTGTATCGGGTTATTTAAACTTGCAGCCTCCGCTTTTAGTGGAAGCAAAAACAGTAGTAGTTATAACAAGAGAAAGGAGAGCTAAATGGAACATGCATGTTGTGGATTGAAGGTCGGGCAGAGCGTTTCCGACTTCAAGATGGAAACCTTTGAGCCTGCTAAGGGGGATTTCGGCGAAATATCTTTAGAAGCGCTCAAAAAGGCAGGTAAATGGACGATTTTGTTCTTCTATCCTGCAGACTTCACTTTTGTTTGAGCGACCGAAATGGCTGATCTGGCAGATCAGCACGAAAATTTCAAAAGCTCAAACGCCGAGCTTATCACTGTAAGCACAGATACAAAATTTGTTCACCTGGCCTGGCAACGCGAAGAAAAGTCGCTGGAAAATGTGAAGTTTACAATGGCATCAGACCCGACTGGAGAGGTTTCCAGGCTTTTCGGGGTTTATGATGAGTCCACGGGACTTGATCTAAGAGGAACTTTTATTATTAATCCGGAGGGAAATCTCGTGGCTTCAGAGGTTCTTTTCTATAATGTCGGCAGAAATTCCGAAGAATTGCTTAGAAGGCTTAAGGCAAATGTCTATCTTTCAGGACACTCGGACCAGGCCTGCCCGGCCAGATGGACGGAAGGGGCTAAAACCTTAACGCCATCTGCTAAGCTTGTGGGAAAAGTATACGAGGCAACCTAGCTGCTAATGAAAATTTCCAGGGGCGGGTTTCAAACCCGTCCCTGCCTGTTTATTTCTCCGCACGAAAATAAAGCACCCCGCCAAGGGCAAGAAACAGCGTCGGCCCGAACCAAGCTGAAACCACAGGAGAGACTCGAGCGCTGTAACCTAGAGAAAGCATCAGCATGTGAAGCGCCCAGTAGACAACCGTTACCCCTACCGCCATTCCCACAGACCTCATACCGCCACCTTTTTTCTGACGCAAAGCAAGGGCTGTTCCTATAAGAGCCATAGACAGGCAAACCAGTGGAAATGATATCTTGCCGTAGAGGTTGACCAGGTGTTTTTCAGCCCGAAAACCGGCTCTTTGAAGCCGTTTCGTATACGCGTGAAGCTCCGGATAGGTCATCTCTTCCGGTGTCCTTTCCTCCTCACCCAGTGTTGCCGGCTTTGCCAGGCCTTCATACTCGATAACATCTTTATTGGTTACCCAGGAACTGCCTCTGTCAAACTCATAGATCCGGACATTATGAAGTATCCAGACCTTGCCGCCCCATACGGCCTCTTCCGCTTCAAGACGCCGTTTAAGTCCTTTGTTGAACTCGAAGACAGAAAGTCCTTTTATCGTATTACCCGAGAAAATATTTATCTTTACGATCGCTCCGTTTTTGCTTCTCATCCACATTCGTTGCCGGTTAAAAGCCACTTCTGTATCTTTACCACCTATTTCAGCATTACGGACATGGCGCGCCATGGCCGTAGCGGCAGGGGCGATCTTTTCCGCAAAGAGAAAGCTGGTTCCGGCCCAGAAGGCACCAAGAAGGATAAACACCGCTGTTGCACGGCGTAACGAACCTCCAAGAGCCTGAACAGCTACAAGTTCCCGGGCTTTTGAAGCCACGCCAAGAACCACCATCGTTGAGAGAAGAACCCCAAGAGGGAAGGCAAAAACCAAGTACCTGGGAAGTGTAAAAAAAAGATATTTAAATATAAGCAGTAAGGGCGCTCCATGTCCTTCAGCAAACTTCAGTACTTCAAAAAACTCAATAAGCAAAAATATTGAGAGCATTCCGCCGATTGTCAGGCCGAATACCTTTAGCGCCTGCTTTAGAAACATTAATGATAGAGTGCCCATGTTTTCCCTTTGCTTTTCACTGTCTTGTTTTCCACCAATATACAGGAGCAGCCAAACCGGCAAGTGTAATGTTTGGTGCCCACATGGCCAGCCAGACCGGAACCTTGCCTGTCTGAGCAATATTTTCTCCGGCTACAAAGAGTACGTGGTAACCCAGCATTACACCCAGGGCTATTCCAAAACCACCCATACGACCGGCTTTGCCTGCCATTGTACCAAGTGGCGCAGCCAGAAAACCCAGAATCAGGCAGGCAAACGGTAAAGCCAGTCTTTTATGAAATTCTATCATTAAACGGGACCGTCGCCTTGGCGGGCCTTCTTCAGATGCATGCCATAGCTGCCCCAGGTACATCTCATCTTTACTGGAAGAAGAGCCGGAGCCGCTGTCTATATCAAATTCCATGTAGTACCGGCCGAAACTTATGTAGGTGTACTCGTTTATGCCTGTTGTAAAATGCATATTTCCGTCTTTAAGAAGAAACTGAAAAGCCCCCTTTTCAGGGTCTGCAAGTATCTCTCCTGAACCGGCTGCAATCACTACCGGTTCATCCGGATTTCGTGTGTTGTAGATAAAGAGATCTTGATAGGACCTATCCGTAATCTTATTTTTCACATATATAAGAAGGCCTGGAAAGCCATCGTTAAAGACTCCTTCATCAATACTCACACTTCTTGCAAGGGCGTCATATAAGGTTTCTCTGAAAAGACGGTTACTAAGAGGAAACAGGTATAGACTTACAATAAGGGACAACGCCAGGCAGGCGGCTGCAAAGCGTACGGCCGGACGGGTTATTAATGAAAACGGGGCTCCGGAAGCCATTAAAATAGTCGTTTCGTTATCCATGGTCATTCGTCCATACACAATAAGAACCGTTACCAGGAGAGACATTGGTATACCCAGCAAGAGGAAGGAAGGCTGAATGAAAAGAATCAATTTAAGAACATCCAGGGCGGCAATTCCCTGGCTGACCTTCATTATACGGAATACCCTCTCAAATAGAAGAACTGTTGTGCATAAAACCAAGGTGAGTAGAAAAGTGGAAAAAAGTTCACCAAGAACAGTACGGTTAAAAGTGGGGGTTTTTGATTTTTTTAAAAGCATCTACAAATTATATCAGATTATATCAGAACGGCTTGCCGACGATCTTTTTTGAGCGGGCCATGAGCTATGTGATAGTATTGTCACTGGACTTTACACCAACCTTAATATCAACTATGCAGACAAAAAACTACTTTTCAAAAACAACGGCCCCAAAAACAGAGTCTTCCATCTGGCCGGACTTGGTTACCTGGTTTTTTCTGGGGCTGTTCATGTTCGGGTTGGGTGCCGGAGGTACGGCCCTATGGGACCAGGACGAACCAAACAACTCTGTTGCAATCCGGGAAATGAACGCACGCGGCGACTGGATAGTTCCGACCTTTAACGGTGGGTTGCGTACGGATAAACCTATTTTGAACTATTGGCTCATGAAGGCCGGAACCGCTGTTTTCGGAATGAACGAGCTTGGGTTGCGGGCCGGCTCGGTGTTATGTGGGGCTTTAATAGTAGTTCTAGCAGGATGGTGGGCAGATAAACTTTACGGCCGTTATGCAGGTTGGGGGGCGGCACTGGTACTTTCCACTATTTTACATCACCAGGCTATATTCCGGGCGGCTGTACCGGATCCGGTCTTTATACTGTTTGTTAACATCTGCCTGCTTTCCTTTCTTTCCGGTTACATTTGGCCTGATCACCGAAACAAATGGTACTTAACCGCCTACATAAGCGCGGGACTGGCGGTACTGGCCAAGGGGCCTATAGGAGTTTTATTGCCCGGCCTGATTATCGTTGTATTTCTGCTGCTGCGCAGAGATCTGCCTCATATATGGAGATCAACACGCCCTGTGCTTGGATTTTTTCTGTTTGCGGCTGTGGTTCTGCCATGGTATGGAGCGGTATGGCTGGCTACCGATGGAGCATGGGTAAAGGGATTTATTTTTGACCATAATATTAACCGGTATACGGATTCCAAGGAAGGGCACTCCGGGCCTTTATTTTACTATCTTATCACCCTGCCGCTTGCCCTGCTGCCATGGTCGGCTGTCTTGGTACAGTCTTTGGCCGCCCCTGTAAAGCAGTTACGGCATTCATCTAAGATGGAACCGCCTATACTGTTTTTTCTTGTCTGGGCTATGGTTTGGATAGCCTTTTTTTCGAGTTCCGGCACAAAACTGCCTAACTACATTATTCCGGCTTATTCTCCCTTGGCATTGCTCATAGGAATCAGACTGGCCAGGGCCTGGAACAAAGATGATCCACTCTCGGTTAAAGGCCTAAGGGCCGGAGCCGTTTTTTTGGGGGTTGTAGGATTTCTACTTTCGGTTACAGGCGCTTTGATATTGCCCAGGGAGTTGCCGGGGCTTCGTGCCATGCCGGAACTTGGGCTGCCGTACCTGGCTGCATCAGTGTTTTTATTTATACGCCCGTTTCTGTATCCTGCTGTAAAAGCGTTGTTCTTATCTGCAATAGCCGTTATGTTGTTGCTTATATGGAATATAAAAAGCGTGGATGAGTTAAAAGTAAGCCGCCGTTTTGGCCACATAATTCACGCCGAGGCGGGTGACCGGCCTTATACCCTGGCTTACAGCAGCCGTTTTCAACCGTCTTTTCTGTATTATGGCGGCACCCGTATAAAAAAGCTTGACGGCCCTGCAGGTACGGTCAGGCTATTGGCAGGTGAAGGAACGGACGAAAAAAGAGATGAAAAAACCGTGTTTATCATACTAAAAGAAGAAGACCTTGCATCCTTAAAAGAAAAAGGTGTTCCCTTTCGTGTTTTGGCCAAAGGATACGACATGTATGCCCGCAAGTCGTTAACACTTATTACCAATAAAATTGAATGAAATCGAATGAATTTCTGTTTGTTTTTCCTTGTTCCGGCTCTTAATTCAAGATAACAAAACTTGACACACTGCTGAAATACAAGGTATTTTAAGACCGTAAAGCCCGCCTTCTTTGTATGCCATGCTCCTAATCTATAAAAAATTGTTTAGGAAGCAGTTTTTGTTTTTTCAGTTTTTCTCTTCCACAGTAAAAACTAATTGAAATCAATGGGCTTTGACGTCTTAATAATAAGCATTATAATTTTAAGGCGTTTTTTAAACAACTTTAAATACAATATTAATAACGAAGGATAGCATAACAACATGAAAATTACGGTTAAGAACCCCATAGTTGAGATGGACGGCGACGAGATGGCCCATA
>Ga0256830_1002292_pt1 | contig 12732 bp, 12 predicted proteins | sample 128326metaG_FD_190537 | JGI IMG/M metagenome (GOLD analysis project Ga0256830, IMG submission 190537) | Hydrothermal vent microbial communities from Lau Basin, Pacific Ocean - 128-326 | ecosystem: Environmental > Aquatic > Marine > Hydrothermal vents | place: Pacific Ocean: Lau Basin | collected...
TTGCTTCTTTTGTTCTTTCAATTAGCTCATCCATGGTTTTTGCCTGGGTGTGGCATCCTGGCAATCCTACTACTTCAGATACAAAATATCCTTCTTCATCTTTCTCGATGATTATATTGAATGTTCTCATATTAAAAATGAGCATTAGAGGTTTAAATATTTTATTGAATGTGAAGTAAACCTCTAAACTTAACACTCTTCAAAACAGAAAATTAATTATCAGTGTTTCCTCAATACTCTTCACACTTAATCTGGTAGAATGATTTTTCGTGGCTGCATGAAGGGCATTTTTCAGGAGGCTCTGTTCCTGTATGAACATAACCACACTCTCTGCATGTCCACTGGACTTCTTTTTCTTTTTTGAAAATTGTTCCTGCTTTGACTTGCTCTAAGAGTTTTCTGTATCTCTCTTCATGGTGCTTTTCAGCAACTGCAATTGCCTTTAATCTTTCTGCTATTTCAGAAAGCCCCTCTTCTTCTGCAGTCTTTGCAAATTCAGGATACATTTCTACATTCTCATAATGCTCTCCATCAATTGCTGCCTGCAGATTTTCAGCAGTTGTTCCATAAACAGTGGGAGCAGCAGCCTCAACATTTATTGTCTCATTATCTCCCAATTTTTCTTTCAGCTCCTGAATATGCTCGAAAAGCCTTTTTGCATGCTCTTTTTCATGATTGGCTGTTTCAAGAAATATTGCTGCAATCTGCTCGTATCCCTCTTTTTTGGCAACCTTTGCATAAAAAGTGTATCTGTTTCTTGCCTGACTCTCTCCAATAAAAGCTTTTGTTAAATTTTGAATTGTTTTTTCCATTTTTTATAGTATATTTTTTTATTAATCTTTAGTTTAAAAACTATAAAATTAGAGTTTAAATATATTTTGGTTTTAGATAGATAATTCTCTCTTATTTCCCCTTTCTTCCTCCAGCTCTTACGCTCGGCCGGGATTTGTTTGCAGGATGTTTGCTTCTTAACCCTCTTGACTTCTTTCCTGCAGATGTCAATCCTCTAAGAGGCCTTTTCCTATTTACTGGTTTTGTTATCCAGCTTATTGTTTTGTCGTTTTTTATTTCAGGCCTGCTGGGATCCACGCAGATAACTTCATAAAAATAATGCATTCCATCTTTTCCAATATTGTAAGAATTTAAGACTTCAAGATTTTTATATTTCCTCGCAACTCTCTGCTCTGCAATCCATTTGTAGCTCATTTTCAGAGTTTTGCGTGCATGAAGCCTCTTGCTTCTTCTTCCCTTATTAGGCCTTGGCCTTTTGTGCCCCCCTCTTTTTACTCTTATCCTGATTATAACAAATCCTTTTTTGTCCTTGTAGCCAAGGGCTCTTGCCCTGTCTAATCTTAAGGGTTTATCTACTTTAGTAAAAACCCTTGATTTTCTCCACTCTATCATCCTTTCCCTGAGTGTTTTTTTGTCAGGCTTTTTCCATGCCTCCCTTAAATAGTGATATAGTCCTTTTGCCATGATAATTAATTAGAAAAATGGTTTAAAAAGCTTGGGGTTTGAGCAACGATTCTGAAGGGATTTGATAATTCACAAAACTTATAAATCAATTAAATCTGTTTTTCATATAATTGAGCCTGTAGCTCAGCGAGACAATAGATTTTTCTCGCGCACTTTCCGGTTGAATTCATTTAAGCCGATTAGTTCGCTGCAGCCTCAAGCAAAAACCAAAAAACAAATGAGCCTGTAGCTCAGTCTGGTTAGAGCGCTGCTCTGATAAGGCAGAGGTCCACGGTTCAAATCCGTGCAGGCTCATTTAAATTTATCCTGGTTAGCTTTATCTATTTAATTATTGCCTGTTTTTAGTAAAATTTTAAATAAGCTCTTTTCCATTTTAGTGTATGGATGTTAATAAGCGTTTTGAATTAATTAAGAAGGATACTGAAGAGATTATGACTGAAGAAGATCTTAAGGCTCTTCTGGAAAGCGGGGTGAAGATTAAACACTACATTGGGTTTGAAATTTCTGGAAAAATTCATCTTGGAACCGGATTGATGTGCATGTCTAAGGTCAAGGATTTTATGGATGCCGGAATTGAATGCTCAATTTTTCTGGCTGACTGGCACAGCTGGATAAATGATAAACTCGGAGGAGATATGAAGACAATAAAAAAGGTAGCCGGAGGATACTTCAAGGAAGGTCTAAAAGCAAGTTTGAAATGTTTTGGAGGAGATCCAAAAAAGCTAAAGTTTGTCTTAGGCTCAGAGTTGTATCATAACAATGACGATTATTGGGCAACAATGGTTGAAGTTAGTAAAAATACCTCTCTTTCAAGAATGAAGAGAAGCATTACCATTATGGGAAGAAAAGAAGGGGAATCTGTGGATTTTGCAAAACTGCTTTATCCTCCAATGCAGGTTGCAGATATTTTTATCCAAGGAATAAATCTTCCTCATTCAGGGCTGGATCAAAGAAAGGCTCAAGTGATAGCAAGAGATGTTGCTTTGAAAATCAAAACTATGCCCCTGTTAAATAAAAAAGGAAACAATATAAAGCCTGTGGCAGTCCACCACCATTTAATTTTGGGGCTTGGAAAACCCCCTGTATGGCCTGTGCCAAAAGACCAGCTTCAGGAATTGTGGTCTTCTTTGAAGATGAGCAAATCAAAACCAGATACATGCATATTTATTCATGATTCTCCTGAAGAGATTAAAAGAAAGATAAATAAGGCGTTTTGTTTAGAGGGTGAAGTTGAGTTTAACCCAATTCTTGATTGGGTAAAACATCTCATTTTTGCTGATGAAACCTCAAGATTGGAGATTAGGAGGCCTGAAAAATTCGGAGGAGATATCACATACACTTCCTATAGTGAATTGGAGAAAGACTTTGCTGATAAAAGGCTTCATCCAATGGACCTAAAAAATTCAGTTGCAGAAAAACTAATCAAAATTCTTGAACCAGCAAGGAGGCATTTTGAGCATCCAAGAGTCAAAAAAATGCTCGAAGAATTAGATTATCTTATTGAATCCAGTTAAGAAGACCTCATTCCAAACTCAAGAACCAGCTTTTCTTTTAAAAGTTTGCAGACTTTTATTGGAAGGTTTATAGGTATCAGCTTGAAGTAAGATTTGCTTTTCCCAACAGCCTTTACCTCTATACTGCTTTCAAGAGGAGTTATTGAAATGTCCTCCATTGACTCTACTTCAGGAATGTTTATTTCGTACACGACTTTGTTTGAAAGCCTCCTTATATTTGTTGAAGGCTCTTCTCTTGGCAGAGACAGGAATTTTTTAAGATTCTCTTCTGAAAACTGGTTTAAGCATCCTTTTTTCATTCTCCTTTTTGCACTTTTCTGCAGAAAAGGATTGAACTCTTCTTCTCCGATATTCAGCTTTTTTCCATTTATAAAAAGCTGAAAGTTTGTTTTTGGATGGTTGTAGGAAGGATTTTTCCTTTTCATTTCCTTCTCCATTTCCTTTTCCAGCATCTTTATAGCACTTCCAAGCATTTTTCCAATCATGTTTCCTCCAATGCCTCCAAAAACAGATTTGGTGAAACGCTCAAATTCATCCTCTATTCTGTCAATTCTGTCATCTCTTCCCAACATTCCAAAATCTTCCTTTCTCTTCTTCCCAGTAAGAGAGTTGCCGCAGTATGGGCAGAAGTCATAGCTACCGCTTATTTTTTTTCTGCAGTTCTGGCATTCTTTTCTTTTAAACATATTCAATAAAAAGGGTTTTTGTTTAAATAGTTTTTGCTATAATCCTCTAAAAGAAAGGCTTTTTTTGAATATGGCTATTATCTGACTTCCCGTCTCCACTTTTTTACAATGATTGTGAATCCAATTATTTTTGAAGTATAATTCTTTCCGAGCTCGGCAAGAATCTCTTCAGAATATTTCTTCACTCTTTCTTTTCTCCCTTCTTCTGGCAATGAGCTCTTTAGAGCATAAACTCTGACGTTTTGATGATTTTTGAAATAGCTTTTAAGAGTTTTAATGAAATTTTCTGTTATTCCTTGTTTGCCTATCTGAATTTTTCCTATTGTCTTCATTTTCTGAAATTCTCAATATCTTCTTTCCTGATTTTGATTGTTTTAAATTTTTTTACTCCAAAAGTTCCAAGCTTCATGTCTTTGTTTTTGTAAATATCTTTTCCCTTGAATCTGTGGATAAGCACGTCTTTTTTGTTTTTCTTCCATTCACGAGAGTAACTTGCACAAAATGCTGCTGCCTGTTTAATATCTCCTCTCTTTGGCTTTCCTTTAATGTTTACAAAAGGGCTTCCTGGAGCAGCAGTATGAAAAACTTCTTCTAAAGGCTTAACCTGCGCAATAAGCGCCTCATTACTTTCTGCATCTTTTCCTGCAAGAACGAGGGTTCCTGAAGAAGTAATTAATTTCCTGAATTTTTGGCTGTTTGCTTTTTTTTCTTTTTTTCCAGCAGCCTCTTTTTTCATGAACTATTATGGCTGAAGAGGTTTTTATTTCTTTCTTTGCTGAAGTCAGTGAAGGTTTAAGAGGGGAACTCTAAATTTGTCAATAATAGATTCCCCATCATACATAACCTCTTTTATTTCTCTGATTGTTTCAGGATTTAGCCTTAATAATCTTCCGCCATCAATTTTGTTTCTAAAATCAAAAATTGCCTTAGTAATCTCCTTGAAATTTTTTGATACTCTTGAAAGAGTCTCTATGGCCAATTCTTCATCTCTTATTTTTGCTCCAAGGCTAACAGCATATCTATAGGAGATTCTCCCTGATTCCATGCTGGACTTTAATCCAAGACCTGATTTTTTTCTTTTTACAAGATATTCCGGAAAGAATCCACAAAGAAAAAGATAAATGTCCCCTGTTTCCTTAAAATAATTATACATTTTTATTCTGTTTTGGGATTCGCCGCTGTCAAACCCCATAACTCCTAAATGTCCGTCATATAAGAAAGGAATCCTGTTATTATGTGCAAAGTCAATCATTAAATCAACTACATATGATTTTAATTTATCATCTCTTATTAAGTCTTTTAAATTTCCTTCAAAAAAGGAATGCAGCTCTTTTTCTTCAACTCTTTTAAGATAACCCATAGTTTTACTAATCTAAAGAGAATATTTAAGGATTTATGTTTTTAAATTAAACTTTCCAGTATCTGAGCGCTTTTCTTAATTCCTCATGAGTTTTGGAGTAGTCTTTTAGGCTTCTTCTCTTCATTACAGCGTCAACAGCCTGCCTCATTGCTCTTGCTCCTGCAACTGTTCCATCTGGATGGCCGTGAATCCCTCCTCCTGCCTGAATTACAAGGTTTTTTCCAAGATGCCTTACAAGAAAAGGGACATGCCCTGGATGCAGGCCTCCGCTTGAAACACCCAAGACAGGCTTTATTTTACCCCAGTTTTGCTCAAGCCTTAGTTTTGTTGCCTTTACTTTATGTTTCTCAATGTCTTCTTTCAGCTCTTTTATGTCTTTTATCTTTCCCTCAAGTTTTCCTATTCCTGTTCCTATATGAATCTGGTCAACCCCTATGAGCCTTGCAAAATCTGCAACAACCATCATACTTACCCCTTGCTCTCGGCTTCTTGTGAAGGCAGCATGCATTGCTCTGTGGGCGTGAATAGCCATTTTGAAATCTGCCTCTACTAATGTTTGCAGAGCAGCCCACCCAGAAGTTATAATGTCAATCATAATGTACTTTCCCCCCATATTTTCAACAAGCTGAGCCCTTTTAATCATCTCCTTTGTCTCTGCAGTAACATTAGCAAGATATGCTTTTCTCTCTCCTGTTTCACTTTCTGCTTTGTCAGCCATCTCCAGAGTTTTTGCAAGCCTTTTTTCAAACCTGTTGAACTTTTGCGAAGAGAGGTTTTCATCATCTTTTACAATGTCGCATCCTCCAAGCCAGGATTCATAAGCTGATTGCGCATGGTGCTTTGTATTTAACCCGAGCTTTGGCTTTATTATTGTCCCAACTAACGGCCTTTTCTGGATTTTCATTATTTTTCTCACTCCATTTATCCCGTATTTCGGCCCCTTAAAACTTCTTAGTATCTTTTTTGGAAAAGAGACGTCTTCAAGCCTTATTGAACTGACAGCCTTCATGCCAAGGATATTCCCTGCAATGCTTGAAAGAATATTCGGAACATTGTCATACTCGAACAGCTCCTGAGGATAGGCTATTTTTACAAAATTCCCTTTAATGGAGAAAACTCTCGCTTTGATTTTTTCAACATAATCTTTTTTCCCAAATTCAACGTCTGTCCATGTTCCCACACTGCTTTCCAGAGCAACAGTGTTTACTGCTTTTTTCATGCTTATGCCTTTTGCAGGCTTTACTTTAAAAAGGCAGATTAGGTCTTTTGCAGAAGGCTTATACTTCAAATCAACGAATCTTAGATCCTCTTTTTTCATTTTTTTCTCTTTTTGTTTTAAATCTTAAGAATCAAGGGTTTATATTCTTTTTTAATTTATAATAAAAAGACATGTGCCTGCTAATTACTCCCTAAAACAAGATTTATGTAACTTCTATTTCCTGTAAAGTTTTCTTTCATGATTCCTTCAGCTTCTTGCCTGCCTATTGTTTTATTATATGCCCTTTTGCTTATAAGCGCATCATACATGTCAGTAATAGCCACTATTTGAGTAAGGTAAGATATTTTTTCACACTTTTCTCTTCTGCATTCAAAACCGATTTTTTCTACTATATTTTGGCTGTTCTGCCTATTCCTTGGATACGGGTTTGCCTGATACTCATGGTGAGCAATAACTATTTTTCTTACATCCTCAAACACAGGGCTTTTCAGTTTAAGGAATCCTATTCTTGGATGGCTTATTACAATCTTTTTTTCTCTTTCAGTCAAGGGAAAGCTGTTACTTAAAATCTCAATAGGAATATCCAGTTTTCCAATATCATGAAGCAGGCCAGCATAACCAAGAAGTTCTATTTCTTCACCAGGAAGGGAATTTCTGAAACCCAGATTTATGCATCTCAAGCTTACTCTTAAGGAATGCTCATAAGTTTCTTTGTGGTGCCTTTTTAACATCTCCATATATTTCATAGTTTCCTGTCTTTTGAGAATTTCCAGAAGCAATTCCATTGATTTTTTACTGGATATTATTTTCATTTTGCAGTTTTTTTATAACAGGGCCTTTATCAGTGTCATCAACCCAGTAACCGAGGCTTTTTATTTTTTCTCTAATCTCGTCGGATTTTTTCCAGTTCTTGCTTTTTCTTGCTTTTTCTCTTTCTTCTACAAACTCCATTATCTCATTAGGGATTTTAATTTCTTCTTTTTTCAGCAAATCAAGGCCAAAAACCTCATCCATTTTTTTTATTGTTCTGTATTTTCCTTCAGCTTTTTCATCACGAACAAGATTCCACAATACCTGGAGGGCGTTTGGAATTTCAAGATCATCATTTATTGCTTTTTCAAATTCTCTTAAGTATTTCTTGTTTATCTTTCCATCATCTTCAATTTCTGATATTATGTTTTTTAGTCTCTGATAAGAGTTTTTTGCAGATTTCAGATTTTTTATTGAGAAATTCAATGGCTTTCTGTAATGCGTTGTCAGGCATAAGTATCTGTAATCCATTGGAGCAAATCCTATTTTTTCAAGCTCGGAAACAGTATACAGCCCCCCTTTGCTTTTTGCCACTTTTTCTCCCCTGAATGTAAGAAAATTCCCGTGCAGCCAGTAATTCACAAATTTCTTTCCTGTTGCTGCCTCGCTCTGGGCAATTTCATTTGTGTGGTGTATTGGAATATGGTCAATTCCTCCTGTATGGATGTCAAAAGTCTCTCCAAGATGTTTCATTGACATTGCTGAGCATTCAATATGCCATCCAGGAAACCCTACTCCCCACGGAGAGTCCCACTCCTGCTGTCTTAATCCGGGCTTTTCAGAAAACTTCCATAATGCAAAATCAGTCTTGTTTCTTTTCTCTCCAATTCCCACTCTTTTGCCTGCCTGCAATCCTTTAATATTCAGTCTTGCAAGCTTTCCATAATCTTTGAATTTTGAAGTATCAAAGTAAATTCCATCCGAAGTTCTGTAAGTGTATCTCTTTTCCTCCAGTTTTTTTATTAGCTCTATCTGCTCTTTTATGTATTCTGTTGCTTTTGTCCAGATATCTGGCTCAATTATATTTAGCTTTTTAAAATCCTCTCTAAAAACTTTCCAGTAATAGCTTGCAATGTCTTCTGCCTTTTTTCCCTCTTTTCTGGCAGCTTTTTCTATTTTGTCCTCTCCTTCATCTGCATCGCTCGTAAGATGTCCTACATCAGTCACATTCATAACATGCCTGACTTTGTATTTGTTGTAGATTAAGACTCTTTTTAGGATATCTGAAAAGATGTATGTTCTTAAGTTTCCGATATGTTGATACCAGTAGACAGTGGGTCCGCAGGAATACATTCCTACATGTCCCTTATGTATCGGCTTGAAAACCTCTTTTCTTCTTGTCAGAGTATTGTAAAGCTTCAATTCCATTACTATTTAAAGAAAAATTTGTTTTTAAATCTTTTAAAGACTTTTATCTTGGCTCAACTTTCAGGTCTATGTTAGTAGTTACTCCATATGCATTGCCATCTTTCTTCACATTCAGGCCATATCTTATTATGCATGGAGGGGCATTTTCAGGAAGAAGGAATCTCACAAATTCAGGATCGCTCATTGAATCTCCTGCAGGAATCCTCAAGCTCCCAGATTTTCCTGCTTTAATCCAGCTTTCAGCCTCTTCAGCATTTATGTTGCATTTTTTTCTTATGTCAGGATCATTTACAGATACTTTATAGGTAAAAGTTCCGTCTGTTGTTTCTATGTTCCTTATAGAGAAGGCGAAGCCAAGATAGTCTTTGTTTCCTTTTTTTATTGTTATTAATTTTGTAGGAGGGTATATAACAATTTTCCTTGAGTCATCTTCTGCAAAAAGCTTGTTTATTTCTGCCTTTACAGCCTGGTCAATGCTGTTTATGTTTTCAACAGCTCCTGAAAAAATTGACCTTACTAAAACCAGCCCCAGAATCAAGACAGTCATAAGCAGGACTATTGTAACAATTGTTCCCACTGACATTTCCATTGCTGCTTTTTTTTTCTGTTTTGCAAGAAGCCTTTTTGAAGCCATTTTATGCCACTGGAAAATTTCCAAAGCCGCTAATGCTCTTCGAGGTAAAGTACAGCGCTACAGCTATAGAAGCAATAAAAAGAATAATGCTCAGGACAAGCCCTATGATGCTCAATTTTTTTGCTTTTTTTGACAGCTCTGTTTTTTGCTTTTTACTCTGAATAAGCCCTATGATTCCAAATACAACCCCTGCTAAAGGAGTGAAGAATGCCATTACAATGCTTATGACTCCAAAAGCATATCCAATAATTCCAAAATCAATGTTCTGTTTTTTTTCAACCATCTTTTATTATCTGACTAAATCAAAGCCATTTATAAATCTTTTTGAAATGGGGCCCCCGGGAGTCGAACCCGGGACACCATGATGTCCGAGCCTTTTTGCCATCAAAAACAGATGGTGCAGAAATTCAATTTTTCTGCTCTTCAGTCATGTGCTCTCCCGCTGAGCTAGGGCCCCTTTCAAAATTAAAATGAGGATGGTTTTTTAAATGTTGTTAATTCTTTACACTCCCAGGATTTCATTTTAATTTGGCTGTGAAAACTATCAGCTCTCTTTTGACGGATTGAGCAATGTTTTTAAATGCCTTTTTCCTTGAAATAATATTAATATTGGATGAAAAAGAGGAGATGGTTTTGAAGAAGACTCGAAATAATATGAAGAATGTTTTCTTTATGCTATTTTTTATATTAATAATCTCTTTTTTTATATTTGCTTCCTTTTACTCAGGAGGGTTTAAAAAAACAAGCAGCTATGCAGTAGTTTCTTCATCTCCGCAGTGTTCCGACGGGTTGGACAATGATTTAGACGGCTTTTATGACTTGGAGGATGCCGGGTGCTCAGGCGGGTCTGATGCAGAGGAATTTGACGCTCCTCCAGCTCCAACAGGAGAGATTAAGGCTGGAGGGCTTCTTTGGTATCCGAACTATAACAGGCTCGGGCCGAATTTGCTGAAAAATCCTGGATTTGAAGAGATTGATGCCTCAACAGGAAAACCATCTAACTGGTCTGACAACGGGTTTGCTGTTGATTCAAGCATTTCAAGAACCGGCTCAAACAGCTACAAGATTACTGATGCGAATAAAATTAAATACTCTCAGTATGCATGGCAGTATGTCCCTCTGAAAAAAGGAACCTATAGGGTCGCAGGATGGATTAAAACAGACAGCATTGCCAATTCAACAGGCTTTGGAGTCCGCATCAGCGGAGGAGGGGCTACAACCAAGCCAACTAAAGGAACCCATGACTGGCAATATTTTGAGGCGAAGCACGGAGTATTAACTGAGAATAAAACAGGCAGGGTTAATCTTGACAGCTACGGAGATCCAGACGGCACAGCATGGTTTGATGACATTGAATTGAGGGAAGAGCTTCCTCTTCCAATTGATGTTTTTATGCTTTATCCAAATTACCGGGGAATGCTTTTTGACGATCAGTCGCAAATAATGAAGTTTGACATAACAATAAATCCTCCTTCTGGAACTGCTTTGGCTGATTATAGCGTTGAGATTTTGATTATTGACGAATCAAATAATAAGGTTGTAATTCAGAAAAATTACCCTTCAAAAGAGAATTTTATTGCATCAATTGACGGCTCTTCTTTAGAGAATGGAAAGACATATATTGCAAGATTCAAGCTTATGGATGTTTCAAGAAAAATCTTTCTATATGAAGCTCCTGCCTACAGGATTTCAAAGCTTTCAGGAAGCCTCAGGAATTCAATGACAGTGTCTTTTGATGAATTTAACAGGTTTCTAATTCGCGGGAAGCCGACTTTTATTTTGGGAGTATATGATTCTGGCATGGGGTATAGTGCCTCAGAATCTTCTTGGGAAAACAGCTTATTTGGTAAGCGAAGGCGCTTGTTTGAGCTTCCAATTAATTTCTATATTAATTACTGGTATGGGAATGCAGCCCTCTCTTCAATGACTTCAATGATGAATGTTTTGCAGAAAAAAGGAATTCTTTATTTGCAGACCGGGAATTGCTTTGGGGACAACGGATGGGGAGCTCCAACATTTCTAATAAACAAAGATGACGATTACCTCAAAAACCTGTCTGCTCATCCTGGTCTTGGAGGATTTTATACAATGGACGAATGCACGGCAGAGTATGCTCCGATGATATTTGAGCAATATAAAAGGCTTAGGAGCTTTGATCCTGACGGGGTTACTTTTGCAGCTTCTATGAGGCCCAACCAAATGTTTTATTGGAGGGATTCTGCTGACATACTTTCAATGGACCCTTATCCCCTTTCAAGAGGCGAGCCATATAATCTTTCAAAGGTAAGCCACTGGACCATTGCGGCAAAAGAATCAGTTAAAGGAAGCAGGCCCATTAACACTGTTCTCCAGTTTTTTCAATCCACTTCCAAAGACAGATGGCCTACTGAAAAAGAGCTTAGGGACATGAGCTATATGGCAATTGCAGAAGGAGCTAATGGGTTATGGTATTGGAGTATTGGGGCAGGAGCTCTTGCATGGGTTGGAGGGTGCAACAGCTCTGAAAAGGACGAGAACGGATGGTGCCCTGAAAGAATTGATTATTTCAACCGCCTTAAAAACGTAATGAATGAGATTAAAGGGCTTGAGCCTGCACTTGTTGAAATTGATATGCCTGAGCTTCTTGCAGGAAATACCAATCCGATGGTTCGTACGAGAGTGAAATTCGCAGAGGGGAAGGGTTATTTAATCGCTTCAAATATCAAAAATTCAGATGTTTCTGCCACTTTCACATGGAAAGAGCCTCTTGAAGGAGTGCTGGTGTATAACGAGTCCAGGGAGCTGGAAGTTTCAGGGAACAGCTTCAGCGACAGTTTTAAGCCTTATGAAGCACATGTATACATTCTATTTACAAAATCATCTCCTGTCAGCTTTTACATTGACTGGTCAGAATGGGACAATGAAACCACAAATTTTTCAAAAATTCCAAGAGAGCAACTTAAAAACATCAAAAATGTCAGATTTTCAAACAACTATGGAAAAATTGAGTTCATGGAAAGCCTTAGCCTCGTAAAGAGCAGGGATTTAAGAGGGAAGATAAAAATAACAAAGAACAGGATACTTCTTAATTCATCCTTTCTTCCTGAATTCAATAAAAAAGCAAGGCTTGTTTTTAAAAACGTGGATATGGAAAATCCTGTAATTAAGAGAGACGGCTCTGACTGCCCTGAGACAATTTGCACTGATATTGTTTTTGACCCTGAAGCAAAGACACTCTCATTCAATGTAACCTCTTTCAGCATCTATGAGGTTGTTGAGCAATGTGAAGACGGAATTCAAAACTATGATGAAACAGGAATTGACTGCGGAGGCTCCTGCAGAGCATGCTCTTCCCTGCCTGAAAGCAGAAGCTCAGGAGGAGGGTCTGGTGGAGGCTCTTCTTCTGGAGGGGCGCCTGTTTCAATATCAGGCAAAGAGGTAGTGGCAATTAATGCCTTCCCTGACAGGATAAATCTTGATGCTGAACTAGGGGAGATATTAGAGCAGAAGATAACTCTGACAAATACTGGAGATGCCACACTTGAGGTAAGCATTGCCTATGAGAATCTTGAGGGAATCCTCTCTTTTTCCCCTAAATCATTCCTTTTAAAACCAGAAGAGTCAAAAGAGCTCAATTTCAGCATATTCTCTCCTGAAAGGGAGGATATTTATACAGGAAAAATACT
>Ga0256830_1002293_pt1 | contig 12732 bp, 13 predicted proteins | sample 128326metaG_FD_190537 | JGI IMG/M metagenome (GOLD analysis project Ga0256830, IMG submission 190537) | Hydrothermal vent microbial communities from Lau Basin, Pacific Ocean - 128-326 | ecosystem: Environmental > Aquatic > Marine > Hydrothermal vents | place: Pacific Ocean: Lau Basin | collected...
CGGGCTGACCGGGTCGTGCTCCGCCGGCGGACGGCCATCCGTGGGGCCTCCCCGGGTCGGCCGATGGGTCCTGGTGGAGGCCATGGTGCGCGCTTGACCAAGGCACGAGAGTCGCATAATTTTTCCCTCGAGGCCTCCCGGTGTGCAGGCCTCCCGGTGTGCAGGCCTCCCGGTGTGCAGGCCTCCCGGTGTGCAGGCTTGCTTTCCCAACTCTTTTCTTCAGCAACCGTGAAACGAGCATCCTTTCTCGCACTGGTGGGAGGGCTGGCCCTCTCCTTCGCCTCGTCCTCGTCCCACCCAACCGGTGGAGGCGGAACCTGGAAGATCGACGCCGGTGACCCCAGGAAGGACGGAGAGGTCCGGGTCGTCATGAAGGTGAAGTACACGGATCCGGCCAACGCCCATCACATCACCAAGATCATCGACACGGGCTGGATTCCCGTCGACCGCGACCTCGATTCCGTCGGCAAGGCCGACCTCCTGAAACGGGCGATCGACGATGCGCTCGGAGACGCCAAGAACCAGGTCGGCGGCCAGCCGCTTGCCGAGACGACCCAAGGGGGTGACGTCGTCCTGGTGACCCCGTCTTCGGACATCAGCGGAACTCCCGGCGAAGAGGGCACCGGCGCCACCGGCATCGAGATCGACAGCCTTCGCGTCAGGGACCGCAAGACGAGGGAGAACGACGTCGTCGATGATCCCGACAGCAATGGCGCCTCCGACGTATCGGGGGTCGCCCTGGTCGGCGTGACGGGCGACCTCACCGGCATGGACTCCGATGGGTTGCCCAGCGTCGTGGACGTCATGACGCCCTTGGGCACTGCGAGCGTCACGCTCTCGGGGAGCGAGACGAAACGAGAGGTCGCCGAAGAGCTCCTCCGTCAACTTCGTTCCTTCGGGGTGCGGGCGGTGTTCGACGATGACCGCAGTACGCTCGTGGTGATCCTCGACGACTCCGCCGGGAGTATCGGCGCCGGCAGCAGTGACGTCGGTCTCGAGACCAGTGTCACCGTGATCACGATGCTGGACTGACCACGCCGCGACCTGCGCGGACGGCCCGGGCCTGCTCGGCTCGGGCCGTCCCGCGTTCATGCGTCGGCGGGTTCGGCGAGGACCAGGCGGTGGCCGGAGCCGACGACGAAGAGCATCGGGTCGGCGACCACGCGCCAACCGGCGTCACGGGCCAGGGCGCGGACCTCGGCGCGGCGCAGGGTGTTCTTCGGTGTCTTGCGGGTCAGCCCGAGCCGGGTGCGCAGGACGCGGAGGCGGTTCTTGAGCGAGGCCGCGTCGAAGTAGGTGAAGACCGCGAAGCGGCGTGCGACCCGGAACAGCTCGCGCACGTGGCCGCGGCGCACCTCGGGGTCCACGAGGTGGTGGTTCAGCCGCATCGAGAACACCAGGTCCACCGCGTCGTCGGCGAGCGGGACCTCGTGGCCGAAACAGCGCACCACGTCGGGCTTCGGGTCGTGGAGCCGCCGCGTCGTCTTCAGCATCGAGGTCGAGGCGTCGGCCTCGAGCACCCAGGCGCCGGCCGAGCGCAGCGTCGGCAGGTAGCGGCCCCAACCGCAGGGCAGGTCGAGCACCGAGCGGACGCCGTCCATGCGTGCGAAGTAGCGCTGCAGGATGCGGCGCTCGCGGCGGTCGGACAGCTTGCGGTGGAGCTTGCGGTATTCGTCCAGGTACTCCTCGGCCCCTTCGGGCGAGTCGTAGAAGGCGAGACGGTCGGGGTCGGTCACGAGGCGGCGAGGAAGCGTTCGGGGCGGTGGCCGGTCCACAGCGCCCCGAGGTAGAGGGCGATGCGGCGGCGCTTGAGCCGACCGCGCGGCGCGGCGACGAGCGAGGAGGGGGGCGCCGGCAGCGGCAGGACGGCATCGTAGGCGGCGAGGACCGCCTCCACCGCGTCGCGGCCGAGCCCCGCCGCCGCCGAACCCAGGGTGGCGAGGTCGAAGGCGCGGCAGCGGTCGGGGGGCGTGCCGTCCCACGCCAGGAGGTAGGGGGCGTCGAGGAGGACGAGCCGGTCGGGACGCGCCGGGGCGAGGACCACGTTCTTCGGCAGCAGGCGGAAGTGGGCGAGCCCGGCGCGGTGGAGGCCGGCGGCGAGCCGGCCGAGCGCTTCGAGTGCGGCTGCGCGCGCGGAGTCGTCGGGGTCGGAGCGGAGCCACGCCGAGAGCGACACGGCGCGGGGGACCTCCTCGGTCACCAGCGCACTGGCGACCAGGAACGGGCCGACGTGGCGCTCGTGGACCGCGAGCGGGCGCACTGCGGGGACACCGCGCTCACGCATCAGGCGCAACGCCGCGGCCTCGCGAGCCGAGCGGCTGCGGCGTCCCACGGTGAGCGGCCGGAGCGCCGCCGGCACCACCACCCGCTTCCACCACCGTGCTCCGTCGTCGCCCGCGACCCGCCACAGCTCGTCGGGGACGACCTCCTCGAGGACGCGCCCGGCCGGCGGCAGGGTCGGGTCGGCGTTCATCGCCCGCCGTCGTCCGGCGTCGGAACGGCGGGGGCGTCGCCCGGGCCCTCGGTCTCGGAGGCGCCGCCGGCCGCGTCCCGCCCGGCGCGGAGGACCGCCGGGCCGACCACGATGCGCCAGTCTCCCCCCTCGGGGTCCACTTCCAGGATGCGGTGGTGGTTGGTGTCGGCGACGTACACGAGGCCTTCCGCGACGGAGACCCCGCCCGGCTCCCACAGCGCCGGCGCCTCCGCCGTGTCGGCGTCGCGCGGGCCGAACCAGGTCGAGACGCGGCAGTCGCCGAGGTCCACCCGCCGCAACGCGTCGTCGAAGGTGTCGGCGACCACGAGCGTCGCGTCGTCGAGCAGCGCCACGCCGAGCGGGTGCTGGAAGGCGGCTTCGTCGCACGGGCCGTCGGTGTGGCCCCAGACGAACAGGCCCTGGCCGACGAGGGTGTGGACCTCGCGGTCCTCGAGGTCGAGCCAGCGGATGCTCGAGGTCTCCGAGTCGGCGAACCACAACCGACGGTCGCGGCCGAGGGCGAGGCCGCTCGGCTGGGCCAGCGCGGCGCGGTGCGCCGGGCCGTCCAGCAGGTCCTCGCGTCCGCTGCCGGCGAGCCGCTCGAGCCGGCCGTCGGCGAGGTGGAGGGTCCACAACTGGTGGCTGCCCGCCATCGCGACGTGGAGGTCGTCGCCGTCCAGCAGGACGTCCCACGGCGAGCGCAGCGCGGTGCGCAGCCCCGAGCCGGGGAGCGGCAGGCCTTCGCCCTTCTCGCCGGTGCCGGCCAGGGTCTCGACCGCGCCGTCCTCGAGTCGGATGCGACGCACGGCATGGTTCCCGGTGTCGGCGACGTAGAGCCAAGTGCCGTCGGTGGCCAGTCCCTGCGGCTCGCGGAAGCGCGCGCTCGCCGCGCCGCCGTCCTCGAAACCGGGCTCGGGACCGCCGAAGGCGCGCCGCGTCGCGCCGTCGAGCCCGAGCTCGACGATGCGGTGGTGGCCGGTGTCGGCGACGAACAACGCGTCGCCGTGTCGGATCACCTTGCCGGGGAAGCGCAGCAGTCCGGTGTCGGCGGCGGCGGGCGGCGCGAACAGCGGCCGCTCGGCGAGGACGCCGCGCGCGCGGTCGCGGTCCAGGGTGGCGCGGACGGCGTCGCGCAAGCGCTCGTAGGGCACCTCGCCGCTGTTGCCGCCGACCACGTTGCCGGTGGCGTCCACCAGCACGAAGGTCGGCCAGGCCCGCACCCCGAAGCGCTGCCAGATGGAGTGCCCCTCGTCCACCACCACGGGGTGGCGGATGCCGTGGCGTGCGATGGCGGCGCGGACGTTCTCCAGCTCGCCCTCCTGGGGGAACTTGTTGGAGTGCACGCCGACGACCAGGAACGGCTCGTCGGCGAACTCGTCCTCCAGCCGCGCCAGGACCGGCAGCATGTGCAGGCAGTTGATGCAGCAGTAGGTCCAGAAGTCGAGGAGGACGACCTGGCCGCGGAGCTCGTCCCACGAGTCGAGCGGACGCTCGACGTTCAGCCAGCGTCCGCCGGTCAGGTCGGGGGCGTGGACCACGGGCTCGGTGTCCTGGGGCTCCTGGGCGAAGGGGGCCAGTGCGAGGGCGAGCGCCGCGACCGCGCTCATCCGTGCACCGCCTCGCGCAACGGTTGGAACTCCGGGCGCCGCCGCTCGAGCAGCGCCTTCATCCCCTCGAGCGCGTCGGCATGGAGGAACACCTCCTTGAGCGCGTCGAGCTCGAGGTCGAGCCCTTCCTCCAGCTCCATCTCGGCGCCGGCGTCGAGCAGCCGCTCGGCCGCGAGCAGCGCGTGCGGGCTCTTCTGGCCCATCTTCTTCACCGCCCGCTCCAGTCGCGGGTCGCCTCCGGTGTCGGCCTCGCCGTTCAGGATGGCTTCGACGCGGTGATTGGCGAAGAAGTCCCACAGCGGGCGCCACTCCTCGGACGGCGGCTCCTGCGGCGCCTTGCGCCCGGGCTGGCGACCGCGCTCGGCGTAGCGGGCGCAGGCCTCGTCCAGGTCGAGGAAGTCCACCACCTCGTCGGCGAGCCCGATCTCGACCGCCTGCTTCGCTCCGACCATCTCGCCGGTGTACACCATCCACTTGGCCAACGGCAGGCCGATGCGCCGCGGCAGGCGCTGGGTGCCGCCGAGTCCGGGCACGATGCCGATGCCGGTTTCGGGCAGGCCGAAGGTGGCCTTGGGGCTGACCACGACGAAGTCGCAGGCCAGCGTCAGCTCGCAGCCGCCGCCGAGGGCCAGCCCCTGCACCCGCGCGATGGAGGGCTGGCGCTTGCCGTTCAGGCTGCGGAACACGTCGTGGCCGACGCGCGCGAAGTGGTAGATGGGCTCGAAGGCGCCCTTCTCGAGGTTGTCCACGAAGAACTTGATGTCGGCGCCGGCGACGAAGGCCTTGCCGGTGGCGGCCAGCACCAGACCCTTCTTGCCGCTGACCCGGGCGCGCTCGATGGCGTTGGTGAGCTGGACGCCGACCCGCACGTTCAGCGCATTCAGCGCGTCGGGGCGCTGGAAGCGCACGTAGGCGAGGTCGCCGCGTTCCTCGAAGCGCACCAGCCGGATGCGGATGTGGCGGTCGCCGGGGTTGGCGATGAGGTTCGGCACCTCGAGCCCCCACGGCTCGACCACGCGGCGCGCCAGCTCGGCCGCCTCGGGCACGCCGCGCTCGTTGATCATCTGGAACGGCCCCTTGGGCCAGCGCAGGCCGACGCGCGCGCCGATGTCCACGTCCTCGACGGTGCCGACGCCCTCGCTGACCAGCGCCGCGGCGACGTAGAACACCACGCCCATCATGCGGTCGGCGACCGCCTGGTAGCGGCTCTCGTCCACCTCGCCGGAGAGGTCCCAGTCGCCCTTGCCGCCTTCCACCTGCTCGACCAGCCCCTTCGCCGGGGCGTAGAAGGGGTGGAGTTCGCGGCCGAGGGTGGTCGCGGCGTGCAGCGAGATGGGCACGCCGGTCACGTTCATGAGCTGGAAAGGCCCCATGCCGACGCCAAAGGCCTGCTTCGCCGCCCACTCGATGGTGGCGACGTCGGCGACGCCGTCGTCGAGGATGCGCACCGCCTCGTTGACCCACGGCACGAAGTAGCGGTTGACCACGAAGCCGGGCGCGTCGGCGCTGGCGATGGGGGTCTTGGCGATGGCCTCCTGCGAGGCCCAGCCGGCCTCCACCGCGGCGGGGTCGGTGCCGGCGTGGCCGACCACCTCGACGAGACGGTTCTTGGCCGGGTGGTAGAAGTAATGGAGTCCGAGCACGCGCTCCGGATGGGCCGCCGCCGCGGCCACGTCGGCGACGCGGAAGCTGGAGGTGTTGGTGGCGAGCAGCGCTTCGGGCCTGCACACCTCGCCGAGCCGCCGGAACACGTCGCGCTTCACGTCGAGGTCCTCGAACACCGCTTCCACCACCAGGTCGGCCTCGGCGAGGTCGTTCCAGTCGGTGGTGCCGCGGATGCGTCCGAGGATGGCCTCGGCCTGCTCGGGGCGGAACACCTTGCGCTCGACGCCCTCGTCGAGCATGCGCCGGACGATGCCGATGCCGCGCTCGACCTTCTCCTGGTCGAGGTCGAGGAGCAGGACCGGGAAGCCCTCGGTGGCGATCTTCTGGGCGATGCCGGAGCCCATGTTGCCGGCTCCGACGACGGCGAAGGTTTCGAGGCGGTAGCGTGACATGGCGTGGTTCCAGTGCGGGGACCCCGTATTCTACGCCCGTGCCCGAACCCGCGATCCTGGTCGAGGACGCCGTCAAACGCTGGCGCAGCGGCGGTGAGGTCCACGAGCTGCGCCTGCCGCGGTTGGAGGTCGCCCCCGGCGAGCGCGTCGCCCTGATGGGGGCGAGCGGTTCGGGGAAGACGACGTTGCTCAACCTCGTCGGCGGTCTCCTGACCCCCGACGCCGGACGCGTCGTCGTCGCCGGGGTCGAGGTGACGGCCCTCGGCGAGGCCGCCCGCGACCGCTTCCGCGCCGAGCACGTCGGCTACCTGTTCCAGACCTTCCACCTGCTGGACGGCTACACCGCGCTCGAGAACGTCGAGCTCGGCGCCGCCTTCACCCGGCGACTGCGCCGGGGCGCGCGCGAACGCGCCGAGGCCCTGCTGCGCCGCCTCGGGCTCGGCGAGCGGCTCCACCATCCGCCGAGCCGACTCTCCATCGGCCAGCAGGCGCGGGTCGCCCTGGCCCGCGCCCTGGTGGACCACCCCGCCGTCCTGCTCGCCGACGAGCCGACCGGCGCCCTCGACGAAGCCAGCGCCGCCGTCGTCCTCGAGCTCGTCCTGGACTCGGCCGCCGAGGTCGGCGCCACCGTGCTCTGCGCCACCCACGACCCCGAGGTCGCCGCCGCCTTCGACCGCACCGTCCACCTCGGCGCGGCAGGTCCCCCACCGAGCCGCTCCGGTTCGTGAAACGGTCGGAGCCGGGCGCGAGCTGCGCTCGGCGACCGACGGTCCGGCGCGGTCCGGCGACGCACTACCATCCGCGTCGTGCACCCCGCCCGCATGGTCCTCCGCAACCTGCGCCGCCGCCCGTTGGCGACGGGGCTGACGAGCGTCTCGGTGGCGCTCGGCGTCGCCCTGTTCGCCGCGGTCGGCGCCCTGCGCCACGCCGCCGAGCACGGCTTCCAGCGCTCGGCCGGCATCTGCGACCAGGTGGTCGGAGCGAAGGGCTCGCCGCTCCAGCTCGTGCTCTCGTCCATCTACTACCTGGGGGCGAGTCCGGGCAACGTCTCCTGGGACCTCTGGCGCGAGCTGCGCACCTGGAAGGGCGTGCGCTGGGCGGTGCCGGTCGCCATCGGCGACACCCATCGCGGCTACCGCGTGGTCGGCGTCAGCGACGAGTTCTTCTCGCGCGTGCGGCTGCCGAACGGCGGCGAGGGCGACCCGCTGCGCCTCGCCGAGGGCCGGGTCTTCGACTACCCGCCGGAGCGCTTCGAGGCGCTCGCCGCGGAGCTGGACGCGGGCGGCGACGCGCACCTGGAGGACCATCCCGAAGTGCTGCGCGCCGTGGTCGGCGCCGAGGCCGCGGCCGGGGCCGGGCTGCGGGTGGGCGCGCGCTTCGCCCCGGCCCACGGGCTGGAGGGGGGCGCTGCGGCCGAGCGGCACGCCGAGGCCGAGGTCGAGGTGGTGGGGGTGCTGGAGCCGACCGGCACGCCCATCGACCGCGCCGTCTTCGTGCCGGTCGGGCTCTACCACCTGCTCGCCGGACACCGGCCGACCGCCGAGACCGCGACCGGGGGCGCACGCGATCCGCGCGGACTCTCGGCCATCTACCTGCGCACCGTGCCGGGCATGTACCAGATCCGGATCTGGCGGCGGCTCAACGACCGGCTGGACGCGCAGTCGGCCCGCCCCGTGGACGAGGTGCGCAAGCTGTTCCGGCTGGTCGGCGGGCTCGACCTCGCCCTGCGCGCCATCTCGGCGTTGGTCGTGGTGGTCGCGGTGGCCGGGGTCGTGGCCGCGCTGACCAACACGATGGCGGCGCGCCGTCGCGAGTTCGCCGTGCTGCGCGCGCTCGGCGCGCGGCGCCGCACCCTGCTCGGCCTGGTCACCGCCGAGTCCGCCGCCATCGCCTTCCTCGGCGGCGTCCTCGGGCTGGTCCTGGCGGGCGTCCTCGCCGCCGTCGCCTCCGAGTACGTGCGCCGCAACACGGGGGTGGCCCTCTCGGTCCTGCCGCGCCCCGCCGACCTCGCCCTGGTCGGCGCCGTGACCCTGGCCGGGGCGCTCGCGGGGCTCCTGCCCGCGGTGCGGGCCTACCGCACCGAGCCGGCCCGGGTGCTCGCCTCGCAGCTCTGAACCGCGTCGCGCGCAACGCCCCACGCCGTCGGCCCCGTTGCTACCTTGGGGCCGAGTTGGCCGACCGCACCGCCTGCCCCGTCCCCTTCGTCGTCCCGTTGCTGACCCTCGGGCTCGGCGCGTTCGCCTGCGACGATGGGGCTCCTCCGTCCCCTGCGTCGTCCGGCGATGCAGCGTCGGCGGCCGTCGTCGCGTCGTCGCCCGCCGAGGCGGACCCCCGCGCCGTCCCGGTCGCGGCTCCCGACGGAGCGGCGAGCGCCGAGGATGGCACGTCCGGCGCGGCGGCGGAAGGGGCGACCTCGGGCGACGGTTTCTGGTCCCAGGCTTCCACCCTCGAGGAGCGTGCCGCCAACGTCCGCCGCGCCCTCGCGGCGGCCGGCGACGGACCCGTCCACCTCGACATCCACGACCTCGGCGGCTGGGAGTTCGACGAGAACGCGGAGCAGCCCTTCCCCGAGTACGTCCTCGCCCTGGACGGGCGGCGGGTGGTGCTGCGGGGTTTCATGCTGCCCGACGTGGACTTCGAGAACATCCGCACCTTCCACCTGGTGCGCAGCCTGTGGGCCTGCTGCTTCGGCGCGCCCCCCGGCCCCAACGAAGTGGTGCGGGTCACCCTGGTCGAGGGCGACGGCATCGACTACACCTACCAGACCCTGGAAGTGGAAGGGACGTTCCACGTCGTGTTCGAGATGACCGACGGATTGCTGGACGACCTCTACCGGCTCGACGCCGACCGTGCGGTCGAACTCGGCTTCGACGACCCGCTGGCGCCGGCCTCGGTCAGTCCCGAAGAGCGCCGGAAGCTCGGCGAGTTCGTCGGCACCGACGTGGAGTTCTGATGGGAGACGCCCGCGGAGTGCGCGTCGCCGAGGCGCTGTCCACGCGCCCCGACGCCGGCGAGGCCGTGGCCGAGGTCGCCGACGTCCTGCTCGAGAGGCTGGGACGGCACCCGGACGCCCTGTTGGTCTTCATGACGCCGCACCACCACGGTGCGGGGGGCCTGGTGTTGCGTCGGTTGCAGCGCCGGCTGTCCCCGGACGCCGTGGTCGGCGGCACCTTCTCCGGGGTGATCGGCGGCGGTCGGGAAGTCGAGCGCGAACCGGGCCTCGCGGTCTGGGGCGTCCACCTTCCGGGGACGCGGCTCCAGTCCTTCCACCTCGCGCTGGGCGGCGGGGGCAGCGTGGTCCGCGGCTGGCCCGACGTGGACCACACCGCCAGCGTGGTCCTGCTGCCGGACTCGTACTCGTTCCCGGTCGAGCCCTTCCTCGATTCGATCCACGAGCGCCGCCCCGACCTCCCGTCCATCGTCGGCGGCATGTTGTCCGGCGCCGACCGCGCCGGCGGCAACCTCCTCTTCACCGAGGATGGCCTCCACGACAGCGGCGCGGTCGGACTGGTGCTCCAGGGCGGGTGCCGGCTGCAGCCGCTGGTCGCGGCGGGATGCCGCCCCTTCGGGCCGGCCCTGCGCGTCACCCGCAGCGAGCACAACCTGGTCTACGAGCTCGGCGGTCGTCCCGCCTTCGAGGGGTTGAGCGAACTCCTGGCCGAGCTGGACGACTCCAGTCGCCGCAGCTTCATGCGCGCCCCCCACGTCGGCGTCCGCCCCGCCGGCTCGCCGCTCGAAGCGGGCGACTTCCTGGTCCGCGGCGTGATGGGGGTGGACCCCGAGGACGGCGCCATCGCGCTCTCGGAACAGATCGAGACCGGCGCCCTGCTGCGCTTCCAGATGTGCGACCACCGCGCCGCCGACGAGCAGATGCGCAACCTCCTCGGGATGGCCAATTCCTATCACGACGAAGTCCACGGCGCCCTGCTCTTCTGTTGCGGTGCGCGCGGTCGCAACCTCTTTCGGACCCCCGACCACGACGTCGCGACGATGCGCGAGTTCTGGCCCGGCCTTCCGGTGGCCGGGGCCTTCGTGGACGGCGAGCTCGGGCCCCAGGCCGGCCGGCCCGGTCTCCACGGCCTGACCGCGACGATGGGGCTCCTGGTGCCCAGCGAGGGCTGACCGGCGGCTGAAACGGCGTTCTCCACTACGGAGGCGCGGGCGCTTGCCTCGGAGGCCGGCCGGGTCCATACTGCCGGCCTCGGGCGTTCCCCCCTTCGTTTGGAACGCCTGTCCGACATGGTCCGTCCGCGCACCGATTCGCCCGCCGTCTGGCCGCCGCACGAGCTCGGCCTCGAGTTCCTGCGCCGGCTCGAGGACCTCCCGAGCCCCGAGCGCGAGGCCGTGCTGCTGCATCGCGTCTTCGGTCTCCACCCGGTTCGCATCGCCGAGCTGCTCGACCTCGACCTGCTCGAGCTGAACGCCTTCCTGGCCGGCCCCGAGGCCCACTTCGTCGCCGACCGCCGCAGCGCCACGGCGCCGCGCCGCTGGTCGAGCCGCGGCGGCGCCCCCCTGCGCTCCGGCCCCTACTCCCTGGGCTGACCCGGTCCTGCGGTCGTCGGGGCGAGTCCCGAGGACTGGTGCGTCGCGGCGCGGGCCTAGCCCGGCGGCCAGGTCATCCGGCGTCCGCCGAGGACGTGGAGGTGGAGGTGGGGGACCTCCTGTCCGCCCTCCGGTCCGACGTTGGCGACGAGGCGCCAGCCGTCGGCCAGCCCTTCGGCCTCGGCGACGCGTTTCGCGACCAGCAGCAGGTGGCCGAGCAGTTCGCGGTCGTCCTCGGCCGCGTCGGCGAGCGAGACCAGCGGCTTGCGCGGGATGACCAGGAGGTGCACCGGCGCCTGCGGGTTCACGTCGCGGATGACGATGCAGTGCTCGTCCTGGTGGACGAAGTCGGCGGGCACCTCGCCGCGCAGGATCCTGCCGAAGATGGTGTCGCTCACGCCTTGCGTCCCTCCGCGACCAGTCGCTTCCACTCGTCTTCGGGCAGCGCCTCCGCCTCCTCCACGAGCAGCACCGGGATGCCGTCCTCGATGCGGTAGCGCAGCCGCGACTCCGGGTCGGTGCTCACCAACCACTCCTCGCCGACCAGCACGAGTTCGGCGCGCGTCTTCGGGCACCGCAGGAGCGGCAGCAGGACGTCGGGGTCGAAGGCCAGGCCCACGCCGCCATTATGCCCCCGCCCCGCCGGCCGTAGGCCGCGGTCAGTGGGGCGGGGGTGGCCTGGGCCTGGACCTGGGGGAAGCCGCCGACCAGGGTGTTGTCGTGGCCGGCGCGGTAGAGGGCCAGGGCGAGGGGGCCGAACGGGAAGGTGAGGACGTCCCAGGCCCACGGGCCGAGGCAGGCGACCGGGAGCGAGGCGGCGGCGCGCAGGTCGGCGTCCTTCCGGCAGGCCCCGGCCGGGAGCAGGTGGAAGAGGGCGCCGGACCTCCACGCGCTCTTCCCGGGGTCTTCACGGAGCGCCTGCTATCCTCGCGCCGATGACCGCGAAGACGGTGTTGGTCGTCGAGGACGACCCCGACCTCCAGGAGGTCCTGCGCCTCACGTTCGAACGCGAGGGCTTCCGGGTGGTCCAGGCCGAGGGCGGCGCGCGGGCGCTGGAGTACGCACGCGCCGCGGTCCCCGACGTCGTCGTCCTCGACCTGATGCTGCCGGAGATGGACGGTCTCGAGGTGTGCCGCCGGCTGCGCGCCGACCCCGCGCTGCGGCGCATCCCGGTCCTGATGTTGACCGCGAAGGGCGAGGAGACCGACGTCGTCATCGGGCTCGGCGTCGGCGCCGACGACTACCTGGCGAAGCCGGCGCGGCCGCGCGAGTTGGTGGCGCGCATCCACGCGCTGCTGCGCCGGGCCCGGGCCGAGCGCGGCGCCGGCGACGACGCGGGCGGGGACGCCGAAGCGATCCGCGTCGGCCCGCTGGTCGTGGACCCCGTCCGCTTCGAGGTCCGCGACGACGCAGGCTCGGTGTTCCGCCTGACCCGGACCGAGTTCGCCGTGTTGCACGCCCTGGCCCGCCATCCGGGCCGCGTCTATCGGCGCAGCGAACTCATCGACCGCGCCATCGGTCGCGACGCCGTCGTGACCGAACGCACCATCGATGCGCACGTCAAGGCGGTGCGGCGCAAGCTCGGCGCTTACGGCGACCTCGTCGAGACGGTGCGCGGGGTCGGCTACCGCCTCGGCGACCGCACCGAGGGCGGGTCGGCGTGACGACGACCGGCGCCCTCGTCGCCGTAGCGGTCGCGGCGGTCGCAGCCGCGGCCTGGGCGGTCCGCGAGCGCCGCCGGAGCCAGCGGGCGCGGCGGCAGGCCGCCGCCGAGCGCCGCCGCGGCGAGGCCATGCGCCGCTCCCTCGAGCACCTCATGGAGGGGGTGGCCCTGGTGGAGGCTTCCGGCGCGGTCGCCCTCGCCAACCCCGCTGCCCAGGCCCTCCTCGGCCTGGAGGAGGGGCGTCCCGTCGCCGCCGACTTCCTGGCGCGCCTCCTCGACGAGGCCGAGGACGGCGCCACCCTGCGGCGCACCGTGGAGGTCGAAAGGTCGGATGGGAGCCATGCCCTCCTCGTCACCGTCGCCCCCGCCGGCGCCGGCGCCCGCCTGGTC
>Ga0256830_1002294_pt1 | contig 12725 bp, 9 predicted proteins | sample 128326metaG_FD_190537 | JGI IMG/M metagenome (GOLD analysis project Ga0256830, IMG submission 190537) | Hydrothermal vent microbial communities from Lau Basin, Pacific Ocean - 128-326 | ecosystem: Environmental > Aquatic > Marine > Hydrothermal vents | place: Pacific Ocean: Lau Basin | collected...
GCGGCTTCCGCATCTTCCTCTTCGTGTCGCCGAGCACAGCCGGCGCGCGATGGTCTTTGCAGAACGCCTCGAAGAGAGAGGATTTCCGGTGATCTACCCCGGGCTCGCATCGCATCGAGATCACGATTTGATGAAGGCGATGGTCAATCCGGGCTACGGCTTCGGCGGAATCCTCGCGCTCGATCTCGGCTCGAGGGAAACGGCCAACAAGCTGATGGAGACCCTACAGAACCGTGACCGATTCGGCTACATGGCCGTCAGTCTCGGATATCACCATACGCTGATGTCCTGCTCTGCCGCTTCGACGTCGAGCGAGATGGCCGAAGACGATCTGAAGCGAGCCGGCATCGCCCCCGGATTGGTGCGCATTTCCATCGGCTATTCCGGAACACTCGAACAGCGGTGGTCTCAGTTTACCGACGCGCTCGACTTGCTCGGCCTCTAGCCCGGGATGGAACCCCGCGGCAGGAATGGACACGGCCTCGTTGCCGAATCGCACTTCGCACCCTCACGCCTCAGAGCGCGACACCTAGGCCCACTCACCGGTGCGCGTCTCGGAGGTCATGCGGGCGCGCGAAGGCGCCAAGGTCGCAAAGCATCGCCCTTCGTCGGTGTACGCCGGAATCCAGAGTGGTAGAGCGGGCGCGCGAAGTCGCCAGGGCCGCAAAGAGAGGACGCGCCGCGAACGCATGGCCGGCGTTTCCCTACGCAGGGATTCCCATCTCGGACCATGCCATCCTGCTTCGTGGCCTTTATGGGCGAATCGCGAAACGGCGCTGATAGAGCGCCTCGCCGTCGAGCGGATCCCCCGGGGCGAGAACGACGATTCTTAGAAGGTACTCTGCGCCGGAATCGAGCGACGCGGGGTAGATCGGCAGCGGCAAGATCACGCTTCCATCGGCGCGAATCTCGAAATGACTGCGATCGTGCATTCCAGACCAAAGTGTCTCGCCCCCACGAAGAATCTCGCTGCGGTAGGAAAGGTCCGTGCGCTCGAGATCTTCCGGTGCAAGGTCGGTGCGCAATTCGAGCAGCAAGACGTCGCCTGCGGCGAAGCTTCCGGCAATCGCCAAGAGCTCCGTTTCCGCCGTCCCATCGGCGCGTACGCTGCGATCGGAGTCGACGACGATCCGTTCCAAGAGACCTGCCGGCGCCACCGTGGGTTCACGTACACCCTGAAGGAGCAGCGGCACCATCGCGGCGAGCACGAGCAGATAGGCCAGTGCCGGCACGGGCCGAAGAACGCTCGCCGCAAGCGCGGACCAGATGCGTGCGAAGAATGTCGGCGTCTCCTCTATCGCTTCCCGCCCCTTTTCGGCCGATCTGAGCGCCGCCTCGACCTCGTAGAGCCTCTCGACGCATTCCCGAGTCGGCCCGCCTTTGTCGACTTCGGCTTCGACGAACGCGCGCAGCGAAGGATCCATGGTTTCCGGCTTTTCCACGTAGTCGACGAGAATGCGCGGATGAATGGGCGAAAGCACTTCCTCCGGTGATGCGAGGCCGGCCAAGGCGAGATTGAGTCGAGCCTGCTCGAGCAGGGCCGCGATCTTCGGCGAATCTGCGAGGGCGCGCTCGACTTCGCGACGACCTGCTTCGTCCAGCGTTCCGTTCACATACCAAGCGATCTTCTCTTCGACCAAATGCCGATCACTCATCGCGCACCTCGCTGACGCTCAGCATGGCGTGCTCCGCGTAGATCTTGCGCGCGCTCTCCAAACAGCGATGCACGCGCACCCTCAGATTGTTGACCGTGACGCCGAGTTCTTCGGCAATATCGCTTTGGGGCTTTTTCTGCCGGTAGACCAAGTCCCAAAGCTCGCGGCAGGTCTTGGAAAGACGCTGAACGATGTACGCTAGAGTTTCCATCTGCTCCCGCTGCCGGAGCGCTTCGTCGGCCGACGACGACGAAACGGGCATCTGCTCCACATCGATTTCGGCACCCTCCCGCTCGCGGCGCCGACGCTCCGCCTGGTAGATGTCCACGCAACGGAACTTGGCCACCGTATAGGCCATTTTTTGGAAGCCACCGGGCTCTTGCACTTTGCCGGCTTTGACGAGTTGGTAGAGCTTGAGCACGACGTCCTGGACGACTCCTTCCGAGTCGCCGAAGCGCCAGTTGCCCCCATGCACCACCGCTTCGACCCAAGACCGCACCACGGTGGTCTCGCGTGTCCGGCCGTCTTCGAAGCCTTTGTAGACCTCGATGATCTCTTCGGCATTGAGCGCCACGACGCCTCCAGTGGACTTCGGATGTCGCTGGGGCCGAATGGGGAGCATCCGAACGGGCGCTTATCTTCTCACGCGCTAGGCGAATCCTCACCCGGGTATCCGACGGCGGGCGCCGGGTCGCAATGGTCCTCACGATCGCTCCTCCGGCCGGCGAACGAGGCGACAGATCGGGTGAGCCGACCTCGTCGCGGCCTGTCATGAGCAAGTCGCTCTCGAAGCGGGCCGATTACAGCGCCTCGAGAAAAGCGGGCGCCTCCGACTCGAGATTTCCGGGGAATGGGTCTTTCGCTCGGCCGCCGGCGAGTCGAGATCTTCCACCTCGATGGCTGCAAGTCTCTGATACAACGGGCGTTACGACACTCTTCTCGCGAAGGTTTCGTGTCTTTTTCGGCCATGACGGATGAATGGTGAAATTTTGGCGAAAGCCCTTCGTCGCGGCCGGATGGAGCGGCGATCTAGTGCGCCGGAGCGAGTTACAATGCTCGCTTGGGCAGTTAATCGTAAGTTTTTCCGCGCGGCTCGTAATTCGACCGGGCGGGCTGCCGACTTGTTCAGCGGCCTCTCTCTCGCCGAGGGCCGATGGGAGGTGGGATGAACCCGACAATCCGATCGCTGCTGGTGCTCGAGCTGGCACTTTTCCTGCCCGCCGGGGGATGGCTCGCTTTCGGGCAGCAAGGCCCGGCGGCCGGACTTTGGGTCGTCAATGAGGGGTCGCGCGACGTCTCGGTCATCGACGTGGACAGTGAGGCGGTCGTCGCGACGGTATCGGTCGAGGATCCCGACGGAAACGGAACGCCCGACACGCCCGCCGACCTCTGCTTTACGACCTCTCCGGGAATCGCCGGATCGAAAGTTTTCGTCACGCAACAGGGCCTGATTTCCATACTGGATAGAGCATCGCCTGCGCTGGTCGGCTTCGTCGACGTGTCGCGGGCCATCGGCGAACCTTCTCTGGTGATGCGAGGCTGTGCTGCCTCGCCGCCGCGTCGATACCATCTCCCCACGGATGCCGACCCCGGCTCTCTGGTCACCAAGACCTTTCTCGACGTCGCCGGCACGATCGATGGGAACACCCCCGTATGGCTCGTGATCGATCAGGACGCGCTGCTTGGGCTGAGCCTCGATCCCGTCGTCTTCGATTGGGGCACACTCCAATCGACCGGAGAGGCTCGCGATGTCACGATTGCCGGACTACCCGCGGGGGATCATCGACATGAGTCGTTCTACACCGTCGTCGATGCGACCCCCGGCGGCCCTGCCCCGACCCTCAGCGTTCTTCGTCTTTCGAAAGACGGCCTGCTCTGGACGTCGTTTTCGGTGGAGACGCTTCGACAGATCGAGCTTTCCGCAGCCTCCTCGGGGCTGAGCTTCAAGATCGACGATCCATCGGGACGGCGGCTGCCCGTATGGCCGCAGGGAGATTCCGGCACCTTGGAAAACCTGCAGAGCGGCGGGACTTGCTCTCCCGGAGGGCGCCTGACGCACGCCAGCGTCACCGGTGTCGGTGCGAATTCATACACGCTCTTTGCGCTCGACCATCTCGGCGAAGAATTGCAGATGATCGATCCGACGGATTGCACGGTGCAAACTTTCGCGCTCGGCTCCGATCCGCGTGATCTCGTCACGCGCGGGCGGCTCGACTGGAAAAGCGTCTATGTCGCCAATCGAGGTTCGGACAGCATCTACCGACTCAACGACTTTCAACTGCAAAATACGATTCAGCTCGCTCCACCCGGCCCCGCCTGTCAGAAATGTCCGATCAGCCTCGCGCCGGATCCGGTAGCCTACTGCGAGATCACGGACCTCGACCTCCAATTGAACGATTTCGACTTCGACGGCAGCAAGGACGATATCAAACTCAGCTGGAACGCCGCCGAGTGCCCGGCGAACGAATACTTCGTCTGGTGCCAGTGCCTCGATGATGATCCGGACTGTCCTTGCTACTGCGACTGCGAGATCGAGGATTCGCTCTGCAACTGCACGGGCTTCGAAGGCAGCCCCCCCGCCCTCGCCGCGGGCATTGACAACCTGCACGACGTGATTCAAGGCCCGGTCTTCGGTCCGATTCCATCCAAGAACCCATGGAAAAAGATGGGCATCAGTCTCGACGGCGAGTTCATCCATCCCGACGCCGGCAATCCGGATGCCGGCTGGGTTTACGGCGTCACGCTCGACGACGCCCCCCCGAACTAGAGTCGTGCCGGCTTGTTACCTCTTACCTTTGGGGGCGGGGTGAATGGGAGCCCGGCACCGATCTCACCAGCCCATTCGCGCAAAACCGTCTGCTGCCTGCTCTCGTATCCACTCTGCGACACGCGAGTCGGGTAGCAGTCCTCGACCGTCGGAAACATAGTCGAGTTCGGACAAGACGTCCGCGTAGGGTCCGAAGCCGTGCACACGGAACGGAATCACGATGGCCTTTCCTCCCCCCTGACCGGCGCGCTCGACAAAACCGCGGATGCGACGTTCGGCCACCTCCCGCTTATCCGGCCAGTCCTCTCGCAACGTCTCGACGACGACTTCCCGAAAGGGCAGAGTTTTCCGAACGCCCTCCGCCAAGCGGTCCATGCGTTTCAGCCAAGTCTCATTTTCCGCGTCGTCACCTGCTCCATGCGCGAGAATCAGCACCGATTCGCTCGGAGCATGCCGACTCAGATCGCGTGCTCGAGCGGCTAGGATTTCGCCGATCTGATGGCTGTCGAGCAACCCTTCTTCGCTCAGAACGAAGCTCGCCCGCGTCTCGACACGCCAAAATTCCATTCGATGACCGCCATGATCCGCATCTTCGTGATGCGTGGGATCCTCGGGGCGATCCGGCGCGCCGGGCGCTAGGCCTAGAATCTGCTCGGTGCGCTCGAGAAAACTCGCTCCGCTGAGGAACAGCCGAACCACCGCGATGCGACGCACGCCTCGTTCTTCCAGCGCGCGTATCGCCGCCTGCAACGAGTCTGCGGTCGCCATTCCAAAGGCGACCTCCAGCGGATAGTGCTCACGCAGCGGACGAACGATATCCAAGACACCCTCGTTCCACGCCGGATCGCCTCCGTGCGCCATCACGAGCACGCCGACCGGATCCGGATTTGATGCATGAGCAAGCGCATGCAGAGAAGAACCTCCGATGACCGTGCAGAGCATGATGATTCCAACGAGTCGTCTCACCGGGAATTCGCCTCCCTCAGCTGTCCATAGACTGCGGTCCATTGCATTTTCCTTTCGCTTCCGTTGATCCTTTGCTTCCAAGTGATGCCGAGGTGCTCATCTCGGTCTGTTGAGCTTCGACCTCCGCTTCGCATTCGCGGCAGTGTTCCCCGGCTAGACGCCATTCGAGGTATTCGTGAAAGTGGTCGATGACCTTGCGCACATCCATGCGGCAGTGGGTCGTATAGTCCATGAAAATGATCAGGCGACGCAGCGTTTCCCCGCCGACGACATGCTCGATTTCACATGCGTCGCGCGCGGCCGTACGAGCATCGAGATTGAGAACTTCCGTAAGAAAGCGCCGCAAGATCTCGAAACGCTGATGGATCTCCGCCGCCGTCCTACGCCCGCGAGCCGATAGGCGAACTTCGCCGTATGAGGCGTGCAGCACCAACCCCTTGGCCTTCAACGAGCGTAGCGCACCGGACACGCTCGGCATGGTCACTCCGAGCGATGCGGCAATTTCTTTGACCCGTACGGCACCCCCGCCCTCGCTCAAACGCAAGATCGTCTTGAGGTACATCTCCATGTTGGGGGACAGGTGCCTGCTCACGCTTTCTCCATCTCCAGATTCCAGCATTTCTTAGGCGCCCCTAATAATTATTAGACATACCTAAGTTTGTCAAGGAGAAAGTTGGAAACGGAGCTGAGATCGGTGCCGACCGGCTAGGAGTGCAAGCGGCGATGAAAATGCGTGAATCCGGAGATCTCGGTCCGTGCGCACGACCCGTGGTGGAAAGTGGGGCACAATCGCAGGGGATGAGAGTCTTTCGCCACTCGAAATTCGTGCTCCTGCTATCGCTTGTGATGGTCTGTCTCGGCTGCGGCGAGGCCGGTCTGGATTCGCGCATCGCCACGCTGCAGCGATGCCCGCAAGACGACACCCCGTGGCGGCAGGCCATGATTGCCGCCGAAGACGAGAGCCGGGTCGAAGAACTCGAGGCCGCCGCACGCGAGCTAGCGGGCCGCTGCTCCGGGCTTTGGGCTCCATGGTGGACACACGGACTGGCTCTGACGTCGCTCGGACGCTACCAGGAAGCCGAAGAAGCCTACCGAAAAGCTCTTCAACTCGCGCAGGCGAGCCCCGACTCGGTCGGAATCGCCAGAAGCAGCGATGAACTGGCCTGGTTCGCCTACCTCGGAGCCCGTCACGACGAAAGCGAGGAACTCTTTCAACAGGCTCTTGCGGCCGCGCTGGACGCTGGACGCCGCGATCTCGAAATCTTCATCCGTAGCAACCACGCCGGGCTGTTGCGCGATGTCGGCGACCTTGCGGGGGCGAGCGATGAATACGAAGTCGTGCTCGCAGGAATCGACGAACTCGGTCTCGACGAGAGAACACGGCGGATCGCGCACTTCAACCAGGGATCGCTGCTGATCGAACTCGGCGACGCCGTCGGCGCGGAGGCCTCCTTCCGGACGATATACGAAGCCGCCGAGGCTTCCGGCGACAAGGACTTCGCCGACGGCGCAGCACTTGCCCTCGGCAACTTGTCTTGGGCGCAAGAGAATCTCGAAGCCTCGGCCGAGTGGCTGAACCGTGTCGGCACCGAGAGTCCGGCGGAACACGCCAAAGCACAGCTAGGACTCGGCCTGATCCGGATGGAGCAGAACGATCCGCAGACTGCCTTCGAACTGTTTTCCTTCGCGGCGGAGGAGGCCGCCCAACTCGATCGACCTTTCTCCCTGCTCGCACGGGCTTATTCGGCACGAGCGGTGCTCGCTCTCGGTGATGCCGAAAAAGCGCGGCGAATCCTGGTCGCGCTCTTCGACGAAGTCCAAGAAGAAGATCCGATCCTTGCCTCGCTGTGGGAGAGACGGTGGTTTCTCGGCTTGGCGGCCAAGAAGGTCGGGGATGCGGCCGGTGCCCGCGAGCATTTCGAAGCAGCAATCGAAATCCTGAGCACACAGCGCATGCGACTCGATCCGAGCAGCGAGGGCTTGCGCTTCCTGCGCGAACGCAGCGAGCCCTTCGTCGATCTCGCCCTCTTGCTGACCGAGAACTTCGATCGTTCTTCCGGGGATGACTCGGGGCGCATTCTCGAAGTCCTGCGAGCGGCCAAGACACTGGCACTGCGAGAAGATTTCGACGAGAGCCCGAGCAGCGGCGCCGAGCAGCTCCTCGCCATACGCGATGCGCTCGAGGATGACGAAATCGTCTTGGACTATCTCATCGGAAACAAGCGAGGGATCGTCGTGGCGATCAAGAAAGAGAAAGTCTCGGCTCGGGCCATCGAGGGACGCGATGAGATTCTGCCCGCTCTTCGCCTGCTGCGGAATGCGGTGGAGGATGCTCACTCCGCCGCCCTCCCCGCAAGCGCTCGACGAGCAGGAGAATCCCTCTTTGCCGGACTGATCGCCCCGCTCGTCGATGAACTCGACGATGTCCGGAGGATCTACATCGTTCCACATCGAGAACTCGCCGTGCTCTCTTGGTCGGTCCTCCCGTGGCCGACCTCGGCCGCTGAGGGTCGCGATTCCGATTCCGCGCCTTCAAGCTCACAGACCTTTCTTGGACATCGCTTCGAATTGGCATCTTTGCCCTGGGCCGCACCGCCCCCGGAGATGACCGACGTCGGCGGCCCCGTCTTGCTGGCCGGACAACCCGTCGGGCTCGACGATTCGCTTTTTGGACCGCTGCCTTGGGTTTCCTTCGAGCTTTCCTCCTTGCGAAAGATATGGCAGCCGGCGACGGCGGAATTGCTGACGAAAGAGGAGTTTTCGCTCGACGGCCTTCGTTCCCGGCCACTCGAGCGCTTTGGACTTTTGCACATCGCATCCCATGCCGTGGCCTCGACCACGGATCCGCGCCGATGCGGAGTCATGCTTTCGAAAGGTGAAAGGTTAGGACTCGATGAGATCGCAAAGCTCCCACTAGATTCCGCCTTGGTCGTCCTGTCTGCATGTCGTACGGGAGAGGGAGAAGTCGTGCCCGGCGAGGGCGTAGTCAGTTTGGGATGGGCGCTGTTGAAGACGGGCGCACGCGGCGCGGTGGTCAGTCGCTGGGTGGTCGATGACAATTCCTCGGCGCGCTTGATGATCGACTTCCACCGCTCGCTGCGCGAAGGCATCGATCCCGTCGCCGCACTCAGCCGCGCGCGCCGAAGCGCATGGGAAAGAAATCCCCACCCGGCTCATTGGGCCGCCTTCGACATCATGCTGCGCCCCCGCCCGTCGCATGCGAGGTCATCCAAAACGCTCGGCACCTCCCCAAACGAGAGTGCTCGTACCGGAAGGTCCGGCAAATGAAACCCATGTGCTGCGCCAAACTCCCGCACCGGAACCCTTCGCCGTCGCTTTGCGAAGCGTCTCATTCGCCTAGCGCAACTAACAGACTTCCCGCTCCAGTTCCTTGAAACGCACCCGCTCGGACATTGTCAGCCCGGGAGCGAGACCTAGGTCTCGCTCAGATTGCCTCACCCATTTTCGCAAGGTCCCCGGCGTGCACCCCATCTTCCGCGCGACTGAGCAGATTGTCGCCCACTGCGAGCCGTGCTCCTTTTCGTGCTCCAACACCAGGCGAACAGCTCGATCGCGCACTTCCTTTGAATACCGGCTTTGTCTTCCCAGGACCCCATTCTCTCAAACAATAGGATCTCCGGGAAACCCGGGGCGGTTCAGGCGGACACCGCGCCCTATTGATATGTTACGCCCAATGCAAAACATATCAGATTCAATCCTTGGATGGCTTCGGATCTACTCTACCGGTTTTACCGGTTTGAGGGAACACATCAACGAGCAGTTGCCGAGCTTGAGAACGGCCTGCTGCATGCAGCGCTGTTGGTTCCGCCAGCTTGCGGGATCCGTCTCCGACCACGAATCACGACAGTCCTTGCGATCCTCTTCAAATTCCGAATCGCAGCAATCGTCACATTCCTCCCGGAACTCTCCAGCGCCGCAACCCATCACCCCAACCGGCAAAGACCGCGAGACGAGACGAAGATCCATTGGTTTGGTCTTGCGGGCCAGCGCGACTCCAGCATCGACGATGTACTGGGGTGTTCCTACTCTTCCCAGTTCCGCCTCGATTGCGAGAATCACGCCCAGTGCTTCGCCGGCCGTCTGATCTTCGGTCTTCCAGCGTGCGTCGCCATCCAGGAAGCCGCTCTCAAATTCGATTTCGGCCGCATGATCTCCAAGTGGCTCGAAACTTGCTTCGCCCTCATCTGTCACGATCAGGCGGCGCACGCCTCCTTCCGAACTGACGAGGAGCAGCAGCGGATTTCCTTCCGCGCCGATACCCTCCACGAACGCGAAAATGAGCCCGGTGTCCGTGCGAGCGACAAGCGATCCCAACTCACCTTGGGGGCCGTAGGTCAGATCGAGAATCCCTTCCGCGGTGGCCCCGGAAATGCTGAGCGCCGCGATGATTCCGACGAGAAAAATCAAGAGACTTCGGAATCGTTTGCGGGGCCGTTCACTGCGAAAATGACTGCCACTGTAAAGACCGAAGCTACTCATCGTACTACCTCCTCGTTGGTACGCCTTCCGAACCGGGCGATACGAATGCGATTGTCGTCACTGAAAGTGAAATCGATCGTCGTGTCACCTCCTCTAAGAATACAGGCTCCGACCGGGGCGGTTTTGGCGCCGACTCCTGGAGTCGGGTCGCGATGGCCTTCCGGAGCTCCGAATCTCTTAGGAAAGTTTCTGCCAGCCTCTCGGTGAGCACAAGAGGCAAGAGGCAACTCGTGTTTCGATCATGACGACGGTCTTGTTGCGCTGCTGCCCGGAATTTGTTGCGTATTCGGAACAAGGCCGCTACGCATCCCATAACTTTCTTACTCACGGCAATTAGATACAGTCGAAGGGGGTATTGACACCGGTCGAGCCAGTGGCCTAGAGTTCCATTTGTACGTTATGTTTCAGTAGCAATCGGCCGCTGGGCGCACGTCACGGGAGGGGGACGGTATAGGATGGACATTGCGGGAACTGGCGGAACGGGCCACCCGAAACGGAGTCGAGGCCAGCGCAAGTCGGCTCAATCGCTTCGAAAAGGGAGAAACCATGCCTTCGCTCGACCTAGCGGAGCCGTTTTCCGTACCCTCGGAGTTCCTCTCGACTACGTGCAGGAGATCATGCGGGCTTCGCAAGCCCGGCGGAGCAAAGTCGATCTTTCGGATTCAACGTTCGAGGCGCTCGTCGAGGAAGGGAAGCAGGCAAAGCAACTGTACTTTCTGCAAGAGTTCCGGCCGCTCCGGTCATTCCGTCTCCATGTTGAGGTAGAGCCTTCCGATTTCCTACTTCTCGTCGGCCTCCCGGGTCGCGGAACGACGGCGTAGAGATGAAATACGCCGCGCCCGAATCCGTCGCCCGGAGAACTTCCGGAAAGGACGTTGCACTGACTTTGCTATGGCGCGTGCTCCCGAGAAATCTCAGGTGTATGCGCCGTAGATGAAATTGAAGGGGCTTGGTCTTCAACAATAAAATGCAGGTCTTCGCGATCGTCAACCGATAGGCTGTATACCCCCGGCTGAAGGTTCAGCCGCGCGGTGTAGAAGCCGCACTTTCCGCGAAGCTCGCCAAAGAGCTCTGCCGGAAATCTAGCAGCAGTGCTCTGTGGCGCGGAAGAGATTCCAACCGTCGGAGAAGAATCTCCACAATAATATCCTCCGACAAAGACCGGATTACGACTCTTGTCTGAAAGCACGGGAGATATGAATATGTCCCCGTTGCGCTTTGCGAGCGAAACAAGCTTCCATGGGATGTGTTTCCATGTAACCTGCTCGCTAGCGCCAGCTTTGAGATCGGGAGTCCGCACGATCACGCGGACCGTAGGCGCTCTCCGCCTTGACCTGAAAGCTCGTTTGTGAACACCGACATCGAAGACGAGAGTCGTCTCGCCGAATTCTCGAAGCTCCGTGAGATTCTTGTGGGAAATGCGCATCCAGTATTTCTGAGAACGCTCTCCGGATTCAAGCAAGAACTCCGCCTTATCCAACGCCATATCGACGATGAGCTCGTTGACGTGGTGCGGAAGCTCTTCCGCGACCGTGATGCGAATCGTGAGCAGAGCATGCTCAAACCTAGGTCCCATGGGCCAAAGCAATGTCTCGAGCCCGATGTCTAAACCCCATTGAGGCATCTGCATCCGAGCCATACTCCGCTCTTGGCGAATCTCGGGCGTTAGCTTTGCAACCGCGGATGGCGCGGAAACCGAGAATCGCGCGTCGCGAAGATCCACTCTGACGCCACTTACGCGCTCTCCCTTTGGCATGGAAATGTAGAGAGGTCGAGACCTTGATACAATTTCTTGCGCGCGCTCCGCGATGGTCGTTCCACGCTTCCATGGCATCCCACCGCTCCCTCGCGCGAGAGGACCAAGACCTACCGCGAGAAGTGGCCTTTTAAGCTTACGAAACAAGTCAAACGTGTGAATCGTCGCGTTTGCCAAGTGCAATCTCTCGCTCACACTGCGAAGTTCTTCCGCTTCTTCCGCTCCAAGAGGAAAATCAATCAACAATGGGATGATTTCCGTCTTCCGACCGCTTTCATCATCGCCAAGTAAATCGGCAAGATTCATAAGCGCAGGCCGCACATTGTCTATGTGATAGACGCTCGCCGGAAGCGTACTATCACCGCGAACACGCAGAAATTCTGAAATGGCAATTTCCCTGTCGGAAATTTCTGCGGTGAGCGGAATGGATATCTTGCTTCCCTCCCAGCTCGCGATGATGAGAGTATCGCCACGTTCGGGAGAAAAACCCTCTGTTATGAAACCCAGCACCTCTTTGCGCACTTTTCTGTGCACTATATATCTCTCAATTCCACACCCAAGAAAGGGCTCCATGAAGTAAAGAACCCAGCGCCTTCCCTGTGGGGTAGCTTCTAGAGCTACGCGGGCATCTTCGCCCCATTCTATGAAAAGATCGGGGCACCTCCGCATGGTGCACCATCTGTCGCGCACCCAGACCTCAACTTCCGAAAGATCGAGGTCGGAAAAACTCGCATCATTCCCCTTGAGCCACACCGTGACTCTGTAAGAGACAACGTCTTCCGCAAGGGCGGTAACTTCCACCGCCTCGCCGAATCGGATGTCAAGCGGTTTTTGAACCCCTTCCTCGCCATGCGCAATCGCGCTTATGACGAGAAGCAAGAGAATTGCAAACGATTTTTTCATCACGCCTCCTTGAACCGCCCAGAGACAATGTTCGCATCGTGCATGAATTTATCGCTTCGCGACTTTGTCCGACTACTCGTCTTCCGCCATGGGAACCAATCCGATCCCCAGTACGCCTAGCAGCTCGTCCGGTTCCCTCGACTTCCAACAGAGCATTGCCGAATTCGTCCGTCCTCGC
>Ga0256830_1002295_pt1 | contig 12719 bp, 8 predicted proteins | sample 128326metaG_FD_190537 | JGI IMG/M metagenome (GOLD analysis project Ga0256830, IMG submission 190537) | Hydrothermal vent microbial communities from Lau Basin, Pacific Ocean - 128-326 | ecosystem: Environmental > Aquatic > Marine > Hydrothermal vents | place: Pacific Ocean: Lau Basin | collected...
TTTTTAGTGGTTTGGCTCAAGCTTATTGTCGTCAGCGTCTTTTCAAAAAAACTATTTGGGAATTTATTTGGGTTGGTTTGGGTACTTTTTTGGCTTTATTTTTAGTCACCAGCTGGCGAGGAAATTGAGAGTCGGGCCTAGATGGGGAAGAGGGGAGAGGGCAGGGGTGGAAACCGAATAGCCCATAATATATATCCTATAGTCTAGAAGCCTTGGTATGAAAATTATAGGATAGTTTTCATATTTGGCAATTATGAGTGAAAGCTGCTAATTAGGTTCAGGAAAGACAATCTTCCCAGTAGAATGGGAAAAACTGCAGTATCTGTGGAAAACTAACTCTTACCTCCGGAGAAGACCTATTTTAAGCTTAAAAATTAATAATTTAAAGCAGTTTGATTCTACCAAGCTTTTATATTTTTAATTTCTCTAAGCGGACTTATCTCGCCCAAAGAGAGGGAGTCCCTTTAATTGAGTTTTTTTCGTCCGGGACTCAGGGAGCCAGACTCCTGATTATGTCGCACAATGTTTCTTTTACGACGCGGAGATTGGGTTGAGAAGAGAAGGGAGCAAATTTTTTAATGACTAATGACTAATTTCTAATGACTAATAAAATAACAAATGTCTAATGAATAAGTGGCTAAATGATCAAAATTGCTTTCTGGTCACCGACTTTAGATCAGTTTGTTTTTAGGTTCAAATTTACTTACACCCTTTTCCCTGTGTGGAGAAGACTGTTTCACCTCGCATGATAAGATATATCTTCAAACAAAAAAGCCGCTCTGGTGGCCGCTAATGGGGTCGCTTATTTAGTCCTGGTGAAAGGAGGTTGGGGGTGGTTTTGGTCTTGTTGTAGTCGTAAGTCTGGACAGCGCCTTCTTGTTGGGTCAAGACTTAAGTCATGATCGGTGGCCGTCTCAGGATTTCTTCGAATGGGCCACTGCCTTCTTAATTTTTGAACCAAAATGACGGCCTCTGTTGCACCAGGAACATACATAACATTCTCCATTGACTAGTTACTGATCTCCACTCTGCGTCGCACAATCTTGACAGGGAATGGGGTAAACTAAATACAAATAAACATTCTCCTTTAATACTCCTTTAATAAGCCGGAGTTTATCGTCATTATCCAATGTGGTTTTTGCTGGTTTTAAAAGAAGTTTGGCGACTCCCCTACTCTAACTTAGCGAGATCTAAAATTTTGACAGCAACCTGGTTAGGAGACAGGGAGTCAGTGTTAATTCTAATTATTTTGGCCCGATGAAGTCTAATTTTAGAGATTCGAAAAGCTCGAAGAGCTCTTTCAAAATTGACTACTCCTCCTTGAAGGGGGTCGGTTGGCTTGTTTTTAACGCGTTGGCGTAATATTTCGTCCGAAGCATCAAGCTCAAAGATTAAAAACTCGACTTTTTTCTGTTGGGCCAGTTGGTGAAATGGGCAAATTTCTTCCTGATGAAGAAAAACGCCCTCCACTAAAACGTTAAACCCTTGGCTTAGCAAGAATTCGCTAATCTTTTCGGTTAAATCCCTTGCCATGGTCCGTCGATGAATTGGGGTTGGTACCTCAGAGATATTTCTTCTTATGGTGTCAAATTTCAAAACAGCCAAATTGCCCACTTTCTTTTTTAAGATTTGAGAAACAGTAGTTTTTCCCACTGCTGGTGGCCCGCGAAAAATGATTAGCTTTTGTTTCGAGCTTGGAGCGGGGAGCTCTTCGATTACTTCTTGGTAGAATTGTTCAAATTGGTTGACGTACCGGGAGAAATCCTCTCTTTTGAGTGCTGCCTTTCTTGCTTCTTTTTCAATTCTGGCTCTTTTTTGGGGATTATCAAGTAAATCAATTATTTTTTGAGCAAAGGCCCTCTTTTTTTGGGGACTGACTACAACAATGTTTTTGCCATTTTTAACGAATTCTTTTTCTTGTTTTTGATACAGCTCTTTGCTGATGAGTAAGCACCCGCCGCAAGCCATGATTTCTCGAACCAGGATGGGATTGTGAACTTCGATAGGAAAATTGAATTCTGGATGGACTAGTAAGATTGAAAGTTTAATTACCCCAGGAATTCTCCAAGGAGGAATAAATGAGTTGATTATTACTTCTTCTCTCAGCCCCAATTTCTCGATTTGTTCGATAAACCTCTTCTTAAATTTTTGTCTTCCGTTGCCAATTACTAAAAGTTTAAATTTTTTCCCAGCCTTTTTGACCAGGGCAAGGGCTTCTAATAGTTCCATTAGTCCTTTATTGGGAGATAATTTGCCAATGTAAGTAATTAAGGCGCTTCCTTTATTTTGGTAAACGAGTGGATTAAGGTAACGTCGAGGAGAGATTTTGTTTTCTGGCGAGAAAAATTTTGGGTCGATGGCGAGAGAACGATTAATTATTATCTGATAGGGCAAAATACCTTTTTCTTTTAAAAATCTAACTCGAGAAGGATAAGTGACTACTCGATCGGCGGCCTTAAGAATCTTATCGATTATGGGGGCAAAATAGGGTGATCGGGCAACTCTGTTTAAATCACTTCCTGCATGGCGAAGAAAAAGGGGTCTTTTGGTGAAGCAGGAGGCTAAGTAAGCGGCGATGCCGTAGGGCACCAGATACCAGCCATCAATAACATCTATCTGATATTTTTCGACCACATGGATTGCCAGCGAGGCTAGTCGTTCAACATAGGCAGAAGACTGAGGAATGAAATGGGGCAGACGAAAGGGATTGATATTGTGAACAGTAACTCCCTTTGGTTGATAAAATTTTAGGTCTTCTCCTCTTAATTTTTCTCTAAACTCTTTTTCTACACAGAGGGCATTAGTTACTATGTGAACTTCATGACCTTTTTTTCCCAGTTCTTTGGCTAAAAAATACAATTTACTCGCCTCTCCTCCTTCAATTGGAGGATATTTGCCAATAAAGCATATTTTCATAAATTCCTCCTATTTTTTAACTTGAACAATTAGAGCATCCTCCTCCGCTACAGCCACTGCAGGCTCCCACTCCGCAGGAAGCACAACCAGAGCATCCCTTACAACTATCACATCCGGCAGCAGAAAGTTTTATCGATTTTTTAAAATCTGTATCAGTAATTTTTTTGTTTAACAAAATGACACGCCAAGCAGCGTAGCGCGAAAGTGGATGGTTTTGTTTTAATAAAATTAGCTAAACCTAATTGGTGATAGAGGAGGGCCCATAAAGAATCTTTTCTTCCAAAATATATACTTCCGCCGTCTTTAGCGAAATCTAGGTAGGCATGAAAAACCTCCAGAAGAAGATTGCGAAATTCTTTTGGAGAAAGAAGGTCTTTCATTAACTTGCGTCCGCTTCCACAGGGGACTAGTCGAGCGAAATCAAAGATGTCCACTAGTTTGCTTTTGTTTAAAAGCTTAATTAAGGGTATAAGCTCTTTTTTGTTTCTTTTGCTTAAAGTAAACATTACTACTGTTGTTATTCCCTCTTTTTTGAGAATTGATAGGGCGTTGAGAGTTTGATTAAAAAGTCCCCCCTTTCCCCTTAGGGCGTCATGGGTTTTAGCTAAACCATCTAGGCTAACCTGGTACGTGGCCACTCCTACACGCTTAAGTTTTCTAGCTATTTTGGGCGTAATTAAGTTGGGATTTCCCAGAATTCCAATCCTTATTCCCCTTTTTGAGGCGTAATTAATTAAGTCAAATATCCCCTCTTTTAAAAGGGGATCTCCGCCAGTAAAGTTGATCCGAAGTTTTTGACAAAAGGGGCCGAAGCTTTCAACGAAATCATCTACGATTTTAAAGCAAGCATTAATATCTAGTTCGTTTTTAAGCTCCGAGAGATAAGTGGGCTCTTCCCTCATGTAACAATGTTTGCATTTTTGTTCGCAGCAGGCGGTCAAATGCCATTGGAGGGTAAATACTAAGGGAGCCTTGGTCTGAATAGGCGTCAATTTGTCCATTTTCTAATCCAATTTCGAATTACATTATAAAGAACAAGTTAGTTGGTATCAACCTAGCGCCTTCCCTGCGTCGCACAATCTTGACAGAGGGGGCAATCAATGATTAAATGATAAATGACTAAATGAACAAATCGAAAAATGTTCCTCTCAAACAACTAATTAATCAGTTTCTTGATTATCTGGAAATTGAACGCAATTGTTCTCCTCTAACTAGTCGCAATTATCGCCATTATTTAATGCGTTTTTATCAGTTTTTAAAGAAGCGAAAATCTCGTTCTCTCCCCTCCCCTACCTCTAGGGGAGTTTCGGCGGACAGGCCTACTCTGGCTGATCTCAACCTGGAAAATATTCGGAAATTTAGGATTTTTCTGGCGCGGGTTAAAACGCCCCAAGGTCGATTTCTTAAGAAAGTTACCCAAGCTTATCATGTCATTGCCCTTCGGGCCTTTTTGCGTTGGCTGATTAAGAATGATTATCGAGTGGTGGCACCCGAGAAAATTGAACTCCCTAAAACCGAGAGTCGTTCGCTTAAATTCTTAACCGCCGAACAGGTGACTAAATTGCTTAATCAGCCAACAATCTCTAGTATTATTGGATTGCGCGACAAGGCGATTCTAGAGTTGTTGTTTTCCACCGGCTTACGGGTGAGCGAATTAGTGGCCCTAAATCGCGATCAAATTAACCTAAAGACGCGAGAATTAGGGGTGATTGGTAAGGGTGGTCGGGCCCGAGTAGTTTTTCTTTCCAAAAGGGCAGTTTCTTGGTTGGGGCGCTATTTAGCCGCTCGGGATGATCATTATCGACCATTGTTTATTCGGTATTCAGGCAAGAGAGATCCGAGTATGAGTGATGAAGAGATGAGATTGACGGCTCGGTCAGTCCAAAGACTAATTGAAAAATATCGAAAAAAGGCCAGGATTCCGATCCAAGTTACCCCCCATGTCTTGCGCCATTCATTTGCGACCGACTTATTATTCCATGGGGCTGATCTTAGGTCAGTTCAAGAGCTTTTAGGCCATAAAAACATTGCTACCACCCAGATTTACACCCACATTACTAATCGGCGCCTCCGCGAAACCCACGAAAAATATCATAGTGGCAATCAGTGAAGCTTTAGCTCTTGGGCAATAATTTGTGGATCAATTTTCCAATGGAGCATCACCTCTCGACTAGTTAAGTTAGATTTTGTTGACCACCAGACCGGATGAGTCAAAAATTGAGTTGGCCTGTTTAAGGCTAGACTTAACTCTCTCATTAAGGGGATTCGGTCCAGCGGGTGACCGTCGCGCCAACTCCGACGGCTGTCAGCAATATAGAGATTAGGAGGTAGAAAATAGCGGGGATCATAGGCGTTCTTGAGGCCTAATCGGCGTAGTTGAGGAAAAAGAATTATTTTTCCTTTAACTGACGGTTGATGCATGCTAAGACTGTTGATTTTGATTGATAGGGCAGCCTCAACTGTTTTGATTTGGCTGATTAACTCATCGAAGTTGTCGGCTGTGTAATGGAGCCCGATCTCGTGGCCTAGCTGCCTAATTTTGTGAATTAGGGGCTTATTCTTTTCCCATTGGTAGGGGGCTGCTTGGGGAGGGAGAAAGAAATAGGTTGCCCGAATACCACACTCTACCTCTATTTGAGCCATTTTTAAGGCTGCTCGAGGGGAATAGTCAACATCATGGCGCAAGATAAGATAGGCACCGTTGGCATTTTTTAGAGGACCAATATTGTCGAGACCAAAGATTTTGAGAGCTAGGCTAAGAATTTTTCGATATTCTGAATAACTGAATCGGGCGGGGGTGGCTTGAGAAGAAGTATTGGTTAATAAAGGGTTGATTGCTGCTGATCCTCGGCAGCGCTCGAGGGTTTTGACCGATTTACCCCGGAATTGTTTAAGGTCGATTAATTGGGTTTCGGAAGGAATAAAACCGAAAATTGGTTTAGTAGTGGTGATTTTCGTTTTAGCTCCAATGATCGAACCGGGGCGAATATTAGTGCCTCCACCGCAAATAGAGTGGGGGCCGATAATTACTCCTAAAGATCTTTTGGAAGAAAAAGTTTTGATTCTTTTAGTTCGAGGGTCAAAATATACTAATAAGGAGCGGGTGGAACTAAGGTTGGCTCGGCCTCCAAGCCGGACTTGCCGACCAATAATTGAGGCAGAGATTTTATTACCCTCATGGGATGATTGTTGACCCAAGAAAGAGTCTTCTATTTCGCAGTTGGCCCAGGCAGCCACCTCTTTCTCTAAATAACTATTTTTGATTGAGCTTTCTCTCAAAGAGACATTTCTTTCCAAAACAGTTTGGCCTTGAATTTGGCTATTTCTTAAAATAACTCCCTGATCCAAATAGATCTCACCCTCGAGGGTTCCTCCTTGAGGATGGTGCCACCGACCCTCAAAAATAAACGGTTTTAGAATTATTATTCCTCCTCCCCTTTTACCCGGTTCCTGATTAAAGCGCCAAAATTCGTTTTCGGTTTTGTCGAAGGAATGACTAGTTAATCGGGAAACCTTGCTTTTAGCTAAAATTTTTCTGATTAGTCGATCTTTTGCTTCTAGGCCAATTTTGACTAGAGGAGTTGATTCCGAGTGAGGTTGAGAGAAAAATGGAGTTAAGGAGGGAGATAGGAGGTCTTTTAGTTGATTAACCCGGAGATTGTTTTGGTTAGTAATGATTAAGGGTGTTTCATCCCCTTCAGCCTGATATGTTGTCTCTGGGGCAAGATAGCCAATAATTGCTTGGGCATTGACTAGTTTGCTTTTTTGACCGATTAGGGTGCCAGGCATGGTGAGAATGTTCTTGAGCTGAACTTGAGAGCCGATTACGGCTCCCATTTTATTCAGAGTGGTGGTTTCTAATTTAAGGGTAACTGGGTTAATAATTTTAATCAGTTTTGTCTTATTGGGACTATTGGCGGTGGCACAGTGAATTAATTTTGTTTTTGGGCCACAAATTGTGTCTAGGAGATAGCTGGCTTTTATTTTGGCTTCGGAGCCAAGATAGGAGCGAGTAATAAAAGAGTTTTCGATTAGGACTTTTTGAGCCAAATAATTGTAGCGACAAAAGCGGTAATTTTTTTCAGATTGATTTTCGGCCACCAGGGAGGATTGAGTGATTTCGGCTCCAGGACCGAGATAGTTGACGCCATAAATATAGACTTGGTTTAGTTTAACCCCCTTTCTGAGAACGATTTGACCGTTGAATTGAACTTTGGGAAGGACAATTAATCCTTCCAGATAAAGATTTTCTTTGATTTCGATCGAACCAGACGAGGTTTTCTGCCAACATGATCCTTCTAAAGAAAGGAATTGCTGTTTGCTGGTAATCTTTCTAAACCGAAGTTGGGCTTTTTTAATTGCCTTGACTACTTTTTGGTCTTTAGCGGCCAAGAGTTTAGCGGGGATTTTAATCCAGGATTCTTGGTCTAAATTGATTAACTTTTTTAAACCAAAGACAATTAGACTCATTACTAGACTACTAATTAGCTTTTTTTAGGCAGGTTAAAGCAGCGACAGAGTCGTTGGCACCTTTTTTAAAACGCATTAAAATCACTCCTTGAGTATTGCGGTTTAAGACGGGAATATTTTTCACGGGAAGTTTAATTACCTGGGCTTTTCGAGAGGTAAGAATCATTTGCCCAGCAGTTTCATCAATTACTTGGGCGCAGGCAACTTGGCCTGTTTTTTCGGTTAAGTTGGCCACTTTAACGCCGACTCCTCCCCGCTTCTGAAGAGGATACTGATAAACATCAGTGCGCTTACCAAGGCCATTTTCCGTTACTACTAAAAGGTGACGGAAAACTTTGCGCCGCCTATCTTTGGGTTGGGGTAACTGCTCGGGGATGATATCCATGCTCACTACCTCATCACCGGGCTTAAGATTGATGCCCCTCACTCCTCGTGCCTCTCGTCCCATTGGCCGAACATCTTTTTCCGAAAAGCGGATACATTTACCCTTTTTAGTCACCAAGAAAACTTGGCTTTGACCGTCAGTGATTTTAGCCCAGGTGAGTTCGTCCTCAGCTTTAAGCTTGATAGCAATAATTCCTGAGGAGCGAATGTGGGCAAATTTTTCAATAGGAGTTCTTTTAACTAACCCCTTTTTAGTGGCCATGAAAATAAATTTTTCCTGAGCTTGCGCCTGGGCGGCCCGTTTTACTACCGCCTGAATTTTTTCTCCCTGGTCAATATTAATTAAATTAATAATGGCTTGACCCTTAGCTTGCCTAGTGCCAGCTGGAATTTCCCAGACTCGAAGTTGAAAAACCCGGCCCTGGTTAGTGAAAAAGAGGAGATAATCATGAGTAAAGCAACTGATTAGGTGTTCGATTTCATCCTCTTCTTTGGTGGTCATTCCGGTGACGCCTTTACCGCCGCGGCGCTGAGTCCGATAAGTTCCTCGTGGCACCCGTTTAATGTAGCCGGTTTTGGTAATGGTAACAATAACCTCCTCATTAGCAATAAGATCCTCTTCGCTAAATTCGCCTAATTTCTGGGCAAAGACCTGGGTTCGTCGCTCATCACCATATTTTTCTTTGATTTCTATAAGCTCTTCCCTAATTACCTTGATCATCGCTTCCGGCTGAGTAAGTAAGAGGCGCAGCTGATCCAACTTCTTTTTGATTTCCTGATATTCCGCCTCAATTTTTTGTCGTTCTAAAGCGGCGAGTCGTCTCAGCTGCATATCTAAGATGGCTGTTGCCTGAAGATCGGTAAGACCAAACTTCTCCATTAAATTGATCTTGGCCTGCTCAGCATCTTTAGATTTTTTAATCGTTTCAATGACTTCATCCAGATTATCTAGGGCGATTTTCAATCCTTCTAAAATATGGGCTCGGAATTTGGCCTCGCGAAATTCAAAAATAGTCCGGCGTCGCACAATTTCATGACGATGGCGGAGATAGAGGAGGAGAATTTGGCGCAGATTGAGGGTTTGTGGAACACCATCAACAAGGGCAACTAGATTGGCCGGATAAGAAGTTTGAAGATTGGTATATTTATAAAGTTTGTTAAGGACTGACTTGGGTCGAGCGGCCCGTTTTAACTCAACAACAACTCTAATCCCCCGTCGATCGGATTCATCTCGAAGATCTGAGATTCCGACAATCTTCTTTTCTTTAACCAATTGAGCGATTTTAGCCACTAATTCGGCTTTATTAACCTGATAGGGAATTTCGCTAATGATGATTTGAAACTTCCCCCCTCTCCCCTCCTCAATCTCAGCTTTACCGCGAACAGGAATTTTGCCTCGGCCAGTGGTGTAAACTTGGCTAATAGCTTCTTGATCAAAGATCTGGCCGCCAGTAGGAAAATCAGGGCCCTTAACGAACCGCAATAATTCTTGAGAGGAAACCTTAGTTTCGAATTCGAACCTCCAGGCAGCTAGTTGATTAACTTCTTCCATAATCACTTGCTCAGCCGTTTTTCTCTGGTCCAAAGGTAGTTTTTTAATATCTAGCTCTTGGGGTTCTTCGAGTTTTTCTAATCGCCCCTGTTTGAGCATATATAGAAGGGCGTCAACAATCTCGTTTAAATTATGGGGAGGAATCTTGGTAGCCATGCCGACAGCAATACCATCAGCGCCATTGAGAAGTAAATTGGGAATTCGTGCTGGGAGGACGGTGGGTTCTTTTAGAGTGGCATCAAAATTATCAACAAACTCTACCGTTTCTTTCTTAATATCAGTCAGCATTTCCTGGGCAATTTTGGCCATCCGCGCCTCGGTGTAACGCATTGCTGCCGGAGGATCGCCGTCGATTGAGCCGAAGTTGCCTTGACCATCAATTAAGGGATAGCGCATAGAAAAATCTTGGGCCATGCGGACAAGAGCCTCGTAGACAGGGGCATCGCCGTGAGGGTGATATTTACCCAAAACCTCGCCGACAATTTTAGCTGATTTAGTGTATTTACCCCCTGGGTTTAGGCCCATTTGATGCATGGCGTAGAGGATGCGACGATGAACAGGTTTGAGACCATCACGGACATCGGGGAGGGCTCGAGCGACAATAACGCTCATGGCGTAATCTAGGTACGCCTTTTCCATCTCTTGGGTGATCTCGATTTTCTTGATCTTGCCGATATTACTACTCATTGATGGTGTTGAGTTTTTCGGTAGCGCTCAATTCCTTCGCGGATCACTTTTTCGGCCGCTTCTTTGTTGCGCCAACCAATGATTTTAATACTCTTGCCTGGTTGTAATTTGGCATAATTGCGCCAGAAATCGGTAATCTCGGCCCGGAAGTGGGGTGAGAGATCTTTAAGGGTTTTAATATAATTAACCCGAGGATCTTTAAGAGCGACTCCTAAAATTTTGTGATCTCGTTCGCCACTGTCTTCTAAATCGAGCATGCCGATTACTCGGGTGGCAATAAGACAGCCAGGGAAAGTGGGGCTACTGGTAATAACCATAATATCAATTGGATCACCGTCAAGGCAAAGCGTTTGCGGGATGTGGCCATACTCGGTGGGATAATAAACGGCACTATAGAGGGCTCGATCGAGAATAAAGACCTCTAAATCGTGGTCGAACTCATATTTATTGGTTCCCCCTCGCGGGATTTCGATAAAAGAATAAACTACTTTTGGTGGCTTAGGTCCGACTGGAATTGGTTTCTTCATCGTGGTTTATATTTTAAATCTTAATACCAAAATTGCCAACTGTTAGATGTCTAATGTTGCCATTTTAGCATGAGTTTGGATAAAATGACGTCTTGGTGGTACCTCAGGGCCCATTAAAGTACTGAAAGTTTCATCGGCCTTTTGGGCGTCCTCGATAGTAACTTGTTTTAGAATTCGATTCTCAGGATTCATGGTCGTTTCCCAAAGCTGATCTGGATTCATTTCCCCCAAACCCTTATAGCGCTGGACATTGATAGTGGTTTTATTTTTCAAAGAAGCAAGGATCTGATCTTTTTCTTCCTCGGTATAGGCATAATAGATTTCTTTGCCTCTAGAAATTTTATAGAGGGGTGGTTGGGCTAAGTAGAGGTAACCGCCTTCGATAATTTGGGGTAGATGGCGATAAAAGAAAGTGAGCAATAAAGTGGCAATGTGAGCACCATCAACATCAGCATCAGTCATAATAATGATTCGGTGATAGCGTAGTTTTGAAATATCGGCTGTTTCGCCAATACCCATTCCTAAGGCAACAATCAAATCTTTTAACTCTGCAAACTCGACGATTCGGTCTAGTCGAGCCTTTTCGGTATTGAGAATTTTACCTCGTAAGGGAAGAATTGCTTGAAAGCGGCGATCTCTTCCCTGTTTGGCTGAACCACCGGCTGAATCTCCCTCTACAATGTATAGCTCCGATTCTTGAGGATTTTTTGACTGACAGTCGGCCAATTTTCCTGGTAGGCCTAAAGAGTCAAACGCTCCCTTGCGCATGATGGCCTCGCGGGCCGCTTTGGCCGCTCGACGAGCCTTAACGGTGATCAAAATCTTAGCCAAAATCGCTTTGGCGTCGCTAGGGTGTTCTTCAAAATAGGTGTCTAGAGCTTGTTTAACTACCTTGGTCACGAAAGGCTGAACTTCGCTGTTACCCAACTTGACTTTGGTTTGCCCCTCGAATTGGAGATCTTTAGAGGGCATTTTGACGGAGACCACCGCTGTTAAGCCCTCGCGGGTATCGTCGCCGGTAATCCGGCCCAACTTGCCATTTTTTAGAAGATTGTGTTTTTGGGCATAATCTTGAATAGCTCGAGTAAGGGCAGTTTTAAATCCGGCAAGGTGAGTGCCGCCCTCACTGGTGTTAATTACATTAACGAAGGAGGCGACCGTTTCTTTAGCTGAATCGTTGTACTGAATGGCCACTTCTACCTCTTTATCTCCCTCCTGGCCCTTAATATGAATCGGTGGGTGAAGGACATTTTTATTTTTGTTGAGACTTTTTACTAGGGAAACAATGCCGCCCTCGAAATAAAAATGGTAGTCGGTTTGACTTTGTTCATTATAAAAATGGAAGAAGAGACCGGAAATTAGGTAGGCGCGGTTACGAAGAGATTTTTTGATTAGTTTAGGCTCGAACTTAGTGGTTTCTTTGAAAATTTGAGGGTCAGGTTTAAAGGTAACTGTAGTGCCAGTAGTGTTGGGAGGAATTAGTGTTTTTAGCCGTTTTACTTTAGTTTGGTTGATGGTGATCACTTTGGTCTTAGGTCGACCTCGTTGATATTCTTGATAGTAAATTTTACCCTCCCGGCGCACCTCAACTCGAAGCCATTCTGAAAGGGCGTTAACTACGCTTGAACCCACTCCATGAAGACCACCAGAGACCTTATAAGCCTGACCATCGAACTTGCCGCCGGCGTGGAGCTTAGTCATGACGATTTCCAAGGCACTTTTGCCATACTGAGGCATGAGGTCGACCGGGATACCCCGCCCATCATCAGCGACGGTCACCGAACCGTCAGAATGAAGAATAACCCAGATGTTTTGGGCAAATCCTGCTAAGGCTTCGTCGATAGAATTATCAACAATTTCATAAAGACAGTGGTGGAGGCCGGAGCTGTCGGTGGAACCGATGTACATTGCCGGTCGCTTTCGCACCGGCGCCAGTCCTTCCAAAACGACAATTTGTTTCCCGGTATACTGTTTCGCTCCTGGATTCATCGAGTAAGTTGGATCAATTTAGAGCAAAAAAAGATGCGGCCCTGCCGCCCTTTTCCATTATATCGGAAATAGCACCAAGCTTCAAGAGTTTGTATCCGTCCACAACATTTTGGACTCTCTGGAGTCTTGGTTACCCTTCATTGTTTTCTCAAGGTGGTTAACTACTACCTTCATTGGTTCCTGAAGAGAAAGGC
>Ga0256830_1002296_pt1 | contig 12713 bp, 10 predicted proteins | sample 128326metaG_FD_190537 | JGI IMG/M metagenome (GOLD analysis project Ga0256830, IMG submission 190537) | Hydrothermal vent microbial communities from Lau Basin, Pacific Ocean - 128-326 | ecosystem: Environmental > Aquatic > Marine > Hydrothermal vents | place: Pacific Ocean: Lau Basin | collected...
GCGTGGACCTGGCCGCCGGCGACGCCGGCGTCTTCCGCGCCACCGGCTCCACCGTGGTCACGCCGGGCTTCATGCAGGTCTACCAGGAGGACAGCGACGAGGCCCGCGAGGCGCGCAAGGAGGAGGCCCAGAAGCTGCTGCCGCCCATGGCCGAGGGCGACGAGATCCCCCTCCGGGGCATCCGCAAGGAGCAGCACTTCACCGAGCCGCCGCCGCGCTACACCGAGGCGAGCCTGGTCAAGACCCTGGAGGCCTACGGCATCGGCCGGCCCTCCACCTACGCCTCCATCATCGCCACCCTGCAGCAGCGGGAGTACGTCACCCTGGAGCGCAAGCGCTTCAAGCCCACCGACGTCGGCCGGGTGGTGAACAAGTTCCTGTCCGGCCACTTCGCCAAGTACGTGGACTACGACTTCACCGCCCGGCTGGAGGACGACCTGGACGCGGTCTCCCGCGGCGAGAAGGAATGGAAGCCCCTGCTGGAGACCTTCTGGAAGGAGTTCAAGAAGGAGGTGGAGCACAAGGAGGCCAGCGTGGACCGCAAGGACGTCACCCAGGAGGCCCTGGACGAGAAGTGCCCGCGCTGCGGCGCGCCCCTGTCCATCCGCCTGGGCCGGCACGGCAAGTTCATCGGCTGCACCGCCTACCCGGAGTGCAAGTACACCCGCAACGTGGACGACGAGCCCGGCGCCTCGAACGAGCCGGAGGTGGTAGAGGGCCGCCAGTGCCCCAAGTGCGGCTCCGACCTGGTGATCAAGCGCGGCCGCTACGGCAAGTTCATCGGCTGCAGCGGCTACCCCAACTGCAAGCACATGGAGCCGCTGGAAAAGCCCCAGGACACCGGCGTGGCCTGCCCGGAGTGCAAGCAGGGCAGCATGCTCAAGCGCAAGTCGCGCTACGGCAAGATCTTCTACTCCTGCTCCCGCTACCCGGACTGCAAGTACGCGGTCTGGAACGAGCCCATCGACGAGGCCTGCCCCCAGTGCGGCCACCCCATCCTCACCCTCAAGACCACCAAGCGGCGCGGCACCGAGAAGGTCTGCCCGCGCAAGGAGTGCGACTACGCGGAGCAGATCGCCCCGCCGGCGTCCTGACCGGGTGCGAGAAGCGCCCGGTCGGGCGCCTCAGCCCTCGGCCAGGCCGGCGGCGGCGGCGAGCTGGTGGGGGTACCAGCGCGCCATGGGCTGGCCGCTCACCGGGCACAGGGGCGCCTGGCGCTCCCCGCGCCGGTTGAAGACCACCAGCTCCATCTCCACCCCCTCCACCTCGAAGCGGCAGCAGGGCTGCTGGGCGGTGCGCCCGCGGTCGTAGCGCAGGCGCTTCTCCCCCACCCGGGCGCGGATGCCCCGGTCCATGAGGTGGAGGTTGACCTCCTCGAAGCTGTCGGCGAACAGGTGCAGCTCCACCGGGGTGTGGGGGGTGACCCGGCCCCGCACCCAGGCGCCCACCGCCCGGGGGGCGAACTCCGCCAGGGCGGCCATGGCCTCCCGGGCCAGGCGCAGGCGCAGCCGCAGGCCCTCGGCGGTCTGGCGGGGACGGAAGGTGGCCAGGTAGTCCCCGAGGGCATCGTCCACCTCCCGGTTGCTGGGCAGCCAGCCGCCGGGCGAGAGGTTGAGGCGCTCGCCGGCCTTGCGCTTGGCGGCCTGGTAGTCGAGCACGCCCTCCTCGGCCATCACCCGGGCGGCCTCGACGCACAGGGCCCGGCGCTGGGCCTCCACCGCCCGGGGAGTGCCGGCGGCCCGGGAGCGGGCGCGGCCCATGGTCAGAACAGCCCCTCGGGCAGCTTGTCCTCGCCGCCGCCGGCCGCCGCCGGCATCTGCACCACCGGGGCGTCCCCCGCCTGCACCGGCCCCGGCGCCGGGCGGGCGGCCTGGGCCATGAAGTACTCCCGGTAGGCCTCGGGGTCGTCCTCGTCGGTGGGCTGCCCGGTCTCCCGGTTGAGGTAGGCGGTCACCACCCCCCGGGGCGGCACCGGCGGGCGCTCCGGCCGGCCGTCCAGCACCACCCGCATGTAGTCGATCCAGATGGGCAGGGCCGCCCGGCCGCCGGCCTCGCCCCGGCCCAGGGTGCGGGGCTGGTCGAAGCCCACCCACACCGTGGTCACCACGTCCCGGTTGAAGCCGGAGAACCAGGCGTCCCGGTAGTCGTTGGTGGTGCCGGTCTTGCCCGCCAGGTCCCCCCGCCCCAGCACCCGGGCCCGCCGCCCGGTGCCGGCGGCGATGACGTCCTGCATCATGCTGGTCATGATGAAGGCGTTCTCGGCGCTGATGACCCGCGGCGCGTGCCGCGGCGCCGCCGGCCGGTCGCCGCCGGCGGCGGCCGGCGGCACCGCGCCGTCCGGGCGCAGGTCGGTCTCCGGCAGGGCCACCGCCACCGCCTCCCCGGCCTCGTCCTCCCCGGCGGCCGCGGCCAGCTTCCAGCGCGGCTGGTCCGGCTCGCAGGCGGGGCAGACCACCGCCGGCTCGGCCCGCTCCAGGACCCGCCCGTCGCCGTCCTCCACCCGCTGGATGAACCAGGGCGCCACCAGGAAGCCGCCGTTGGCGAAGACCGCGTAGGCGCGCACCACCTCGAGCGGCGTCAGGGAGGCCGTCCCCAGGGCCAGGGACAGGTTGCGGGGCAGGCGCTCGGGGTCGAAGCCGAAGTGGCGCAGGTAGTCCACCGCGTAGCCGGGCCCGATGGCCCGCAGCAGGCGCACCGAGACCAGGTTGAGGGACAGGGTCAGGGCCCGGCGCAGGGGCGTGGGCCCGAAGAACTTGCCGCTGTAGTTCTCCGGCCGCCAGACGTCCTCCAGGGCCACGTCCGGGATCACGATGGGCGCGCCGCTGACCCGGCTGGCGGCGGTGAAGCCCTTCTCCAGGGCGGCGGAGTAGATGAAGGGCTTGATGTTGGAGCCGGGCTGGCGCCGGGCCTGGATGACCCGGTTGAACTTGCTGGCGAAGAAGTCGAAGCCGCCGGCCAGGGCCAGGATGCGCCCGTCCCGGGGGTCGATGGAGACGATGGCGCCCCCCACCTGGGGCACCTGGGCCAGCCACCAGGCGGTCGCCCCCTCCCCCGCCCGGGGCTCCAGGTAGACCACGTCGCCCGGTCGCAGCACGTCGCCGGCCCGCCGCGGGGCGGGGGCGTGGCGGTTCTCGCCCCGGTAGGGCCGCGCCCACTTGAGCCCCTCCCAGGCCACGGTCACCCCCTCCCCGCCCTTGAGGTAGGCGGTGACGGAGCGCTCGGCCACCGCCGTGACCACCGCCGGGCGCAGGTGACCCACCGCCGGCACCTCCCGCAGGACCTCGTCCAGCCAGTCGCGCCCGGGGCGTTCCGGCCAGCCCAGGCGCTTGACCGGCCCCCGGTAACCGTGGCGGCGCTCGTAGGCCACCAGGCCCCGGCGCAGGGCGGCGTCGGCGGCGGCCTGGTAGCGGCCCACCACCGTGGTGTAGACCTTGTAACCGCCCCCGTAGGCCGACTCGCCGTGGCGGCGCACCATCTCGTTGCGCACCATCTCGGCCACGTAGGGCGCCGCCACCTCCACCCCGGCCAGGTGCCGGCTGGCGGTGAGCGGCGCGTCGCGGGCGGCCTCGTAGGCCTGGCGGTCGATGAAGCCGAGCTTGTACATCCGGCCCAACACGTAATTGCGCCGGGCGCGGGCGTTGTCCGGGTTGCTCAGGGGATTGTCCCGGGACGGGGCCTTGGGCAGCCCGGCCAGCATGGCCAGCTGCGGCAGGCTGAGCTCCGCCAGGGGCCTGCCGTAGTAGACCTGGGCGGCGGCGCCGAAGCCGTAGGCCCGGTGGCCGAGGAAGATCTTGTTGACGTAGAGCTCGAGGATCTGGTTCTTGGTCAGCTCCTGCTCGATCTTGAAGGCCAGCAGGATCTCCTTGATCTTGCGGGTGTAGGTCTTCTCGGGGCTCAGGAAGTAGTTGCGGGCCACCTGCATGGTGATGGTGCTGGCGCCCTGGCCGTGCTCGCCGCTCTTGAGGTTGGCCAGGGCGGCGCGCAGGATGCCGAACAGGTCCACCCCCTGGTGATGGTAGAAGCTATCGTCCTCGGCGGCCAGGATGGCCTGGACCAGGGTGGGGGGCACCTCGCCGATGCGCACCGGCAGCCGGCGCTCCTCGCCGAACTCCGCCATCAGGCGCCCCTCAGCGCTGTAGACCCGCAGGGGCACCTTGAGGCGGATGTCCCGCAGGGTCTCGGCGGACGGCAGGCTGGGACTGACGAACAGGGCCACCACCGCCACGGCCAGCACCCCGGTCACCCCCAGCCCCAGCATCCCCACGAACAGGCCGAAGGGGGATATTCCAAGCTTTTTCATAGAGTTAGTGACGTCACCGGAACCGCGGACCGAGGCCGTGACGGGGATTATAGCCCGCCGCCGGGGGACGGGACCATTTGTGTTTTGCCTAGGAATTAGACTATAGTGGCGATAATAATTAAACCAACTTGGGATATTATGCCTATAACCCACGGATAATAGGCCAGTTTTTTGGAATTCTTCGCCAAGAAAAAGTCCCCCGTCATGGGCCTGGACATCAGCTCCACCTCGGTCAAGCTGCTGGAGCTGAGCAAGACCGGCGACCATCTGCGGGTGGAGCGCTATGCCATCGAACCCCTGCCCCAAAACGCCGTGGTGGAGAACTCCATCGCCGACGTGGAGCAGGTGGGCGCCACCGTGGAGCGCGCCGTCCAGCGCTCGGGGACCAAGCTCCGGCACGCCGCCGTGGCGGTGGCCGCCTCCCACGTCATCGCCAAGACCATCACCATGCCCACCGGCCTGCCGGAGAACGAGCTGGAGTCCCAGATCGAGCTGGAGGCGGACCACTACATCCCCTACCCCCTGGAGGAGGTCAACCTGGACTTCGAGGTGCTGGGGCCCTCGGAGTCCGACCCCACCCGGGACGAGGTCCTGATCGTGGCCTGCCGCAAGGAGATCGTGGACGACTACGTGGCGGTGGTGGAACGCGCCGGGCTCATCCCGGCGGTCATCGACGTGGAGTCCTACGCGGTGGAGAACGCCTACGCCCTGATCGCCGCCCACTTCCCCGGCGGCGGCATGGGCAAGACCGTGGCCATCCTGGACTTCGGCGCCACCACCACCCACATCAACGTCATCCACAACAACCGCTCGGTCTACACCCGCGACCATCCCTTCGGCGGGCGTCAGCTCACCGAGGAGATCCAGCGGCGCTACGGGCTGTCCTACGCCGAGGCCGGCCTGGCCAAGAAGGTGGGCGGCCTGCCCGACAACTACCAGACCGACATCCTGCACCCCTTCATGGAGGCCATGGCCCAGGAGACCCTGCGGGCGCTGCAGTTCTTCTACTCCTCCACCCAGTTCTCCAGCGTGGACCAGCTCCTGCTGGCGGGCGGCTGCGCCCAGATCCTGGGGGTGGACGAGCTCATCGCCAACCGCACCGGCCTGCCCACCTCCATCGCCAACCCCTTCACCAGCATGTCCCTGTCCTCCCGGGTCAAGCCCCAGGCCCTGGCCGGCGACGCCCCCTCCCTGCTGGTGGCCTGCGGGCTGGCCCTGCGGAGCTTCGACGCATGACCCGCATCAACCTGCTGCCCTGGCGCGAACTCAAGCGCCGCCAGCTGGACCGCCAGATCCTGCGCGGCAGCATCGCCGGCTGGGTCCTCATGGGGCTGGTGGCCCTGTACGTGCACCTGCACTACACCGCGCTGATCAACACCCAGAACAACCGCAACGCCTACCTGCAAAAGCGGATCCAGGAGATCGACGCCCAGATCAAGGAGATCCGCGACCTCAAGAAGAAGCGCGCGGCGCTGATCGCCCGCATGGAGATCATCCAGCAGCTGCAGCGCGACCGCACCCAGATCGTGCACGTCTTCGACGAGCTGGTCCGGCAGCTGCCGGAGGGGATCTACCTGACCACGTTCAAGAAGCGGGGCCGGGAGCTCACCCTGGAGGGGGTGGCCCAGTCCAATGGGCGGATCTCCCTGTTCATGCGCAAGCTGGACGCCTCGCCCTGGTTCGTCAACCCGCGCCTGGAGGTGATCAACGTGGCCCGCGAGGCGGGCCAGCGGGTGAGCCGCTTCAGCCTGCGGGTCAAGCAGGGCGGCGGCGAGAACGGCCAGAACGGCAAGACGGCCGCGGGGGGTTGACGACATGCGCCTGAGCGACCTCCAGAACATCGACATCAACGACATCCCGTCCTGGCCGGTGCCGGTCAAGATCTTCGGCGCGGTGGTCGTCGGCGCCGTGATCCTGTTCCTGGGCTACTGGTTCTGGGTCAAGGACGACCGGGCGCGCCTGGAACGGGCCGAGCGCCGCGAGGTGCAGCTGCGGGAGACCTTCAAGAACAAGAAGGCCCTGGCCATCAACCTGCCCGCCTACAAGAAGCAGATGGCGCAGATGGAGAAGACCTTCGGCCAGATGCTGCGCCAGCTCCCCAACAAGACCGAGATCCCGGACCTGCTCATCGACATCACCCAGGCGGGGCTGGGCCGCGGCCTGCAGTTCGAGCTGTTCAAGCCCGGCAGCAAGCGCTACGCCGACTTCTACGCCACCCTGCCCATCGACGTGCGGGTGCTGGGCAGTTACCACCAGCTGGGCCTGTTCGTCTCCGACCTGGCGGCCCTGCCGCGGATCGTCTCGCTGGGGGACTTCACCATCACCCGCCGGGGCGGCCGGGGCAACCGACTGGCCATGGCCACCACGGCGCTCACCTACCACTACCTGGAGCCCGAGGAGATCGAACGGCGCGCGGCGGCGAAGAAGAAAAAGCCCCGCAGGAGGCGGCGGTGAGGCGGGCGGCGGGATGGCTGGCGGCCGGCCTGGCCCTGTGGCTGGCCGGCTGCGGGGGCGACAAGGAGACCTTCGAGGACCTCCAGACCTACACCGACAACCTCTACAAGAACCGCCGGCCGGTGGTGGAGCCGCTGCCGGTCTTCCGGCCCCACGCCGGCTACGCCTACAGCGCCGCCGACCTGCCGGACCCCTTCGCGCCCTCCAACCTGCAGCCGGCCCGCGCCGCGGGGCGGTCCGCCGGCGGCGGCCGGGCCCCCAATCCCAACCGCCGCAAGGAGCCCCTGGAGGCCTACCCCCTGGATTCGCTCACCATGGTCGGCACCCTCACCAAGGGCAAGCAGACCTGGGCCATCATCCGCGCGCCGGACGGCACCGTGCACCACGCCCAGGTGGGCAACTACGTGGGGGAGAACTTCGGCCTGATCACCGCCATCAGCGAGGCGCGGGTCAGCATCACGGAACTGATCCCCGGCCCCGGCGGCAGCTGGATCGAACGCAAGGCGAGTCTCACCATCACCGATTGAACACGGTAAGGGGTGTACCATGAACGCATACCAGACCCGACAGACCGCGAAACGGGCACGGCGCTGGGCGGCCGCGGCCGGCTGGCTGCTGGCCCTGCCCCTGCAGGCGGCCACCCTCCAGTCCCTGGACTGGGACGGCGAGGCGGCCGTCCCCACCCTGCGCCTGCAGCTGGACGGCAAGACCACCTTCGCCACCGCCCGCCTGGACGGCGGCAAGCGGCTGCGCCTGACCCTGGAGGGGGCCCGCCCCGCCGACGCGCTCAAGCCCATCGACGGGCGCGGCGTGGTCAAGACCGTGGTGCCCTACCTGAGCGATGACGGCCGGGCCCTGCACGTGGACCTGTTGCTGGAGCAGCCCGCCGAGCTGGACGTCACCCGCCGCGGCACCGCCTACCGGGTGGCGGTGCTGACCGCGGGCGCGGCCCCCGCCGCCGTGGAGGCCGAACCCGCGCCGGCCCCGGCCGCCGCCGCGGCAGGCAACCGCCTGGAGGACATCCGCTTCGCGCCGCTGCCCGACGGCCGCCTGGAGCTCAAGCTCAAGATGCGCACGCGGCCGGAGGAACCCGGCAGCTTCAGCATCAACAAGCCGGCGCGCATCGCCCTGGACTTCTTCGGCGTGGCGAGCGCCCTGGGCAGCCGCACCCTGCCGGTGGGGCGGGGGGCGGTGGAGAGCGTCTCCGCCATCGAGGCCGAGGGGCGCACCCGGGTGGTCCTCAACCTGAGCGAGCCGGTCAGTTACGAGACCCGCATCGACGCCGACGGCATGACCGTCATCGTCGGCGCCCCGCTGCGGGCGGTGGCCGCCGCCCCGCGCACCGTGCGCTTCGCGCCGCCCCGGGGCACCGGCCGCCACCGCCTGGAGAAGGTGGACTTCCGCCGCGGCGCCCAGGGCGAGGGCAAGGTCCTCGTCAAGCTCTCCGACCCCAACGCCGGCATCGACATCCGCGAGGAGGCCGGCGAGATCGTGGTGGACTTCCTGGACACCCAGGTGCCGGACGCCCTGGAGCGGCGCCTGGACGTGGTGGACTTCGCCACCCCGGTGCGCTTCATCGACACCTTCCAGGACCAGGGCCGCACCCGCATGGTGGTGCAGGCGGTCGGCAAGTACGAGCACTCCGCCTACCAGACCGGCGACCTCTTCACCCTGGAGGTCAAGCCCTTCCGCAAGGAGGAACGGGCCGCCCGCAAGGACGAGTTCGGTTACTCCGGCGAGAAGCTCTCCCTCAACTTCCAGAACATCGAGGTGCGTGCCGCCCTGCGGGTGATCGCCGATTTCACCGGGCTGAACTTCGTCACCAGCGACTCGGTGAAGGGCACCCTCACCCTGCGCCTCAAGGACGTCCCCTGGGACCAGGCCCTGGACATCATCCTCACCACCAAGGGGCTGGCCAAGCGGGCCAAGGGCAACGTCATCTGGGTGGCGCCCGCCGAGGAGATCGCGGCCAAGGAGAAGCTCGCCCTGGAGGCCACCAAGCAGGTGGCGGAGCTCGAGCCCCTGGTCTCCGAGCTCATCCAGATCAACTACGCCAAGGCCGGCGACATCGCCAAGCTCCTCAAGTCCATCAAGGCGATCAGCCCCGAGGTCGAGCCCCAGGCCTTCAGCAGCATCACGCTGTCCAAGGTGGAGACCGAGAGCAACAGCCTGCTGTCGCCGCGCGGCAACGTCACCGTGGACCCGCGCACCAACTCCATCCTGATCCAGGACACGGCGATCAAGATCAAGGAGGTCAAGAAGCTCATCGCCAAGCTGGACAAGCCGGTGCGCCAGGTCCTGATCGAGACCCGCATCGTCGAGGCCTCGGACGACTTCAGCCGCTCGCTGGGGGCGCGCTTCGGCATCACCAACCGCAACCGCAGCTTCAACATCCCCGGCGCGCCGGACACCGACGCCGGCGACGCCATCCTCACCGGCCAGCTGGAGAACGCCGAGGGGATCTACAACCGGGACGAGTACCTGCTCAACGGCGCCGGCCTCAACGTCAACCTGCCGTCGCCGGGGGTGGAGGGCGACCCGGCGGGCGCGGTGGCCTTCACCCTGTTCAAGGTGGCCACCACCCACCTGCTGGCCCTGGAGCTGTCCGCCCTGGAGGCCGAGGGCAAGGGCAAGATCATCGCCAACCCCCGCCTGGTCACCGCCGACCAGAAGCAGGCCCACATCGAGCAGGGCCAGGAACGCATCTTCCCGCCCACCGGCTTCAGCACCCGGCCCACCATCGTGGAGGCCAAGCTGAGCCTGACGGTCACGCCGCAGATCACGCCGGACAACAGCGTGATCCTGGACGTGTTGGTTACCCAGGACAGCTTCGTGGCGCCGGCGGACCCCACCATCAACACCAAGCAGATCAACACCCAGGTGCTGCTGGAGAACGGCGAGACGGTGGTGATCGGCGGCATCTACCAGCAGGAGAACAACACCGCGGTCAGCAAGATCCCCCTGTTCGGGGACCTGCCGGTGGTGGGGGCCTTCTTCCGCAAGAAGGAGCGGGTCAACAACAAGACCGAGCTGCTCATCTTCCTGACCCCGCGCATCCTCACGCCCCTGGCCAAGGCCGGCTGAGCCCGGCGGGTCGGCCCGGCCCCGGGGGCCGCTGCCGGCGGCGGCGGGCTCCGGTATCATAGGGCGATGCGCCGCAACATCTTCCTCATCGGCCCCATGGGGGCCGGCAAGACCACCATCGGCCGGGCCCTGGCCAGGCGCCTGAAGATGGACTTCGTGGACGCCGACCAGGAGATCGAGCGCCGCACCGGCGTCTCCATCTCCTGGATCTTCGAGATCGAGGGCGAGGCAGGCTTCCGCCGCCGGGAGACCCAGGTCCTGGAGGAGCTCACCGACCGGCCCAACACGGTGCTGGCCACCGGCGGCGGCGCGGTGCTGGCGGAGGCCAACCGCCGCTGGCTGCGCACCCGCGGCCGGGTGGTCTACCTGCGCGCCTCCATCGACGCCCTGCTGGAGCGCACCCGCAACAGCCGCCACCGCCCGCTGCTGGAGACCGACGACCGCCGGGGCCGGCTGGAGGCCCTCATGCGGGAGCGGGGCCCCCTCTACGAGCAGGAGGCGGACCTGGTGGTGGACACGGAGGGGCGGCCGGCGGCCAAGGTGGCCGAGGAGATCGCCCGCCGCCTGGAGCAGGCATGAGGACCCTGGACCTCCAGCTGCCGGGGCACCGCTACCCCATCTTCATCGGCCCCGGCCTGCTGGAGGCCGACGGCCTGCTCGACCCCTACATCCGCGGCCGCCAGGTGATGGTGGTGAGCAACACCACCGTGGCGCCCCTGTACCTGGACCGCCTGCTGGCCCGGCTGGGCCGCTTCGAGACCCACACCCACGTCCTGCCGGACGGGGAGCGGTACAAGACCCTGGACACCCTGAACGGCATCTTCGACGCCCTGCTGGCGGTGCCCTGCGACCGGCAGGTGACGCTGCTGGCCCTGGGGGGCGGCGTGGTGGGGGACATCGCCGGCTTCGCCGCCGCCTGCTACCAGCGGGGCGTGCCCTACATCCAGGTCCCCACCACCCTGCTGGCCCAGGTGGACTCCTCGGTGGGCGGCAAGACCGGGGTCAACCACCCCCGGGGCAAGAACATGATCGGCGCCTTCCACCAGCCCCAGTGCGTGCTGGCGGACACCGACACCCTGGCCACCCTGCCGGACCGGGAGCTGCGCGCCGGCCTCGCCGAGGTGATCAAGTACGGGCTGATCCGGGACGCGGCCTTCTTCGCCTGGCTGGAGGCGCAGCTGGAGGCCCTGCTGTCCCGGCAGGCGGACGCCCTGGCCCATGCCATCGAGCAGTCCTGCCGCAACAAGGCCGAGGTGGTGGCCGCGGACGAGCGTGAGCAGGGCCAGCGGGCGCTCCTCAACCTGGGCCACAGCTTCGGGCATGCCATCGAGACCGGGCTGGGCTACGGCACCTGGCTGCACGGCGAGGCGGTGGCCGCCGGCATGGTCATGGCCGCCGACCTCTCCCGCCGCCTGGGCTGGCTGGACGGCGCCTCGGTGGAGCGCGTGCGGGCGCTCATCCGGCGGGCCGGGCTGCCGGCGGCGGCCCCGGCCGAGCTCCCGGCCGACCGGCTGCGGGCGCTCATGGCGGTGGACAAGAAGGTCCAGGCCGGCCGGCTGCGCCTGGTGCTGCTCGAGGCCATCGGCCGCGCCGTGGTCACCGGCGATTTCGACCCCGACGCCCTGGCCGCCACCCTGGCCGAGTGCCGCGGGCCGGCGGCGGCCGCCGCCGTGGCGCCGTGAACGGGCGGCCCCCGGGGCTCGCCCCCTACGCCGCCCGCGACCAGGCCTCCCGGGGCCGCCGCCACCCGGAGCCGCCCCCCGCCCACCGGGGCGAGTTCCAGCGCGACCGGGACCGCATCATCCACTCCACCGCCTTCCGCCGCCTGGAGTACAAGACCCAGGTCTTCGTCAACCACGAGGGAGACCTGTTCCGCACCCGGCTGACCCACTCCATCGAGGTGGCCCAGATCGGCCGCTCGGTGGCCCGGGCCCTGGGGCTGAACGAGGACCTCACCGAGGCCATCGCGCTGGCCCACGACCTGGGCCACACCCCCTTCGGCCACTCGGGCCAGGACGCCCTCAACCGCTGCATGCAGCCCTGGGGCGGCTTCGAGCACAACCTCCAGTCCCTGCGGGTGGTGGACCTGCTGGAGGAGAAGTACGCCGAGTTCCCCGGCCTCAACCTCACCTTCGAGACCCGCGAGGGCATCCTCAAGCACTGCGCGGTGAAACAGGCCCGCGCCCTGGGCGAGGTGGGGGAGCGCTTCCTGCGCCGCGGCCAGCCCAGCCTGGAGGCCCAGCTCGCCAACCTCGCCGACGAGATCGCCTACAACAACCACGACGTGGACGACGGCCTGCGCTACGGGCTGATCAGCGTGGACCAGCTGCGCGACATCCGCCTGTTCGCCGACCAGTACGACGAGGTCTGCCGCCGCTACCCCGACCTGCCGCAGCGCCGCCGCATCCACGAGACCATCCGGCGCATGATCAACCACGTGGTGGTCCAGCTCATCGAGCACTCCCGCCGCCTGCTGGCGGAGGCGGGCGTGACCCACATCGACGAGGTGCGCGCCTGCGACCGCCCCCTCATCGACTACGACCCCGAGACCCGGGCCCAGACCCTGGAGCTCAAGCGCTTCCTGCGCGAGCACCTCTACAACCACTACCGGGTGCGGCGCATGAGCCGCAAGGCGGTGCAGGTGGTGGAGGCCCTGTTCGGGGCCCTCACGGACGACACCCGCCTGCTGCCGCCCCAGTACCAGGACAAGCTGGCCGGCGCCGACGCCGCCGGCCGCGCCCGGGTGGTGGCGGACTACGTGGCGGGCATGACCGACCGCTACGCCATCCGGGAGTACCGCCGGCTGTTCGACCCCCTGGAGCTGACCTAGGAGCCTGTCCGAGTATTCGGACAGGCGACGTGCGCACAAGGATGT
>Ga0256830_1002297_pt1 | contig 12713 bp, 10 predicted proteins | sample 128326metaG_FD_190537 | JGI IMG/M metagenome (GOLD analysis project Ga0256830, IMG submission 190537) | Hydrothermal vent microbial communities from Lau Basin, Pacific Ocean - 128-326 | ecosystem: Environmental > Aquatic > Marine > Hydrothermal vents | place: Pacific Ocean: Lau Basin | collected...
GGAAGAGCCGGTCCGGCCGAGCGTTTCCGCCGAGCGATCGAGCCAGTCGGCTCGATCGGCCGCCAACAGGAAGCGTCCACCGCAGCCGGCCATCGAGGCACCCTCCAAGTTGCGCAAGGCCGCCGCCGCCGAATGCGGGTCGTAGTCGGCCCGTATCAATGCCGCGAGCGCCTCGCGATCCGCCGCGCGTTCGACCCGAGTGCCGTAGCCGAATGCCAGACTCGCGTTGAGCGCCTCCTTCAACGATCCATGGCCGCCGCGGCCGATGCGGAGCGCCCATCCCTTCCGCCTCGCGACGGCAGAGCCGAAGCGCCTGAGTACCCATCCCCCGGAATCGATGGCGATCTCCCGAGAAAGCAGGAACGCCATCTGCGACTCGTCCTCGAGAGAGGCCAGCAGCCCGAGGCTGACCAGCAGCGATTTGCCGGGCAAGGCAAGCAGCGCCGGTTCCCCGAGATCGAGGAAATGAATCTTTCCGGGAACATGCCCCAAAGATCGCCACACACCCGCGATATAGGGCGCGAGGTCGTTTCTCTCGATCCACCCGAGGTGCCGGCGGGCCGTCTCCAGAATCTCTTCGACGAGACATTCCGGTGGAGTCCCCTCCTCTTGCGCATCGACTAGCGGACGCGCACGCAGGCAGCGAGGATGGCCGTCCTCGTTCTCACCCGGCATGGCGCAGTGCGGGCAGAGATGAAGTGGCGCGCCTCCCGTGCCGCTCAGTTCCCCACAGGAAATGCAGAGATGGATGCGATTTCGCCCGATTCCCTCGAGCGGCCAGAGCCCTTCACACGAGCGGCAATGGGCGCAAGGTTCCCGCGTCGGCTCGTTGGCGACGAGATCCGTGCCTCCGAGCGCATTCGCTCGTTTCCGGAACTGTCCGAGGATGGGTTCGAGCAATGAAAAGGACATTCGGTCTTCCTCGAATTCCCGCGATCATGAGCAATCTAGAACCTCCTTGTCGGGGAGACCACAGCGTGGCGAGGACTTTTGCTACGCTCCGAGGGGAGAGTGTGCGCTAGAGGGTGCCGGTCCATGGCTTGCGGCCGATCCCCTCCTCCTGCGACCTCGGCGGCTTGGCATGATCGGTTTTTCTTCTCCGAGACGGAGACCGATGACCAAGACAAGGCGTCGTGCGCCAAGCCGCGAAGGCCGCAGAGGGAGATTCGGCTGCGAGCCCATGCCCGCTTCGACCACGCACCGCGGCCTTTGTCCGTGCCCGGCTCGCGGCGCTTTGGACTGGACTTGGATCAAGAACATACCCGCCGAACCCTTGACGGCCGGCGGCCCGGTGCCTAGTCTCCTCCTTTCTCGTCGGATCATCGGCATCGAGGAGCAGGACGCATGAAAGTCTACGAAACGAAGAATATCCGCAACGTCGCTGTGCTCGGCCACGGCGATGCCGGCAAGACCTCTCTCGTCTCCGCTCTGCTCTTTGCCGCCGGGGCCACGCCCTCCAAGGGCTCGGTGGATGCGGGTACCTCCGTCACCGACTTCGCGGAGAGCGAGCACGAGCGAAAAGTCTCGATGAGCCTCGGTGTCGCTCACGCGGAATGGAAGGAGTGCAAGATCAATTTCCTCGACGCGCCGGGCTACTCCAACTTCATCGGAGAGGCGGCAGGTGCGATCCGAGGCTGTGATGTCGCTCTGATCGTCGTGCACGGCGTCGATGGCATGGGCGTGCAAACCGAGCGCATGTGGGAAGACGCGGAAAAGGCCGGGCTGCCGGTCATGTTTGCCGTCACCCATCTCGATCGCGAGCGCGCCGACTTCGATGCGGTCGTGCAGCAACTCATCGATCGTTTCGGGCGACATGTCGTGCCGGTTTCCTTCCCTATCGGCAGCGGCCCCTCGCTCGAAGGCGTCATCAATCTCGTCACCGGCCAGGCCGTTCGCCCGACCGGTGACGGCAGCGATGTCGAGCGCGTCGATGCACCGCAGGATCTCAAAGAACGCGTCGCCGGGGCGCGAGAAGAACTGACGGAAACCGTCGCCGAAAGCGATGACGAGTTGATGGAGGCCTATCTCGAAGAAGGCTCGCTGACCGATGATCAATTCGATGCGGGACTGAATACCTCCGTGCGAAACCGGGCTCTCTTCCCCGTCATGGCGGTCTCGAGCGAGACGATGGTCGGTGCGACGACCGTGCTCAGTGCCTGCGTATCGATGGGCGCCGATCCCGGACACGCTCCTCCTCTCGTCGCATCGAACGAGGCGGGTGAGGAAATGGAGATTGCCGTCGACTCGAACGAGAAACCCATAGCCCAGGTCATCAAGACCTACGTCGACCCCTTCGCCGGCCGCATCAGCGTCTTCAAGCTTCTTTGCGGCACGCTCCATTCCGACCAGATGCTTTGGAACGTGGACCGCTCGTGCAACGAGAAGATGAGCGGAATGACCGCACCCATGGGCAAGGAGGGTACGAAGGTCACCCAGCTCCATGCCGGCGACATCGCCTTCGTTTCCAAGCTGAAAGAAACGAGAACCGGCGACACGCTGGTCCCCGACAAGAGCATCTCCCTCAAAGCCCCGCCGATCCCCTTCCCCAAGCCGGTGATCGCCTTCGCCGTGCACTCCGCCGACGAAGGTGGCGACGAAGAAAAGATCGCCGGCGCGCTCGCGCGACTCGCCGAAGAGGACCAGACGCTCAAGCTCGATCGCGATCCGCGTTCTCATGAATTGATGCTCTCAGGTCTCGGCATGGACCATGCGGCGATGGTTCTCGAAAAGATGGAACGACGTTACAAGGTCAAGGCCGCGCTGCAGAAGCCGAAAGTCCCCTACCTCGAGACCATCACCAAGCCGGCATCGGGAATGTATCGCCACAAGAAGCAGAGCGGAGGATCCGGCCAGTTCGCCGAGGTTCACATGAAGATCGAGCCGCTGCCCCGCGGCGGGGGCTTCGAGTACGGATCCGAGATCGTCGGCGGTGCGATTTCCCGCAACTTCTGGCCTTCGATCGAAAAGGGCGTAAAGCAAATCATGGAAGGCGGAGTCATCGCCGGATACCCGCTCGTCGACATCAAAGCCGTGATCTTCGACGGCAAGGAGCACCCGGTCGACTCCAAAGACATCGCCTTCCAAATTGCGGGCCGACATGTGTTCATGAGCTGCGTCCGGGAAGCCCGCCCCGTCGTCCTCGAACCGATGATGTCGGTGATCGTGGTTTGCCCGGAAGAGTGCATGGGTGACGTGCTCGGTGATCTCAGCCGCCACCGCGGCAAACCGGAAGGCAACGAATCCTCCGCGGGACGCGTGCGCATTACGGCCACCGTACCGCTGGAAGAGATGCTCGACTACGCCGCCCGCCTCCGAGCCATGACTTCCGATCGCGGCAACTACGAGATGTCGATGAGCCACTACGAAAAGGTTCCTGCCGAAAAGCAAAAAGAGCTGATGGCGGCCTTCGCGCAAGAGCAGAGCGAGGACTGATCCTTGGGCACTCCCGTCGCACGGATCCGACACCTTGCGGACCATTCGGGCTCCGAGGTGCGTCTGCAGGGCTGGGTCACTCATCTTCGCTCCAAAGGCAAGATCGCCTTCGTCGTCTTGCGTGACGGCACGGGGATTTGCCAGTGCGTAGCCAGCGTGCGCGACGTGAGCGAAGAAGTCTTCGAGCGCATCTGCGGGCTTGCTCATGAATCCGCAGTCGAGGTCGTAGGCGTCGTCAAGGAAGACTCCCGCGCTCCCGGAGGCTTCGAGATCGGCATCTCGGACATCCGTCTCATCCAAGGAGCCGAGGGCTATCCCATCGGGCGAAAGGAACATGGGATCGAGTTCCTGCTCGAACATCGCCATCTTTGGATGCGGCATCGGCGACCTTGGGCCACGTTGCGGGTCCGCGATGAGGTCATCAAAGCCGTCCGGGATTTCTACTACGATCGCGACTTCGTTCTGATCGACTCTCCGATATTGACACCGGCGGCCTGCGAAGGAACCAGTACGCTCTTCGAGACGGATTACTTCAACGACAAGGCCTACCTCAGCCAATCCGGTCAGCTTTATCTGGAGCCGGCCTGCTTGGCCTTCGAAAAGGTCTACTGCCTCGGACCGACATTTCGCGCCGAAAAATCGAAAACCCGACGCCATCTCACCGAGTTTTGGATGGTCGAGCCGGAAGTCGCCTGGGCCGATCTCGATGAAATCATGCGACTCGCGGAAGACTTCGTCGCCTACATCGTGGAACGAGTTCTCGAAAACCGGCGCGAGGAACTCACGATTCTCGAGCGAGACACCTCCAAGCTGGAAAATCTCACCACGCCCTTTCCCCGTCTGAGCTACGACGAGGCCGCCGAGATTCTCACCCGCGAAGAGAACGTCGCCCGCGCGAAAGAGGCGGGTGCACCGCCGTTCGAGCCCGGTTCCGATCTAGGAGCGATGGACGAAACGATCCTCGGAGATCTCTACGGAAAGCCGGTGATGATTCATCGCTATCCCGTCGAAGTGAAGGCCTTCTACATGGAGCCCGACCCGAACGATCCGTCGCGTGCGCTCTGCGTGGACATGATCGCTCCCGAGGGATACGGCGAGATCATCGGTGGCTCGCAGCGCATCTACGACCACGATTTGCTGCTCGAGCGTATCGAGGAACACGGCCTCGCGCGCGAGGCCTTTCAGTGGTATCTCGACATCCGACGCTACGGCGGCGTTCCGCATGCCGGCTTCGGCATGGGGATCGAACGCATGGTCGCGTGGCTCTGCGGTGTTCATCATCTGCGAGAAGTCATCCCCTACCCTCGAACGCTTCAACGTATCTACCCCTGACCGGCGTGTCGATGGGAAAGCCGTCTGAAGTCCCACCGCTCAAGAAAGCCGCAATCATCAGCCTCGGTTGCGCCAAGAATCAAGTCGACAGCGAGTTGATCCTCGGCCGCTTGCGACGTGACGGCTGGACGATCGTCGACGATCCGGAACGTGCCGACGCGGTCGTAGTCAACACCTGCTCGTTCATCGAGGATGCCCGTCGCGAATCGGTGGACACGCTGCTCGAAGCCCTCGAGTGGAAAAAGCGAGGACAAAGCAGAAAGGTCGTCGCCGCCGGCTGCCTCGTGCAGCGTCACGGAGAAGAACTCGCCGATTCTCTTCCGGACCTAGATGCCATGGTTGGAATCGACGACATTGCCGAAGCCGAGCGTCGCATTGCGCTGCCGCAAGCCCCTGCGACCGCCAAGCCGCCTTCTTCCGGTTCGGCGCAGACTTTGTTCACTCACCACGACCCGCGAGTGCGCCTCTCCGCTCCGTGGACGGCTTTCGTCAAGATCTCCGAAGGCTGCGATCAGAGCTGCGCGTTTTGCGCCATCCCAAGTTTTCGAGGACGCATGCGCTCGCGCACCATCGAAGATCTCTGCTGTGAAATCACCCGTCTCGCCGACGAGGGCGTCGTCGAGGCCAATCTCATCGCCCAAGATACGACGTCCTACGGCCGAGACATCGGACACCACAGAGGCCTTGCCGATTTGATCGAAGCGATCGAAGACCTCGATCGCGCGCCGCGCTGGGTACGCGTTCACTACCTTTACCCCTCTCGTATCGACGATCACCTTCTGCAGACCTTTGCGTCCGCCCGACGTGTCGTCCCCTACTTCGACATTCCTCTGCAGCACGCGCATGAGGATACGCTGCGACGCATGCGACGCGGCGGATCGGCGACCGCCTCTCTCAGCCTGATCGAGCGTCTGAGAAGCACGCGAGAAGATGCAGCCATCCGCTCGGCATTCATCGTGGGCTTTCCCGGCGAAAGCGAGCAAGAATTCGAAACGCTGATCGACTTCGTCCGGCAAGCTCGCTTCGACGTCACTGCGGTCTTCAGCTACTCGCACGAAGATGGAACTCATGCCGGACGCGGCGAAGATGACGTTCCCCCGGAAGTCAAGAATGAGCGGCGCCAGCGCCTTTCGGATGTCGCTTCGGAAGTCTCTGAGAGCGTCAACCGGGAACGTATCGGCCGAGAAGTGGAGATTCTGGTCGAAAACGTCGATCTCCAGCAAGGCTTGGTGGAAGGCCGTTGGTCCGGACAAGCCGTCGAAGTCGACGGCTGCGTGATCATCGAAGATACGAATGCTGCCGACCACGCACCGGGATCATGGATGCGTTGCATCATCGAAGACGCGGGGCCGGGCGAACTCTTCGCGCAAACGATCGACGATGCGCAGGACCTCCGCGCGCAACGAAGGAGTGGGGTGTGAAGGCCGCGAAGATCGTTTTGGCGACATGGTTCGGCAGCGGGTATTTCCCTTTTGCTTCCGGAACGGTCGGAACGGCCGCCACCGTACCTTTGGTGCTCGGACTGTGGTGGCTCGACAACCTCGCACTTCATGCGGCAGCCCTTGTGGCGGTCACTCTGCTCGGCCTTTGGGCGGCAACCGGGGCGGAGAAACTCTTCGGACGCAAGGACCCGGGCCAAGTCGTGATCGATGAGAGCGCGGGATATCTCGTAGCGACCCTTCTCATCGCACCGTCATGGATGAACTTGGCGGCCTCGTTCTTCCTCTTCCGACTCTTCGATGTGATCAAGCCCTGGCCGGCAAGACGATTGGAGGCGCTTCCGGGAGCCTGGGGGATCATGATCGATGACCTCTTCGCCGGGTTCTACGCGAATCTCGTCCTGCAAGTGCTCATCGTCGTCTGGGAAAACGTCTAGTGATCGTCATCGATCGCAGCGGAACGCTCGAGGTATCGGACGGCCGCCCGGTCGTGGCGACCATGGGCAACTTCGACGGCCTGCACGTCGGCCATCAGATGATCATGAAAGAGGTCGTCTCCCGCGCACGAGAGATCGGCGGCCTCGCCGCGGTGGTCACCTTCGCACCGCATCCGATTCGTGTCATGGCTCCTGAACGAGCCCCCAAGCTTCTGCTGACTCCAACGCAAAAGATCGCGCTGATCGAGCGTCTCGGCCTGGACTTGACGCTGATCCTTCCGTTTTCCAAGTCCTTGGCGGCCATGCCCCCTCGGCGCTTCATCGAAGAGCAAGTCCTAGCCTTGCTGAACCTCGTCGAAGTCTATGTCGGGCCTGAGTTCCGCTTCGGGCGTCGGCGCGAGGGAGATATCGAAGTGCTCAGCGAGATCGGTCGAGAGCATGGCTTTTCGGCCTTTGCGCTAACGGGCGTGGAAGACGCCGGCGCGCGCATCTCCGCGTCGCGCATACGCCGATGCCTCGACCGGGGAGAGGTGAGCGAAGCCGCACGCCTGCTCGGCCGCCCCTATCGACTCACGGGGACGATCGTCAAAGGGTCGGGACGCGGACACCGCCACCTCGTACCGACGGCGAACCTCGAGGCCGAGAACGAATTCATTCTCGCCCGCGGGGTCTATATCACCCGCATGATCGGCAAAGATCTCGATCGCTACGGTGTGACCAATATCGGTGTGCGCCCGACCTTCGGTGAAGACCGAAAAGTGATCGAAACTCATCTTCCGGGCTTCGAAGGAAAACTCTACGGAACGCACGTCGATCTCGAGATCATCCACCGCCTGCGGGACGAAAAGAGCTTCGCGTCATCGGAGGCGCTCTTAGAGCAGATTCGCCGTGATCTCGACGACTTCGAAACTTGGATGCGCGCACGATGAGCGCCTCCAAAGATGCAGAGATCGGAAAAGTCGAAGCGAGAAACGGCGCTCACCCCCGCGAAGAGATCCTGGTCTTCCTCAAGTACCCCGAACCCGGCCGGGTCAAAACGCGCTTAGCAAAGCATCTCGGCTCGGAAGAGGCCGCCGGCGTGTTTTCGCGCATGGCCCGCCATTCGGTGAAGACGGTCCTCGCGACCTGTTCCGAGGCGCGGCGCTGCACCATCCTCTGCGACCCTCCCGCTCGACTCACCGACGTGGCGTGTTGGCTTGAAGACATTCCGGCGAAGACGCATCCCGCCTTCGAGGCTCAGCAGCAAGGCGACCTTGGGGCGCGGCTAGAGGCCGGCTTTCATCGAGCCTTCCGCCGCGGTGCGCAACGGGTCATTGCCGTCGGCACGGACTGTCCGGGCATCACCCGCGACCTTCTGAACCGAGCCTTCGCCGTCCTCGAAGACGACGATGCCGTGCTCGGCCCCGCCGAGGACGGAGGATACTATTTGCTCGGGCTGGCGCATGACTCTTCGGCACCCTTTGTCGACGTGCCTTGGAGTTCGGCGAGGACGGCGGAAACGACTCGCCTCCGGCTGAAGCAAGCCTCTTTGAACCATCGGGAGCTTCCGCTTCTTCCCGATCTCGACACCGGCGCCGACTACGAGCGGCTCAGACCTCTCTTCCCATGGCTGGCCGGTCCCGCCGCTTGAGCTGGGAGTATCATCGGAACATGAGCACTTCATCCGGACTCTTCATCTCGTTCGAAGGCATCGAGGGTGCGGGCAAGTCGACCCAGATTTCGCGCCTAGCTCGATCGCTCGAAGCACGAGGGCACCGCGTTCTGGCCACTCATGAGCCGGGAGGCGGCATGCCGGCGGGAAAATCGATACGCGGGCTATTGAAGGACCCCGCCATCTGGCGGGAACTCGGCATGGCGGAGATCTATCTCTACGCCGCCGACCGCGCCCATCACCTCGAAAGCGTGATCCTCCCCGCGCTCGACCGAGGCGAGATCGTGCTCTGCGATCGCTTTTTGGACTCGACCCGCGCCTACCAGGGAGCAGGACGAGGTCGCTGCGTCGATGTCATCGAGGCCCTGCACGCGCTCGAACCGCTGACCATCCGGCCGAAACGAACGCTGCTCTTCGACGTCGAAGCGCATGTCGGCTTGGCGCGCGCTCGATCACGCGGATCCAGCGACGGCGCAGGCTACGACGACGAAGACCTATCCTTCTTCGAACGCGTCCGTGAGGGGTTCCTGCAGATCGCCGCAGCAGAACCCGAGCGAGTCAGGATCATCGATGCCGACGCCTCTCCCGAAACGGTCGCCCAGCGCACCCTAGAAGCGCTCGACGATCTCCTCATCTAGCCTGAAGCACTCAGGAAACCTCCGAGTCCCGCCCGAGCTAGGGGCAAGGAGCAGCGGATAGGTCTCTCACGGGATTGCCGCTTTTCGTCTCGTCGCCTCCGGAATTCACCGCCGTCACCACATAGGCGAAAAGACTGCCGCTCGAGGGATCGTCCGGATCGCCGGCCCATCGCGTATCGGGAGTCTGATGGATGCACGAGAAGAGATCGTTCGGTAGGCCGCGGTAAACCTTGTAGGTGGATATCGGGTGCTCTGAAGTGTATTGCAGATCTTCCCAGGTCCAGTCGGCCGTCTTACTCAGCAAGAAGGGCGCAGCTCCTGCTCCGGAAACTTCGAAATCGGTCAGCGGAGGAACGATCTTGGTGATCTCACGGTTGCGATCGACGATGTAGAGTTCACCTTGGGTATCCTCCCCGAAGCTGGTGAGGTTGTTGATTCCAAGCGCCAGTCCCGCCCAATCCTGATGCAGAGTCGGTACGCCGCCGTCCATCAAGAAGCTCTTGACGAAACCGTTGCAATAGTCCCCGTAGAAATAGTGCCCTTGATAGTTCGATATGCGGCACCCTCGGTAGGCGTAGCCTCCGATCACCGAGCATGCGGTCGGCGAAAAGTCTGTCTGCAGATAGTCGAGCACCGGATCCGTCAAACTCGGATCTCGGCAAGGCGGTGACGAACCACAGGCGACGCCCGCCGGATCGCAATCGGAAGGACTCGCCGGATCGAAACAGCGACTCCCTTCCATCACGCGCCAGCCGTAGTTTTCTCCGCCGCTGCTTGCCCCGGAAACCCAATTGACCTCTTCCCGGCATTGCTGGCCGACATCCGTGATGTAGAAGTCGCCGTTTGCGCGGTCGAAGGAATTCCGCCAGGGGTTGCGCAATCCGTAGGCCCAGATCTCATCGCAGCCGCCTTGCCCGACGAATGGATTGTCTCCGGGAACGTCGTAGTTGGCGACGAGGATGCCGCACTCGGGCGGCTGCGGGTTCGGTGCGATATTCCGAACGTCGATGCGCAGGATGTTGCCGTGCAACGTGCCGGTATTCTGCCCGTTGCCGCATGCCCCGTGCTCGTCGTTCGCGCCGCCGCCATCCCCTGTGGCGATGTAGAGATAGCCGTCCTGCCCGAAAGCGATCCAACCTCCGTTGTGATTGCTCTCCGGCTGCGCGAAGCGCAGGATGCGCTGCTCGCTGTCGGGATCGGCGATATCGGGATCGACCGCATCCATCAGATATCGCGCGACGACCGTGGCATGCGTCGCGTTGAACAGCCCTCCTTCCGATTCCGTGTAGTTCAAATAGAATGCGCGATTGGTGACGCCGTCGAAATCCGGGTCGAAGGCCATGCCCAACAAGCCGAGTTCGCTGGTGGAAAAGCCCTGCGGCTCGACGACGGCGGTGATGTCCAGCACCTCCGTCACCAACGAAGGGGCGTCGCCTCTCTTGTGCAGAAAGATGCGCCCGTCCTGATCCAAGATGAAGATGCGATCCTTGTCGCCGGGAGGCTGCGTCACGTAAAGCGGCCGCCCGACAGCGGGAATCGCGACGAGCACGCGCTCGAGGGTCGAGGCTTCAACGGGCGAGACGCCGTCGCAAAGTTCCTGTCCGACGACTGAAACCATCGATCCAATCCCGATGAACGACAGCAGAAGAAGACGACCGAGGGTCTGCGCGTTTCGCCGACGAAAATGAGGAAAAGGCACGAGAGGTCTCCATTGCGAACAAAAACGTCGCCTCTCGATATACGACGACTCGCTCCGTCAGGCTAGCGCCTCCCCCACCTTTCGGGCCAAAGTGCTCATGGAGAAGGGCTTTTCGATCAGATCGATGCCATCCTCCAAGACCCCGTAAGGCCCGAGATACTCGTCGGCATAGCCGGACATGAAGAGCACTCGGACCTCCGGTTGAAGGGAACGAAGTTCATCCGCAAGCTGCTTTCCGCTCATCGACGGCATGACGACGTCGGTGAGCAACAGATCGAAACGGCGTTCCGGATCCTTCTTCAATAGCCGCAGTGCCTCGCTTCCGCTCGAGGCCATTTCTACGACGTAGCCGAGCTTTCCCAAGGCTTCGGAAGCAAAGTTCCGCACGGCGGCCTCGTCCTCGACGAGCAGAATACGATGAGCGATGCCGTGCTTGGCGACCGCTGGTTTTCGCACTTCTTCTGCACCCGCCTCCTCGCCCGCGATGGGCAAGTAGATGCAGAAGGTCGTACCTTCCCCGGGCTGGCTGGCCACGGTGATATGTCCCCCGTGCTGCTTGACGATGCCGTGAACGGTGGCCAATCCCAAGCCCGTTCCGCCTCCTTTCCCTTTTGTCGTAAAGAACGGCTCGAAGATGCGCTCTTTGATTTGAGCCGTCATGCCGGAACCGGTGTCGCTGACGATCAGAACGGCGTAGTCGCCATCGGGAACTTCGAGATTCTCTTTGCCCTTCGGATTGCGAATCTGAACCACTCCCGATTCGATGATCAACTGCCCACCCGTCGGCATGGCGTCCCGCGCATTGACGACGAGGTTCATCACGACCTGCTCGATCTGCCCGGGATCGGCCTTGACGACGCACGGCCCTTCTTCGGTCAAGAGAAGAAGTTCGATGTCTTCGCTGATCACGCGATGCATCATCTCGTCGAGATCGCCGAGCAGCGAGCAAAGATGGATCGGGCGCGCCTTGATCGCACGACGCCGCGAGAACGCGAGCAGTTGGGCTGTCAGACGACTCGCGCGTGAAGCCGCCTCCTCGATCTCTCGAACGTAGGTCTGCGCCGGGTCATCAGCCGCCAATGCGTCTCCGAGAAATCCGATGTAGCCGGAAATCGCGGTGAGGATGTTGTTGAAATCATGAGCAATGCCGCCGGCAAGCCGCCCAACGGCTTCCACACGTTGCGATCGGCTCAGTTGCTCTTCGAGTTGCTTCTTGTCGGTGATGTCGTAAAAGGTCACACCGACACAGCGATTGGGCAGCGGAAAAACCTTGACGACGAAGACCGCGTCGGGCGACTTGTCATCGCCGTAGCGCACTTCTCCGAGATCCCGGATCGCATTCGCTTCGAGAACCTCCTCGAAGAGGTCGGGCACGGGCGCGTGCGCCAAGTCCGGATAGTGGTCGAGAGCCGCGTCGCGCAAAAGATCCCGGCGCGATGACAACTTGGAGGCCGCCGGATTGGTGGCGATCAATTGCCAGCGCCCCCTGCCGGCTTCCACCGGCGGCGGCGAGCCGACCGATTCTTCGCTTTCGGTATGAGCCCAAACCGCCAACCCGATCTCCATGTTTTGGACGACGTCGGCATAGAGCTGAATGCGGCTGCCGATTTGGGCGAGTTGTCGGTCGCGGCGGGAGATTTCGTCGCGGAGCAGTTGTATGGTCACGTCGCTCGGGCGGGCGTCGCTCATTCTCGTTTTCCTCGAAAACTCTCATTTGGGGCGGTGCATCCGGCCCGGGGGTTCACAGGGTATTCCCCGATCGCGATCCTGCCGAAGCACTGCTTTCGTTTCGAGGGTAAATACTAATGCTCTCGAACAGCTCTGGTCCAGTATGAACTTCAGCCGCCATCTCAAAACCTATATCGTTTCGGAAGATACGTCGTTCTAAGGCGGAAGCCGACTCTTCACTGGCCCGTAATTTTTGCGATGCGCGGGACATACGCCAAGGCGGTCTAGCGCGCCAAGATGCTCCCGCGTCCCATACCCCTTGTGGCGAGCGAAGCCGTATCCGGGGAAGACCTGCTCCATCTCCACCATCAAACGATCACGGTGCACCTTGGCGAGAATGCTCGCCGCCGCAATCAC
>Ga0256830_1002298_pt1 | contig 12710 bp, 10 predicted proteins | sample 128326metaG_FD_190537 | JGI IMG/M metagenome (GOLD analysis project Ga0256830, IMG submission 190537) | Hydrothermal vent microbial communities from Lau Basin, Pacific Ocean - 128-326 | ecosystem: Environmental > Aquatic > Marine > Hydrothermal vents | place: Pacific Ocean: Lau Basin | collected...
TCATCTGTGAAAAGGTGCAGCTGGATAGGTGAGTACCGGTCCGCACTGCCACGCAGCACTGGGCCGACCAGCCGCGGTGAAAAACTGTGTAGCAAACTCATAATATCGACGGCGCTCTTTCTCAGGGCGTTAAGCTCGGCGGTTTGCTGCTGTGGCCTAAAGATCGCCTGGTACTCTTTTAGTGCCCGTTCTATTTCAATATTACGCGGCATCTGCTGCTCGCCGCTAACGCCGATCCGTTGCGCCGCCTTTCGTTTGGCAAGGAGGAAATCGGAGAGCCCTTCTTCACTCATGATGCGGGCCGCTTCAGCGGCAAGACGTTGTCGCATGCGCTGCGAATGTTCTGCTGGAGCCATGGTTTCAGTCGCTTAAAAAAGTTGCTCGGGTGGCGCATCCACAACAGGTGTTTCGGAGTTATCAGCTGCGGGGGCTGGGCGCTCTAATTTTGGCTTACTGTGGCGCGTGGGGACATATTCACTTCTGAAGGTTTCAAAGATCGCATTGGGTTGATTGCTGTCAGCCAGCAGGCCGTTGTCGGGATCAATTTTAACGGTTACCAGTCCAGCAGGTCGTTGTAGCAATTTTTCTGGCGTGCCCTTTAGCGCTTCGCGCATGTAGTAGATCCACATTGGCAGCGCTGCGCGGCCACCGGTTTCACGGTTGCCCAGAGAGCGCACCTGGTCAAAACCTACCCATGCGATGGTCGCCACATCGGCGTTGAAACCGGAGAACCATGCATCCTGCTGATCGTTCGTCGTGCCGGTTTTTCCGGCAAGGTCATTGCGTTTTAGCTGAAGCGCACGGCGGCCGGTACCATGTTTGATGACATCGCGCAGCATCGAGGTCATCAGGTAGATATTCTCTTCTGATACGACACGTTTTGCGATATTAACAGGGCGTTTAAATCCGTTTTCTTCACTACCGTTTCCCATAATAAGTGCATCAATCTCATCTGCCGGAATGACGCAATCTTCACGACAGACAGTGGCAGGGTTGGCTTCAAATAGCACTCTGTCATCAGCATCGACAATTTGCTTGATGAAAAAGGGGGTCACCCGATAGCCACCATTGGCAAGCGTTGCGTAGCCCGCGGAGAGTTGCAGTGGGGTAACGGCACCACTGCCGAGCGCCAGTGAAAGATCCCTGGGGAGGGTATCGGTATCAAAACCAAAACGGCTGACATACTCCAGCGCATAAGGGATACCGATAGAGCGCATCAGACGGATGGAAACAAGATTCCGTGATTTGATCAACGCCTTGCGCAGCCTGGTTGGGCCGAAGAATTTGCCACTGTAGTTTTCAGGTCGCCACGCACTCTCAAGCCCGGGGTCGTCAAAAACAACCGGCGCATCGTTGATGATGCTTGCGGCGGTAAACCCCTTCTCAAGTGCAGCGGAGTAGATAAAGGGTTTGAAGTTGGAGCCGGGCTGGCGTGTCGCCTGCGTCACACGGTTGAAATTGCTGCGATGAAAATCATAACCACCTGTGAGGGCGATGATATGGCCATCACGCGCGGAGATTGATACTAAAGCGCCCTCTGCCTGCGGCGGTTGCGACAGGCGCCAGCCATGTTTCTCGTCGGGCTGAATATAGATAAGGTCACCCTCCTGGAGCACATCGGCAGCACGGTTGAGTTTGGGGCCACGCCTGTTGTCGTCCAGATATTGGCGCGCCCATGAGAGGCCGCCCCACGGAATATGGACGATGCGGTTATCGTCAGAATCGGGCAGCACCGTCACCGCATCCTCTTCAACGGCCAGCACAGCCGCTGCCGTCAGGTAGCCAACATTGGGGATGCCCCGGAAGAGCTGCTGCCATGATTTAATCCCCGTCAGGCTGGAAAAATCGACATGGCCAGCCGTGCCGCGATAGCCATGGCGGGCATCATAATCGAGCAGTGCCCGACGCAGCGCGTTGTTTGCTGCCACCTGCAGGCGAGAGTCGATCGTGGTGATGACATTGAAGCCGCCGGTATAGGTCTGCTCATCACCATACTGCTTCACCATATGTGCACGCACCATCTCGGCAATATGGGGGGCGTTTACCTCAATTGAGAGGCCGTGGAGTCTGGCGCTATCAGGCGCATTTTTCGCTTTAATATAGGTGTCGCTATCGATGTGGTTAAGTGCGTGCATGCGGCCAAGCACATAGTTGCGTCGGGTGACCGCTCGTTTTGAGTTAGTAATTGGATTAAAACGAGAGGGTGCCTTCGGCAGTCCGGCAATCATCGCCATTTCAGAGATTGTCAGCTGATCGATGGTTTTACCATAGTAGACCTGCGCGGCAGCACCGATGCCGTAAGAACGGTGGCCAAGATAGATCTTATTAAGGTATAGCTCCAGAATCTCCTCTTTGGTTAACTCATGCTCAATCTTGAAGGCGAGAAAGATCTCATTCACTTTTCGGAGATAGGTTTTTTCGCTGCTCAAAAAGAAATTGCGCGCCACCTGCATGGTGATAGTGCTACCACCCTGCGATTTTTTACCCGTGAGGGCGAGGTTAATAACGGCACGTAAAATGCCCTGATAATCGACACCGGGATGTTCAAAGTAGCGGTTGTCTTCCGCAGAAAGAATAGCATCGATCATTGGTTGCGGTATTTCATCAAACTTTAGTGGTGAGCGCTTCATCTCACCAAACTCTGAAATCAACTTTTTATCGGCAGTATAAACGCGCAGCGGCACCTGGAGTTTTACCTCTTTTAGCGTCTCTATCGAAGGGAGGTTGGGCGCGAGGTAGAAATAGACGCCTGCAACCGTGATGACGCCTAAAATGAATAGCGCTGAGAAGGTGATCAGGAGGGATTTAAACAGTTTTTTCAGAAATTTCATTATTTGGGGTCAGGTAAAATATAGATCATAAATTTATCTTAATAATTATTATAAAACTTTTTACGATAGCGGACGATAACATCTGTGACGTTAGGAAATAAAAATTGTCTTTTAATCACTTGGTACCTATAGTTGAAAATGAGATTAAGATCACAGAGCAGCAGATTGTCTTTACAGTTAATGAGCTATAAAGGGATATAGGGGTGCAATTGTTTAATAAAACAGCACCGCCATTGATCGGGCTTGACATCAGCTCCACAGCCGTAAAATTGCTGGAATTAAGTCAGACGGCTGGTGGACGGTATCGTGTAGAGAGCTATACCGTGGTGCCTCTGCCGCCTGATGCGGTTGCAGAAAAGAATATCGCCGATGTCGAAGCGGTAGGCAGTGCGATCTCCCGTGCTTTAACGCGGGCCGGCACACGCACCAGAAATGCCGCCGTCGCTGTCGCTGGTTCAGCCGTTATCACCAAAGTGATCACCATGCCCGCAGCGCTCTCGGATGATGAGATGCTGGAGCAAATCCAGGGCGAGGCAGATCAATACATCCCTTTTCCAATGGAAGAGATCAATTTAGATTTCCAGGTGCTTGGGCCGACTGAAAATGATGAGACTTCGGTCGATGTGATGTTGGCCGCCTCTCGTAGTGAGAACATTGATGTTCGAGTGGCTGCCCTGGAGCTTGCCGGCGTCAAGGCTGAAGTGGTCGATGTAGAGGCATTTGCGATGGAGACCGCATTTTCATTGCTAGGACAGCAGCTTCCCGATAATGGTCGTGAAAAAACCATCGCGGTTATCGATGTTGGTGCCACGATGACGATCCTGAATGTGCTATACGACTTTAAAACCATCTACACACGTGAGCAGGTGTTTGGTGGAAAACAGCTAACGGAAGAGATCCAGCAGCGATATGGCCTCTCTTATGATGAGGCGGGGCTGGCAAAAAAACAGGGCGGACTGCCCGACAACTATAAGAGCGAAGTGCTACAGCCCTTTAAAGAGGGGTTGGCGCAGCAGGTTAGCCGCTCACTACAGTTTTTCTTTTCATCTAGCCAGCACAGCAGTGTTGACCATATTGTGCTGGCTGGTGGTTGCGCCTCAATCGCGGGCATCGACGAGATGATTGAAGAAAAGCTTGGTATTACCACCTCCGTCGCAAACCCGTTTATGGATATGACATTTTCATCGAAAATTAAACCGGATGCGATTAGTAATGATGCCCCTGCCTTGATGATTGCGTGTGGCCTGGCGATCAGGAGGTTTGATAAATGACACGTATTAATTTATTGCCGTGGCGAGAACGGCAGCGTAAAGAGCTTCAGCGACAATTTGCATCAATCGCTGGTGGTGCGGTGGTGTTGATGATTGCTGTTATTGTCTACGTTCATCTTCACATGTCATCGTTGATAGAGGCGCAAAACCTTCGTAATGATTTTTTAAATAAGGAAATTGCCCTGGTTGATGCAAAAATTACAGAAATTAAAACGCTAGAGGATGAGAAGCAGAATCTATTGACGCGCATGGATGTTATTCAACAGCTACAGACAAGGCGTCCTGAAATTGTTCATCTCTTTGATGAGTTTGTGCGCAATGTTCCAGAAGGTGTTTACCTGACTGAGATCACTCAGAATGGTACATCTATTAAAATTACTGGCGTGGCGCAATCAAACGCTACCGTTTCCTCATTTATGCGCAGCCTTGATGAATCTGAGTGGCTTGCCGATCCTAAGCTGGAAGTGATAGAGGCAAATGTAAAAGAGCGGATCCGCACCAGTACTTTTACACTTCATGTACATCAAACGGTTCCCGTAGCGGATGCCGCGGATGAAGGAGTATAGGGGCGTATGGCTATCGATTTAAATATTGATTTCTCTGAACTGAGCAAGATCGACCCCAACGATGTCTCCAGGTGGCCGATGGCGCTAAAGGCGATCGTGATAGTCCTTCTATCGGGCGGAGTACTATTTGCAGGGTACTGGTTTGATACTCAGGATCAGATAGCTGCCCTGGAGGTGGAAGAGAAGAAAGAGCAGGAGCTGAAGGATATTTTTAAGATCAAGCAAGGAAAGGCTGCAAATCTAGAGGCGTACAAGGCTCAGATGGCCGAGATGAAGATATCGTTTGGTGCGATGCTAAGACAGTTACCGAGTAAAACAGAAGTGGCGGAAGTGTTGGTAGATGTTTCGCAAACAGGGATAAAGAACGGTCTGGAGTTTGATCTATTTAAACCGGAAAGTGAAGTGCCGGCAGAATTTTACGCTGAACTACCGATTAGGATAAGGGTGTCGGGTAACTACCATGAGTTTGGGACTTTTGTTAGTGATCTTGCAGAACTACCGCGAATTGTAACCCTGCATGATTTTTCTATAAAGCCCAACAAAAAGGCTAAAAAGCCTGGTGATGATTTCCTGATAATGGAAGCAAAAGCTAAGACCTATCGTTATATTGAGGAAGAAGAGTAGCATGTTGAAGAGACAGCTCAATATGAAAGGAAATGGCCAGGCTTCAGGCAAAAGCTCAGGGCGTAAAGCTATAAAAGTTTATCGCACTGGACTATATCTAAGCGCCCTTTTAATGCTATCTGCTTGCGGTAATGATGGCATTAGTGATCTTAAGAGTTATGTCGCAAAAATTAAGGCAGAAACCCCAGGGAAAGTTGAACCCCTTCCAGAGTTAAAGCCTTTTGAGAAATACACCTACTCTGCCTACCTGGAAGAGTTAAAGGACCCCTTTGTTACCTGGGAAACGATAAATCCGAAAATTGATAATTCAAAAAATTCGGCTGGAACCGCAGGTGGTGTTCTGCCTGATGGCTCGCGTCAGCGAGAGACGCTCGAGTCCTACCCACTCGAAACATTAACGATGATGGGAACTCTTGAGTATGAAAATGAGAACTGGGGGTTGATTAAGGCCCCGGACGGAATTGTATATAGAGTAAAAAGAGGGAACTACATTGGACAAAACCACGGAAAAATTTCCAGGGTGGACAGCGATAGTATCTCGCTGGTAGAGATTGTTTCTGATGGGCTCGGTGGGTGGAAAAATAGACCTGCAGGGTTATCCCTGAATAATGAATGATATGGATTGGGAGAGTTGGAAGATGATGACCCAGAGCTTAAGTCGTTTCATAGGTAGCAAGATAGACTGTTTGCGTCGAACGCAACTGGGAATGGTCTGTCTGCTCCTGCTGTTGATAGTCTCTATTCCAACGGTCTCAGCGGAAAGTCCGAGTGATGCAGCACAGGTTGTTGAAGATGTCGGTTTTGTCTCACTACCTGGAGACAGGGTGCAGATTCGGCTATCACTCTCTGGTGTCGATGAAGTGGCACCTCCACTTAGTTTTACCATTGACAACCCCGCCCGCATCGCGCTGGATTTTCCAGATACGACTAGCAATGTCGCAAGAAAATTACCGATAGGGATGGGCATTGCGCGCAGTGTTAATGTTGTTGAGGCGAAAGGCCGTACACGTGTTGTGCTAAATCTGGTGAGGATGGTTCAGTACGAGACCCGTATCGATGGTAGTGACTATTACATTATTCTGGGAAGCGATGCAGTCAAAGGTGTCTCTCCGTCCGAATTGAGTGGTGATGAGTCAGCAGAGAAAGATGAGGTGATTCATCAGGTCGTTGAAGCGCGTCATGAAATAGAAAATATCGATTTCAGGCGCGGTAAAAAAGGAGAGGGCCATATTGTAGTGACCCTTTCTGATTCAGCTACGCCGGTAAATATTACAGAAGAGAGTGGCAATGTGGTGCTGGATTTTCTGGATGCCACACTACCAGAAGAGTTTATTCGTCGCCTCGATGTGGTTGACTTTGCAACCCCCGTTACCACTATCGATAGTTTTATGGAAAAGCGTAATGCCCGATTGATTGTAAAGGCAGAGGGCGATTATGAGCAGCTCGCCTATCAGACAGATAAGACATTTACACTTGAGATTGCACCGTTAACAGCAGCGGAAAAAGAGGAGATTAAACGGGATAAGTTTGGTTATAGCGGCGAGCGACTCTCACTCAATTTTCAGGATATTGAAATTCGGGCAGTACTGCAGTTGATCGCCGATTTTACCGGCATCAATATGGTAACAAGCGATACCGTTCAGGGTAGCGTTACGCTGCGCTTGCAGAATGTTCCCTGGGATCAGGCACTAGACCTGATTCTGAAGACAAAGGGGCTCGCTAAGCGAAAACAGGGGAATGTGATGCTGATCGCTCCAAGTGAGGAGATCGCCGCACGTGAAAAGCAGGAGTTTGAATCTCAGAAACAGGTTGACGAGCTGGCGCCACTCTTTTCTGAAGTGATCCAGATCAACTATGCGAAGGCGATAGAAATAGCAGAGATCTTATCATCAGCAGATAACTCAATGTTATCGAGTCGAGGTCGCGTATCGGTGGATGGACGAACCAATAACTTGCTAATTCGTGACACGCCAGAAAAGCTTGAAGATGTACGCCGGTTGATCGATGAGCTTGATATCCCTGTTCGCCAGGTGTTGATTGAGTCTCGTATTGTCGTAGCAAGCGATGACTTTAGGCGGGATATTGGTGCGCGCTTCGGTGCGTCAGGCGTTAAGAACCGCGGCTCAAATGAACAGATCACGTCGGGTTCTCTTAATGGAACGACTCAGATTGGAAACAATGATGTGTGGGAGATGAATGATCGCCTGAATATCAACCTTCCGGTGATTGGTGATGCCGGCTCATTTGGTTTTGCGGTACTCAACCCCAATTTTCTGATTGAAATGGAGCTTTCAGCGATGCAGGCAGAGGGTAAGGGCGAAATTGTTTCCAGCCCTCGGGTGATCACGGCCAACCAGTCGACCGGTGTCATCGAGCAGGGTGTCGAGGTGCCATATCAACAGGCAGCATCAAGTGGTGCAACGACCGTAACCTTTAAAAAGGCGGTGTTAAGCCTTGAGGTGACCCCGCAGATCACGCCGGATGATCGGATTATTATGGATCTGATTGTCAAAAAAGATAATGTGGGCGATGTTGTCTCAGGTGTCCCAAGTATTGAGACCCGAGAGGTTCAGACGCAGGTGCTAGTCGAAAACGGTGAAACCGTTGTTCTGGGTGGGATCTATGAGCAGTTAACACGAGAAGTGCATGAAAAAGTTCCTTTCTTTGGCGACATCCCGGTTGTCGGTGCGCTATTCCGCAGAACCCTGAAAGAAGATGATAAAGATGAGCTGTTGATCTTTGTCACACCGAAGGTGCTTAAAGAGTCCCTCGGGGCGCGTTAATTAAGGGCAAGCGCAGGCGACAGGGTTTTAGAGAGCCGGGCAGTGCCCGGCTTTTTTGTTATCAATAATGATAACTACTTGATTTATTGCCCAAAGGCTGGCATATCTCCCCCTGTATGGAGATGTTGAATAATATATTTTTGGTTGGCCCGATGGGGTCAGGGAAAACAACAATCGGGCGTCAGTTGGCAAAGGTGCTGAATCGAGAGTTTGTTGATAGTGATCATGAGATATCTCGCCGGACTGGTGCCGACATCCCATGGATCTTTGATATTGAAGGTGAGGCGGGGTTTCGTGAGCGAGAGCGAGCGGTGATCGATGCTTTAACTCAGCGGCAGGGGATCGTGCTGGCAACGGGGGGCGGAGCGGTGCTCAATAGTGACAATCGTCGCTGGCTGGCCTCACGTGGTCTGACGGTTTACCTCTCGGCTTCGATCGATCAGCTCTTTATGCGCACCGCCAAAGACCGCAATCGCCCGTTGTTGCAGACCGACGACCCGCGCGCGCAACTTGAAGCGTTGATGTTAGTGCGAGACCCGCTCTACCGAGAGGTGGCTGATCTGGTGGTCGATACCGACGATAGAAGTGTGCGCGCGACAGTGCAGTATGTGGCAGATGCGATCACGCAGTTAGCGAGTAGTTAATCTCAGCATGACGTATAATGGAGCCAATTAACTCAAGGGATCTCTGGTTTATTCATGAAAACATTTGATGTTGATCTGGGTGAGCGAAGTTACCCTATTTTTATAGGTGACCAGCTGCTCTCTCAGCCGGCGCTGCTGGCACCCTATATTACGGGACCGCAGGTGGTGGTCGTTAGTAACGAAACCGTTGCCCCGCTTTATCTCGATACTGTAGTGGCCGCGCTCACAGGCTTTAACATTGAGACGGTCATTTTGCCGGATGGCGAGCAGTACAAGACACTGGAGTATCTCAACGTTATTTTTAATCAGCTGCTTGAGGCGCGCTGTGCCCGCGATGTGACGTTGATTGCACTGGGGGGCGGGGTGGTTGGTGATATGACCGGTTTTGCCGCTGCGGCCTACCAGCGAGGGGTAAACTTTATCCAGATCCCAACCACGCTGCTTGCGCAGGTCGACTCCTCCGTTGGTGGCAAGACTGGCGTCAACCATCCGCTCGGTAAAAATATGATTGGAGCCTTTCATCAACCGCAGGCTGTGCTGGCGGATACCTCTGTGTTATCAACGCTTGATGATCGTCAACTGAGCGCCGGTATTGCGGAGATCATCAAATATGGGCTGATTTGTGACGCCCCTTTTTTCGACTGGCTGGAAGCTAACATGAGACGCCTGCTTGCTCGTGAAGACGATGCACTGGTCTATGCAATAGAGCGCTCATGTCGCAACAAGGCGGCGATCGTCGCGCAGGATGAAAAAGAGAGCGGTGTGCGCGCGCTGCTAAATCTGGGGCACACCTTTGGCCACGCCATCGAGGCCGGCATGGGGTACGGAACATGGCTGCATGGCGAGGCGGTGGCGGTAGGTATCTGTCTCGCGGCCGACCTGTCACGACGCCACGGCTGGCTTGATGATGCGAGCGTGGCACGGATTGTTGCACTGACACAATCGGCAAACCTCCCCACGCAGGCTCCCGCAGCGCTGACGTTCGCAAAGTTTAATGAGCTGATGGCGGTCGATAAAAAAGTGAAGGCGGGTAAGCTACGTCTAATTCTTTTAAAGGGGATTGGTGAAGCGGTCGTATCTGATAATTTTGATGTCGATCTGATGGCCGCCAGCATCGCAGCGTATCGGGAGTCAGCGTGACGTGAACGCCACGCTCGCCCCTTATGCCGCCACTGCTGAGAACTCTCGTGGCCGTCGGCATCGAGAAGCGGCACCGAACTACCGCACAGAGTATCAGCGAGACCGTGATCGCATTGTTCACTCGGCGGCCTTTCGCCGCCTTGAATACAAGACACAGGTGTTTGTAAACCATGAAGGGGATATGTTTCGCACCCGTCTCACCCACTCTGTTGAGGTGGCACAGATCGCTCGCTCAATCTGTCGTATCTTAAACCTAAATGAAGATCTGGTAGAGGCGATCGCACTGGCGCACGACCTGGGCCACACACCGTTTGGACATGCAGGGCAAGATGCCCTAAACCGTTGCATGAAAGAGTATGGAGGTTTTGAGCACAACCTGCAGTCATTACGCGTTGTCGATGAACTTGAAGAGCGCTATGCCGAATTTAGCGGGCTTAACCTCACCTACGAATCACGTGAAGGGATTTTAAAACACTGTTCACCTTATCGCGCAAAAGAGCTAGGTGAACTGGGCGAGCGCTTTATTAATCAGCAGCAGCCGAGCCTTGAGGCACAGCTCGCCAATGTGGCGGATGAGATCGCCTACAACAACCATGACATGGATGACGGCATGCGCTCCGGCTTGATAACACTTGAGCAGTTATGCGAGATGTCGCTGTTTGGTGAGCAGTATGAATTTGTCATTAGCCGCTACAAAAACCTGAGCAAACGGCGCACGATACATGAAGTGGTGCGGCGCATGATCAACGCCCAGGTGACAGACCTCATCGACACCAGTCTGGCGAACATAAAAAAAGCGGCACCAGCGAGCCTGGATGATATTCGCCAACAGAAGCAGCCGTTAATCGGTTTTAGTGAAGAGATGTACGCCTATAACCGGGAGCTAAAACGTTTTTTACGCAAGGACCTCTATCAACATTACCGGGTACGGCGTATGAGTACCAAGGCGGATCGCATCATCAAATCGCTGTTTGATATTTTTATCGAAGACCAGCGCCTGCTACCACCCGATTATGACGGCAAAGTTTCCCTGATGGAGGAGCGAGAAGGTGAACCGGGCAGGGCGCGAGTCATAGCTGATTATATTGCAGGCATGACAGACCGCTACGCAATTGGTGAATTTGAACGGCTGTTTAACCCGTCACAACTGACCTGAGTCGAAAGGGGCGATGCGTATCTACATGCAGACCGCGATGGATAACAGTGCACCGATGCGTTACTGCCAGCTGATTTTGCAACAGGACCTGCTGGGAGGCTGGACATTGATAAAAGAGCGTGGCACACAGGGGGCAAAAGGGCGACTTCAGCGAGAGCACCATGACAGTTATGAAGCGGCAGAGCGCGCCCTGATGTGCGCACGAGATCTGTTGATTGATAAAGGGTACCAGGTCGTCTTTATGCGCGGCGAGGCAGGCTCTTAATGACAGAGCAGCGTAACGGTAGCCGTGCTGCGACAGCCGAAGGTGATCTCGGGCCGCAGGGTTTACAGCAGAACCCCTCTGCCGCAGAGAGGTCGGCACCCTTTTTCTATCCGGGCGCAACACGTGAGCAGCGCCTTAACCTGCTGCTGCACCTTGTACCGCTGGGCGAGGTGTTACTGATTACCGGTGTAGCGGGGGTTGGTAAAACAGCGCTGCTTGAGCAGTTCCTTGCCCGGAGGAGTGAGTCATGGCGGCTCTGTCGGCTCGATGCTAGTGGCGGCATCGATTCAAACCAGCTGTTGCAGCAGCTGGTGCAGGCCTTTGCACCGGAGGCGCAGGGCGAGGTGGATTTTACCGCGATGGAGCGGCTGCTGATTTCACAGCTGCAGCTGCTGCACAGGAGCGCACAGCAACCGATGCTGTTGATCGACAATGCAGAGCAGCTCTCAGAGTCTGGTTTTCGGGCGTTAAGTAAGCTTATTACGGATGAAGCGGCGGAAGAGAAGCGCTTCGGTGTGGTGTTATTCGGTGAACCGGCGATTGCAGAGAAGCTTGGCAACCCGGCGTTACAGCGGTTGCGTAGTCAGATTAAACACACCTTTGAGTTGCCGCTGCTAAGTGAAGAAGAGACGCAGCAATATCTTGAGCAGCAGATGCAGGCTGCCGGCCTTCAGGGGAAAAGCCCTTTTACTGCAGCGGTTAACCGGGCGATCTTTCGCGCATCAAAAGGGTTGCCGCTCAAGATTAATGAGCTGGCACAGGCGGTGTTGCAGAATAAACGTCATACCGCCATCCCTGATCCGGTCGTCAATGTTTCAGATAAACCAGCTGTTGCGCCAGTAAAAAGGAAAAAAAAGAGGCTCTCATTCTCATTTATCTGGCCATTTCTGGTGGCGGGGGTGCTGGCAAGCGTGCTGGTATTCCAGGATGAGATCAACGCGCTGTTTAATCCGCCTGTTGATGCGCCGCCTGCTGCCGTGGTGGAAAATGAAGTCGTCCCGCCACCAGTTGTCGATATCGAGGTGCCAGCACCTGTCGAGGAGATAGTGGTCGAGGAGGCGGTTGAGCAGGTAGCCGCGCCACCCGAGGATGAGGTTATTACAGCAACGGCTGTTTCAGATGACGACAGCGCAGTGCCTGCCAATAAAGTGACTGCTGAGCCAGCACCAGTATCAGTGCCAGCCTCTGTCGATCCGATTGAGCCACCCGTCACAACGTTACCGGTTGCTCCCCTGGCGGCTGAGGTCGCGGCACAAGCTGTTGTCGAAGCGACGCAGGTGGCGGCGCCAGCAACAGAAGCGCTACCCGATGCTACACCTCTGGCACCACCTGAAGTAGCAGAAGAGAGCTGGGTGATGGCGCAGCCTTCGCAAGCCTATACGCTACAGATCGTAGCGCAGGCGGAGCCAGAGAAGCGGGAGGCCTTCATC
>Ga0256830_1002299_pt1 | contig 12709 bp, 13 predicted proteins | sample 128326metaG_FD_190537 | JGI IMG/M metagenome (GOLD analysis project Ga0256830, IMG submission 190537) | Hydrothermal vent microbial communities from Lau Basin, Pacific Ocean - 128-326 | ecosystem: Environmental > Aquatic > Marine > Hydrothermal vents | place: Pacific Ocean: Lau Basin | collected...
CGCCCAGACGGCGGCGCTGACCCACCACGGCCGCACACCGGCCTTCGCCGGCGCGGGTTCGGTTTCGGGCGGAGGGCCGCTCTGTCCCCGAAGATCGTCCTCCATGGCTCTGCCGCAGTCCTTATTTTTGCAGTCCTTATTTTTATCGTAACGTGAATGACGCCCCGAAACGGTAGTTCCGGATGCCGGGCGGCGCTGATCATCCCTGCCCTGAACGAGGAAGAGGCGATCGGCGAGACGCTGGCCCGGGTACCGCCGGGTCTGTTCGAATGCGTGATCGTAGCCGACAACGGCTCGACGGATCGGACGGCGGCCGTCGCGCGGGCGAAGGGGGCGCGGGTCGTCTACGAGCCCCGGCGAGGCTACGGCGCAGCGTGCTTGGCGGCGATCGCGGCTTTGCCGGCGGAGGTGGAGTGCGTCGTCTTTCTGCAGGCGGACGGCTCCGAGGACCCGGCCGAGGCGGCGAAGCTGCTCGAGCCGATCGCGAGGGGAGCGGCGGACCTGGTGATCGGCTCCCGGAGCCTGGGCAGGGCCGAGCCGGGAGCGCTGGCGCCGCACCAGAAGTTCGGCAACCGCCTGGCGACGTTCCTGATCCGGCTGCTCTACGGGCGCCGGTACACGGACCTCGGGCCGTTTCGGGCGATCCGGCGGGATGCGCTGGAGCGGCTCCGGATGAGGGATCGGGGTTACGGGTGGACCGTGGAGATGCAGGTCCGGGCGCTGCAAGAGGGCCTGCGGGTGATCGAGCGGCCGGTTTCCTATGCGCGGCGGCGGGCCGGCGCGGGGAAGATCTCCGGCAGCCTGAAGGCGAGCGTGGCGGCGGGGGCGAAGATTCTCACGACGATCGTCTGGCTGCACCTGCGGCGCGGCGGCCGGCGTGAACCCGCCGGGGGCTGACCTCGGGCGGGCTCACCGGGCGGCGCGCTCCCGATTCTGGCGGTCCTGGCGCTCGCGGCCGCTCTGCGGCTTGTCGAGCACCTGATGAACTTTCTCGTCGAAGCGGCCGAAGATCATCTTGCCGGCGGTGGTCTGGAGCACGCTGGTGACGGTGATCTCGATGGTCTTCGAGATCATCCGGCGGGCGTTGTCCACGACGACCATCGTGCCGTCGTCGAGGTAGGCGACGCCCTGGTTGTACTCCTTGCCTTCCTTGAGGATGAACACCTTCATCATCTCGCCGGGCAGCACGACCGGCTTCAGCGAATTGGCCAGCTCGTTGATGTTCAGCACCTCGACGCCGTGCAGGTTGGCCACCTTGTTGAGGTTGAAATCGTTGGTGACGATCTTGCAGTCGTAGAGCTTGCCCAGCTCGATGAGCTTCATGTCCACGTCGCGGATGTTGGGGAAGTCCTCTTCGATGATCTGCACGCTCAACTGCGGCATCTTCTGGAGGCGCTGAAGGATGTCGAGACCGCGGCGGCCGCGGTTGCGTTTCATCGAGTCGGACGAGTCGGCGACCAACTGCAGCTCCCGCAACACGAACTGGGGTATGACGAGGATGCCGTCGAGGAAGCCGGTCTCGGCGACGTCGGCGATGCGCCCGTCGATGATGACGCTGGTATCGAGGATCTTGAAGGCGTGCTTGGCCGCTTTCTCTCCGCCGAAGAGGCCGCCGAGAGCGGCCAGGTTCAGCATCTCGCCCTTGCTGGCGCCCACGACGAGGCCGACGTAGGTCATCACCAGCAGCACGAGCAGCTGAAGGAAGGGGACGCTTGTGCTGCCGGCGGGTACGGCGCGCTCGATGACCTGCGTCATCAGGAACGCGCCCAGGATGCCGAGAACCGAGCCGATGGCGGCGCCGATGAGGCGCTTCAAACTCACCTGCTTGAGGCGGGCCTCGAAGAGGACGATGCCGACGCCGGCCGCCAATCCAACGCCGGCCGCCTGCGGCGCGGAGAGTCCGAACGGCTGCAAATAGTAGGCGGCGGCCACGACGATGAGGACGAAGGCTGCGCGTATGAAAAGCAGATCATTGAACATGCTACCCTCCGCAGCGGCGGGCCCGAAATCATACTAAGGTGCTATGAATACGCTTGGCCTTGAGTATATCACCGATCGCAGGGCGCGCCGGGACGGCAAGGAGAGACGGGCTCCGACACGTTTGGGGGCGCATCGAGAGGAGAGCAAGCGGGATTGCCGCCGGCCGTAGCGCCGCGTGAAGCGACGCCCGCGAGTCTGACAAGCGGGTGCGAAGCCGCAGCTTCAGAGCACCTTGGCGAGTTCCTGGGCGAAAGCGCTCTGCGAGCGGTTCTGCTTGCCCGAGCGCTTGTGTTTCCGGCCTCCACGGCGGCGATCCTGGGAGCGCTGGCCCTTCGGACGAGGAGGCTGGGCCTGGTTGGCGCGGAGCAGGCGTCCATCGAGCGGCGCGCGATCGAAGCGCCGGATGATGGCCTGCATCTCTTCGTCGTTCGGGGTTTCGATGAAGGCGAAGCCTTTGGATTCTTGCGTCTCGGGATTCCGAATGACCTTGATGGAATCGGCGACGAGGTTTTCGGCCTGCAGCCACGACATGATGTCGTCGGCGGTGACCCAAGTGGGAAGGTTTCCGAGGAATACGGTATGACTCATTCTGAGGGCGCTATACTCTCCTATCAGGTTTTGGGGACCGGCACGGAAAGACGGGCGAGGTCCATCGAAGCACCCCTATGATACCATAGCGAGGATCACCCCGCCACTCGCGGGCGCCGCCCCAGCGGCGGCTTCCGGACCCAAAGAGCCCGGCATCGATTCATAAGGAGCTGGTTACAGCATTGCTACGGAAACTGTTGAAGTCGAAGATCCACCGCGCCACCGTCACGGGCGCCGATTTGAACTACGAAGGAAGCATCTCGATCGACGCGGAGCTGATGAAGGCGGTCGATCTGGTCGAGAACGAGGCAGTCCACGTCTGGAACCTGGCAAGCGGCGCCAGGATCGAAACCTACGCGATAGCCGCGGAGGCCGGTACGGGAGAAATCCGCATCAACGGCGCGGCGGCGCACCTGTTTCAACCCGGCCAGCAGGTGATCATCGCCGCTTTCGCCTGGATCGGCGAGTCGGACTGGCCGCTGCACAAGCCGAGAATCCTGTTGGTTGACGGTGAGAATCGGCCGGCGCGCAGAATCTCATGAGCGGGGGAACACAAGCGAGCAAACCGGGAACAGAGGGTTGAACGCCGTGGACCGATCGATAGTCGAGGGCTGGGGCCCGGTCTTCGTCGTGGGCTGCCCGCGAAGCGGCACCACCTTGCTGCGCGACCTGTTGCGGTCGCATCCCCTGCTCACCTTGCCGGGCGAGACGCAACTGATTCCGGATTTCTACCGCGCCTACGGCGATCCGCAAACGGCCGACGAGGCGGAACGTCTGGCGAGACGCATCCTCGGCACGTTCTGGGTGGGCCGCTGGCACTTGCCGCTCGAGGCGGCGAACTTCCGCGACTGCCGCAGCTTCCGGGCGGTTATGGAGCGGCTCTACGAGGCGTGGGCTCGGGTCGAGGGCAAACCGCTCTGGGGAGACAAGACCCCGCACTACGTGGTGCACATGCCGCTCATCGCCCGGCTGTTTCCAGAGGCCCGCTTCGTCCACATCTATCGCGACGGCCGCGACGTGGCGCTCTCCTGGCTGAAGGCGGGCTTCGAGCCCCGGAACCTCTACGCAGCGATGAAACAATGGGCCTCCATGGTGGCCAAGGGGATGCGCGACGGCCGGAAGCTCGGTTCGGAGCGCTATCTGGAGGTGCGTTACGAGACGCTGCTGTCGGAGACGGAACCGACGATGAAGAGGGTCTGCGAGTTCTTGAAGCTGCCCTGGGATGAGGCGGTGCTGCGGCCGAACCGGATGCGGCGGGGAGTGGCGGAGCTAGGCCCCAACGTGAGCACCAAACCTCGCGTGGCCAGAACGAACACGTGCAAATGGAAGGCCGGGATGAGCCGGCGGGAACTGGCGGTAGCCGAGTCGGTGGCCGGCGAGATGCTGGCGCGGCTCGGCTACGAGACCAACGGGCTGGCGCGGCCGATTCCACCCTGGCGGGAGCTGGCGTGGCGGATGCACAACACCGCCGGATGGGCGTTCCACAAGTTCCGCGAGAAGCGCTGGGGCAAGCGCCACATGATCGAGGCGAAGCTCCGGGCCCGGTTTTATCCCCGGGTGCGCCTGTAGGGGTGGGACAAGCGGGGTCTTACCCAGCGGCCATCTCGATGAGCTTCGCGGCGTGGCGCAGCGCCTCGGCGGTAAGCTTGCGGCCGGAGAGCATGCGCCCGATCTCCCGGACGCGCGCCTCGCGATCGAGTTCCTCGATGGTCGCCACGGTGCGGCCGGACGCCTCCGTCTTGCGCACCAGATAGTGGTGGTCGGCGAAGCCGGCGATCTGCGGCAGGTGGGTCACGCAGAGGACCTGGTCGGCGGCGGCAAGCTGTTTCAGGCGGCGTCCGACGGTCTCCGCCGCGCTTCCGCCGACGCCGGAATCCACTTCATCGAAGACCAGAGTCCGGGCCGCGGCCACGCGCTTCCTGCGCCCCACAGCCCCTGCAATGCAGGTCTTCAGCGCCAGGGCGATGCGGGAAAGCTCGCCGCCCGACGGGACTTTGTCGAGCGGCCCGGGGGGCTGGCCGGGGTTGGCGGAGACGAGGAACTCGACGCGATCCACGCCCGCCCGCGACCAGTCGGCGCGCTCCAGCTTGATCCGGAACACGGCCTTCTCCATGGCCAGGGACCGCAGCTCCTGCTGGACGAGACGCTCGAGTTTGCGGGCGGCGGCCTCCCGGCGGCGCGAAAGGCGCCGGGCGGTCTCCTCGTAACGCTGCGCCAGCTCTTGCCGCCGCTCCTCGAGGCGGCGCCGCCGTTCTTCGGAGGTCTCCGTCTCATCCAGCTTCCGCGTGATCTCCTCGAGATAGGCGAGGATCTCCTCGACGGTGGACCCGTACTTGCGCTTCAGACGGTCGATGGCGGCGAGGCGGTCCTCGATCTCGTCGAGCCGTCCGGGGTCCACCTCCAGCCGGCCGATGTAATGCTGTAGCTCGCGGGCGGCCTCTTCGAGAGCGATGGCGGCTGGCTCGAGGCTCTCGCGGATCGGCAGCAAGCTCTTGTCGTAAGAGCAAGCTTCCTCGAGGCTGCGAATCGCCTGCTGCAGGCGCACCAAGGCGGCGTCCTCGGCTTCGTAGAGAGCGGCGTAGGCGGCGTTGGTGTTCTCCTCGAGCCGCGTTATGTTCTGGAGGATGCGGCGCTCGCGCTCGAGCGCCTCGTCCTCGCCGGGCCGGGGCGCCGCCTCTTCGATCTCCCGGCGCTGGAACTTCCACAGGTCCATCAACCGGAGCCGCTCCTGCTCGGAAGCGGCCAGCCGGGCCAGTTCGTCGCCGGCGCGGCGCCACTCGCCGTAAGCGGCGGCGGTTTCCTCAACGAGGCTGCCGAGATCCGCGAAGGCGTCCAGCATCTCCAACTGGGCGGAGCCGTCGAAAAGGCGCTGCTGGTCGTGCTGGCCGTGGATGTCGCAGAGGAACGGAGCGAGCCGGCGCAAGAAGGCCACCGTGACGGGACGGCTGCCGGCGAAGGCCCGCGACTTGCCGCCGGTCTGGACCTCGCGCTCGATGAGAAGCTCGCCGTCTTCGGCCTCCACTCCGGCCTCCTCGAGGACGGCTTGAAGCGCCGGATCCGGAGGCGGCTCGAAGATGCCGGCCACGCGCGCCCGCGAGGCACCGGAGCGCACCAGATCGGCCGAGGCCCGGCCCCCCAGCAACAGGCCAAGCGCCCCGACGATGATCGACTTGCCCGAGCCCGTCTCGCCGGTGAGAAGATTCAGCCCCGGATGAAAGCGGACGCGCAGGCGTTCGACGACGGCGTAATTCTCGACGAGGAGTTCGACCAGCATCCGAGACCGATTATCCCATTGCCGCCACCGGAAGCGGCAAGCAGTGGAACCGGCGCCGGACGGGAGTCGCACAAAACGAGCAACAATTGTTTTATTCCGGCTGCTCCGAAAGCCGGCCGGCGGGTATGATAGTAGCTTGAGAAAGGAGTACGGTCCATCTTGCCCCCATATCCCGCTCTCCTGCTGCAAGTGAGCCTTTGGGAACTGGTCAGCCGGGCGAAGCCCATTCCGATGGCCACGATGGTCATCCTGTTGATTTTCTCCATCGTCTCTTGGGCCATCGTCTTTTCGAAATGGAATGTCTTCCGCAAGGCGCGGATCGCCAATCGGAACTTCCTGCGGGCGTTCCGGAAGGCGAACGGCTTCGAGGCGGTAGCGGTGGCGGTGGAGCAGTACCGCGCCTCGCCGCTGGTGGCGGTCTTCGAGTACGGCTATGAAGAAGTGGAGCGGCAGGTCTCCTCGAAAGGGACGCTGCGCAACAAGCTGGCCCTGGAGCGCTCCTTGCAGCTCGCCATCAGCGAAGAGATCGCCAAGCTGGAGCACAACATGAACTGGCTGGCCACGACGGCGAGCGTCTGTCCTTTCATCGGCCTGTTCGGGACGGTGTGGGGGATCATCGACGCCTTCTCGGCGCTGGGGCTGGCCGGCAGCGCGAGCCTGCGGGCGGTGGCGCCGGGCATCTCCGAAGCGCTGATCGCGACGGCCCTGGGCCTGGGGGCGGCGATTCCGGCGGCGATCTTCTACAACTACTTCGGCCACGTGATCCGCGACATCGGCGCGCGGATGGAGGACTTCGCCCTCGAGTTCATGAACTTCGCCGAGCAGCACTTCGGCGAGTAGCGGGCTATGGCGTTTTCGGTGAACAACGGGGGATTCAGCGGCCGCGGCCGGTTCCGCGGCACTCCGACGCTCTCGGAAATCAACGTGGTGCCGCTGGTGGACGTGGTGCTGGTGCTGCTGATCATCTTCATGCTGACGGCCCATGTGATGGAGTTCGGCCTGGAGATCGACGTGCCGAAGGTAAGGCAGGTCAGGGACACAACCGAAGAACTGCCGGTGGTGAGCATCACCCGGACGGGCGAGCTGTACCTGAACGAGAACCCGGTGAATATCAACGAACTGGGAGCCCGGGTCCGGGAGCGGTTCCCGGGGATGCAGGCGGTCTACGTGCGGGCGGACCGGCTGGCGACCTTCGAGACCTTCGCCCAGGTGGCCGACGCGCTCAGCCGGGCGCAGCTCGAGGTGCGGGTGGTGACGCAGCCCGAGGAAGACACCCGGGCGGGACAATAGATGGTAGAGGGAGTATGGGGCCGCGTCATGACATCCTGGACGAACGCGAGCCTTGGGGCAAGCCCCTGCTGGCCTCGATCGCGTTCCACGCCGCGGTGTTCGCGACGCTCGCCGTCTACGCTTTGCTGCCGCTCTCGGAGACGGTCCAGTGGGGCGATCCGAACGCGATGGGGGGAGGAGCCGTCTCCATCACGCCGGTGAGCAAGATTCCGCTTCCGGCGCGCTCGGGCCGGGTGAACCCGGTGGCCAACGACACCGAGTCGCGGGTGCCGGCTCCGCCGCCGCAGGTCAAGCCGCAGCCGCGCCGGGCCGAGCCCGAAGAGGAGATGGCCGACGCGGTGGTTCTCAAGGGACGGCAGGCGGCGAAGCAGCGGGCGCCCCGGCGCCGCCGGGCGAACCCTTCGCGGGCTTCGGTGCCGCGGGAGAATCAGCTCTACGGCTCGAGCGGCGCGGCGGCGACGACGCCGATGTTCGGCCGCACCGGCGGGGGCGCCGGGGTGGGCCTGGGCGAAGGCAACCCGTTCGGGCGGCGATTCGGGGCCTACGCCGCAATTCTTCGCCAGCGGGTGGCGCAGGCTTGGGACACGAGCCGCGTGGATCCGCGGGTGCAGTCGGCTCCGATGGTGATCGTCACCTTCGAGATCCTGCGTGACGGCAGCGTGCGCAACTTGCGGTTCCTGCAGCGCAGCGGGATTCCGACGCTGGACTATTCCTGCCAGCGGGCCATTCTGGATGCGGCGCCGTTCCCGCCCCTGCCCCGGGGCTTCGAGCGCGACGTGGCAAGGATTGAATTCTGGTTCCAACTGCAACGATGAAGAAACGAATCGGACTCTTGTTGGCGGCGGCCGCCGCCGCGGCGTGGCTGATCCCCGCCCAGCAGAGCGACGTCATCATCCGGCTGACGCAAGGCGAGAAGGCAGCGATCGCCGTGCCGGACCTCCGAGGCGCCGGGGCGGCGGCCGGGTTGATGGACACGGTGAACCGGACGCTGTTCGAGGAGCTGCAAAGCTCCGGGCTGTTCCGGATGGCGCCGAAGAGCATGTATCCGCTGCACGTCCCCCAGCGGCCGCAAGACTTCGACGAGCGGCGCCCGGAGGACCGGAAAGGGCTGTGGCTGTCGGACTGGGCCGAGCCGCCGGTGAACGCGAACTTCCTCACCATCGGTTACGCCGCCGAACAAGGCGGGCGGCTGGTGCTGTTCGGCTGGCTGTTCAACGTCGATCAGCCGACCCTGGACAGCGCGCAGGTCTTCGGCAAACTCTATTTCGGAGACCTGGACGAGGCCGGCGCCCGGAAAGTGGCCCGGGAGTTCGCCGCCGACATCCTCGGACAGTTCGGCTACAAGAGCCTGCTGGGCTCGAAGATCTACTTCGTCTCGGACCGGACCGGGGCCAAGGAGATCTGGGTGATGGACTACGACGGCTCGAACCAGCGCCAGATCACCCATTACGGATCGACCTCGACGTTCCCGGCCGTCTCGCCCGACGGCACCAAGCTGATCTTCACGACCTTCGTCGAAGGCCTGCCGATGCTCTACATGCACTCGCTGGAGACCGGCCGGCGCCTGCCGTTCTACAACCAGAAAGCGTCGATGAACGCGACGGCGGAGTTCACCCCGGACGGCAAGAAGATCATCTTCTCCTCGACGGCGGCCGGGCGCTACCCGCAGCTCTACATCTGTAATCTGGACGGCACGGGGTTGCAGCGGATCACCTACTCTCGCTCGATCGACGTCGAACCGACGGTGAACCCGAAGAATCCCAACGAGATCGCCTTCGTCTCCGGCCGGAGCGGGTTGCCGCAGATCTACAAGATGAACATCAACGGCACCAACGTCGTCCGGCTGACCACCGGCGAGGGCGAGGCGGTGAACCCGAGCTGGCACCCGGACGGCCAGCACATTGCATTCGCGTGGACAAGGGGTTATGATCCCGGTAATTACAATGTTTTCATCATGGACGTTGCGACGCGAGAGTACGTGCAGTTGACACACGGCGCCGGGAGGAACGAGAATCCAACCTGGGCGCCGGACGGGCGTCATATCGTCTTCTCGTCGAACCGCAGCGGATCGACACAGATTTGGACGATGCTGGGCGACGGAACCCAGTTGCGGCAACTCACCACCCAGGGCAATAATGAGAAGCCTGTGTGGAGCAGTCAGTAGCACAATCGATCGACCAAGATTCCAGGAGGCAAGGTTCAGGATGAACAAACGGAACGTCAGTGCCATCTTGTTGGCATTCTCTTTGTTTCTCATCGCGGCGGGATGTAAGAAGAAGGCTCCACCACCGCCGCCGCCACCACCACCGCCGAAGCCGAAGCCGGCTCCCCCGAAACCGGTGATCGCTACCTTCGTGGCCGAGCCGTCGAGCATCCAGCGGGGTCAGTCCTCGACGCTGCGCTGGAGCGTGCAGAACGCGACGGACATTTCCATCAACCAGGGGATCGGCAGCGTTCAGGCCAGCGGAAGCCGCCGCGTGTTCCCGAGCAGCACGACCACCTACACGCTGACGGCCAAGGGACCCGGCGGGACGGCGACCGCACAGGCGACCGTGAACGTGACGCAGCCACCGCCTCCCCCGCCGCCACCGAAGCCGAAACCGAAGAAATCGCTGAGCCAGCGGCTGGCCGAGGAGGTGCAGGATGCGTACTTCGACTTCGACAAGTACGACATCCGCTCGGCGCCGGAGAATCCGGTTTGCGATACGGCTGAGTGCCGGCAGGATGCCCGGGCGACGCTCACCCGCAACGCCGAGGCGTTGAAAGCCATCCTCAAGGACTTCCCGAACGCGGTGATCACCATCGAGGGCCACTGCGACGAACGGGGATCGGCCGAATACAACCTCGGCTTGGGCGACCGGCGCGCCACGTCGGCCAAGGAGTTCCTGGTCAGCCTCGGTGTGCCGGAGGCCCGCTTGCGCACCGTCAGCTACGGCAAGGAGCGGCCGGTTTGCACCGAGTCGAACGAAGAGTGCTGGCAACGGAACCGCCGCGTACATTTCTCCGCCGGGCAGTAAGAGGCCGGGAAACCATTCACCGGGAGGGCCGTCTCACTCGGTAGGGTGAGACGGTAACTCCCGGTGCATCATTTTGGAGCTGGAACCATGCGAATCGGCCGGTTGTGTTTGATCGTGCTGCTGGCGTCCGCCGGGGCGTGGGCACAGAAGAAGCAGATCCAGGAGCTGCAGCGCGACATGGCTCTGCTGCAGGACGAGGTCCGCACGATGAACGAGCGGCTGACGAACCTCACGGTGATGGTCGAGCAGTTGCTCGACCGGGTCGGCAGCACGAACACGGCCGTGACAGTGCTGGAGTCCAGCCTCAAGGACAGCCTGAAGAAACAGCAGGAAGCGGTGGCGGCGCCGATCGCGACCCTGGGCGCCAAGGTCGATCAGATGGCCAACGAGTTCCGCTACGTGCGCGAGTCGATCGCGGATCTGAATTCCCGGGTCGGCAAGATGCAGGCCCAGCTCAACGATTTGAAGACGACGGTGCAGATCCTGTCGGCTCCGCCGGCGCCTCCTGGAACGGCGCCGCAGGGCGCCCCGGCGGCCGGCTCGGCCGAAGAGCTGTTCAACAACGCGCGCCGCGACCAGTCCGGCGGCAAGCTGGATCTGGCGCTCATGGAGTACGAGGAGTTCCTGAAGCTCTATCCCAATTCCGACCTCGCTCCCGCCGCCCAGTACAGCATCGGCGAGATCTATTTCGCCAAAGGCGACTATGAGGCCGCGGCCAAGGCGTTCGATCTGGTGCTCGAGCGGTACCCGGAGAACGACAAGACGCCGGACGCCGCGTTCATGAAGGCCAAGAGCCTGGCCGAAGCCGGCCAGAAGCGGCGCGCCGCCGTCGAATTCCGGGGCGTCGTCAAGAAGTACGCCGACCTGCCGATCGCCGAGCGGGCGCGGGAAGAGCTGGCCAAGCTCGGCTACTGACGGCGAAGCCGGCGCGCCCCGGCAACGTTCCCGCCGTTTGCTGCATCCTTCCTAGGGTGCGGAGCAAGCAGCCCATGGAGACCACCTCGCCCGAACTGCCTGTAGCGAGCCGTGAAGAGCTCGCCCGGATGATCGATCACCTCCTGCTGCAGCCGGAAATCGGCGACGAAGAAGTGATCGCCGGCTGCCGCCTGGCGGCGCGGTGCGGAGTGGCGAGCGTCGTCGTGCGCCCCTCGGACGTGGAACTGGCGGTGGGCGTGCTCGGCTCGACCGGGGTCGCCGTGGCCAGCGTGGCCGGCTTCCCCTACGGGTGGGACACGACGCCCGCCAAACTCTATCAGGCGCGGGACCTTCTGCGGCGCGGCGCCCGCGAGATCGAAGCTGCGGTGAACATCGGCAAGCTCCGCTCCCGGCAGTTTCAGTACGTCGAGATGGAGTTGCTGCAATTGGCCGAGGCGTGCCACGAGCGAGAGGCGCGGCTGAAGGTCGTCATCGACGCGGCGCGTCTCGGAAAGGACCTTCAGATCGTCGCCTGCAAACTGGCCAAGCGGTCGCGGGCGGATTTCATCGCGCTCTGCGAAGGGCAGGCCCCGGCAGCCACGGAAGTTCTGCGGCTGGCGGCGGCCCAGTGCATCCCGCGCACGCAACTGAAAGCCGGAGGCGACGCAGCGACCCTGGCTCAGGTGCTCGAAGCCAGAGCCGCCGGCTGCACGCGCGCGGGCACAACGAGAACCGAAGAGATCCTCGAAGCCTGGCAACGGAGCCACGGTCCTGCGGAAGGGGGCTCCTCCGCCTGACCCAGCCGCCGACGGCGTGCTATTCTAATTCCTCGCCGGACCGATGCCGAGCCGCTCCAACTACCCGCGTATCTGCGTCAGTATCGGCCTTCCTACGCCCGAAGCGATGCTCGCCTGCGCCCGGCAGGACGCCGACGAGGGCAGCACCTTCTTCGAATTCCGCCTCGACTACCTGGAAGAACCCGAAGGCGGCCTGCGGGCGATCTCCGATTTCGTCGCCGAGTACCCGGAGTGCCGCGCGCTGGCGACTTGTCGCCGGCAAGCGAACCACGGCCGGTACGCCGGCGACGTCGAAAGCCAGCTCCGCCTGCTCGCCGGAGCGCTGAAAGCGGGCGCCTCGGCGGTAGACGTGGAGGTGGAAAGCGCGGGACCGGGGGCGGCGCGGGCACTCGAGGAGATTCGCCGGCTCGGCGACCTGATCATCTCCTACCATCACTTCGAAGCGACGCCGGCGATGGAAGCGGTCTACCGGAAGCTCACCCGGATCCCGGCGAAGGCTTACAAGATCGCCGTGACGGCCCGGAAACCGTCCGACATCCTCCGGCTGCTCGACGTGGCCCGCAACCACCGCCGGACGCCCCTGATCCTCCTCTCGATGGGTGAGGCGGGGTTCCCGGCGCGGGTGATCGCGCCCATCTTCGGCGGCTTGTTCACCTACGCGGCGCCCTCCTCGGCCACCGGGACCGCGCCGGGACAGGCGAGCGCCCGGACGCTGCGCCATCTCTACCACATCGACACGCTCTCCCGAAGCACGAAGGTCTACGGGGTGATCGCCGATCCGGTGGCGCACTCGATCTCGCCGGCCGTGCACAACCGCGCGTTTCACGCCCTGCGGGTGGACGCCGTAT
>Ga0256830_1002300_pt1 | contig 12690 bp, 18 predicted proteins | sample 128326metaG_FD_190537 | JGI IMG/M metagenome (GOLD analysis project Ga0256830, IMG submission 190537) | Hydrothermal vent microbial communities from Lau Basin, Pacific Ocean - 128-326 | ecosystem: Environmental > Aquatic > Marine > Hydrothermal vents | place: Pacific Ocean: Lau Basin | collected...
TATCTTTTTAAAGAGCATAAACAGCGCAATACCATAAAATATTTTAAATATTTTATAAACAAAAACAACAACTTAAATAAATTCGCCGCTCTCTTTGCCTGTTCAGGAGGTGCGTATTATACGGCCTCAGCATAATACGTCAAGCAGTTTCTGAAAATTAACTGAAATCAACACAGATCAAAACATGGTGCCTAGCTTATTTTTCCTTCGAATCAGACGGTTGATGCAATGATGCCTCATCGCGCTCTGCTTGAACAAAAGCTTCATCCATTTCATCCGCCTTTTGATGAGCGTGATAAACACTTTCTTCATCACTCGACGAAACGGGTTCATGCAATTCTTCATCCAGCTCTTCACCCTCGGAGCTTGGAACAAAACGCTTTGCGAAAAATAACCCCAGCTCAAACAACAATAACATGGGCACCGCTAGCAATGTTTGAGAAATCGCATCCGGTGGCGTCAATAACATGGCAAAAACAAAAACCCCAACGATTATGTAAGGGCGCTTTTCTGCAAGCTTGGCAGGTGTAGACAAGCCCGCCCAAACAAGCAAAACCACAACAATAGGCACTTCAAATGCCAAACCAAAGGCAAAAAACATTTTTAAGACAAAATCGAGATATTTGCTGATATCCGTCATTATTGTCACGCCATCAGGCGCTACACTGGTAAAAAAACCAAAAACCAGCGGAAACACAACGAAATAGGCAAACACACCGCCAAAATAAAACAAGCCTGTACTGGAAGCCATAAGCGGAAATACCATTTTCTTTTCATGTTTATACAGCCCTGGCGCAATAAAACCCCAAATTTGATACAACACCATCGGCATCGAAAGAAAAATGGAAAGCACAAGTGTTAACTTAAACGGCGTAAAAAACGGTGAGGCCACATCTGTCGCAATCATTGTACTGTCACCTGGCAAATGCGCCATTAACGGCGCAGCCAACGTCTCATACAAATCATTGGCAAAATAGATCATGGAAATAAAAAGCAATAAAACCGTTACAATAACACGCAACAATCTGTCTCGCAGCTCTACGAGATGCGCAACAAGGGGCAATTCTGTTTTTCTGGCACTGGAAGTGGATTTGCGATTAAACATAAACTACTTGGGGGCAGACGTGTTAACTGGATCAGCCTTTTTTTCACTGGATTGTGACGACGCTTGCGCCTGCTCATCCAGTTTCATGGTACTTGCCTCAACCTCTTCTACTGTTTTTCGCTTTACAGCAGGCGTTGTGATATCCAAATTCATATTCCTCTCAAGAATCGCCTTTTGCTCGTCAAGCTTCCGCTGCAATTCATCGGCCTTATCAACTTCCAACTGAATTTCAGACTTTACGGCATTTGCCATTCTACGAAACTGCCCGACCCAGTATCCCGCTTTTTTAACCATGCCGGGAAAGCGCTCAGGCCCAACAACGACCAGCGCGACAACAGCAATCAGTACGAGTTCCCAAAAACCAATATCAAACATAAATCCGCAAAACGCCTTTATTTTCGGCCCACAAACATACAGGCAGACCTATTTTTATATTAGCTATCTTTTTTTACTTCTTCTTTTTTAGCAACCGTAACATCAATTACGTCATCTGCTTTTGTTTTGCTATCAAGGCGCTCATCAGGCTTTTTTTCCGGACTCTCTTCACCCTCACTCATTGCCGTCTTAAACCCTTTTACCGCCGAACCCAGATCTGACCCCACATTACGTAATTTTTTTGTCCCAAAAAACAACAACACAATGACCAACACGATGACTAATTGCCAAATACTAATACCACCCATGATTTTCTCCTAACCTACCAGTGTGATTCGAACGCGAATGAGAATGCCGTTAAGCAACAACCTACTTTGCCCAATTAAGGCAATATCAATGTTTGGAGTACGGCACCAAGAAATTGTTCGAAATAATAATTGCTGGGCATTATAAGCAAAATAAGGAAGGTTGCACACCAAATTCACGCAACCTGGACAAAAAACAAACAGCCTTAATCAAGACTCAAACAAGACGAATCCGGGATTTTAGACCAAATTGCAGCCAGGCGGTTATTCATTTGTTGAAGCGCAGGTCTACTCTCAGCATAAATCACACAAAATTTCAGCTTTTTTACCAGGTTTGTCACTGTGTAAATATAACGCTCACCCTGCCGCCCAAGCCGACGACTTTCACCGGGAGGAAGTCGAGTATAAAAGACAAAAGAAGGTTTTTGCTGATTAACCGAGGCCAGCAAGCCGATAAAAGTCGGCCTTAGCACCGATACCGTAAAAGCCAACTTTTCACCGGAAAACAAAGGAGGTACAAAAGGGACATATTCCCTGGACTCGGGCAGCTTTTGAAACACAGCCAAATCACGAAGCAATGCTTCTGTTGTTTTCGGCGCAGCTTGATACCTGTCCTTGATGGAAGGGCTTTGCTTAACCACCAACATGGTCAAGCCGGAGAAAACAAAAACGCCCAAGAAGATGATTAAAGTACTTTTTCGCAATAATTTACGTTGCTTAATCATCTCTGGGCTTTTCTTCGCCTTCATAAAACCACCTCCAATAATTGATTGATCAAGCTATTTTTTGCGATTCGCTTTTTCTTCCAGACCCGACATGCCAAAACGACGCCCAAGTTCATCTAGAATTTCTTGTGGCTCTATACCTTGATCCACCAACATTACCATTGAGTGAAACCAGAGATCGGCCGTCTCGTAAACAATCTCTTCCCGCTTTCCACCTTTGGCGGCGATAATTGTTTCGGCAGATTCCTCACCAATTTTTTTTAAGATAGTATCAAGGCCTTTTGCATACAGACTTGACACATAAGAACTGGATGGGTCGGCATTTTTTCTTTCTTTGAGCGTTTCGGTTAACAAACTGAAAACATCACTCATATTTGTTCATCCTTGTTTTTCTTATTTTACTGTATTCGATTGAGAGGAGGACTTGTAAATGTCTTCTGGATTTTTAATCACTGCATCGGTTGCCAGCCAATTGCCATTATCGTATTTTTTGTAAAAACAGCTTTCTCTGCCGGTATGACAAGCAATGCTACCAACTTGCTCAATGAACAATAAAATCACATCGTTATCACAATCCAAACGGATTTCACTGACTTTCTGCACATGCCCTGACTCTTCGCCTTTTGGCCAGAGTTTATTGCGTGAACGTGACCAATAAACTGCGCGGTTTGTTTTTGCGGTTTGCTCTAACGCCTGACGATTCATCCAGGCAAACATAAGAACCCTGCCTGTTTTTTCGTCTTGAGCAATAGCAGGGACGAGGCCTTTTTCATCCCATTTGATTTCATTCAACCAGCCAATGCTTGTGCTCACGGCAAACGGACCTCAATACCGGCGTCTTGCATGACTTTTTTAGCTTCACCGACAGTGTGTTCGCCAAAATGAAAAATACTCGCGGCGAGTACCGCATCTGCTTTTCCTTTTGTGACGCCTTCAACTAAATGCTTTAGCTCACCAACGCCGCCAGAGGCAATTACCGGTATATTCACCGCATCGCTTACAGCGCGTGTTAACTCGAGGTCAAAGCCAATTTTAGTACCATCACGATCCATACTGGTCAGTAAAATTTCACCTGCACCATAATCAGCCATTTTAATAGCCCATTCAACTGCATCTATACCTGTCGGTTTTCTGCCGCCATGAGTGAAAATTTCCCAGCGATTTTTCTCTCCGCTTTGGCTAACTTTTTTTGCATCAATTGCAACGACAATACATTGCGAGCCAAAACTATCAGCCGCCTCTTTAACAAATTCAGGATTGAAAATCGCAGCGGTATTGATTCCCACTTTATCGGCACCGGCATTTAGCATGCGCCGAACATCTTCAACTTTTCGAATTCCACCACCAACGGTTAATGGAATAAAAACCTGACTTGCAACCGCTTCCACGACGTGGACAATTGTTTCTCTGTCATCAGAGCTAGCTGTAATATCCAAAAACGTGATTTCATCAGCACCTTCTTCATCATATCTGCGCGCAACTTCAACAGGGTCGCCCGCATCTCGAATATCAACAAACTGCACGCCTTTCACAACACGACCGTTATCAACATCCAGACAAGGGATAATTCTTTTTGCTAATGCCACTTTTTATCTCTGCCCTGCATGCTCTTCTGAGTATTTTCTTGCTTCTTCAAAATCTAACGAACCTTCATAAATTGCACGACCAGTAATTGCAGCCGCAACACCTTCATCTTCAACTTCACAAAGCGCCTTTATATCATCCATATTGCTTATACCACCAGATGCCACAACAGGAATACGAATAGATTGCGCAAGCTTAACAGTGGCCTCGACATTAACGCCAGTCAACATACCGTCGCGACCAATATCCGTATAAATAATTGACTCTACACCCATATCCTCAAACCGCTGCGCCATATCAATCACATCATGATTTGACAGTTTAGACCAACCATCAGTGGCCACCTTGCCATTTTTTGCATCCAAACCAACAATAATATGACCCGGAAACTCTGCACACATGTCTTCAACAAAATGCGGCGTCGAAATCGCCTTCGTACCAATAATGACGTAACGAACGCCGGCATTAAGATAGGTTTGAATGGTATCTTCATCACGAATGCCACCACCAACCTGCACATCAAGGTCAGGGAACTTTGTGGTTATTTCATTGATGACATCGGCATTTACCGGCTTACCTGCAAACGCACCATCAAGGTCAACGATATGCAATCTTTTTGCACCAGCTTTTACCCAACGCTCGGCTGCCACGACGGGCGCATCATATTCCGTTGCATCATCCATTTCTCCTTGACGCAACCGTACGCATTTTCCGTCTTTCAAATCTATTGCGGGTATTACTAACATTAATCGTCTCCATTCCAACGGGCAAAATTTGATAATAACGTTAAACCAGCGCGGTGACTTTTTTCCGGATGAAACTGCACCGCAAAAATATTTTCTCTGGCAATTGATGCGGCAAACTGCACACCGTAATCAGTTTGACCAGCAACTACATTTTGCTCTTTCACTTCAACATAATAACTATGAACAAAATAAAAACGACTCTCGTCGGGGATAGCTTTCCATAATGGGTGAGATTTTTTTTGAACAACCTGATTCCAACCCATATGGGGGACCTTTAACTTTTCGCCATTCGCATCTGTCATTGAATCACCAAAATAACGTACGCTGCCGGAGAAAACACCAAGACAATCCACACCATTATTTTCTTCACTGCAATCCATTAGGGCCTGCATCCCAACACATATTCCTAAAAAAGGTTTTTCTTTTGCGACTTGCTTAACGACATCATCGAGCTCAGACTGCTGCAAACCCGACATGCAGTCGCGCATTGCACCAACACCGGGAAAAACAACCCGGTCTGCCTTTTTAATTTCACCCGGATTGTTACTGATAAGCACTTTTGCGTTATCTACCGCTCGCGCAACGGCTTTTGCCGCTGAATGCAGATTTCCCATACCATAATCAATAATGACAATTGAATCCATGGTATTTACAACGCGCCTTTTGTAGAAGGGATAATACCAGCCATGCGCTCATCAACTGACAATGCCATGCGTAATGCGCGACCGAATGCTTTAAAGATAGTTTCAGCAATGTGATGCGAGTTACGACCACGAATACAATCAATGTGCATACTGACATTGGCATGATTTACGAAACCTTGAAAGAACTCGTAGAACAATTGCGTATCCATAGTACCAATGCTGCCACTGGTAAATTTTGCATGAAACGCCAAACCCGGGCGACCAGAAAAATCAATCACCACGCGGCTGAGCGCCTCATCCAATGGCACATAAGCGTGACCGTATCGGGTGATGCCTTTTTTGTCACCGAGCGCTTTAGAAAAAGCCTGCCCCAATGTGATACCAATATCTTCAACAGTGTGATGACCATCAATGTGTAAATCACCCTTAGCCTTGATATTAATATCTATCATGCCATGACGTGCGATTTGATCAATCATGTGCTCAAGAAACGGAACACCGGTATCCAATGTCGATTTTCCCTGGCCATCAAGATCAATAGCGACTGTTATCTGGGTCTCTAATGTGTCCCGCGAAATTGTTGCCGTTCGATTAGACATTGCCTAAGTCTCCTGCGATGCGGACAAGTTGCTCCGCCTTTGAAGTTATATTTTGCATCAGTTATTAACAGAAAAATATGCTTAGATTTTCATCCGGTATTCAGCAGAACGCGCGTGTGCAGTTAAACCCTCACCTCGCGCAAACGGCGATGCGATTTTACCCAGCTCTGCGGCACCTTCAGCTGAACACATAATTAAACTAGAACGTTTTTGAAAATCATAGACTCCCAGTGGCGAGCTGAATCGTGCTGTTCTCGATGTCGGCAATACATGATTTGGCCCCGCGCAATAATCACCAATTGCTTCAGCCGTATAACGGCCCATAAAAATGGCGCCGGCGTTTTTAATTTTGCTTACATAAGCCTCAGGATCTGCAATGGACAATTCTAAATGCTCAGGGGCAATAAAATTACTGACTTCAGCCGCTTCATCCATGTCTTTAACGTGAATTAATGCACCGCGCGCAGACAGCGAGGCTTTTATAATCTCAGCTCGTTCCATCGTTGGCGCGAGTTTTTCAATACTGGCATTGACTTTATCAATATAGGATTTATCAGGCGTCACCAAAATTGACTGCGCATCTTCATCGTGCTCGGCTTGCGAAAACAAATCCATCGCTATCCAATCTGGGTCGGTTTCACCATCACAAATAACCAGGATTTCCGATGGGCCAGCAATCATATCAATACCGACCGCGCCATAGACCATACGTTTTGCTGTAGCAACATAGATGTTACCCGGGCCCACAATTTTCGCTACCGGCGGAATTGTTTCCGTGCCGTAAGCCAAAGCCGCAACTGCTTGGGCACCACCAATCGCAAACACGCGATCAACATTTGAGATCAATGCGCACGCCAATACCATGTCATTAACAACACCATCTGGTGTTGGTACAACCATTATCAACTCTTCAACACCGGCAACTTTTGCCGGTATTGCATTCATTAACACCGATGAAGGGTATGCCGCTTTACCGCCAGGCACGTAAAGCCCGGCACGATCAAGCGGCGTGATTTGTTGACCAAGCATGGTGCCGTCGGCTTCTTTATACGTCCACGATTTTTGTATCTGCCGCTCGTGATAAGTCCGAATACGATCAGCCGACTTGTTTAACAAGTCACGCGTTTGCTTATCGAGTGCATCGTAACTTTGCTGCAACCTGCCTCGTGAAATTTCCAGTTCATCAGCTGTTTGAATATTCATTCGATCAAACTTATTGGTATATTCTATTAGCGCGTCATTGCCGCGTGTTTTCACCTGATGCAGTACGTCTTTAACAACACCAAAAACCGCTTCATCAGAAACAGACTCCCATGCGATTAATGCGTCAAGTTCCTGCCAGAAGTTTTCAGAAGAAGAGGAAAGTTGTTTTATGTTTATCATGGAATAACTCGAAACTTAATTTATTGGGGTTTATTCAGTTCTACAGCATCACTCATTTGTGAAATAAATGCTTTTATCATTTTCGACTTGGTTTTTAGCGAGGCTTTATTCACTATGAGTCTTGAGCTCACATCCGCGATATGCTCAAGTGGCTCCAGGCCATTTGCACGAAGCGTATTACCCGTGTCGACCAGATCAACAATTGCATCCGCCAGACCCACAATTGGTGCCAGCTCCATAGAACCATACAATTTAATTATTTCAACTTGTTCACCTTTTTCAGCATAATAACGCTGTGCGGACTTAACAAACTTGGTAGCAATACGCAATCGACTGCCTGCCGCTTTCAACCCCGGTTTACCTGCAACCATTAACTTGCATTTTGCGATATGCAAATCCAGCGGCTCATAAACACCGTCACCACCATGCTCCATTAGCACGTCCTTGCCGGACACACCAAGATCTGCCGCTCCATACTCAACATAAGTAGGCACATCCGATGCGCGAACGATAACCAACTTAATGTGATCGATATTCGTATCCAGAATAAGCTTTCGACTTGTTTCAGGATCGTCAATTGGCGCAATGCCTGCGTGTTTCAATAATGGCAACGTGTCTTTAAAAATACGGCCCTTGGACAATGCAATCGTTAATTGTTTATTCATTTGAATTATAGAAATACTTTTATTTTATGCTATTTGAATATGCTACTACGAGGGTATTCTTCGTATTTTAGCACCCAAAAGTGACAATTTTTCTTCGATGCGTTCATAGCCTCGATCAATATGATAGATACGCTCAACCAGCGTATCGCCTTCCGCGACCAAGGCAGCTAATACCAGACTTGCCGATGCTCTCAAGTCGGTCGCCATAACAGGTGCTCCAGTCAACCGATCAACCCCGCTACATATTGCAGTGTTACCTTCGAGGCGGATATTCGCCCCCATACGCTGCATTTCCTGGACATGCATAAACCGATTTTCAAACACATTTTCACTGATAACACCAACACCTTCGGCCACACAGTTCAAGGCGGTAAATTGCGCCTGCATATCTGTCGGAAAAGCCGGATACGGTGCAGTAGTCACATCCACAGCCTTAGCTCGCTTTCCTTCCATGTCAATTTCAATCCAATCATCACCCAATGTGATTTTGGCACCAGCCTCGCGCAACTTGGCAATAACACTTTCAACCAGCTCAGGATCCGTGTTACACAGCTTGATTTTACCACCAGTAATAGCCGCACCAACCATATAAGTGCCCGCCTCAATTCGATCTGAGACGACCGTATGTTCACCACCATTTAGCGACTCCACACCTTCTACCTTAATTGTATCAGTGCCTGCGCCGGTGATGTTTGCCCCCATACCCATCAAGCATTTTGCAAGATCCACAACCTCCGGCTCTTTTGCCGCATTTTCAATGGTGGTGACTCCATCGGCCAAGGTTGCTGCCATCATAAGATTTTCAGTGCCGGTGACAGAAACAACATCCATGTAAACAGATGCACCCTTTAAGCGTTTCGCACTGGCCTTTATGTAACCGTTTTCAACAACAATTTTCGCCCCCATTGCTTCCAAACCCTTAATATGAAGGTTCACGGGCCGGGAACCAATGGCACAGCCCCCAGGCAAGGAAACAACTGCCGCGCCAAAACGGGCAACCAAGGGGCCAAGCACGAGAATGGATGCGCGCATGGTTTTCACCAGCTCATAGGGCGCCTCAAAACTGTTAATGGTCGAGCTATCAACCTCGATATTCATTTTTTCATCGACTGTTAACTCCACCCCCATTCGACCAAGCAATTCCATGGTTGTGGTCACATCCTGAAGGTGCGGCACATTCTTAATCGTAATTGGCGAGGAAGCAAGCAGTGTAGAAGCTAAAATGGGTAATGCGGCATTTTTAGAACCGGAGATTTTAACCTCGCCATTAAGCTGGGTACCTCCGGTAATCTTTAATTTATCCATAGATATTATGCGGTCTAGTTTAAACTTTTCTTTGCTGCAAGCAATTTTGTGTTATTGCGTAATTATTATTGGAACAAAACTAGTTTGATCGTTTTTTCCATTGAGCCGGTGTATATGATTTAATTGACAAGGCATGAATAGTACCGTTGGTAATAAGATCACCCAAAGCCGCATAGACCATTTTTTGCTGATTCAACTTGCTTTGCCCTTCAAAAGAATCACTCACAACAGTCACGCTTGTGCTACAACCATCGCCACTCATAATGACTTCTGATCCAGGAATACCCTGCTCTATCAAGGATTTTATATCTACTTCTGACATTTTTAATCACTATTTACTGTATAGAAACGCGCATTATAGCGTGATTCGTTAAGGAATTAAGCAAAAAATAAGCACATTTTCGCGAATAAAGCCTTACGAAGATGAAATTGGTAATATCCCGTCAAGATTCGACATTTCAGCCAAAGCAAATAATTTCTTTGGTATGCGCCTGAACTCAACCTCCAGGCCGCGTTTTTTCGCCTCTCTTAACCAGTGAACCATAATTGCCAGTCCTGAACTGTCTGCACGATCCACATCAACAAAATCAAACAATATCGTTTTCCCTCTCGGGGAATCCGCTGAAAACACCGAAGCATTGACCGCAAACAACACCGTTTCATAAACGACATCACCACTTAGTACAACATGATTACCCTTCACGCTCAGCTGCAACTCAGCCATTTTTATCTGCCAGTTTTTTTATCAGCGCATCTATACCGGATTTTCTGATCTGCCGGGAAAAGCTGCTGCGATAGTTCGCAACCAAGCTGATATCATCAATTTTGACATCATACACTTTCCAGTCATCACCAACTTTATGTAATTTATAATCAATCGGTATGGGAAAACCACCCGGCTGCTGCACTTCGGATTTAACCGTAACATCCCCTGAACTCAACTTGCCGTGAAACGGCTGATACTTGATGACCTGGTCAGAATACTCAGACAACGATGATGCATAAGTGCGAATCAACAAGGTTTTAAATTCCTTAACAAACTGCGCCCTTTGTGTTTTATTTGCTTTACGCCAATATTTGCCCATCGCCCATTTTGACATTCGCTCAAAATCAAAATGCGGCAATACCAACTCATTCACCAACAAGTTGATATGTGTTGGATCCTTCTGAATAATATCTTTATCTTTTCGGATGCGCTCCAGGGTTTTATTTGCCACAGTCTCTATCAAGGCTTGAGGCGCTAAACCGACCTGCGCTGAAGCAAAGGGGATAGTCAATAAAACAAAACAAGCAATAAACAGATACCTCAGTTTTAATTTCATTTTCATTCCCTTTTTCATTTATGTTTTGACACAAACATAACCTGTGTATTATTGATAAGCGCCAGTCAAACGCTGAAGATTGGCAACATGCATATTATAATCATAAACCGTTGTGAGATATTGCGTATAACTCAGCACGTAGGCCTGAAATGCACTTACCATCTTATCAACCGGCTCCAGACCTGCCTCAAAATCAGTGTAGCTGGCAATCATCCATTTGCGCGATGCTTTCGCGCTTTTCATTAGCGAATTGGTTGATTCATAATAGGCCAACACTTGCGCATACGATTCAGAAACCTGATAGGGAATACCTCGCTGGGCAAATGCATTTTTTTCTACCAATGCTGCCAATTCAGCTTGCGCCTGTTTTGTTCTGGCATCTTGAACACCACCAGCCCATTCCCACTGAATACCCACTACCGGCGTGATTCCCGCATCATTAAATGGATCTGTAATATGCGGGTTGTCAATCCTGTCCCGGTTTGGTGAATAGGAAAACATTCCTGCAACTCCAGCATAGAGATTAGGCCGTTTCATCGCACGTTTTGCTTTTACCAAAGCCCGCCTAGCCTTTAAGCCCTGATCCAACTGAAGCGCTTCCGGGCGCTTTTTCATGGCCTCGTTTTGCATATCAGCCAGCGTCTCCTCAGGCAAGGCAAGTGGAATAACACGCGTATCAGCCAGCTCCAAAGGTTCATCCAGAGGCATTCCCATCAACACCTTCAAGCCCTCTAATGCAATTTTCTCTAATGCCTGCGCTCGTACAACGTAACTGTCGGCAAGTGCGCTGGCCGATTGCAGTGCAAACAAGTCCGATTGCGATGCCTTACCCTCATCTTCTTCTAGCCATAATTCAACATTTTCGATTGAGCTATTCAGGCGCTTTTTTATATCCTTCAGAAACAAGCGCGTGTTATACGCGGTAAGATACCCGTAGTAGGCTTTCTTCACATCAAAAACAGTCGCTCCACGCTGCAAACGCACATTTTGCTTTTTCACATTAACATTGTATTTTGCAGCAATAGCGAAATTTTCGATTTTACCGAAGGTTTTTAGTGGCTTGATAAAAGAGTATTGAATGTAATACCAAGGTGACAAACCTTCCGCAAGCGCAAAACGATCATTTCGACTCACACACCTCCCACCCGAGCATCCATCCTCAAAAAACAAGCCGCCATTTACACCAGGGGAAATTCCAAGAAACGAATTTATTGAAATTTTCAAACCATTGCTGTTTTGCGCTTCAGACAACTGTGCCTTCGCATGTCTCACCAGCGCCTGCTGCTCGCCAATACGGGGATCTGAATCGAGTGCTTTTTCTATCACCTGCTCCAGCGTCATTGGTTTGGCGGAAGCAGTAACAACGAATAAAAAGCTTGCAAAAAAAATGACTAATTTAACGCCTTTCACTCATCACCCGCTGCCTTGCTAAATAAAAACTGCCCCAGCACCTGTTCAAGCACCATTGCAGACTGTGATAATTTTATTTCGTCACCCGCTTTGAGCATTGCATCATCCCCTCCGGGCTCAAGGGCGACATATTGCTCACCCAATAATCCTGATGTGAAAATCGCAGCGCTCGTATCAGCCGGTAATTGATATTTCCCTTTGAGCATAAACGTCACTTTTGCTTCAAAGGTTTCAGTATCAAGCGAAATTTGACTAACCTCACCAATGGTCACACCGGCCATCATAACCGGCGCTCTCACTTTTAAACCGCCGATATTCTCGAAGCTCGCATCAATTTCATAGCCTGCCTGATCTGAAAGCCCTCCAAAACTGGATACATTGACGGCCAAAAACAATAACGCTGCAATGCCAATGACAACAAAAAAACCCACGGCTAACTCCAGCCTCGCTTTACCCAACATCAATCAAGCGCCTCCAAACATTAATGCGGTTAAAATAAAGTCCAAGCCCAACACGGCAAAC
>Ga0256830_1002301_pt1 | contig 12689 bp, 10 predicted proteins | sample 128326metaG_FD_190537 | JGI IMG/M metagenome (GOLD analysis project Ga0256830, IMG submission 190537) | Hydrothermal vent microbial communities from Lau Basin, Pacific Ocean - 128-326 | ecosystem: Environmental > Aquatic > Marine > Hydrothermal vents | place: Pacific Ocean: Lau Basin | collected...
CAATGTGGATGAGTTAGTACGGCCATACTGATTGTTTTTCCCTGAGCACGCTTTCACGGTTTTCGATCTCGAAAACCACACACCACAAGTTATACCGCCGTTTGGGAAGCCGTCGCCAGCCCATTTGCCGGAGCCATTTGACCAGTCGAGCGCGGCCATACCGCTTCAACAGCCAACGCACTTCTGCCCGGTTGCCAAACGATAGCGTGCGCTCTGCAATCAATTCCCAATGTTGTTCCGCATCCAGTTTGCTTAGATCGTATTCCTGGAAAAAGGGCGCCAGGCTGGCAGGTATTCCGCCTTCCTCTGCCCTTGCGATTTCTCTCTCAGCATCCACATCCGTCAGCAACTCACCCGCAGTTCTCTTCAGGATTGGGTGCACCAACTCTGCGGCGATCTCGGCCAGGGGAACGAGCACAAAGGCGCGCTCGTGCAGCCGCGGGTGGGGGATGGTCAGTTCCGGCGTGTTCAGGATGAGGTCGTCGTAGAACAAAATGTCCAGGTCGATCAGCCGCGGCCCGTAACGGAAGGTGGGCTGGCGTCCCAGTTCGCTCTCCAGGTCTTTCAGAAAGCGAAGCAGTTCCGTGGGGGACAGGTCTGTCTCGGCCTGGATCACCTGGTTGAGAAAATCCGGCTGGTCATCGAAGCCCCAGGGCGCGGTCTCGTACACGCTGGAGGCAGCCAGCACACGGACGGCAGGGGCTAACGCGGCGATGGCAGCCTGCAAATTCCGTTCGCGGTTGCCGAGGTTGGTGCCGAGGGAGAGGTAGATGGTGGGCATGGCGTTCGAGTGGGGCGTCCTGAGCGGAGAGGGGAGGGGAGCGAGACTGGAGGCGAAGGGTGGGTATTGGGTAATTGGGTAATTGGGTAATTGGATATTGGATATTGGGTATTGGGTAATTACGCTCTACGCTTTACGATTCTCGGTTCACGCTTCCCTACACCCGCTCGATCACCGTCGCGGTGGCCATGCCATGTCCGATGCACATGGTTTGCAGGCCGTAACGCCCGCGGGTGCGGCGCAGTTCGTGTACCAGTTTGGTCATCAAAATCGCACCGGTGGCGCCCAGGGGATGGCCGTGGGCAATCGCGCCGCCGTTGGGGTTCACGCAGCGCATGTCGGGCCGGATTTCGCGCGCCCAGGCCAGCACCACGGAGGCGAAGGCCTCGTTGATCTCGATCAGGTCGAGGTCGGGCAGGCGCAGCCCGGCGCGCTCCAGGGCTTTGCGGGTGGCCGGGATGGGGCCGTCGAGCATCAGCACCGGATCGGAACCGACCACCACGCGGGAGACCAGACGCGCCAGCGGGGTCAGGTTGCGGGTGCGCACCACGGCCTCGGAGGCCAGCACCAGCGCGGCCGCGCCGTCGCTGATCTGGCTGCTGTTCCCCGCGGTGATCACGCCATCGGCCTTGAACACCGGTTGGAGCGCGGCCATTTTCTCGCGGTCCGGCGGGATGCGCACGCCCTCGTCTGCGGTCAGCGGGCTGCCGTCCGGGCGGGGAATGGGCAGAAGCTGATCCTCGAACACACGGTTCTGGATGGCGCGGCCGGCGCGCAGGTGGCTCTGGTAGGCGTAATCGTCCAGTTCCTCGCGGGTCAGGCCCCATTTTTCGGCCATCATCTCCGCGCTGACGCCCTGGTGGACGAGGGGGTAGGGGAAATCGGGCGGCCACTCCTCAGGCCAGTCGCTGCCCATTGGCACGCGGGAGAGCATCTCGGTGCCGCCAGCGATCACGATGTCCATGTCACCGGCCAGGATGGCCTGGGCGGCAAAGTGGACGGCCTGCTGGCTGGAGCCGCACATGCGGTTGAGGGTGACTGCCGGAACCTGGACCGGGAAACCAGCCTTGAGCGCGGCCAGACGCCCCAGGTTTGCGCCCTGCTCCCCGATCGGGGTGACGCACCCCCAGACGACATCTTCGACCAACGCGGGGTCGAGACCGGCGCGTTCCACCGCGGCCTGCAAGATCATGGCCGAGAGGTCCACCGGCGCCAGGTGCGCCAGCGCGCCGTTCGGGTAACCGCGGCCAATCGGGCTGCGGACTGCGGAAAGGATGAATACGTCGCTCATGGGTGTAGCATATCACAAAATGCGGGTAGAATGGGGGGGAATTGGATATTGGATATTGGATATTGGATATTGGATATTGGATAATTGGGTAATTGGGTAATTGCATCCTGAGCGGAGGGTGGACGAAGTCCACTCGAAGTCGAAGGATGGGTATTGGGTAATTACGCTCTACGCTTTAAGCTTCTCGATCCTAAAGGACAACCATGGCCGAAGCAACTTTCAACTTTCCACGCGGTTTTCAATGGGGCACGGCCACCGCCGCGCACCAGGTAGAGGGCAACAACGCCAACAACAACTGGTGGGCCTGGGAACAGGCCGCCGGACGCATCCTGCACGGCCACACCGCGGGGCTGGCTTGCGACTGGTGGGGCGGGCGCTGGCGGGAGGATTTCGACCGCGCCGCGGAGAGCGGCCAGACCACCCACCGCCTCTCTGTGGAGTGGAGCCGCATCCAACCCACCCCCGACCGTTGGGACGAAGACGCGCTCGATCACTACCGCCAGATGGTGCGCGGCCTGCACGAGCGCGGCCTCACCCCGCTGGTCACGCTGCACCACTTTACCGATCCGCTCTGGTTGTACGAGCGGGGCGGCTGGGCCAACGACGTGGCTGAACAATTCGCCGCCTTCACTGAGAAAGTGGTCACCGCGCTGAAGGAGTACGTCAACCAGTGGGTGACGCTCAACGAGCCGAACGTGTACGCCACCCTGGGCTACCTGATGGGCACTTTCCCGCCTGGGGATCAGAACATGCTCAAAACCTTCCAGGTGATGACCAACCTGGTGCGCGGCCACGCGGCGGCCTACCACGCCATTCACCGCATCCAGCCCGAGGCACAGGTGGGCATCGCACATCAGTACCGCGGCATCGAACCGTACCGCCGGTGGCTGCCGCTGGATTCGGCCATCGCGCACTTCCAATCCCGCATGTTCAACGACTTCTTCCCGGCAGCCGCGCAGACCGGCGTACTGCGCTTCCCAGGCTGGCGCAAACGCATCCGCCAGGCCAAAAACACGCAAGACTTCCTGGGATTGAATTACTACACGCAAGATTTTGTGGCCTTCCACCCCCTACGGGTGAGCGAGGCCTTTGGCAAACGTTTTTTCGACCCCCAGGCAGCGCTGAGCGACACCGGCTTCATCGCCAACCAGCCGCAGGGTTTCTTCGCCGCGCTCCAGTGGGCGAACGGGTTTGGTCTGCCGATCATCGTCACCGAAAACGGCATCGAGGACGCGGCCGATCATCTGCGCCCGCGCTACATCGTCGAGCACATCCGCCAGTTGTGGCGCGCGGTCAACTTCAACTGGCCGGTCAAGGCCTACTACCACTGGACCCTGGTGGACAACTTCGAGTGGGACCGCGGCTGGACCCAGCGTTACGGCCTGTGGGAGCTAGACCTCGAAACCCAGGCGCGGCGCAAGCGCCCCAGCGCGGACCTGTACGCGGAAATCTGCCAGGCCAACGCGCTCTCTTCGCAAATGGTGGCCCGCTACGCGCCGCAGATTTTTGCGGACATGTTTCCAAACGAGTAAGGGGACTGGGTGACAAGTGAAAGGTGGAGATTACCGAACTTACCGGCTTTCCAACGCCAGGCGGGTCTTCAACTTTCGTTCTAAAAATGGTATAATCCCGCCGCCAGCACGGGAGAACAACTGGCGAGTTTTATTGGAGAGGTAGCGTAGTCTGGCCTAACGCGCGCGCCTGGAGAGCGCGTGAGCCTTCACCGGCTCCGTGGGTTCGAATCCCACCCTCTCCGCCTGACTTCCCAAAGGCATTTGCTTTTGGGATTTTTTTTGGAGAAGCCATGAATCTGTCAGAATTTCACGCCCAATTTGCCAATACCGCGCTGTATTATTTCCTGCTCATCTCGCTGTGGGGTTATTGGCGATTTTTCCGCAAGCAAGGGCTGGATGCCAGCTACTGGGGCGCGGTTGTGATCGCGGAGGTATTGCTCCTCATTCAAAGCGGAATCGGAACCTATTTGTGGATCATCGGGCTGCGGCCGGCCCGCGGAATGCACGTGCTCTACGGCATCGTCAGCCTGACGGCACTCCCAGCGGTTTACATATACACCAAAGGCCGCAGTGAGCGGGCAGACATGCTGATGTACAGCACCACTGCTTTGATCACGGTGGGGTTGCTTTTACGTGCCATCTTCACCGCCCAGGTCGCCCTAGGCGGATGAAAATTTTTAATGTAACGCGGGTTTTCTCATTTTTGTTTTGTGCTATAATTCACGCTCGACTATCCCAATCGAGATTTTCAAAACAAGGAGAAGCTTATGGCAAGAGGAAGCGCAGCCCCTTCTGTCCCCAACGAAGAGGAAAATATCAAGGTTAACCGGCGAGAATTCTTGAACCTGGCCTGGCTGGCTTCGTTGGGGTTTTTCCTGATCCCTGTTGGAGGCGCTACCGTTTTGTTCGCCTTCCCGCGCTTCAAAGAAGGCGAATTCGGCGGCACATTCACATTGGGAGATGCCTCCGCGTTACCGAAAGTCAACCAGTCCCCTGTTGCCAACCCAAAAGGAAAATTCTGGCTGACACGCACGGAAGAAGGCGTGCGTGCCCTGTATAAAGTCTGCACACACCTGGGGTGCCTCTACAACTGGCAGGAGCAGGAGTTCAAGTTCATTTGCCCCTGCCACGGCTCCCAGTTCACCTACGAGAGCGAGTACATCCAGGGGCCTGCGCCGCGTTCGCTCGATCTGTTCGTGATCAAAGCAATCAAACAGAGTACAGGAGAAGTGCTGGCCGAGACAAGCGAACCAAATGCCCCCATCCCGGTATTCGACGATCCGGACGTGATTTACCTGGTAGATACGGGCAACAAAATTCTGGGTAAAAAACACGGCTAACTTTTCTGGACAACATTTCATCCTAACTTTCGGAGAAGAGAGATGCAAAACGGATTACTGGAAGACGTTCGCAACTTCATGGCATTAAGTCGGGAAGAAAAGCGTGCAAAAGTGATGGAAGCGATCGATAATCGCGTCCGCATCATCACCGCCGGCCTGAGCATCAAAGAACTGCGCGCTTTGTTGCGCGGCGCCCCGCCCACCGAGCGACCCAACCCGCGTTACAAAGTTCACGTCACCAGCTTCATCGCCCACATCCGCCCCAAGTTCTACTACAAGGCCAGCACGATCTTTACCCACACCTTCCGGCTGGGGTATCTTTCCACGTTCTTTTTCCTGGTCGAGATCATCACCGGCCTGATCTTGATGATCTACTACGTCCCCTCGCCGGCGGAGGCCTACGGTTCGATCCTGACCATCGAAAGCAACGTAATGTTTGGGGAGCTGATGCGCGATCTACACCGCCTGGGCGCGGAATTGATGGTCGCCTTCGTCTGGTTACATATGTTCAGGACGTATTTCACCGGCTCCTACAAAGGAGAACGTTCTTTCACCTGGATGACCGGTGTGTTCTTATTGTTGATCACCGTGTTTTTGAGCTTTAGCGGCTACCTGCTGCCCTGGGACCAGTTGGCCTACTGGGCGGTGACCATCGGTACCAGCATGGCAGACAAAGCACCGGTGTTCGGACCCGAATCCAACCTGTTGCTGCGAGGCGCGCCAGACATCGGCGCAGGCGGGTTACTGCGCTTCTACCTGTTGCACGTTGTCTTGCTGCCGCTGGCCGGCATCCTGGTGCTGAGCATTCACTACTACAAGGTGGCCCGTGAACACGGCATCTCCCTGCCAGCCGTGTACGAGGAAGGTGTGTTGCCACCCGAAAAGGTGAAAGAAGGCAAAAAACGCATCGATCTGATCCCAGACCTGCTGACTCACGAAATCTTCCTGGCCTCTCTCGTCACCGGCCTGTTGTTGCTCTACATACTGTTCTTCTACCCAGGCGCACCGCTCGGGGACCATGCTAACCCGCTAAAGACGCCACTGGATACCAAAGCCCCCTGGTACTTCCTCTGGATTCAAGGAATGCTCAAGCTGGGCGACCCCACCTGGATGGGCGTCATCTGGCCTACTATTTTCGTGATTGTACTGATCGCCATCCCCTACATCGACCGTAACCCCAGCCGCCTGGCAAAGAACCGCCCGATTGCGATCACCTGGGGACTCTTTTGGGTGATCTTCCTGCTGGTCACATCCTATATGGGAACGCCACAATTCGGCATCGAAACACCCCCCGCGGTACGCATCGTGCAAGACCTGGCTCCAGAAGAGGGCATCGGAATGCTGCGTTCCATTCCGTTCGACGACCTGGTACCTGGCACGTACTTCGTCAACGAGGCCGATAAAGAAGCTATGCCCAAACGCCTGGCCGAATTCTTTGCCGAATACGAACGCCGCGTCAATCTGGCCGAAGAACAGGGCAAAATGTTAAACGCCACCGGAATGCTCTACATCACCGAATGGCAAAAAGACCTCAAAAAAGTGGTCATGCGCATGGAGTGGACCGACCCGGAGACCGCCCAGCAGAAATCGTTCGAGCACGAGTTTTACCTGCACCGCGATCGGCCGCGGGAAGAGTAAATATCCCATCCTACGTCCGGCATACATGAGGAGTCCAGAAGAACATGTCGAATAGTCGAATTCAAACCGAAATCCTGCTTGGCGCGCTTTTCATCGTAATTTCTTCGATTGTGCTGCTCTATATGGGCTTTCGTGAAGAGACAAAGCTCGCCGAATCTGCCGTTGTTCAACAAGCACAAGCAATAGAGGTCGGCGCGGGATTGTTCGCTGCCAACTGCGCTCGCTGCCACGGGCAAAACGGCGAAGGCCTGATCGGCCCGCCGCTCAACGATGCCTACTTCTTCACCGACCGCATCAAAGACGTCGGCTGGGGGGGGACGCTGGAAGACTACATCATCTCCACTGTTTCGTCGGGCCGCCCTGTTTCCACCCGGCCGGACCAATGGCCAGGAGAGGGCATAGGATATGCCATGCCGGCCTGGTCTCAGGAATACGGCGGGCCGCTGCGCCCCGACGAGATTCGAGCCATCGCCCAGTTCATCCTCAACTGGGAGGCCACCGCGCTGGAACAAGAAAGCATCACAGTGCTGGAAGAACCTGTTCCGGTATCCGAAGACCCGACCGCGCGCGGCCTGGCGGTCTTCAACGCCCAGGGCTGCGCGGCCTGCCATGCCATCCAGGGAATCAGCAGCGGGCAGGTGGGGCCTGACCTGACCCAGATCGGCACCCTGGCAGCCACTCGCGTGGACGGCATGAGCGCGGAAGACTACATCCGCGAATCCATTCTCAATCCCGACGCCTTCATTGCCCCAGAGTGCCCCAACGGCGAATGCCCCGCCGGTGTCATGCCCCCGAATTTCGGCGACAAACTCTCTCCAGAAGAACTGGATGACCTGGTCGCCTTCCTGCTGGCTCAGGAATAACCCATGGAGGCCCCTCAAAACCTGGGGTTGATCATCGCCGCCGTCGTTCTGGTACTGATCGTCCTGGGGGGAATCATCTGGGACGCTCGCCGGAATCGTTGAAAGCGAACTTCCGAAGCTGCTTTTTGCTGCTTCGGAAGTTTTTTTGTTGACAGACCCTTCGGCCTGCGGTATCCTATGGCGTCCGGGCGGGTCCGGCGCGGCAGAGGCCTGCGAACCGTGTCAGGTCCGAGAGGAAGCAGCACTAAGCAGGTACCTTTGGGTGCCGTCGGGTTGCCTGCCCGGACATTTTCATGACCCCACCCGCACCCCTCCCCCCGCTGAACATTCCAGAACTGCTGCGCCGCCACGGGTTGCGCCCCAAAAAAAGTTTGGGGCAAAACTTCCTGATCGACCCCGCGGCATTGCAGCGCGTGATCCAGGCGGGCAACCCGCAGGCCCATGAGGCTGTGCTCGAGATCGGCGCCGGGCTGGGCAGCCTGACCCGCCTGCTGGCCCTCCAGGCCCGGCGGGTGGTAGCGGTGGAAATCGACCAGCGACTGATCCCCCTGCTGAAACAGGTCACAGCCCCCTTCTCGAATGTGAAAATCATCCACGCCGACATTCTGAAGATCGACCCGGCAAAGCTCTTCGCTTCCCCCTACCTGGTCATCGCCAACATCCCCTATTACATCACCTCCGCCATCATCCGTCACTTGCTCGAAAGCCCGGCTCCGCCCTCCCGCCTGGTGTTGACCGTGCAACAGGAAGTGGCCGAACGCATCTGCGCACAGCCGCCGCGCATGAACCTGCTGGCCTTGAGCGTGCAGGTATATGGCCGCCCCACGATAGCAACCCGCATCCCTGCCGGCGCCTTCTACCCACCTCCCAAAGTCGATTCCGCGGTCGTGCAGGTGGACCTGCTCTCCGAGCCGCGCATCCCCAAAGAGGAGCTGGCCCTCTTGTTCCGGCTGGCAAAAGCCGGGTTCGGCCAAAAACGGAAAACACTGCGCAATGCCTTGTCCGCCGGCATGGGCTGGGACAAAGACCGCGCCGGGCGCACGTTGCAGGCCGCAGAAATCGACCCCCAAAGACGGGCACAGACGCTGGCCCTGTCCGAATGGGAGCGGCTGGTGAAAGCCACGCGCCAGGCGCAGCAATCCTGGTAAAATCTCCCATCATGTCGCTCGTTCCCGAAATCGTCGTTCGTATGCGCCAGCGAAGGCGCGCCCAACGAGAGAAAAACATCCGGGCGCGTTTTCGCTCGCTGAGCATTACCCTGGCAGCCTTGTTCAGCCTGGGAATTGCATTTGGGGCCATTTCTCTAGCCCTGCTCTACAACCGCCTTACCTACGACCTGCCCCCCACCGAAAACCTGCCCATTCTACTCCATCCCACAGACGGCCTGCTCAACCAGCCCAGCCAGATTTTGGACCGCAGTGGCGAGCACACGCTGGCCTCTCTGGAAAACCCCGCCGCGGTCAACCGCCGCTATCTGCCGCTGGAAAAGCTGCCTCGCCACGTGCAGGACGCCATGGTGGCGGCTGCGGACCCCACTTTTTGGGAGCATCCGGGGTACACCTCCTGGGATTGGCGCAAGACCGACACCATCGCCCAAAAATTGGTGCTCGATCTGCTGCTGTGGGAGGAGCCACCGGGCGCGCGGCGCGGCTTGCGTTCACGCCTGCTGGCCGCCCAAATCGTCCGGCGCTATGGCCGGGAACAGGTTCTGGAGTGGTATCTCAACAGCGCGGCCTACGGCCACCTGGCTTACGGCGTGGATGCCGCTGCCTGGGTCTACCTGGGAAAATCCGCCACCGGCCTGACCCTGGCCGAAGCCGCCTTGCTGGCGGCCATTTCGCAAACCCCCGACCTCAACCCCATCGATACCCCTGAACTGGCCCTCGAACGCCGCCAGAGCGTGCTCCAAACCATGCTCGAGTTGGGGATGATTTCCGAAAACCAGGCCCAGCAAGCTCTGGACGAACCATTACCCCCTCCACCGGATTCCCCCCCGGAAGAGTCTCCCTTCGCCGCCTTCGTCAACCTGGTGTTGGACGAACTGGCCCTTCAGATTCCGCGCCAACGGTTGGAGCGGGGAGGCTTTCGGATCCTCACCACCCTGGATTTCGATCTTCAGCGCCAGGTCGATTGCGCTGTTCGTACCCAGCTACAACGCCTGCCGGGACAGAAAGAAGCGCAGCCACCCGAAACCCGCGATTGTGAAACCGCCCGCCTGCTGCCCACGCTCTCTCTCGATCCGGATGCGTATCCTCCCGGTCTGGCCGCGGAGGTGGTGGTGATCGACCCGCGCAGCGGTCAAATCCTGGCCCTGACGGGCACGCGGGACGATCAGACAGCCCTCCCCCGCGTGGGGGGGCACGCGCCCGGCTCGCTGTTGGCCCCATACGTGTATCTGGCAGGCTTTACGCGCGGTTTCAGCCCCGCCTCGCTGGTATGGGACATTCCTGCCAACCTGCCCCCCGGCCTGGACCGCAACCCCAACATCGACGGCGAATTCCACGGCCCGATGCGGATGCGCATCGCGCTGGCAAACGATTATCTGGTGCCGACGCTGAATTTGCTCAACCAGTTCGGCGCGGAAACCGTGTGGAAAACCACCTCCCAGCTCGGCCTGACCATAGAAACGCCAGCCGGAAAAGCCGCGCAGCGACTGCTGCTGGAAGGCGGAGAAGTGACCCTGCTGGAAATGGCATACGCTTATGGAATTTTCAGCAACCAGGGCATTCAGATTGGCTATGCGCAGCCAGCCGCAGGCAACAACAATGGCAACGCCCCCCCTCTCCGGCCAGCCTCCATTTTGCGCCTCGAAGACCGCAACGGACAACGCTGGTTCGACCCCGGAGACCCGCAGGGACGCCCGGTCATCGCACCCCAGCTCGCCTATCTGATCACCCACATCTTGAGCGACGAGCCGGCCCGCTGGCCCAGCCTGGGACACCCCAACCCGCTCGAGGTAGGCCGTCCGGCAGCCGTTAAGATCGGGCGCACCCTGGACAGCCAAAACGCCTGGACGATCGGCTTCACCCCTAACCTGATCGTGGGCGTTTGGGCCGGCTACGACCAGCAAACCCCCTCCGCCGCGGTTTCCCCCTTGTTTGCGGCCAGCATCTGGAACGCGGTCCTCAAATATGCCAGCCAGAACCTGCCCGCCGAAAACTGGCCTACCCCCCCAGGGATCAGCACGCTGGATGTTTGTGACCCCTCGGGGTTGCTGCCCACCATCGAGTGCCCAACCGTTGTCAAGGAAGTCTTCGCCCCGGGTTCCGAGCCTACACATCTGGACACCCTGTATCGAAAGTTCCAGATCAATCGCGAAACCGGGCTGCTGGCAACCGTGTTCACCCCCCCGAACCTGATCGAAGAACGCGTCTACATGGTCCCCCCGCCCGAGGCCGCGGAGTGGGCTGCCCAGGCCGGGTTGCCGGTCCCGCCCGAAGCATACGACCTCGTGTCGGCCCCGCCCGCCCCCCTCCCCGGGGTGCAGTTGAACGCTCCACAGATGTTCGCTTACATCAGCGGTGAGGTGCCCATTCTCGGCAGCGCAGCCGGCCCGGGGTTTGTTTCGTACCAGGTACAGATTGGGCCGGGCCTCAACCCCCAACAGTGGATTCAGATCGAACAATCCACCGTACCTCTCGAGAACGGGCAGCTTGCGGTCTGGAATACGGAAGGCCTGAGCGGGCTATATGCCATTCGATTGCTGGTGCTGCGAGAAGACCAACAACTCGACACCGCCATCATCCAGGTCACGGTGGACAACCAACCCCCGCAGATCGACATTTTGTACCCCGCTCAAGACCAGCAGTTTACCTATCCGCTGGACGAAAACGTTACCATTCAGGTGAACGCAAATGACGACCTGGCATTGAATACTGTGGAAATTTACATCAACAACCAGCTCGCGGCCGCGTTCACCCAACCACCCTTTGCCTTCTCATGGCAGACTGTGCCGGGCGAGCACACCCTGCGGGTGATTGCCAGCGATCTGGCCGGGAACAGCAGCGAAACAACGCTGACATTCGAGGTCACGCGATAGGCCACAGAGCAGGCAGATGAACCTGCGCGGCGGATAAAAGCCCCCCTTTGGAATTGTTACTGCGCCGCACGTCCCAACCATTGCCGTTCTGCCATCCGTTTGCTACCTTCTTGCCTTGCTCCGGTATGCCCCTCATGTTAGACTATGCCCATGGCGATCTCCATCCTTCTAGCAACGCCGAGCACAGGATTCGGAGAATTGATCCGCCAGACACTGGTGGATGAGGGCGGATACCAGGTGTTCATGGTGGAGTCAGGCCAGGAAGCTTTGCAGCAAGCGCAAGAACACCCCTTCAGCCTGGCAATCCTGGATGCAGACATTCGCGATCTCCCCATCGCGGAGGTGGCGCGCGCCCTGTTGGAGATCAGGCCGGAACTGCGCACCATCCTTGTGCCGCCGAAGAATGATCCCAACCATCCAACCGTTGCAGAATTGTCCCCTGATGGCTATCTGTCCAAGCCTTTTTATTTGCCCGATCTGACCGGTATCGTGCGCGCAGTGTTGCGAGGGGAAAAACAGCCGCCCTCCTCTGCCATCGAAACCGGGCAAGAACTCCCCCCCGGAGACACCGAAGGAGAAGCGCCCGAGTTCCCCACCACCCCCGCGGAACCGGCTACCTCCGCTCAGCAACACGAGACCCCCTTGTCTGCCCCGGTTGTGACGGAGGAGTCTGAACGGGTTCCGGTGGAGCCGCCCCCCTGGCTGGCGGACGTGAACAAGGCGGCCCAACTCCTCACCCGGCTGTCCCTTGAATCCGCAGCCCACGCCGCGCTGATTACCCGTCAGGACAAATTGTGGGCCTATGCAGGCGGGTACCCTCAACCGGCTGTCGAGGAGCTGGCGGAAGCGGTGAGCCGCTATTGGGGCCGGCAAGAAGGTCGCGACCTGGCGCGTTTCATCAAGTTGGAGAGTACGGGCGAAGAATACATGCTCTATGCCACCCGTCTGGCAGGGGACATGGTGCTCTCCCTGGTGTTCGACACCCGCACACCCTTCACCAAAATCCGTTCCCAGGTCAACAACCTGGCGCAAGCCCTGGCCTCTCGCCCCGGGGAAAACCCGCTGGCAGCGCGGGAGCAAGCCCCCCCTACCTCCACGGAAGACCCGGCCCCCACGACAAAACCGGATGTCTCTGCCCCAGAATTCCCTCAGGATTGGATACCTGATTCGCTCGAAGATGACCTCCAGGACGACCAGGAGAAATCCGGTTTGCTGGATATCCC
>Ga0256830_1002302_pt1 | contig 12682 bp, 10 predicted proteins | sample 128326metaG_FD_190537 | JGI IMG/M metagenome (GOLD analysis project Ga0256830, IMG submission 190537) | Hydrothermal vent microbial communities from Lau Basin, Pacific Ocean - 128-326 | ecosystem: Environmental > Aquatic > Marine > Hydrothermal vents | place: Pacific Ocean: Lau Basin | collected...
CTGCCGGTCTTCGCCCTCTACGCGCGCGGGCTCGAGGGCTACCGGCCCGAGCTCGTCGGCATCGCCATCGGCGCCTACGGGCTCACGCAGGCGGCGCTGCAGATCCCCTTCGGCCTGCTCTCCGACCGCATCGGGCGCAAGCCCGTGATCCTCGGCGGGCTGCTCGTCTTCGCCGCCGGCAGCGCCGTCGCGGCGCTCGCCGACACCATGGCGGGCGTCATCGCCGGCCGCGCCCTGCAGGGCGCGGGCGCCATCGCCGCCGCGGTGATGGCGCTCGCCGCCGACCTCACGCGCGAGGAGCACCGCACCAAGGCGATGGCCGTCATCGGCGTGTCCATCGGCGCGGCCTTCATGGCGGCCCTCGTGGGCGGCCCCGTGCTCGACGCCTGGATCGGCGTGCGCGGCATCTTCTGGCTCACGGCAGCCCTCGCCCTCGCGGGCGCCGCGGTGCTGCTGTGGGTGGTGCCGCAGCCCGTGCGCTCGACGGTGCACCGCGACGCCGAGCCGGTGCCGGCCCAGCTCGGCGCCGTGCTGCGCGACGGCCAGCTCCTGCGCCTCGACGTGGGCGTGCTGTGCCTGCACGCCATCCAGACGGCGCTGTTCGTGGCGCTGCCCGTGGTGCTGCGCGACGGCCTCGGCATCCCCACCGCCCGCCACGCCCTGCTCTACGCCGTGGTGCTCGCGGCCTCGGTGGCCCTCATGGTGCCCTTCGTGATCCTGGCCGAGCGCGGGCGGCGCATGCGCCAGGTCTTCACGGGGAGCGTGGCGGTGCTGGCGCTCGCGCTCGTGGGGCTCGCGGAATACCACGGCGGGCTGCTGGGGGTGGGCCTCATGCTCGTCGTCTACTTCGCGGCCTTCAACGTGCTCGAGGCGACGCTCCCCTCGCTCGTCTCGCGCATGGCCCCGCCGCATGCCAAGGGCTCCGCCATGGGCGCCTTCTCGAGCAGCCAGTTCCTCGGCGCCTTCGTGGGCGGCGCGCTCGGCGGGCTCGCCTTCCGCCACTGGGGCGCCGAGGGCGTCTTCCTCGCCGGTGCGGCGGTGGCGGCGCTGTGGTTCCTGGTCGCCTGGTCCATGCGCGCCCCGCGCTACCTCTCGAGCGAGGTGGTGCGCGTGCGCGTGGACGGGCCGGAGGCCGCGCGGCGGCTCTCCATGCGCCTGACCGCCGTGCGCGGCGTGGCCGAGGCGGTGGTGGTGCCGGAGGAGGGCGTGGCCTACCTCAAGGTCGACCCGGCCGCCCTCGACCGCGAGGCCCTCGCCGCCGCGGCCGCCGAGGAAAACTGAGTCAGCTCAAGGCCTTGCGTTGCGGGTCGCCGCGCGAAATTGCAATTTCGCGGGGTTGCTTTAGCATTGTCCGGGCACGGATGCCAAACATCCGTTTCCAGGGACAGCAGGAGGTAGGCGACCATGGCACGCGGCGTCAACAAGGTCATCCTGATCGGCAACCTCGGGGCCGACCCCGAGACGCGCTACACCCCCGAGGGGCGCGCGATCACGAACGTGCGCATCGCCACCACCGAGAGCTGGCAGGACCGCCAGACCGGCGAGCGCCAGGAGCGCACCGAGTGGCACCGCGTGGTCTTCTTCGGGCGGCTGGCCGAGATCGCCGCCGAGTACCTGCGCAAGGGCTCCAAGGTCTACGTGGAGGGGCGCCTGCAGACGCGCAAGTGGCAGGGCCAGGACGGGCAGGACCGCTACACGACCGAGATCGTGGCCAACGACATGCAGATGCTCGACAGCCGCGCGAGCGCCGCGGCCGCGGCCGGGGAGCCGGCCGGCGCGGCGGCGCCCGCGGCCAAGGCCGGCACGGCGGCGGGCCCCGCCGACGACCTCGACGACGACATTCCCTTCTGACCGGCGGGCTGGAAGGCGCCCGGCCCCTGTAGTAGCTTCAGGGCATGCCCGGCGCCGGACCGGGCCCGGACGCGAATGGGGCGCAAGCTCTACATCCGCACCTTCGGCTGCCAGATGAACGAGTACGATTCCGCCCGCATGGCGGACGTGCTGGCGGCCGCGCGCGGCATGGAGCTGACGGACCGGCCCGAGGAGGCCGACGTCCTGCTCCTCAACACCTGCTCGGTGCGCGAGAAGGCGCAGGAGAAGGTCTTCTCGGAGATCGGGCGCTGGAAGGCGCTCAAGGCCGCGCGCCCGGAGGTGGTGATCGGCGTCGGCGGCTGCGTGGCGAGCCAGGAGGGCGAGGCCATCCTCGCGCGCGCGCCCTACGTGGATCTGGTCTTCGGCCCCCAGACCCTGCACCGCCTGCCGGCCATGCTGCGCCGCCTCGAGGCCGAGCGCCGGCCGGTGGTGGACGTCTCCTTCCCCGAGACCGAGAAGTTCGACCACCTGCCGGAGCCGCGCCCCGGCGGGCCGACGGCCTTCGTCTCCGTGATGGAGGGCTGCAGCAAGTACTGCAGCTTCTGCGTGGTGCCCTACACCCGCGGCGAGGAGGTGAGCCGCCCCTTCGAGGACGTGCTCGCGGAGGTGGCCGCGCTCGCTGAGCGCGGGGTGCGCGAGGTGACCCTGCTCGGGCAGAACGTCAACGCCTACCGCGGCGCGACCGCCGACGGCGAGACCGTGGACCTCGCCACCCTCATCGCCTACGTGGCGGCGGTGGACGGCATCGGCCGGGTGCGCTACACCACCTCGCACCCGCTGGAGATGACCGAGGGCCTGATCGAGGCCCACGCGGAGGTGCCGGAGCTCGTCCCGCACCTGCACCTGCCCGTGCAGAGCGGCTCGGACCGCATCCTCGCCGCGATGAAGCGCGGCCACACGGCCGACGACTACCGCGAGATCGTGCGGCGGCTCCGGCGCGCGCGGCCCGACATCACGATCTCCTCGGACTTCATCGTCGGCTTCCCGGGCGAGACCGAGGAGGACTTCGAGGCGACGCTGGCGCTGGTCGAGGAGATCGGCTTCGACTACTCGTTCAGCTTCGTCTACAGCCCGCGTCCGGGCACGCCCGCCGCCGAGCTGGACGATCCCGTGCCCCCGGCGGTGAAGAAGGCGCGCCTGCACCGCCTGCAGCGGCTGCTCGAGGAGCAGGGCCAGCGCATCAGCCGCCGCATGGTGGGCACGGTGCAGACGGTGCTGGTCGAGGGGCCCTCGCGGCGCGACCCGCGCGCGCTCGCCGGGCGCACGCCGAACAACCGCGTGGTCAACTTCCGGGGCGACGCGGCGCTGGTGGGGCGCTTCGTCGAGGTGCGCATCACGGAGGCGCAGCCGCACTCGCTGCGCGGCGAGCTGCTGGGGCCCGCCCCCGGCGAGGAGATGGCGGGCACGGTGCGGGCGGACGCGGAGGCCGGCGTGGCCTGATGGACGCCAACCACGCGAAGGGCGCGGCGCCGCGCTCGGTGGACCTGGTGCTGGAGCCGGCGGACAACCGCCGCCTGGCCAACCTCTGCGGGCAGTTCGACGAGCACCTGCGCCAGCTCGAGCGCCGCCTCGGGGTCGAGATCAGCAACCGCGGCAACCGCTTCCGCGTCATCGGCGAGGGCCGCTCGGTGGAGGCCGCAGGCCGCCTGCTCGAGGGCCTCTACGAGGCCGCCGCGCACGAGGCCCTGACGCCGGCGCGCGTGCACCTCTACCTGCAGGAGTCGGGGGTGGAGGCCCTGCTCGCCGAGGAGGCGGAGGCCGCCGGCGAGGAGGTGGTCATCCGCACGCGGCGCGGGCTCGTGCGCGGGCGCGGGCCCAACCAGCAGCGTTATCTCCGCGCGATCCTCACCCACGACGTCAACTTCGGCGTCGGGCCCGCCGGCACGGGCAAGACCTACCTCGCCGTCGCCTGCGCGGTGGAGGCGCTCGAGCGCGAGCGCGTGCAGCGGCTGGTGCTGGTGCGCCCCGCGGTGGAGGCGGGCGAGCGCCTCGGCTTCCTGCCGGGCGACCTGGCGCAGAAGGTCGACCCCTACCTGCGCCCGCTCTACGACGCCCTCTACGAGATGCTCGGCTTCGAGCGCGTCGCGCGCCTGCTCGAGCGCAACGTGATCGAGATCGCCCCGCTCGCCTACATGCGCGGGCGCACGCTCAACGACGCCTTCGTCATCCTCGACGAGGCGCAGAACACCACCGTCGAGCAGATGAAGATGTTCCTCACGCGCATCGGCTTCGGCTCGACGGCGGTCATCACCGGCGACGTCACGCAGGTGGACCTGCCGCGCGGGCGCGAGTCCGGCCTGCGCCACGTGATCGAGGTCCTGCGCGGCGTCGAGGGCATCAGCTTCACCTTCTTCAACGCCCGCGACGTGGTGCGCCACCCGCTGGTGCAGCGCATCGTCACCGCCTACGAGGCCCACGAGCGCCGCGCGCGCGCCGGCGGGGCGGCGGACGCGGAGGGCGCCGCGGGGCCCGGCACGGAGTGAGCGCGCGGGTGAGCGTGCAGTACGCCGCAGCGCGGCGGGGCGTGCCCGCCCCCGCGAGCCTGCGCCGCTGGGCCGAGGCGGCGCTCGCCGCCGCGCCGCGCCCGCCCCGCGGGGAGGTCACCATCCGCGTGGTGGACGAGGCCGAGGGGCGCGCGCTCAACCGCACCTGGCGCGGGCGCGACCGCGCCACCAACGTGCTGTCCTTCCCCTACGAGGACGCCGCACCGGGCGCGGGCGAGGCCCTGCTCGGCGACATCGTCGTGTGCGCGCCGGTGGTGGCGCGCGAGGCGCGCGCGCAGGGCAAGGACCCGCGCGCGCACTGGGCGCACATGGTGGTGCACGGCGTGCTGCACCTGCTCGGCTACGACCACCGGACCGACGAGGAGGCCCGGGTCATGGAGGGCCTGGAGCGCCGCGTGCTGGCGCGCCTGGGCTTCCCCGACCCCTACGCAGAGGAGGGCGAGAGCGACCATGAGCGAGGATCGAAGTAGCGACGGCAACGGGGCGCAACGCTCCTGGCTGGAGCGGCTCGGCCAGCTCCTGCTGCGCGAGCCGCAGGACCGCGAGCAGCTCGTGGAGCTGCTGCGCGAGGCGCAGGGCCGCGGCCTGATCGACGCCGACGCCCTCACCATGATCGAGGGCGTGCTGCAGGTCTCGGAGATGCAGGTGCGCGACATCATGGTGCCGCGCGCGCACATGGTGGTGGTCGAGCGCGACCGCCCGCCCGAGGAGTGGCTGCGCACCATCACCGCCTCCGGCCACTCGCGCTTCCCCGTGATCGGCGAGGACCGCGACGACGTGGTCGGCATCGTGCTCGCCAAGGACCTGCTGCGCTACTGCGGCGAGGGCTTCGCCGGCTTCGACGTGCGCGACGTCCTGCGCCCGGCGGTCTTCATCCCCGAGAGCAAGCGCCTCAACGTGCTGCTGCGCGAGTTCCGCGCGAGCCGCAACCACATGGCCATCGTCGTGGACGAGTACGGAGGCGTCGCCGGCCTGGTGACCATCGAGGACGTGCTCGAGCAGATCGTGGGCGAGATCGACGACGAGCACGACGTCACCGAGGGCGGGCTGATCCGCAAGCGCAGCGAGACCCAGTACACGGTCAAGGCGCTGACGCCGATCGAGGACTTCAACGCCTACTTCGGCACCGCCTTCAGCGACGAGGAGTTCGACACCATCGGCGGCCTCGTGGTGCACGCCCTCGGCCACCTGCCCAAGCGCGGCGAGAGCGTCACCCTCGACGGGCTGCGCTTCACCGTGCTGCGCGCCGACAACCGCCGCGTGCACCTGCTGCGCGTCGACCGCGTGAGCGCGCACGAGGCCGCCGGCGCCGCCGACGGCGCCTGAGCATGGCGCGCGCGCCGCAGCTCGCGGCGGCGCAGGCCGCGCTGGCGGGCGCCGCCTTTCCGCTCGCCTTCGCCCCCTTCGGCTGGTGGCCGCTCGCCGTGCTCGCGCCGGCGGTGCTGTTCCGGCTGCTCGCCGCGCCGCTCGCGCCGCGGCGCGCCTTCGCCCTCGGCTGGGCCTTCGGCCTCGGCGCCTTCGGCGTGGGCGTCTCCTGGGTCTACGTCAGCCTCCACGACTACGGGGGCGCGCCGGCGCCGCTCGCGGCCTTCCTGACCCTCGTGTTCGTCGCCGGCCTCGCCCTGCTGCCGGGGCTCCTGGGCTGGGGCGCGGCACGGCTCGCCCCGCCCGGGGCGGCGCGCGCGCTGCTGTGGCTGCCGGCGGCCTGGGCGCTCCTCGAATGGGTGCGGGGCTGGCTGCTCACGGGCTTCCCGTGGCTGCTGCTCGCGCACGCCATGGCCGACGCCCCGCTCGCGGGGCTCGCGCCCGTGCTCGGCCAGCACGGGGTGGGGCTCGCGGCCGCCTGGCTCGCCGGCCTCCTCGCCTGGGCCGCCGGGGCGCCGCGCCGCCGCGCCGCCGCGGCCGCGGCGGGGCTCGCCCTCGTGCTCGGCGCCGGCGCGCTCGCCGGGCGCATCGAGTGGACGCGCCCCGCCGGGGAGCCGGTGGCGGTGGCGCTGGTGCAGGGCAACGTCTCGCAGCGGCGCAAGTGGCTGCCGGCCGAGCGCGCGCGCACGCTCGCCCTCTACCGCGAGCTCACGCTGGCCGAGGCGGGCAGGGCGCGCCTCGTCGTCTGGCCCGAGAGCGCCATCCCGGCCTTCGCCGACCAGGCGCGCGGCTACCTGCGCGACCTCGCCGCGCGGCTCGCGCCCGCGGGCACCGCGCTCGTGACCGGCATCCTCCACCGCGACCGCCGCACGGGCGAGTACCACAACAGCATCCTCGCGGTGGGCTCCGGCGGCCTCTACCACAAGCGCCACCTCGTGCCCTTCGGCGAGGTGCTGCCGCTGCGCGGGCTGCTCGGGCGCGCGGCGAACCTGCTCAACGTCCCCTACGCCGACTTCACGCCCGGCCCGCCGGCGCAGCCGCCGCTGCGCGCCGGCGGCCTGCGGCTCGGCGCCACGGTCTGCTACGAGATCGCCTTCCCGGCGCTGGTGCGCTCGGCGCTGCCGGAGGCCGGGGTGCTGGTCAACGTGAGCAACGACGGCTGGTTCGGCGACTCGCTCGCCCCGCACCAGCACCTGCAGATCGCCCGCCTGCGCGCGCGCGAGACCGGCCGGCCGCTGCTGCGCGCCACCAACACCGGCATCACGGCCGTGATCGACGCGCGCGGACGGCTGCGGGCGCGCGCCCCGCAGTTCGAGGTCGCCGTGGTGCGCGCGCGGGTCGCCCCGCGCGCCGGCGCCACGCCCTACGTGCGCTGGGGCGACGCCCCCGCGCTCGCCCTCGCCGGCGTCGCCCTCGCCCTCGGCACGCTGGCGCGGCGCAGGGAAGCCTGACGACCGGGGACGTCTGCCGCCGGCCGCTCAGCCGGTGACGAGCGGATTGCGGGTGCGCAGCCGCGGGTAGCGGCCGAAGTCGCGGTCAGCGGTCCACGGCTCGCGGGCTGCGGGTTGCAGCCTGGGGGCCGTCACGCGAACAGCCCGTGCAGGTACCAGCCGCGGGCGCCGCGGCGCTCGCGGAAGACCCACCAGCGCGCCCCCTCCGGCGTCTCGGCCACGTAGTAGTCGCGGGCGACGGGGCGTCCGTCCCACCAGCCGGTGTCGATGCGCTCGGGGCCGGCCACCAGGCGCAGGCCTTCGGGCAGGCAGGCCATGCCCCGGCGGGCGGGCAGCGGCCGCGGCCTGGGCAGCAGCCACAGGGGCCGCTGCCCGGGAGGCGGGGGCTCGCCGGACGGGGGCGCCCGGCCGCGGCCGTCCCGCCGCCTGTCGCCGGTTGGCGCGGGCGCCACGCGCCGCCAGGCGCGCTCGGGGCGGTGGTCGTCCGCGGGGGCGATCCCCGCCAGCGCCCCGCGCCCCAGGCGCGCGGCGAGGCGGTCGAGCAGGGCGGCGGGCGCCTCGCGCGGGCCCTCGGCACCGGCGCCCAGGAGCTCGCCGGTGCGCGGGGCGGCGGGCTCGGCGGGGCCGCTCTCGAGCGTGAGGGAGAGCACGGGCGCGGGCAGGCGTGTGCGCTCCAGACGCAGGCGCAGGAGCTCGAGCAGGCGCGCCGCGTCGGCGCAGGGGGCGGCGAGGGGGAGCGCGAGGGGGGTGGCGGCGCCCCCTGCGTGGCCGAGGGTGAGCGTGAGCCGGGTCACGGCCCCGTCGCGCCCTGCGAGCCAGCCCTCGAGCTCGGCCAGCAGGCGCCGCAGGGCGAAGGCGAGCGCGCCGGCGTCGGCGCAGGGGGCGGGCAGCTCGAGGCGCCCGCGGTAGGCGGCCGGGGGCGCGAAGGGCGCGACCGGGTCGGGAGCGAGGCCGCGGGCACGGTCGAGGGCCGCGGGCAGCTCCGGCCCCGCGCGCCGGGCGAGCCCGGCGCGCGGCAGGCGCATGACCTCCCCCAGGCGCCGCAGCCCCCAGGCGCGCAGCCGCTCCAGCGCCTGCGCCGGCACCGTCTCCAGGGGCAGGTCCAGTGGCAGGGCGTCGAGGGCGGTCTCGAGCGCGGCGGTGTCCGGCACCCAGCTTCCGGGCCGGGCCTGGGCGAGCCAGCGCGCGGCGAGCGGGGTGGGGGCGGCGGCGAGGCGGAAGGTGTAGCCGAGGGACTCGAGGCCGGCGGCGACCTTCAGGCGCAGGCGCTCGGCGCCGCCGAACAGGCGCAGGCTCCCCCCGACCTCCACCAGCACCGAGCAGGGCGGGGCGAGGCCCACGCGGTCGCTGAAGCGCCCGGCCCAGGCGGCGAGGCGGGCGAGGGCCTCGGCCTCGGCGCCGGGGTCGCGCGGCAGCACCCGCAGCCCCGCGCACAGGGTGCGGGCGGCGGCGAGCCCCATGCCGGGGCGCACGCCGCGGGCGCGGGCGCGCCCGTCGGCGGCGACCACGCGGCGACGCTCCGGGTCGGCCACGGCGAGCGGCGGGCCGCCGCGGCGCATGGCGCGGGAGCGCACCTCGAGCGGGAGGCGGGGAAGGCGCAGGCAGAGCCAGAGCATGGCCGTCCCGCGGGCGCAGGGCCGCTCAGGCGCACGGGGCGGGACGGGGAAGGGTCAGGCGCGTGGGCCAGCCGCCGCGGCGCTTCAGCACCTCCAGGCGCAACCGCTCCGCGCCCTCCGGGGCGAGGCGGATGCGCACCGCCGCGGGCGAGGGCCGGTCGGCCGCGGCCGGCGGACGGAAGAGCACCGCCAGGCGGTCGCCCCCGGCCGCGGCGAGCTGGAGGCGGCGGAGCGCCACCGGCGGCAGTGCGGCCGGCAGCCAGGCGAGCACCGCCGCGGCGGCGGGGCTGCGCGCGGCCTGGACGGCGGCCCACAGCCGTTCCCCGGGCGTGCGGGGGTGGACCAGCAGCACCCGCGCGGGATCCACGCCGGCCGTCGCCAGCGCGGGGGCGTAGGGGATCCAGGGCGGGGCGACCCACACCAGCCAGCGCCGCCCGCGCGCGAGCCGCGCCAGGGCCGGCAGCAGCAGCGAGAGCTCGCCGATGCCCGCCCGTGCCGGCATGAGCTCGACGAGTGCCCCGAGGGGCCAGCCGCCGCCCGGGAGGCAGGCGTCGAGCGCGCTGTGGCCGGTGGAGAGCGCGGGCGCGGCGGCGGCCCGGGCGGCGGCGGTTCCGGCCGGGGTGCCGGAGAAGGGGGGATCCGACGCCGGAACCCCGAGGGGGAGGGCGCCCTGGCGGGAGGCGCTCACAGCGGCACCCCGTTGCGCAGCACGCCCACGCCGATGCCCTCGATGGCGAGCTCGTGCCCGGCGTCCACGGCGATGGGCTCGAAGTCGGGGTTCTCGGGCAGGAGCCACACCCGCCCCCCGCGGCGGCGCAGGCGCTTGACCGTGACCTCCCCGTCCACGCGCGCGACCACGATCTGGCCGTCACGGGCCTCGGGGGTGCGGTGCACGGCGAGCAGGTCGCCGTCGAGGATGCCGGCGTCGCGCATGCTCATGCCGCGCACGCGCAGCAGGTAGTGGGCCCGGGGGCGGAAGACGGCGGGATCGATGCGGTAGCGGGCCTCCACGTGGGCCTCGGCGAGGATGGGGCTGCCGGCCGCCACCCGCCCCACCACCGGCAGGCCGGGCGGATCGGGCAGGCGGATGCCGCGCGATGCGCCCGGCACCAGCTCGATGGCGCCCTTGCGGGCCAGGGCGCGCAGGTGGGCCTCGGCGGCGTTGGGCGAGCGGAAGCCGAAGGCGCGCGCGATCTCGGCACGGGTCGGCGGCATGCCCGTGCGCTCCAGGTGGGAGCGGATGAGCTCCAGGATCTGGGCCTGGCGGGGGGTGAGCGGCTCGGCCATGGCACTGCCACTGGATACTGGATATGCATCCAGTATGCGCAGGAAGGCGCGGACGTCAAGCCCGCGCCAGCTCAGGTCCGGCGGCGCAGCTCCAGGGCGGCGAGCCCGAGGTTGGCCTGCTGGCCGAACTGGCGGAAGGCGGCGAAGCTCTCGGCGTCGATGGGGCGCCCGCTCGGACGGCGGTCGGCGTAGAGGAGCCCGATGGCGCGCCGGCCCACGCGCAGCGGCATCACGCAGAAGGGGCCGGCGCCCGTGACCGCCAGCACGCCCGGGGTGAGGCCGGCGGCATCGTCCGCGGCCGGATCCACCAGGACCGCGCCGCCGGCCTCCAGCGCCGAGACGATCGCGTTCGGCTCGTCGAGCGGGAAGCGGAAGGCGTGGCGCAGGGTCTCGGCGTCGGCGCCGACGGCGTGCTTGGCGCGCAGGAAGCGGCGGTCGGGCGTGAGCAGGGCGAACAGCGCCCGGTCCATGCCCACGCCCCGGTGCAGCGCTTCCAGCACCATCTCCAGCATCAGCACCACGTTGGGCCGCTCGTCGAGGAGCGCGGCGAGCTCGCGCAGGATGCGAAGCTGCAGGGCCGGGTCGGGCTCCGGCGCCACCCATGGGGCGGCCGTCTCCTCGCCCGCCGCGGGCTCCGGCGCCGCGGCGGACGCCGGCGCCTCCTCCGGGCCCGCGCAGGTGGTGCGCGCCACGGCCGCGGCGAGGGCCCCGCCGCCGAGGGCGCGCGCCGTCTCCTCGGCGTGACGCGCGCTCTCGCGTGCCAGGCGTGCCATGCGCTCGAAGGCGATCCCCGCCTCGCGTGCCAGCCCGTGCAGCGCCGCCTGCGCCTCGGGCGACTCCCAGCCGTGCGCGAGCGCCGCCACCAGGGCGTGGCTGCCGCGGGCGATGCGCGCGGCGGGATCGCGCGCGCCGGGGTCGAGGGCGGCCTCGACCAGCGTCCCGAGGCGCCAGCTCCGCCCGAGGGCCGCGGTGAGCCGGTCGAGGCCGAAGCCGAGGACCGCGCGCTCGACCTCGGCCGGCTCGGCCTCGCGGCCTGCCTCTTCCAGCGCCCGGGCGAGGCGCTCGGCGCTCTCGCCCCCGCGCCACCAGAAGACCATGTGGCCGAGCCGGTGCAGGAGGGCGGCGATGAAGACCTCCTCGCCACGCGCGCCGCCACGCGCCTCCTCGAGGGCCTTGGCCTGCACGGCGGCGTGGACGGCGCGCGCGAGCTCCTCGAGCACGCGCCCCTCGGGCCGGCTGGCCGCGAGCGCCTCGACCACCGCCGCCGACAGGCAGATGCTGCGCACCGTGTCGAAGCCGAGGACGATGACGGCGCGGCTGACGGTGCTGATGGGGACGGCGGCGGGGTTGTAGTAGCTGCTGTTCGCCACGCGCAGCACGCGCGCCGTCAGGGGGGCGTCGCGCAGCACCACGGCGGCGAGCTCCGCCGCGGAGGCGTCCTCGCGCCCCGTGACCGCGCCCACGTCGCGCGCGGTGCGCGCCAGCACCGGCACGTCGGACTCGTCGAGGGTCTCGACCCACGCCTCGAGGCGCGCAGCGGGCGCCGGCTCCGCGTTCACGGTGGCTGGCATCGTTCCCTCACCGTTTCCCTTTGCCGTCTCCTCCGGGCCCTCCATGCAATCGGCATCCCACGCGCGGAGTTGAGCCATCGATGCCGCGTCCGTGCACAAAAACGGTGCGTCCACGAAAGAAGAGGCACAAGAATGGTGCGACCAACGGTGGTCAGAATGGGGCATGAACGCGTAAGTCGTTGACGTACCTATATGACATAGCGGGCATATTTCGTGCATTCCGCGCTGCGTCCACGCACACCGATCGAACGAAGGGGGGACAAGATGGAATCGCTCCGGCACGGCGTCGACGTGCTCTTCGTGCTGCTGGGGGCCGTCATGGTCCTCGCCATGCACGCGGGCTTCGCCTTCCTCGAGGTCGGCACGGTCCGCGCCAAGAACCAGGTCAACGCCCTGGTCAAGATCATCACGGACTTCGGCGCCTCGACCGTGGCCTATTTCTTCATCGGCTACGGCATCGCCTACGGCATCGACTTCCTCAGCGGGGCGCAGGCGCTCACCGAGAAGAACGGCTACGAGCTGGTCAAGTTCTTCTTCCTGCTCACCTTCGCCGCGGCCATCCCGGCGATCATCTCGGGCGGGATCGCCGAGCGCGCGCGCTTCTGGCCGCAGCTGACGGCCACTTTCGTGCTGGTGGCGCTCGTCTACCCCACCTTCGAGGGGATCGTGTGGAACGGCAACCTCGGCGTGCAGGAGTGGCTCGAGGCCCGCTTCGGCGCGCCCTTCCACGACTTCGCGGGCTCGGTGGTGGTGCACGCCGTCGGCGGCTGGGCGGCGCTCGCCGCCGTGCTGCTGCTCGGGCCGCGCCACGGCCGCTACGGCAAGGACGGCGAGATGTACGCGCACCCGCCGTCGAGCATCCCCTTCCTCGCCCTGGGCGCGTGGATCCTCACCGTGGGCTGGTTCGGCTTCAACGTCATGTCGGCACAGCACGTGGAGGCCGTCAGCGGCCTCGTGGCGGTGAACTCGCTCATGGCCATGGTGGGCGGCATCCTGGCAGCGCTCGTCGCGGGACG
>Ga0256830_1002303_pt1 | contig 12682 bp, 7 predicted proteins | sample 128326metaG_FD_190537 | JGI IMG/M metagenome (GOLD analysis project Ga0256830, IMG submission 190537) | Hydrothermal vent microbial communities from Lau Basin, Pacific Ocean - 128-326 | ecosystem: Environmental > Aquatic > Marine > Hydrothermal vents | place: Pacific Ocean: Lau Basin | collected...
AGATTTCCTACATTCACGCCGAGGGCTACCCCGCAGGAGAGATGAAGCACGGACCGATTGCGTTGATCGACGAGTCGCTGCCGGTGGTGGCGGTCTGCCCCAAGGTCGCCGGATACGAGAAGATGTTGGCCAACATGGAAGAGGTGCGTGCTCGAGGGGGACGACTGATCGCCGTGACGACCGACGATGCCGAGGGCATCGAGGAATGCGCGGACCACGTTCTGCGCGTGCCCGCCGCACCGGAGACGATCCTGCCGATACTGACGGTCATCCCCTTGCAGCTTCTTTCCTACCACATCGCACTGCTGCGAGGATGCGATGTCGACCAGCCGAGAAACCTCGCCAAGAGCGTGACAGTGGAGTAGCCTCCGCGAAATGGCTTCACCACATCGACCCGAAGAAGACCCGCCGACGGCCCGTTCGATCTGGAGCATGGGCGCTTTGCAAAGTCGCGATCTTCAGCGGCTCCTGCTCTCTCCGCTCGCACCCTTGTTTTCGGTCACCGCCTGCGTTTTTGCGATGCTCACTCACCGCGGTGCGGCAGCCTATGACCCGCGTATCCTCATTCTCGTGATGTTTTCTTCCGCGGTGGTCGCATCTTTCGCCGCCGGCCTGCTCGGCGCGCGTCCCAAGCATCCGGTCGCCGTGCTCACAGGCCTGTCCGCCGGCGGCTCCATCCTTCTCGTCGGCTCCAAGTTGATCTCGGCCCTCATTTCCGCCGATGCCGTCGAGATCGCTACCCGTTTTCGCGAAATGCTCTTCTGGTCCCTCGCGCCGGCGATCCTCCTCTCCATCCTCACCTACTCCTTCGGCCACGCCTGCCGCGCGCGCCTTGCTTGAGCCGTCGTCGCTCGAGCGACGCCTCTGCATCACTCGGCGGGAAAGGTGGGAATGGTCACGGGCGGCACACCCCCTTCTTCGAGCGCCGAGTTCAGATGGACCACGGTTTCGCCGAAGTAGCGCTTGATCTTGGTGACCTGCTGCGTGTATTCCGCTCGCAGTTCTTCGAGCCATAGCAGCTGCGCCTTCGTCGGGGCGGCGAACTGCCCGTCGATCCGGAAGAACAAAGCACCGAGTTGCTCGGCAAAGCGCGGCCCTTGGCTCCAAAAAGGTTTTCCCTCCTCACGGGCGAGGCCATTCATCAGCGCCCGCGCCGCCTCGTCGTGCTCTTTCCATGCCGCCTCGACTGCCTCAGAGAAATCCTCGTCTAGACGTTGGGCCGAAGCGCGGCGCGCGGAAAGCTGCTCGGCCACGACGTCCATTCCTTTCAAGCCGTCGTTGATCACCGAGTGCATGTCGCGCAGAGCAACGGCCGCCTCCTGCTGCCGTTGCAAGTCAGCGGCCGACACCTCGACGAGCGGATCCATGGCGACCTCGACCGATCGCTCGCGGCTTTGTCCATCGACCGTCAAGCGCACCGTGTAGGTTCCGGGCAGAACCATGGGGCCACGCGGCGCCCCGCGGAATTCGAGAAATTCCGGCTCGGGCGGCTTGCGCCGGCGCGCTGCATCCATGGCGAGATTCCAGGCCACACGGTTGAACCCGGCCTTCTTGCCCAAGTCCTTCGCGTCCAGGGTCCGAATGACCTTGCCCTTCGCGTCGAGGATCTCCAGACGAATCCGCTCTTCCCGAGGCTTGGCGTGTGTCGCCTTCTTCTCGGGCGCGTCGTTTGCTTGCTCTTCGGGCTTCGGCTCGAGCGACTCGGGCAGGAAGTAGGTGATCAAGGCACCCGAAGGTGGATTGGGCGCGCGGTGCACCTTGTCGCCTAGACCGTAGCGCGTGAAACGGGCGGGAAAGCGCACGGCCGGACGAATCTCGAAGAGGTGCGCGCCGCCTTCGGCGAGATCTTCGCTCCACTGCTGCAACGGTGTGGCATCGTCGAAGATCCAGATCGCGCGGCCGTGCGTGCCCAAGATGAGATCGTTTTCGCGCGGATGGATCAGCACGTCATGCACGGCGACGGTGGGCAGGTTCTTCAGGTGCTGCCGGCGCCAGCTCTTACCACGATCGTAGGAGGCATAGAGGCCGAGTTCCGTGCCGGCCCACAGCAGGTCCGTATTGCGCGGATCTTCGCGTACGACCCAAATCCATGCCGTCTCCGGAATGCCTTCGGTCGACAGGCGCTTCCAGCTCTTGCCGTAGTTCGTGGTGCGGAAGAGGTGCGGCCGGAAGTCGTCGAACATGTGCCGATCGAAGGCCGCATAGGCCGTCCCGGCTGCTCGGCGGGATGGCTCGATATGGGAAACGGGAGAAAAGTCGGCAAGACCCGGAAGATTGCGCGTCACATCGGTCCACGTCGCGCCCCCGTCGCGCGAAATCTGCACGTTGCCGTCATCGGTGCCGACCCAGAGCACACCGGCTTCGACCGGCGATTCGGCGAAGCTGATGATCGTGCAGTGGTACTCGGCGGTCGTGTTCTCCTTCCAGGCCGGCCCTCCCGCCTCTCCCTGCTTGGCCGGATCGTTCGTGGTCAGGTCCGGACTGATCACCTCCCACGTATCGCCGAAGTCGCGCGTGCGGAAGACGACGTTTCCTGCGAAATAGACCGTCTGCGCATCGTGAGGCGAAGCGATGATCGGTGCATTCCAATTGAAGCGATATTTCAACTCGCCCACCGGCCCGCCGTCGTTGCGGCGAGGCTGGGGGCTGACGTCGATCTGTCGGCGCGTGCGCATGTCGGTGCGCACGATGCCTCCAGCCTGCGACTCGGAGAGGAAGAGATCCTCGATTTCAGGATGCGGCACGACGAAGTAGGCATCGCCGAAACTCATCATGCGCCAATCGTCTTCCAGGATGCCCGCCGGCTCGCGCGTGCGGCTCGGGCCGTACCAGGTGCCGTTGTCCTGCAGTCCACCGCCCACGTAGTAGAACGGTCGGCGATCGTCGTGAAAGACTTGATAGAACTGCGCGATGGGAAGGTTGCGGATCGGCTCCCAGGTCTCGCCCCGATCGTAGGACACGGCCACCCCACCGTCCTGCCCCTGCCACATGCGCCCCGGATCGGTGGGATCGATCCACAAGGCGTGGTAGTCGACGTGCGTGGAACGGGAGATGCGGCGGAAGCTGCGTCCACCGTCGATCGAAACGAAAAGACGGCTCGAAACGGCGTAGACGCGGTTTTCGTCCTGCGGATCCACCCGGATGTCGGTGTAATACAGACCTCGCGAGACGATGCGCACGTCGTCCGATACCTTCCGGAAAGTCTCACCGCGATCGTCGGAACGAAAAAGCGTGCCCTCGTCCGACTCGGTGATCACGTAGACCACGTCCGGCCGGCTCGGCGCGATCTTGACGCCGATGCGCCCGATGACCCCGCGGGGCAATCCCTTGCCGAGTTTCTTCCACGTCGTACCACCGTCGACCGACTTCCAGACACCCCCTTCGCGGCTGCCCGTCGTGTGCGTCCATGGCTTGCGATCGAAGTGCCAGAAGGCCGCATAGATGATGTTGGGATTGGTGGGGTCGATGTCCATGTCCGACACGCCGTGGCGCTCGTCCACATAGAGCACCTTTTCCCACGTCCGGCCGCCGTCGGTGCTGCGGAATACGCCACGTTCTTCGTTCGGCCCGAAAAAGTGCCCCATGGCGCCCACGAAGACCACATCGGGATCCGCCGAAGAGACGAGCACTCGCGAGATATGCCGCGTTTGCTCGAGGCCCAAGTGCGTCCACGATTGCCCGGCGTCGGTCGATTTGTAGACGCCGTTGCCGAAGGAGACACTGTTGCGTGCATTCGACTCACCGCTGCCGACGTAGATCACGGCGGGATTGCTCGGAGCGAGAGCCAGGTCGCCGATGGACGCGATCGGTTGATCGTCGAAGATCGGCTCGAAGGTCAGCCCGCCGTTGGTCGTTTTCCACACACCGCCCGATGCCGCACCGACATAGACGATATCGGGATTCCCCGGTACGCCCTCGACGTCGGCCACGCGGCCGCTCATGTTCACCGGGCCGATCGAACGCCACTCCAAGTTTTCGAAGGGTGAAGGCGCCTCCCCTTCGCTCGGTGAGTCCGCCGCAGATGCGAGCGCGATCGTGGCGAAAAGAAGGAACGAAATGCCGGCGATTCGAAAGAAGGCTCCAAGCGAACGATACGAGGCCATGGCGAGATTCTCCGTAACGACATGAGAGTTCGAGAAGAGATCCTAGCAGCAGCTGAGGAATTCGGCTGATACCCAAGCACCCGCCGAAGAGCGAAGCAAGGCCCCGCCGCGCACCGAGCCGTCACGGCTGCAGCGAAAATTTCGGCCGAGAAACCGCGCCCTTTTCTACGGCGCTCGCCTGCCCGACACCGCAGATCGCCGGACGCGCGCAGCGATGATTTTCATGTCGATAACATTTTCTTTGCGTCGCACTGTAACGCCCTCTCCCCAATACGTGACTTGATCGAGGCAGAGGGAGGTATAGGTCGTGCGTATCGTCTACGGAATCTTTGCAAGTGTTGCGGTGCTCGCCGCTCAGTTCGTTCCTGCGGCAGCTCAGCAAAGCGCCTCATTCCGCCTCGAAGAGCATGCGCTCAATGCCGGAGGTCGGCCGGCCGAAGCCGTCGTCGGCTCTTCCGCCAACTTCCGCGTCACGCTCGAGAGCATTGCCGGGCCGATCAGTCATTTGACCGCAACGAGCGCTTCGTTCCGCGGTGAAGGCGGATTCGTGCCGCCGCTGCGTCCACCGGGAGAGGTGCGCGAGCTGCGGCTGCCGGGTCCCGACCAACTCACTTGGGCGGGCGAGCGTTCGGTCGGAACCTTTGAACTCTACCGCGACGCGCTTGGCGCCGTAGGCGTCGACCCCTACGGAGTCTGCCTGCAGAACGACATCACCGGAACGACGGCACAAGATCCCGAAACCCCGGCGACGGGTGCGGGATACCTCTATCTCGTCGCCGCCGTCAACCGTCTCGGAGAACGCGGCACGCTCGGGCAAGCCTCATCGGGCCAAACGCGCGAGCCCTCTTCGGCATGTCCGTAAGAAAAACGAAAAGAAAAGGAGTCTCGAGATGAAACGAATGTGGCTTGTGGGATGGCTGCTCTTGCTGACGACCGTGCTCGCTTGGGCGGCGGCGCCTCCGGCGCTGATCAACTACCAAGGCGTGCTGCGCGACGCGAACGACGAAGCGCTGACCGGCACTTGGGACATGACCTTCTGCTTTTTCGATGCCGAACAGGCGGGCGGCGAGATTCTCTGTGATGCCCACACCGGCCCCGACGCGATCGATGTCGACGGCGGTCTGTTCGTGGCTGCGCTCGGCGGTGGAACGGTCAGCGACGGTTCCGGGGCGGGAACCTACACGTCTCTCGACCAAGTCTTCCGCGACTTCGATGCTGTCTGGCTCGAAATCCGCATCAGCGGAGAAACCCTTGCTCCGCGCACGCGCGTGCTCTCGGCTGCTTATGCGCTCAACGCCACTCAACTCGGCGGCATGAATGCGGGCGATTTCCTGGACACCTCCGCCACCGAACAGAGCAAGACGGGCAAGCTGACGCTCGGCGCGCTCGACATCAACGGCTCTTTGCGCCTCGTCGATGAGTTCTTTGCGACGATCTGGTTCGCGGACAGCGGCGATCCTCAAGCCGAGCGCTTGAGTTGGGATAGAGCGGACAGCGTCTTCGAAGCCACCGCCGGCATGCAGCTCGACGGCCCGTTGATCGCTGGAAACACGGCCAACCTGCCGCTCGGCTACAGTGCATTCGGCACGTCCGGCAGCCCCGCCGGCGCCGACTTCGACAGCCCGGGAGATGTCTACGTTCAAGAGAACCTCGAGGTCGACGGCGATGCCTATTTCAGCGGCGTGCTCTACATCGACAACGACGGGCCGGACGGGGACCAACGCCTGCGTTTTTTCAACGACGGCTCGGTCAGCGAAGAACTCAAGTGGGACGAAGCGGCCGAGCGATTCGAGTTCTCCGACGCGCTGGCCATCGCCGGATCGTTGCGGGTCGGACAGACCCAGGGTTCACCCGAGGTCTTCAGTCATCTCGGAAATCTCGGCGACGTTCCCGACAGCGATGATATGAACGGCACGCAGGATCTCTATATCGAAGGCGACGTAGAGATCGAAGATACGCTCTATCTCGATCGCACATTGGTCATGCTCGACTACGGACCGGATGCCGACGGCGACGGCGTTGCCGGTGATGACGTCGATCAGTGGATCTTCTTTTACGACAATGCCGTGATGGATGATGAATGGCTGCGCTGGCGAGACGATCTTCCCGGCGCGGGCGGCGGTAGCAGTGACCGCTTCGAATTCTCCGACAGCCTGCATGTCTACGGCAACCTGACCGCACTGACCAAGAACTTCGTTCAGAACCACCCGCAGCGCGAAGATCTGGAAATCGTCTACACCTCGCTCGAAGGGGACGAGGCCGCGGTCTTCACCCGTGGATACGGCCGTTTGGTCGATGGTGAAGCGCGCGTACCTCTCGGAGCGACCTTCGCGATGGTCGCTCATCCGGAGATCGGTTTGGGTGCGCAACTCACGCCGCGCGGAGAATGGGCCGAACTCTATGTCGCCTCGCTGACACCCGAGGAACTCGTCGTGCGCGCGCGTCCGGGAAGTTCCTCGGATACGGCCTTCGACTGGATCGTCTTCGGGCTGCGTCTCGGCTACGAAGATTCGCCCGTGATCCGACCTCGACGCAGCGATTCGCCGCTTCCGATGCAGAACGCATGGGATGAGATCTACCGCGTGGTACCGGAGGCCCGTGAGCTAAGCGCCGCGACGCGCTATCGCACGATGGCCGGTGCGGAGATCGGAAACGTAGCTCTAGATACGGCCGGCCCCTCAGCGCTGGCGCTGCGGCAGGCGATCGGCGAGGCCGATCCGGAAGAACCACTGGTCGCACGACCGACGCGCATCCGGGAAGAAGAATCAGAAGAGCGGAGTCGAGCGACCCGCCCGAACGCGGCGGTCAGCGCCGCCGTATCGGAACCGCCTGCCGACCGCGTCGACCAGAGCGCCGCACCCGTGACGATCGGTGCACAGCACAGCAGCGAACGCGTGCGCGCACACTCGTTCCGTGCCATCCGGCCCGGCGTGGCCATGCTCTACGACGCCGGCGAGGCGATCGAAGCAGGCGATGTCGTCGTGCTCGATCCGCTGCAGCCCGGCACCGTACGGCGCGCAGAGCGCGGCGAAGATCGCGCGGTGCTCGGCATCGCCGGCGACGACGCCGGTCTCGTTCTCGTCGATGAAGCGGACGACGAGCGCGCAACAGGTCGTGTGGCGGTCGCACTTTCCGGTGTCGTTCCCTGTCGCGTCGATGCCGCGTGGGGAGCGATCGCTCCGGGAGATCTTCTGGTCAGTTCGCCCACTCCGGGCCACGCGATGCGCAGCAGCGACCCCCTACCCGGAACAGTCATCGGCAAAGCGCTCGAACCGCTCGCCGAAGGAAATGGAACGATCCTCGTACTCGTGTTCCAACGCTGAAGACCTGCGGTCGATGCGTTCGATCCGAAGGAAAGGAGTCATCACGATGAAAATGAGAAGTGGTCCCATCCACCTGCTGGCGGCGGCGGTGCTCGCCGTGCTCCCCTCGACGACCGCCTTGCTCTCGGCTGAACAGGCCGGCAAAGCGATCCCCTCGAACACTCCACCGGAAGAAGCGCTCGAAACGCGCTCGGAGACCGGAAAAGACGAGGATCTGCGCGTAACGGCCGGCGAGGAAGTCGTCTTCAGCTCGATCCGCGAGGAAACTCGCGACGGCGTCGTGCTGTGGAGCGAGGTCATCGGCGATCTCGACGACGAAACGTCTCAGCGGGCGGGCCGGCCGTGGCGCTGGCTCGGTGAGGATTCGATCTTCAACGTGGAAGCGTGGTCGGCTTCGCGCGACGGCGAGGTCATACAGTACGGATATCGCGTGCTGCGATCTTCGAACCCCTCGCCGATTCGACCGCAGATCGTGCTCGGGCCACCGAAGGTCGATCCGGCTCTCGAGCGAGAACTTGCGACCATCGATCCAACGGCGATGGTTCCCCTCGTGCTCGACGTCCGCGGCATGCCGGAGTGGAACGTTCCTCTGCGCCCGGAGGGCTTCGCGCTCGCCGCCGAGGACTTCGCTCAGGCTCGAGAACGGCGGCAACGTGCGCTCGACGAGCGCCGGGAACTGGCCGAGCGCCTCTTCGGACCCGTCGTCGAAGCCATCGAACGCCTTGGCGGCGACGTGGTCTCCCGCGGGAAGCTCGGCGGCTGGATCACCGCGCGCCTTGCCGCATCCGACGTCCCGGTCCTGCTCGCACGACAGGATCTGCGCCGCGTTTCCCTCCTGCGCGGCGAGAGCGTCACCTCCGGCGGACATCCACGCCTCGATGACCTGCGTTCCGATTCGTATGTCGATGCACGCCAGTTTCTCGACGCGGGCTACACCGGCGAACGAGCCAACCCCCAACGCCATGGATTCGGCGACATCACCATCGGCGTCGTCGAGCCGGACCAACTCGAAAAAGACGCCTGCTTTCTCTTCGATGGCGCCGACTGCAGCGGTGCCAGTCGTTTGCAGGAACTGTTCCGCTGCGACGACTTCGACCGGGACGGCAACTACTGCGAGCCGGTCTCGTTCTATCGCGACAACGACGCCAGTGCCGCGCACGGGACCCTGGTCTCTTCAGTGATTCTCGGCGACTACACTCAGGGCCAGGGCGATCCGTGGCCGCTGGGCGATTCGGCATGGACCGAAGAGGCGGGTCATGGTGTGAATTGGGAAAACGAAAATACCGGCATCGCTCGCGAGGCGAGATTGATCTTTTTCGGGCAGATGGCGGACAACGATACCGATGACGGTACGGCCACGTCTTCGGGATTCGCCGACGCCTTCGATGACGCCATCGACCGCGCGGTGGACATCACCAACAACTCATGGAGCTGGGTCAGTGACGGTGCGACCAACTGCAGCCTCGAAGCGGTCGCTCCGCACGAGCAAGAGGCGGAAAACGCCTTCGACGACGGCATCTTGATGGTCGTCTCCGCCGGCAACCCGAATGCGGGAGTGTGCGCCGGAAACCGTCGCCGGCAGTGCTCGCTAGACGCAGACTGTCCGGCCGGCGACGGTCCCTGCATCGCCCAAAGCGATGTCTGCAACATCTCTTCGCCTGCCGACCTACCGAAGACGATGGCGGTCAATGCGATGAATGCGGCAGAGCCCAACTGCCAGTCCGCCTATACGAACTGTATGACCGACCCCGACTTTTCCGCCAACGGCGGCATCGATGCCATCGTCAATGGCAGCACGTGTACGGGCTGCGTCGCGGGTGTCTCATTGACGACGCTCAACCGATTCTGCGGCGTGACTTCCGCGGCCGGACTGCGCGGCACGGGCGGTGGATGCTTCAACGGAACGAGCGCCTCCGCGCCGGTCGTCGCCGGCGCGGCCGCCCTGGTCAAGGATCAGTACCTCGCGTCGGGACAGACATGGATCAACGATCCCGGGCGACTGCATACGATCATGCTCGCCATGGGAGACCGCCACGACCATGCCTGGGGTGATACCTCGACCTCGCAGCGGGGCATCGGCACGAGCCGATTGACCGGAGCGGGCCGCCTCAAGATGCGCCTCTTCGAGTCGGGTGCCGGCATGGAACCGTGGGCCAACAACGTTCGCGTCGTCAGCTTCACTGCGGCGAGCACGGACTTCTCTTACTTCCCCTTCTCGCAGCCGATGGGAACGGGAACGGAGATCACCAAGTGCGTCGCCTATCAAGTCGAAGACATGTCGTCCAAGACCGATATCTCGGACTTCGATCTCGAGTTGCGAATTCGCGAACCCGGCTCGACGGGCAACTGCAACGACCCGTCGACCCCGGTGAGCTACACCTGGATCGATGGAGGACCGCAGATCGACTACATGTCGGCCATCACCTCTTCGCAGGTTTCGCTCGCCGGCCGCTGCCTGCACGTTACGCTCGACAAACGCTTCGTTACGACCCAAGGCGTCACCATGATCGTCAATTGTTATGCCTCTGGAGTTCTCGATGATCTTTCCGCTCCGTAGTGTTCGCCCGATCGGCGCCGCGATGCTTTCCTGCATCGCGGCGCTCATCGCCCCTCACACCACCCCGGCGGCCGCTCCGCAAGCCGCCGCCCCCTCGCCGCAGGTCGTCTCTCGACCGCATGCGACGACGTCGGCGCAGACGACCACCGCGAAACAGACCGGTGCCGCAGTGCCCGCGACCATCGGCGACGTGCGGATCACGCACCGCGACGTCGACGCCATGCGCGCCCTTCTCCAACCCCCGCCCCCTCGTGACGCCGCGGAACGACTCGCCGTCGACGCCGCCCGCGCATTTTTCGACATCCACGGCTGGCTCGCCGGCTCTTCCGCCAAAGGGCGTCTGCTCGCATGGCGCGCGTGGCTCTCCGCACTCGACGACGACACATCGGAGACCGCGATGCCGCAACGCGCGCGCGAGCAACTCGCGCTCGTCGGAAAGCGAAACGGAAAGCGCCCCGCCTTCCTCACCCACGCCGAGCGTCGACTCGCTCGCATCAAACCCACGATCGCCTGCGCAACGCTCGTCTCCATCCCCACCGTTTCTCCCCAGCCCGCAGAATCGACCGCCCCCTCAGCCGAATCGACGATTTCCACATCCCAAGACGTGGCGCAGCCTCTCGAAACGCTCCTTCAAGGTCAAGCCCTCGATTTCCCAAACGCGACGGCGCTGATCGAGACCCTAGACCAAGCCGGAATCGAGGCTCGCCTCGCCGACCTTTCCGGACTCCCGCTCGCCGCTCTCGAACGCCCGCTCGCCGAAGCCATCACCACTTCCACGCCCGGCGAGATCATCGGCCCACTCACCACCCCCACCGCCATCCACTGGCTCTTCCACTGCCCCCCACCATCTCCGCCGGATTGAAGCCGAACCGCTCCGCCTCGGGTGCGAATGCAGAGGGGCGCGACTTTTCTCGCGCATTCGGGCAGATTGTCAATTGATTTGACAATCTGCCCGCTTCGGCCGTAACCTATTGCCATGATTATAGATCGTACGATTGGCGATGCCGTTCTCTCCTCTGCTGCGGCCTACCCGGTGGTAGCGGTGACGGGACCGAGGCAGTCGGGAAAGACGACGCTGGTGAGGCGACTCTTTGCTGATCTTCCGTATGTCTTGCTCGAAGATCCGGACCAGCGCCGCTTCGCCACCGAAGATCCTCGGCGATTCTTGAGCAGGTTTCCGGACGGAGTCGTGCTCGACGAAGTTCAGCGCGCCCCCGAACTCATCTCCTACCTACAGGGATGCGTCGACGTCGATCCACGCCCCGGACGCTTCATCCTCACTGGATCGCAGCAATTCGGGCTGCTTTCTGGAATCACCCAGTCTTTGGCCGGAAGAGTTGCCATGATGACTCTTCTCCCGTTTTCCTCGGCAGAACTGGCCGATGGCGGCTTCCTTGCCGAGCACCTCGACGATCTGCTGCTTCGCGGCTTCTACCCGCCCGTACACGACCGCCGGATCGACCCCTCCGACTGGTACCGAAATTACGTGCAGACCTACATCGAACGCGATATGAGACAGTTGATCAATGTCCGAGATCTCTCCACCTTCGAGACATTTCTCAGAATGTGCGCGGCCCGCTGCAGTCAATTGCTGAATCTCTCGGCCCTCGCCTCGGACTGCGGCATCACTCACAATACGGCTCGGGCGTGGATCTCGGTTCTGCAGGCGAGCTACATCGTTCATACGCTACCTCCTTACTTCCGAAATTTCTCGAAGAGGCTGATCAAATCGCCCAAGCTGTATTTTCTGGACTCGGGCCTCGCGGCTTGGCTGCTCGGAATCCGTTCCACGAGCGAGCTTGCCGTTCATCCCATGCGTGGTTCTCTCTTTGAAACGTGGGTCTACTCCGAGATGCTCAAAGCAGCCCACGATCGAGGTGAGCGTCCATCGATCTTCTTCTGGCGTGACCGAGCAGGCCTCGAGATCGATTTTCTGATCGACAAGGGAGGTCGTCTCCGACCCACCGAGGCGAAATCGGGGGAGACCTTCGTCTTGGAATGGCTGCACCCTCTCGAACGTTGGAAGCATCTCGCCGGCGACAGCGCGGGCGATGCGATCTTGATCTACGGCGGCGCGGATTCCGGAAAACGCGGAGAAGTCGAGTGCATCGGCTGGCGTGATCTACCAAGCCGCGTCGATGTACTTCTCGGCTCGTAGAAGTGCGGGGTACTTGGGGAATGGCATCAACTCGAGGTAGGAGCCCAGTGCATTCGTAGCGCTCGCTGGGATCTGTATGGCTCTGCTGACTCCTCGCTCCGTGGGGGGATGCCTCAAATGGCCCTTTCGGGCCCAAGGCCAAGCCTCCCCGGACAAGAACACTGACCGTCCCCACACCGCCGCCGGACTTACGCCGATTCCCCTTGGTCACAGGAGCTTCGTGGTCTTCCGTCCACTCGCCCCGATCCCCAGCACCTCCTATCCGATTCCTGTTCGTCGGCCCGTGGGTTCGTTCTTCGCTTCCTTCAGACGCTCGGTCGCCCTCGCGCTCCCCTTCCCTCGTCGTGAACTACGGGGGGGAGGACTCTCACCTCCAAGCCAGTGCCCATGCCGGGCGTACGAATCAGGCGGGGGCGACCTCGAGTCGCCCCCCCCGCAGCTTCAACTTGGTCATGCTACTTCTCGAGCTTGCACGATCCGGCTCCGGTCGTCTTGCCGCAACCATTCTCGCAAGTGGCCGAGGCGGTGTTCGAGCCGTTGT
>Ga0256830_1002304_pt1 | contig 12675 bp, 10 predicted proteins | sample 128326metaG_FD_190537 | JGI IMG/M metagenome (GOLD analysis project Ga0256830, IMG submission 190537) | Hydrothermal vent microbial communities from Lau Basin, Pacific Ocean - 128-326 | ecosystem: Environmental > Aquatic > Marine > Hydrothermal vents | place: Pacific Ocean: Lau Basin | collected...
CTCTTCGGGAATGTAGGACAGCCCCTTTTCGATGATCTGTTCGGGCGGCAAACCGGTGACATCGACGCCGTCCAGCAGCACCCGGCCCCCGGTCGGGGGGCGCAACCCGGCGATCACCTCGGCCAGTTCGGATTGGCCGTTGCCCGAAACGCCCGCCAGCCCGACGATCTCGCCGGCCCTGACCTGGAGGGAGACGCCGCGCAGCGCGGGCGTGCCCCGGTCGCTCAGGGTGTGCAGGTCGATGATCTCCAGTTGCGGGCCGCGGATTTCCACTTCGGAGCGCTGAGGGGCGAAGTCCAGCTCGCGGCCGACCATCATCTTCGCCAGTTGGGCTTTGCTGGTTTCGGCGGTCAGCACCGTGCCCACGTTGCGGCCATCGCGCAGCACTGTGACGCGGTCGGTAAAATCCATCACCTCGTCCAGCTTGTGGGAGATGAAGATCAGCGCGTGGCCTTCCTGTGCCATTTGTTTGAGGGTGACGAAGAAGTCTTCCACCTCTTGCGGGGTCAGCACCGCGGTCGGTTCGTCCAGAATGAGCAAAGCCGCGCCGCGGTACAGGGCTTTGATGATCTCCACCCGCTGCTGCTGCCCCACCGAGAGCTGCCAGATGTAGGCGTCCGGATCGACTTCCAGGCCGTAGAGGCGCGCCAGCTCGCGGGTTCGGGCGGCGACGCGTTCCAGGTCGGTGAGCAGGCCGCGGGAGGAGGGCAGCCCGAGGGCCACGTTTTCCGCCACGGTCAGCGAGTCGACCAGCATGAAGTGCTGGTGGATCATGCCCACGCCCAGGCGGATGGCGTCGGCAGGGGAATGGATGGTCTGCGGCTGGCCATCGAAGAGGATTTCCCCTTCGTCCGGGCGGTAGAGGCCGTAGAGCTGTTTCATCAGCGTGCTCTTGCCGGCCCCGTTTTCGCCCAGCAGCGCGTGGACTTCTCCGGCGCGCACGTCGAAATCAACGTGATCGTTGGCCAGCACGCCAGGGAAGCGTTTGACAATGCCGCGCATTTCCATGTGGTTGATGCGCGGGTGTCCGGAGGGGAGCAGGGGGTTGTCTGGCATGATTGGATGTCCGGCGGGAAAGGTGGGGTTCATTCGTTGAGATGTTTTTCCAAAACCTTCTTGACGTAATCCGGTAGCGGTAAGCGATTGGCCTGCGCCTCTCTCTTGAGCCGTTCATAGGTCTGGGCTTCGTTTTCATCCCAGATAATGTCCAGCCGTCTTATCTCCCTGAGCGCAATGTGCATGTAGTCCTTCGGATTAGCCCAATAACAAGTCAGGCATACAGAGGCCAGTTTCTCGTTTTGCCAATTTCCACAATGCTCACATGACCAGGACTTGGCCCGATTACACGAACCACAAAGCAGCATAAAATCATCTACACGCCATTCGCTATCTTCGTCACCTGCTATTTCATAAGGGATGCAATGGTCAATCTGCAAATATCTCGCTTGAAAAGTCCCAGAACAAATTGCGCATTTTCCTTCGCTCGCCGCGTACAGCTCGCTCTTCAATGTTTTTGGAAAGGTTTTTCTTCCCTGCAATCTATCTTTACGTATCTTGCTCAAGTCGCCAAATCGATATGCGGCAATGGAGCGTCCATCTGATGACTTCACCCGATACGTTTCAAGAGGAATCCCGGCCTCGCGCACGTCTCTGGCGGCCCGTGGGGGGTGGGAATATCCGTAAACCTTCTCCAATTCTTCTGTGGTGATATAGCCATGTTCCAGGATGTGTTGAATGACTATCCGGGCACGTTTGTTCTTGATCGATTTCAGAATTTGCTTGATGGTCTCGTCAGTACGAGGCTGTGATGACATACTGGTTTTCTATACCTCGAACAATGCCAATTGTCGCGAAGAAGGACGAGATTGTCGCTCGACGATTGTATCGATCTCCGCGCCCAAACGCTCCACTAACGCTTTCGAGAGATAAAGGGCCTCATAGGTGATCGCTTTGCGCCCCAGTAATGTGGCCTGCGTTGAAGGTCCGGCCTTTACCTCGATCCGCCGCATCTGTAATTCCAACGGCAACTCCCTGCCGTAGGTTTTCGTTCCGGTGCGGCCATCATAGCTCAGGATAAATGGTATCTCCTGGCTGGTGAGATGTGCGAGGAACTGCATGAATTCGTCGAAATCTATCCGTTGGTAATATCGATGGTCGCTATTTCCTGAAACGCCTTGATATGGAGGGTCCATGTACACCAACGTTTTTTGCCCCACCCAATCCAATGTTTTTTTATAGTCTTGCGCAGTTATCGTAACCCGGCCCCGCAAAAGGCCCGATACTGCACGAATATCTTCGCTCATGCGCGTGGGGTGTCGTCCTAACCTGCGATTATCGGGGCTTTGATTGAACTCCCCTTTGGGGTTGTACCGCACGGATGCTTTCACACATCGAGCCAAGAGGTACAACAAGTGTTCGGGCTTGTGCGTTCGGTTGAATTCATTTCTCACGCTATCGTAATACTGCCGGGGATTGCGTTGTTGCTCTTGCCACAAATGGGCGTATTTTTGCGATAAGTCGAGCGGGCTATGGATGATGGCATCCCACAGCGCCATTAACGGGGCGTTCAAATCGTTGATGTGAAAATGGGATGCCTTGCCAGCAAGCGCGGCGGCAATGGTGATGGCAGCAGAACCAGCAAACGGCTCGATCAGCACGTCGATGTCCGGCGGAAAATATGCCAAAATATGTTTTGCGATCTTTCGCTTGCTTCCTTGATAGGGAATAGGGTGAGGTGCATTCATAAACACGAACCGCTCTTTGGTCTGGCTGCAATTATACTCCAACCACACCCGCTGTTAATCGAACAGCCGCCCCGGTGGAGAGCATCGGGGCGGCAACTTCTGACTTGCATGAGGATCACAGACGGCGTGTTTCGGCCTTCTGCTTTCCAGGGTGGTGCGGATCATCCGCCAACGTCGATGGTAATCGAGCCGTCGATGATGCCCTGGATGGTCTCCTCGGCCAGGGTTTTGACCTCCGCGGGGAGATCGAAATCGGGGTTGAACTCGATTAGCAGGCCGCCGTTGGACAGGGAGAGCGCGTAGGCCTCGCCGCCCAGCGTGCCCTGCTCGATCAGGTCGATCATCTGGTTGAGCGCCACACTCCAATCGTACACCTGGTTGGCGACCACAATGCTGGGGGCCAGGGAGGTCTGGTTGGCCTGGGTGCCGAACCACAGGATGCCGCGTTCTTCGGCCACGCCGATGGCGCCGACCACCATTTGCGCGGAGCCGGTCAACACGTCCGCGCCGGCGTCCGCGTGGGTTTGGGCCGCTTCGGAGGCCAGGGCTACGTCACTGAACGAGCCGATGTAGTTGACGTTCACCTGAATGTCCGGGTTGGTGGCCTTGGCGCCGGCGATGAAGCCGTCCACGTACAACTTGGCGTCCCCGACCTCGATGGGGCCGACCACGCCGATAGTGCCGCTCTTGGACAGGGCTGCGGCCATCACGCCGTTGACGTACCCGCCCTGCTGCGAGAGGGCCTCATAGGCGAACACGTTCGGAATGCCGAAGGTGTCCCCGGCGGTGCCCCAGGCAAAGCTGGTTTCCGGGAAGTCGGGTGCGATCTCTTGCAGCGGGGCGCCGTATTGCGAGCCGTGGGCGATGATCAGATCGTAGCCCTGCGAGGCGTAATCGCGAATGGCCGCGGCCGCGTCGTCCACCACGAACATGCCATCGGAGTACACGAACTCGAAGTTCTCCTCGCCGCGCTCTTGTTGAATTTTGACCAGCGCGTCGTACATGCTCTGGCTGAAGGCCAGATCGTTGATCGCGCTGGGCATGACCACCGCGACCCGGAAGGGGCCTTCCTCCCCGCCTCCGCCGAGGCCGCCTGTGCCGCAGGCTGCGAGCACCAGCCCCGCCAACAACAGCGTCAAGAAAATCGAAATGCGTTTCATCTTGCATCCTCCAATCAATGAGAGTTTTGCGGCAAAACCACCCCGCTCCGGGCTGGCTTGCCAGTGTGAAAGAAATTCATCCGCTGCGCTCGTAGGGCTTGGTGAGCGCAGCCGGTTGGCGCACACGTTGTGCAGAGATGACGAGTACCACGATGGTTAACACGTAGGGCATCATCACGGCCACATCCGAAGGGATCGGAATGCCCACTACCTGCACCCAGACCTGTAACGCGTTGACGAAACTGAAGATCAGCGAACCGGCCAGCACCCACACAGGCCGCCAGCCGCCAAAGTACACCAGCGCGATGGCGATGAACCCCAGGCCGTTGGTCAGATTTTGTTGGAACACGTTGAGCAGCGCGATGGACAGCGAGGCCCCGGCAATGCCGGAGAGCAGCCCGCCCAGCGTCACGGTGAAATAGCGCACCGCAGCCACACTCACCCCCAGCGTGTCGGCGGCTTCCGGGTTCTCGCCCACCGCGCGGATTTTGAGGCCCAGCGTGGTCTTGTTGATCACGAACCAGGACAGGGGCACCAGGGCGTACGCGGCGTACACCAGCACGTTGTGTTGGAACAGTATCTCGCCCAGCACCGGCAGATCGCTCAGCACCGGGATCGAAATCGCGGGGAAGCCGCTTACGGTCTCGACCGTGTTGACCAGTTTTTGGAACAACAGGTCGCTCATCCCCAGCCCGAACAGATACACGCCGATCCCGCTGATGCCCTGCTCCGCGTGCAGGGTGACGCTGATGAACGCCATTGCCAGCCCCATCAAAGCCCCCACCAGCATGGCCACCAGCAAGCCGAGCCACAAATTGCCGCTCAAGAAAACGATGTAAAACGCGGAAAACGCGCCCATCAGCATGATGCCGTCCACCCCCAGGTTGAGCACGCCGCTTCGCTGGCCGAAGGTCTCACCAATCGCGGCGTACAGGTAGGGGGTGGCCAGCCGGATGGCGGAGGAGAAGATACCGATCAGCACCGCGCTGCTGAACAAATCGCTAATCATTGGCGCCCTCCACAGGCAGTGCCTGACCGGCCCCTTCGGGTGGGGCCTGTTTTTCGCTCTGCTCCATCGCGGCGATAGCCCGTTTTCTGGCACGCCGCCGCCGCCAGATGTCGCTGCTGACCACGAACACCACCACCAGGCCGTTGAGCGCGGTGATCAGCGCGGCCGGCACCTGCGTCACCCGTTGGAGCTTGTTGGCCCCCACCAGCAACGCGCCGAACAGAAACGAGGCCGGAATCGTGCCCACGGGGTGCAACTGGCCGAACAGCGCGGCCACGATGCCGTTGAACCCCGCCGATCCGGTGAACCCCGCGGCGGTGCCGTCCGTGATCATGAAATGGTTGACGCCGTAGACCTGCACCGCGCCGGCCAGCCCGGCGAACGCGCCGCTCAGGAACAAAGACAGCACCATGTACCGCTCGACGTTGATACCCGCGTAGCGCGAGGCGTGCGGGTTCAGCCCCACCGCCCGGATGCGGTAGCCCACCGTGGTGCGCCACAGGAAGAAATACACCACGAACGCCAGCAGAATGGCGATCAGCGTGCCCAGGTGCAGGCGGGTGGGCACCAGCCGCGGCAGGTCGAACGCGGCCGACAGCCGGGGGGTTTGGGGGATGCGCGCCGCGCCTTTCTGCGCGGTGTCGATCAGCGGGCCGCGCAGCAGCAGGTTCATCCACTGCACCGCGATCACGTTCATCATAATAGTGCTCAAAATTTCGTTCACGTTGAAGCGCGCTTTGAGATACCCCGGAATGCCTCCCCAAACCGCGCCGGCCAGGAAACCCAGCAACAACGCCAGCGGAACGATCAGCCACCCGGAAGCGTTCGGAAACGCCAGCCCGAGGGCGATGGACGCCAGCGCGCCCATGATCATCTGGCCTTCCCCGCCGATGTTGATCACCCCGCTGCGGAAGGCGATGCAAATCCCCAACCCGACCAGCAAGAGCGGCGTGGCCTTCACCGCGGTGTCGGCAATCGCGTTCAGGCTGCCAAACGCGCCCTCCAGCAGCGCGGCATAGCCCACCAACGGGTTGGCCCCCAGCAAGAGCAGCATGACCGCGCCAATCGCCAGCGCCGCCAGGGTGGCGATCAGGGGCAGCAACGCGTCGAAGAGTGCGCCAAGACGAATCCGCATGATGTTTTCGCTACACGCCCAACACCTGACTCATCCCCAGGCCTGTACCAATCGCAACCGCAACACCCGGTCGTCGTAGTAGCTGTGCCCGAAAGCCAGGGGGCGGTTGTCGGAATCGTAAAAGAACGTGCGTAACACCAGCAACGGGTTGCCGGGTTCGCCCTCCAGAAAACGCGCTGCATCCTCATCCAAAAGCCCAGAACGAACATCGGTAATCACATAAGCGATTTTTCGCCGGCAGTAGCGCATCAGAAATTCCCGAATCTGAAGCCGGGTGTCCAAACGCGCTGGATCAGTGTGGATGAAGCCAGCGGGCACAACGTTGGTAGCCAGAATCACGGGACGGCCATCCGCGCGGAACAACCGTTTCAACACCAGCACTTCTTCGCCCGCTTCCAGGGAGAGCATTTCGGCTTCCTCGGAAGTGGCCGGACGCTTTTCGGTTTGCTGTGGTTGTATTGTGCTTTGGTGGCCGCTGCTTTCGATCAACCGGCTGAACTCCCACAATCCCCCCGAATGCGTGTTCACCTCCTGGATGCGCCGGTTTAGATAGGTGCCGTCGCCCTGTTTGCGTAAAATCAGGCCCTCCGCGGCCAGCATCCCCAACACGTTGCGAATGGTAGCCCTGCTGACGCCAAATTCCAGCGACAACTCGCTCTCCGAGGGCAGACGGTCCCCCGGTACGTAGATGCCTTCCCGGATACGGGCGCGCAGAATGGCGTCAACTTGCTCGGAGATCGACGGGGGGCGGGTGACGAGCATCGTTCGTTTGCACTTTTGGGGACGGACCGTCAGCGAGTGGATAAACAGGGAAAAGCTGACAATCGTCTGACGAATTAACCCATTTTTAACATATAATAAGGAAACAGGCAAGCAAAACGCAACGGGCAGGAGCTCGCCATCAACGATTCGCGTGCAGAAGCGCATCTTTCGAGAGGAGTTGGATCATGAAATTCGTACTAAACGGCGTCCCCAAAGAATACCACGGCGATCCTGATCTGCCCCTGCTGACGTACTTGCGGGAGCAGGCGGGCATTCTCTCGCCCAAAGACGGCTGCGCGCCCCAGGCCGCCTGCGGCTGCTGCGCAGTAGACCTGAACGGCAAGGCGCGGCTGGCCTGCGTAATCCCGATGAAGAAGGTGGACGGCGGCGTGGTGACCACCATCGAGGGGCTGGGCGAATACCGCCAGCGGGTGTTCGCCAACGCGTTCGTGGAAAAGGGCGGGGTGCAGTGCGGCTTCTGCATCCCCGGCATCGTGATGCAGTCCAACGCGCTGATCAACCGCAACCCGGACCCGGACCGCGCCGCGGTCGAACAGGCCCTCACCCCGCACCTGTGCCGCTGCACCGGCTACAAGAAGATCGTCGAGGCGGTGCTATACGCCGCGCAGGCCATCCGCAACGAAGAGGAAATCCCGCCCCCCAACGGCGAGGCGCGCATCGGCGCGCGCACGCCCAAATACCAAGCGCAAAAACTGGTGCTCGGCCAGCACCACTACGTGGACGACATCCGCCTGCCGGGCCTGAAGCACGCCGCGCTCAAATTCAGCGACCACCCGCGCGCCCGCGTGCTGCGCATCGACACCCGCGCAGCAGAAGCCCTGCCGGGCGTGCTGCGTGTGTTCACCGCGCAGGACGTGCCCGGCGAACGCTACATCGGCCTGATCAGGCACGACTGGCCGCTGATGATCGCCGAAGGGGAGACCACGCACTACGTCGGAGACGTGCTGGCCGCGGTGGTGGCCGAGAGCGAGGCCATCGCGCGGCAGGCGGTCGAGCGGATCGAGGTGGAATACGAGGTGCTGGAACCGGTCACCGACCCGCACGCCGCGCTGCAACCCGGCGCGCCCAAAGTCCACCCCGAAGGTAATCTGCTCTCCCGCACTGTCACCCGCCGCGGCGATCTGGAGGCGGCTAAAGCGCAATCCGCCTACATCGCGCAGGGCGTGTACCAGACGCAGATGATCGAGCACGGCTTCATGGAGCCGGAGGCCGCCATTGCCTACCCCACCGACGAGGGGCTGGAGGTGCTCTCCCAGGGGCAGGGGGTGTACGACGACCGGGCGCAAATCTGCCGCCTGCTGGGGCTGCCTCCCGAACGGGTGCGCGTGGTGCTGGTGCCCAACGGCGGCGGCTTCGGCGGCAAGGAAGACCTGTCCGTGCAGGGCCACGCCGCGCTGATGGCGCACCTGCTGGGCCAGCCCGTCAAAGTCAGGCTGACGCGCGACGAATCCGTCCGTATGCACCCCAAACGCCACCCGATCTGGATGGATTACACCGTGGGCTGCGACGAAAACGGCAAATTGACCTTCGTGCAGGTCAAATTCGTGGGCGACACCGGCGCGTATGCCTCGGTGGGTATGAAGGTGCTGGAACGGGCTGCCGGGCACGCCACGGGCGCGTACTTCTTCCCGGTTACGGACGTGGAGGCCCTGGCGGTGTACACCAACAACATCCCCTGCGGCGCGATGCGCGGTTTTGGCGTCAACCAGGCCGTGTTCGGGTTGGAAAGTTGCATCGACGAGTTGTGCGAGCAGGGCGGGTTCGACCGCTGGCAGTTCCGCTACGACAACGCGCTGCAAGACGGCCACATGACCGCCACCGGCCAGGTGATCGAGGCCGGGGCAGGCGCGCGCGCCACCCTGTTGGCCGTCAAAGAGGCCTTCTACCAGGCCAAATACGCCGGGCTGGCCTGCGGCATCAAGAACACCGGCATCGGCAATGGTATGCCCGACGAATCCAGCGCGCGCATCACCATCGCCGCTCCCGATAAAGTGATCATCGACCACGGCTGGACCGAGATGGGGCAGGGGGTCAACACCATCGCGCTGCAAGTGCTGTGCAACGAGACCGGCCTGCCGCCGGAGATCGTCGAAGTGCGCGTGGACACCCGCGCGGAGCAAACCGCGGGCATGACCACGGCCTCGCGCGCCACCTCGCTGGTCGGTAACGCGCTGATCGAAGCCTGCAAAGCCTTGAAGAAAGACCTGCAAACCCACACTCTGGAAGAGCTGGTCGGCAAACAGTACCAGGGCAAATGGGTGGTGGACTGGACCACCAAGCCAGGCGCGATGGTCGAAAAGGTGTACACCCACTACTCGTACAGCTACGCCACCCAAGTGGTGATCCTGGACGATCACGGCAAGGTCGCCAAAGTGATCGCCGCGCACGACGCGGGCAAAGTGTTCAACCCCACCCTGTTCGAGGGCCAGATCGAAGGCTCGATCCACATGGGGTTGGGCTACGCGCTCACGGAGGAGCTGGTGCTGGAAAACGGCCACCCCAAGAGCACCCGGCTGCGCAAAATGGGCATCCTGCGCGCCAAAGAGATGCCCGAAATCGAGGTCATCCCGGTCGAAGTACCCGACCCCTACGGGCCCTACGGCGCCAAGGGCGTGGGCGAGATCGGGCTGGTGCCCACCGCGGCCGCGGTCGCCAACGCGCTCTACCAGTTCGACCGCGTGCGGCGGCACAAATTGCCAATGCGGGGATGAGATGGAACGAATGAGACGAATCAAAATGGTATACTGGGCAGGAATCGAGAACACGCGTTTTGTTTCGAGGAGCTAAAAATGGACACGCATAATTTCGTCCTTGCAATCAAAAAAGACTTGCAAGCGGCCTATCCAACACTGGTAAAAGAATACGGAGTCAAAAGACTCGGTTTATTCGGTTCTTACGCCAAAGGAAGCGCAATCGAGGGTCGTAGTGACGTAGACATCGTCGTAGAATTTTCCCGTCCTATCGGCTTCCGGTTCATCGAGTTTGCAGAGCATCTGGAAGAGTTGCTCGGTACGAAAGTGGATATTTTGACTCCAGAAGCCATCAAAGGCATTCGTGTCCCCCGCGTGGCAAGAGACATCGAGGAATCCATCATTTATGTCTGAAAGATAGGACTTACGCAGTTGGTGAACTCAAGGACAGGATTTGTGTCATTATGAACACCTGCGTAAGTTCTGTCCGAATGACACACAACCTTTGTCATTCTGAGGGAGCGCAGCGACCGAAGAATCCCCCCCACCGTCGCCGAGATTCTTCGCGCCCTTCGCGTCTTCGCGTTACATTCCTCTCATGCCCTCCAGCCATTCCAGCTTCCCGCTCCAAAACCTGCCCTACGGCGTGTTCAGCCCGCGAGCGGGGGGTGCGCCGCGGGTGGGAGTGCGCATCCACGATTGGGTGCTCGATTTGAGCGTGGTGCAGGCGCGCGGCTTTTTCGATGACCACCTGCCGGAGGGTGTGTTTGCCCAACCTGCGCTCAACGCGTTCATGGCCCTGGGACGCCCGGCCTGGCGCGCGGCGCGCGGCGTGATCACCCGTTTGCTGGAGGCCGGTATCCCCAGGTTACGCGACGGCGCGCTGATCCCCATCGACGATGTTCGGATGCACCTGCCGGCCCAGATCGGCGATTTCACCGACTTCTACGCCTCGCGGCAGCACGCGGCCAATGTGGGCCGCATGTTCCGCGGCGCGGACAACGCGCTGCTGCCCAACTGGATGCACCTGCCGGTCGCGTACCACGCCCGCGCCAGCTCGGTGATCCCGGCCGGGGTGGACGTGCGCCGCCCGCGCGGGCAAACCCTGCCGGACGGGGCCCCGCCCCCGGTGTTCGGCCCCAGCCGCCAACTGGATTTCGAGCTGGAGTTGGGTGTCTTCATCGGTCCCGGCAACCCGTTGGGGCAGCCCATCCCGATTCACAAGGCACACGAACACATCTTCGGCCTGGTGTTGCTCAACGACTGGAGCGCGCGCGACATCCAGAAATGGGAATACCGGCCCCTTGGCCCGTTCAACGCCAAGAATTTCGCCACCTCCATCTCCCCCTGGGTGGTGACATTGGACGCACTCGAACCGTTTCGGGTTCCCGCTCCCCCGCAATCACCGGCCCCGCTCCCTTACCTGCAACACCCGGACGACTGGCGACTCGACATCCATCTGGAAGTCCGCCTGCAAAGCGAAGGCATGGCCGCGCCGGCAGTCATCTGCCGCACCAACGCCCGCCATCTGTACTGGACCGCCGCGCAGATGATCGCGCACCACACCATCACCGGCTGCAACCTGCGGCCCGGCGACCTGCTGGGCACGGGCACGATCAGCGGCCCCACCCCGGACTCCTACGGCTCGCTGCTCGAGCTGGCCTGGCGCGGGGAAAAGCCGCTCCAACTGCCCAACGGCGAAACCCGCATCTTCTTGCACGACGGCGACCGTGTCACCCTGACCGGCTGGTGCCAGGGCGAGGGTTACCGCGTGGGGTTTGGGGAAGTGAGCGCGAAAGTTCTGCCCCCGTGGGGCGGGTAGTGGTGGTTCAGTGTTCAGGATTCAGTATTCAGTATTCAGTGTTCAGTATTCAGTGTTCAGTGTTCAGTGTTCAGTGTTCAGTGTCCCCCCGCACCCCGCACACCGCACGTCACACCCCGCACCCCGCACATCGCACATCGCACGTCACACCCAGGAACGCTGAAGCGCTGAGGAGGCTGAGGGCACTGGACGTTGCACCCCGCACATCGCACATCGCACGTCACACCCAGGAACGCTGAAGCGCTGAGGAGGCTGAGGGCACTGGACGTCGCACCCCGCACATCGCACACCGCCACCGCACCCCGCACATCGCACGCCGCACCCCGCACACATACCCCATGACACGCTTCGATCTCGGACAAGGCCCCCCGCTGCACTTCGCCCACGCCAACGGTTTCCCGCCCCAGGCCTACCGCGGCCTGCTCGAACGGCTGGCCGCGCGTTTTCACGTGCGCGCCTGCGAGATGCGCCCCCTGTGGGAGAACAGTGACCCGTTCGAGGTGCGGGACTGGTCGATCCTGGCCGCGGACCTGATCGGGTTCGTGGAGCAGCACGTCCGGGATGCAGGGGGCGCGGCGGTGGTTGGGGTGGGGCACTCGTTGGGGGGCACGCTCACCCTGATGGCCGCGTTAGACCGCCCGGACCTGTTCCGCAGGCTGGTATTGATCGACCCGCCTTTCTTCCCGCCCTGGCTCAGCCTGGTGTGGCGCGGGGTGTTCCGCCTGGGGCTGGCCTATCGCGTGCTGCCCCTCGTGCCCGCCGCGCTGAACCGGCGCCGCACCTTCGCCAGCCAGCAGGCCATGTTCGACCACTACCGCAAGAAGGCCATCTTCCGCCAGATCGCCGACCCCCAGCTATGGGACTACGTACGTTCGTTGTCGAAGCCCGAACAAAACGGCCGCGTCACCCTGCGCTATCCCCCGGAATGGGAGGCGCGCATCTACGCCACCAGCCTGATCCGCGACCGCCTCACCTGGCGTAAGCTGCCGGGACTGCAACTGCCCACCCTGATCATCCGCCCCGAACACACCCGCAAAATCTTCGCCAAGACCGACGCGCTGCTGCGCCGCCAGTTCCCCCACATCCGCATCCACACCGTGCCGGATAGCACCCACATGCTGCCGCTGGAAAGGCCGAAGGAGGTGGCCAGGATGGTCGAGGGGAGAATGGCGAATGGGGGGTGAGGAAATGGTATACTCCAAAGTCGGAATGCCACGCGCCCCTCTTGTCATTCTGAGGGAGCGCAGCGACCGAAGAATCTCCGGAGCGCAGCGACCGAAGAATCTCCGGAGCGCAGCGACCGAAGAATCTCCGGAGCGCAGCGACCGCCGG
>Ga0256830_1002305_pt1 | contig 12674 bp, 22 predicted proteins | sample 128326metaG_FD_190537 | JGI IMG/M metagenome (GOLD analysis project Ga0256830, IMG submission 190537) | Hydrothermal vent microbial communities from Lau Basin, Pacific Ocean - 128-326 | ecosystem: Environmental > Aquatic > Marine > Hydrothermal vents | place: Pacific Ocean: Lau Basin | collected...
AGGTGCTGATATAGCAGGTCTCGGAACCGGCGAAGTTGGGATTCGCTCATACTCCCAACTTTGCCCGGTTCCGGCCTGATTGTCAAGTCCTCCCAAGGATGGGAGCAGCTTTGTCAAAAGTCCAATAATATATTACATAAGGAGGATTAGTCCCACCCCACAGAATCCCGACCGAGGGATTGAAACAGCATACTGATAATCTTCCTTGTCAACACTAATCTGAGTCCCACCCCACAGAATCCCGACCGAGGGATTGAAACTCGTATAACCATCTTAAACTCTCCTTACCGAATAAGTCCCACCCCACAGAATCCCGACCGAGGGATTGAAACATAAAGGAATTCCCTCTAGCAAAAAAGGCAGGAAAAAGTCCCACCCCACAGAATCCCGACCGAGGGATTGAAACTTCTCTTTTAATTTCGTCGGTTGCGGTGATTGTGGTCCCACCCCACAGAATCCCGACCGAGGGATTGAAACTCCCCGGCCGCATTCGATTCATCTATGTAGGCGGCCGTCCCACCCCACAGAATCCCGACCGAGGGATTGAAACCGCCGGAGCCGGCCGTCCGCTCTGCGAGCAGCTCGAGTCCCACCCCACAGAATCCCGACCGAGGGATTGAAACCGTGGTCGTTGTGGAACGTGCGCAGCTCTTCGGCCAGGTCCCACCCCACAGAATCCCGACCGAGGGATTGAAACCGTAGGCCCCCTGCCCGGAAGTTGGTGTACATCTTGGGTCCCACCCCACAGAATCCCGACCGAGGGATTGAAACGGGCTCTATAAGGCCGGCCTGAGCACCACGGAGATCGTCCCACCCCACAGAATCCCGACCGAGGGATTGAAACCTCCTGGATGAATCCCCAGATTTTCTGGATGGCCGGGTCCCACCCCACAGAATCCCGACCGAGGGATTGAAACTCTGACCGGTTTGGCCTATCTGAGACCTTAACACTCGTCCCACCCCACAGAATCCCGACCGAGGGATTGAAACACTCTATCGCCAATTGCGCCCTGATTTATTGCAACGGTCCCACCCCACAGAATCCCGACCGAGGGATTGAAACTTAAGAGCAAGGCCAGAGGATTCATCCTCTTGGGGCGTCCCACCCCACAGAATCCCGACCGAGGGATTGAAACTTATCAAGACACAATTCCAGATCCAGATATTTAAGGAGTCCCACCCCACAGAATCCCGACCGAGGGATTGAAACCATTATCACATTTAACCTATTCGGGCGCCCCGGACGGGTCCCACCCCACAGAATCCCGACCGAGGGATTGAAACAATCCGCTTTGCGTCATTAGCAAGGCTTTTGACACAAGTCCCACCCCACAGAATCCCGACCGAGGGATTGAAACTCTGACCGGTTTGGCCTATCTGAGACCTTAACACTCGTCCCACCCCACAGAATCCCGACCGAGGGATTGAAACAGGCGCTTCTACTTCCGCCTAGCGCTGGCGCTGGGGAGTCCCACCCCACAGAATCCCGACCGAGGGATTGAAACGAGGGATAGCGCAGCTACCGGAACCGTTCCGCCACGTCCCACCCCACAGAATCCCGACCGAGGGATTGAAACACCTTTCCGGCTCCCCAGCCGGACCGGAGACCGGCGTCCCACCCCACAGAATCCCGACCGAGGGATTGAAACTCCCCCACGGACACCTTGTAGAGCGTGCTCTTGGCGTCCCACCCCACAGAATCCCGACCGAGGGATTGAAACATCCCACTCTGCGGGATGGGGCTTGAGAGATTGAGCGGTCCCACCCCACAGAATCCCGACCGAGGGATTGAAACCTCGAGCAGGACCGCGAAGCGGCCCCGCTCCTCGAAGTCCCACCCCACAGAATCCCGACCGAGGGATTGAAACGGGATTCTGTGGGGCGGAGAACGCGCGACTTTAGAAAGTCCCACCCCACAGAATCCCGACCGAGGGATTGAAACATCCGGGATGCTGATGCCCTTTTCCTTGATCTGCTCGTCCCACCCCACAGAATCCCGACCGAGGGATTGAAACGCCCTCTGGGCAATCCCCATCCTGATTAAGACCGCGTCCCACCCCACAGAATCCCGACCGAGGGATTGAAACCATTGCGGATTCCGACCGGGAAGCGGATATACCCTCCGTCCCACCCCACAGAATCCCGACCGAGGGATTGAAACCGGGGGGTGCTGCCCCGTGTCTATAGGGCTGAGGTGGTCCCACCCCACAGAATCCCGACCGAGGGATTGAAACGCAGCCCTCTTCGCTGGACAGCACGTCCACGAAGATGTCCCACCCCACAGAATCCCGACCGAGGGATTGAAACCACCGGGATTGCTCATCGCATCAAGCGACACGCAGGCGTCCCACCCCACAGAATCCCGACCGAGGGATTGAAACCAGAAATGCCTGGAGGTTATGCAGAATTTGGCCGAGTCCCACCCCACAGAATCCCGACCGAGGGATTGAAACTGTGCCCAGGCTGGAGGACGACGGCAAATACTATGTGGTCCCACCCCACAGAATCCCGACCGAGGGATTGAAACCGGTCCACGTTCACCGACTATGGCCCATCCGCCGGAGTCCCACCCCACAGAATCCCGACCGAGGGATTGAAACCTGAAGGAGGATGACTTCTCCTTCAGCATCCTCCGAGTCCCACCCCACAGAATCCCGACCGAGGGATTGAAACTGGAGGTGGTCCACGCCCCGACCGGCAACCCCGCCTAGTCCCACCCCACAGAATCCCGACCGAGGGATTGAAACCATTAAATCTATGGTGGGAATTCCAGAAAACCGATGAGTCCCACCCCACAGAATCCCGACCGAGGGATTGAAACCTCTAATGAGCTCCGAAACAGATTATAACGCTCAAGTCCCACCCCACAGAATCCCGACCGAGGGATTGAAACTGGCCAAATTAGCAGTCATTCGCAATCAAAATGGCAAGTCCCACCCCACAGAATCCCGACCGAGGGATTGAAACAGGAGGAGATTAGAAAAACTAAGGCCCCGAACTAACGTCCCACCCCACAGAATCCCGACCGAGGGATTGAAACTACCTCGGCTTCTGGCCCGATTTACTTAGCTACCAGGTCCCACCCCACAGAATCCCGACCGAGGGATTGAAACGCAATCTTCCCCTTTTCCCGGACAAACACGGGAGAGGTCCCACCCCACAGAATCCCGACCGAGGGATTGAAACCTCCTCAGGGTTCCACTCCACGGGAACGGGGTTGGGGGTCCCACCCCACAGAATCCCGACCGAGGGATTGAAACTTGAATTTGTTTCTCGGCCTTTAACGATTGATGGAAGTCCCACCCCACAGAATCCCGACCGAGGGATTGAAACTAGAACAGCCACTTCGAGCGTCCGACCGGGGCCAGTCCCACCCCACAGAATCCCGACCGAGGGATTGAAACTCAATAGCAATTCCAGCCCTAAATGAGAAAATTGAAGTCCCACCCCACAGAATCCCGACCGAGGGATTGAAACACCTACAATGAAGCCGTTGCGTTCTATAACAAACCGGTGTCCCACCCCACAGAATCCCGACCGAGGGATTGAAACTTCGAGGTGAACTTCTCGATGCTGAACGACGCTATTGTCCCACCCCACAGAATCCCGACCGAGGGATTGAAACGGGAGGAGGATATAGTACTCAAGTACTACGATTAGGTCCCACCCCACAGAATCCCGACCGAGGGATTGAAACTTCCTTAATCCTCTTATTTTCCCTAACTCAATGTTAAGTCCCACCCCACAGAATCCCGACCGAGGGATTGAAACTAACAGCATTAGCAGTAAACGAAGACTTCATCTGTAGTCCCACCCCACAGAATCCCGACCGAGGGATTGAAACTTCGACGGAGATTTTGAAGCTGTCGAAGAATTTATTGTCCCACCCCACAGAATCCCGACCGAGGGATTGAAACATTGAGCGAAACGGTCCCGTTATCGGCTACCGCTTTGGGTCCCACCCCACAGAATCCCGACCGAGGGATTGAAACTCCAAAGCCCGTTCCTTGTTGAGGTAAGCCCGAAGAGTCCCACCCCACAGAATCCCGACCGAGGGATTGAAACGCCCGGGCGCCGAGGCGCCGGCGTCGCCGGGCGAGTCCCACCCCACAGAATCCCGACCGAGGGATTGAAACGGGCCACAGGAGGGCCCGGAACCCCACGGGGATCTCCGTCCCACCCCACAGAATCCCGACCGAGGGATTGAAACGGTTCTCCGTAGCAGCCTCTCCCGCAGCCCGTCAACGTCCCACCCCACAGAATCCCGACCGAGGGATTGAAACCCGCCGCAGAACCGCCGCCACCACTCGCCCCGTCGGCGTCCCACCCCACAGAATCCCGACCGAGGGATTGAAACAGCCGGGAAGACACTTCTGGCTGGCCCTCGGCATCGGGGGTCCCACCCCACAGAATCCCGACCGAGGGATTGAAACAGCGGCTGGTTTCATTTCCCCATCTCCAGGATGGCCGGTCCCACCCCACAGAATCCCGACCGAGGGATTGAAACCGCGAAGGGATCATCGAAGACTCCCATGACTTCCAGGTCCCACCCCACAGAATCCCGACCGAGGGATTGAAACTCCCCGGCCAGCGCGTCGAAATCGCTCTCCTCCAGGTCCCACCCCACAGAATCCCGACCGAGGGATTGAAACAAGAACCAGGACCGGGCCACCATCGGGGGCCTTGAAGTCCCACCCCACAGAATCCCGACCGAGGGATTGAAACCTGGCGCCGGGGGCATCCTGGCCCTCGGAGAGTCTCGTCCCACCCCACAGAATCCCGACCGAGGGATTGAAACACGTCCTTCGTCGGCCGCCGCATATTGGCCAGCATAGTCCCACCCCACAGAATCCCGACCGAGGGATTGAAACGCCACCATCTGGGCCGCCGTCGAGCCGCTGGAGCATGTCCCACCCCACAGAATCCCGACCGAGGGATTGAAACGCCGACGCCGGCAACTTCCACGCCGAGATGGATCGGTCCCACCCCACAGAATCCCGACCGAGGGATTGAAACCACGGCGAGGAGCCCCGCGAAGGCCCCTCGCCGGCGGGTCCCACCCCACAGAATCCCGACCGAGGGATTGAAACGGGAGCCCTCGGAATCGCCCCTCGGCATCATAGAGAGTCCCACCCCACAGAATCCCGACCGAGGGATTGAAACTCGGCCTCGGGCGCGGCCGAGGCGATGGTGGGGCTCGTCCCACCCCACAGAATCCCGACCGAGGGATTGAAACCGAGCCGGCCGAGCCGATTGACGACAAATTGAGCGCCGTCCCACCCCACAGAATCCCGACCGAGGGATTGAAACTCCGACCTGGCCGAGGCCCTCAAAAACGTGGGGCCCAGTCCCACCCCACAGAATCCCGACCGAGGGATTGAAACGAAGACCCGCACCGCCCCCTCCAGGACAGCTTGCCGGGTCCCACCCCACAGAATCCCGACCGAGGGATTGAAACCCAACCGCAGTCGTACCCTGCCCCGCACATCGAACATGTCCCACCCCACAGAATCCCGACCGAGGGATTGAAACCGCGGCCCCCCGCCACGGGGCGTCCGGGCCGTCGTCGTCCCACCCCACAGAATCCCGACCGAGGGATTGAAACTTGTCAGGGCAACAGCAGACGGGACACTCCCCCTAGGTCCCACCCCACAGAATCCCGACCGAGGGATTGAAACCTCGTCGAAGACCAGGGTCACCGGGTAGGCGAGCCGGGTCCCACCCCACAGAATCCCGACCGAGGGATTGAAACTATACTCCACCGAAGCGTTTGTAGAGCTTGTCTGCAAGTCCCACCCCACAGAATCCCGACCGAGGGATTGAAACTCGCCCCCGAGGAGGCAGGCGAGAGGGGACCTCGTGTCCCACCCCACAGAATCCCGACCGAGGGATTGAAACCGGTCAGCTTCTGGTCCTCAGAGCCGTTGTAGAAGGCCGGTCCCACCCCACAGAATCCCGACCGAGGGATTGAAACCTGGAAGCCTACGACATTCTGGAACAGGGTCTCAAGGTCCCACCCCACAGAATCCCGACCGAGGGATTGAAACGGTTTCCAGGTGGCAGGTGGTTCTGCCGCAGAACCAGGTCCCACCCCACAGAATCCCGACCGAGGGATTGAAACATAGCCCTGCTCGCCAACCTCAATACCTGCTCGGCACGTCCCACCCCACAGAATCCCGACCGAGGGATTGAAACTCTCCCGGTCGCCACCGGAGACCAGCCGCTTGGGTCCCACCCCACAGAATCCCGACCGAGGGATTGAAACTTCCGCTCAACCTCGACATCCCAGAACGACATCAGGTCCCACCCCACAGAATCCCGACCGAGGGATTGAAACTGTCCAGGTGATGGATGACTCGGTGATACCCCCAAACGTCCCACCCCACAGAATCCCGACCGAGGGATTGAAACCCGCCAGAACGCGCAGGAGTGGTACGGCAGGATGTGTCCCACCCCACAGAATCCCGACCGAGGGATTGAAACTGTCTTTAAGGATGAGCACCACGCCCTGGTTAACAGCGGTCCCACCCCACAGAATCCCGACCGAGGGATTGAAACCATCCAGCTAAGGACACCGGGATCAAACACCTGTGCCCGGTCCCACCCCACAGAATCCCGACCGAGGGATTGAAACCTCCTCCAGCACCCCCATTGCTTTGAGGATACCGGCCAGGTCCCACCCCACAGAATCCCGACCGAGGGATTGAAACCGCCTTGATTTCTTCCATCGCGGTCTCCTTTCCGGCGTCCCACCCCACAGAATCCCGACCGAGGGATTGAAACCGTCTTCGGGGACCGAGAGGGGGCCGGGACAGGAAATGGTCCCACCCCACAGAATCCCGACCGAGGGATTGAAACGGGCCAGAAGACGCGGAGTGTGATTCCACCACCGCGTCCCACCCCACAGAATCCCGACCGAGGGATTGAAACACTACGTGGCTGCTCTGACCGAGGTGGCGGACGTTGGTCCCACCCCACAGAATCCCGACCGAGGGATTGAAACCGGCTGGCGGGGGCTTCTGGCGGGGCTCCGCGCCGCGTCCCACCCCACAGAATCCCGACCGAGGGATTGAAACGTTCCCGGCCCTCGCTGGGCTGGGGGGGGCGGCTCCGGTCCCACCCCACAGAATCCCGACCGAGGGATTGAAACGCTATTTGACCTGAAGCGGGCAATGGCGAGGCTGTGGTCCCACCCCACAGAATCCCGACCGAGGGATTGAAACTCAGGTGCCCTGCCGTTGACTATGCGAAGTAGGCCGTCCCACCCCACAGAATCCCGACCGAGGGATTGAAACCGGACCTCGCCCGTCTGTTCGTCAACCGTAGTCCTGTCCCACCCCACAGAATCCCGACCGAGGGATTGAAACACCCTGCGGGACGGCGGATGTTATACTATCATCCCTGGTCCCACCCCACAGAATCCCGACCGAGGGATTGAAACCACAGGACCCGGTAGGCCCGCAGCATAGAGAGAAAGTCCCACCCCACAGAATCCCGACCGAGGGATTGAAACCAGCGCTTCCTACTTTCCCTGTTCCCGAACGGAGAGTCCCACCCCACAGAATCCCGACCGAGGGATTGAAACTCCCACGGCAGACGCATACGGAGCAAGCTCCGGCTGGTCCCACCCCACAGAATCCCGACCGAGGGATTGAAACACCATGACGTGTCCGTCAACCTGTGCCCACATACTACGTCCCACCCCACAGAATCCCGACCGAGGGATTGAAACCGGGAATGTGCCGACCCTGATTGAGGAATGGGAAGAGTCCCACCCCACAGAATCCCGACCGAGGGATTGAAACCCCAGACGATGGGGCGATCCGACATATCGTGTCTCAGTCCCACCCCACAGAATCCCGACCGAGGGATTGAAACGGCCGGGCGGCATATGACACCCCGACTCCCCTTGGTCCCACCCCACAGAATCCCGACCGAGGGATTGAAACCTACAATCCTTACCATGACAGCAGAGGGAGATTTGCGTCCCACCCCACAGAATCCCGACCGAGGGATTGAAACCCCCTGGAGAGTGGAGGTCCATCGCGGCATGAGCGGGTCCCACCCCACAGAATCCCGACCGAGGGATTGAAACGGTCCAGTCCTGCGCCTCCTTCAAGAGGCGCAGGGGTCCCACCCCACAGAATCCCGACCGAGGGATTGAAACGGCCCGAAGGCCGCGGACGTAGTGGAACACCTGATCGTCCCACCCCACAGAATCCCGACCGAGGGATTGAAACCTCTTCCCCTTGCTCTTCCCCTTTCCCTTGCTCCTGGTCCCACCCCACAGAATCCCGACCGAGGGATTGAAACGGAGAACAACCAGGTTGTATATGATGCGGAGAAGGCGTCCCACCCCACAGAATCCCGACCGAGGGATTGAAACTTCCCCTATCCCCCAGGTTTGTGGCCTTGCGCCACGGTCCCACCCCACAGAATCCCGACCGAGGGATTGAAACTTCCCTTCTTCTTCCACTCGGGAGGAGAAGTTATAAGTCCCACCCCACAGAATCCCGACCGAGGGATTGAAACAGGACCTATGATACCCTGACCAAGGTGATCAGGGCGGTCCCACCCCACAGAATCCCGACCGAGGGATTGAAACCAGGAGTTCTAGAGAGGCATCGAGACGCCGTATCGCGTCCCACCCCACAGAATCCCGACCGAGGGATTGAAACTTTCGGGTAAATCTGTCAACCCTCTCCCAACCTCCTGGGTCCCACCCCACAGAATCCCGACCGAGGGATTGAAACGTCATACAACCACACCTTACGCGGGAGATCAACCTTGAGTCCCACCCCACAGAATCCCGACCGAGGGATTGAAACGGGCATCGAGTAGACCCCTTCTCCGGGGAGATCCTGGGTCCCACCCCACAGAATCCCGACCGAGGGATTGAAACCCGCTTCTCAGGCGCTCTGCCTGGAAGCACCCTCGGGTCCCACCCCACAGAATCCCGACCGAGGGATTGAAACTCGGACCACCAGATGGGAGGGTCCGGGTTCGACGTGCGTCCCACCCCACAGAATCCCGACCGAGGGATTGAAACTGCAGCTCGGGGCTCAGGCTGGCGATCGCCTCCCCCAGTCCCACCCCACAGAATCCCGACCGAGGGATTGAAACCTATCGCTCTCCTCTTCCCGAGGAGAACCAACCGCCGTCCCACCCCACAGAATCCCGACCGAGGGATTGAAACCATACGGATAGGGGAGTGTTCCTGCTACCAGACCCCAAGTCCCACCCCACAGAATCCCGACCGAGGGATTGAAACCAAATCCGCCGGATAGCACACGGATTAGCGTGTGATGTCCCACCCCACAGAATCCCGACCGAGGGATTGAAACCCGCCCCTGCTCTTGGAGCGGGAGCCCTTGTACTTGGTCCCACCCCACAGAATCCCGACCGAGGGATTGAAACCCGGATCATAGGCGATCAGAGCGCGGGCGACCTCGGGTCCCACCCCACAGAATCCCGACCGAGGGATTGAAACCCGCACTCCCTTTATGGAGATCGTGCTCCTCGGATAGTCCCACCCCACAGAATCCCGACCGAGGGATTGAAACGGCCAGAGCGTCTGCGTGTTGCTGGAGTTGCGTGCGGTCCCACCCCACAGAATCCCGACCGAGGGATTGAAACAACATAGCACTCGCAACCGACCGACCGATCATCTACCGTCCCACCCCACAGAATCCCGACCGAGGGATTGAAACGCTCTACCGCTGGAGGCTCAATGATGGGTTTAGCACGGTCCCACCCCACAGAATCCCGACCGAGGGATTGAAACTCTGGTTGCGCGGCCCTCTCTCTTAGCGAAGAGGGCTGTCCCACCCCACAGAATCCCGACCGAGGGATTGAAACTTTATCGGCAAAGACGTGGTATCCCACATCCTGCATGTCCCACCCCACAGAATCCCGACCGAGGGATTGAAACGCAAATGCGATAAGGAGATCTCCGGGTCACTGGATATGTCCCACCCCACAGAATCCCGACCGAGGGATTGAAACAGCGGCTATTACCTCCTCACGCTCCAGCAGGAGGAGGTCCCACCCCACAGAATCCCGACCGAGGGATTGAAACTTGCCCACATCCGAGGTGGTACTCCATCCCCGGCGGGTCCCACCCCACAGAATCCCGACCGAGGGATTGAAACCTGTCCAGCGAAGATGGCTGGAGCCGCGCCATAGCGGGTCCCACCCCACAGAATCCCGACCGAGGGATTGAAACCGATCTGGTCGGGGCTGATGGGGGAGAAGCTATCCCGTCCCACCCCACAGAATCCCGACCGAGGGATTGAAACCTTCCTCCTGTAAAGGGGAAGGACAGGAACGAGAGGAGGTCCCACCCCACAGAATCCCGACCGAGGGATTGAAACCGGTTCACCCCCTCCCTTGACCGGGCTGACCTGGAGGTGTCCCACCCCACAGAATCCCGACCGAGGGATTGAAACAAGCTGGAGAGTCGCTCTTCGGTTGCGATCAGCCGCGTCCCACCCCACAGAATCCCGACCGAGGGATTGAAACCTCTCCCACAGAATCCCGACCAAGGGATCAGCACCTTGTCCCACCCCACAGAATCCCGACCGAGGGATTGAAACGATCAGAGCGAAGAGGTTGACATCTTTTTCCGGGAAGTCCCACCCCACAGAATCCCGACCGAGGGATTGAAACCTCCCGGAGCTCCTGGGGGAGGAGTGGGAGGAGATCGTCCCACCCCACAGAATCCCGACCGAGGGATTGAAACTCCAGTGCGACTTCTCCATCATCCACGATGGAGAAGTCCCACCCCACAGAATCCCGACCGAGGGATTGAAACCATGCTGGTTTAAGTTCTTGGATGTGTTTTGAGATAAGTCCCACCCCACAGAATCCCGACCGAGGGATTGAAACGCAGCCGTAGAAGATTAGCACGCTCTCCAACTCCCGTTGGTCCCACCCCACAGAATCCCGACCGAGGGATTGAAACAGCCCCTCCTCCCTGCCATACGCTCCCGCGCATAGCAGTCCCACCCCACAGAATCCCGACCGAGGGATTGAAACCGCAGACGGCCGTTCTCACCGTATCTGGCGGTCTTAAGTCCCACCCCACAGAATCCCGACCGAGGGATTGAAACCGGATGAGAGCCAAATCCGAGATGCGCTTGAATATGGTCCCACCCCACAGAATCCCGACCGAGGGATTGAAACCTCCTCCTTCCCACCCTGCGCCGAGGGGGAGAGCGCGGTCCCACCCCACAGAATCCCGACCGAGGGATTGAAACGGAGATATTATAGGGTTTTTTAAGAATCTGTATGATGTCCCACCCCACAGAATCCCGACCGAGGGATTGAAACAGCAACCGGCAACCGATAGCCGACCGATCTACCGTAGTCCCACCCCACAGAATCCCGACCGAGGGATTGAAACCCTGCCCGGCGGCCTGGCGTGGGGCGCGTCCTCCCCTAGTCCCACCCCACAGAATCCCGACCGAGGGATTGAAACAGCCCCTCCTCCCTGCCATGTACCAGCCACTAGCGCAGTCCCACCCCACAGAATCCCGACCGAGGGATTGAAACTGGGGAAGCGAGAAGTGCGGATAGAATACATGGGGGGTCCCACCCCACAGAATCCCGACCGAGGGATTGAAACGCGATAAGGCGTCTGGAGGAAAAGCTGTCCTCCATGTCCCACCCCACAGAATCCCGACCGAGGGATTGAAACAGGGAAGAGATATGGGAACTAGTTGGAGAGGGAAGATGTCCCACCCCACAGAATCCCGACCGAGGGATTGAAACGGGGCGGTCGTCCGGTCGGTGTTGGCCTCGGGCCGCGTCCCACCCCACAGAATCCCGACCGAGGGATTGAAACCGCGCCTGCGCTGGCGCGGGCGCGGGCTCGGGCCTCGGTCCCACCCCACAGAATCCCGACCGAGGGATTGAAACGATTACATTAACATCTTGCAGCGCGGCCTTGGGCGGGTCCCACCCCACAGAATCCCGACCGAGCATCTTCTAAATTTGTCAAGTCGTCGGGAGGCAGGCAGGGGGCAACGGCCGCAGGTTGGGGCAACCTCGGCGAAGGGAAGCGAGGGGATAACGGTTCTCTCGGTCCACGGACAGGGGTGCGATCCAGAGGGGCTACAACCGGACCAACGGGCTCCCCAAGGAGCCGCCCCGCCAGCCACGGGGAGTGAGATACGGCGTCAAGCGCCCACATCTCCCTGCGGCGCTAAGTGGGCTGCTCCCAAAGGCGGGATGAGCCTGACCACGCTAGGCAACGGCGTCAAGCGCCCAGGGGAGTTGACGGCGTCGCTCGCGCCCGTTGCGGGAGCCCCGGGGGAGCACCCCGGCCGGGCCGGGGGAACCGACCTGGCTCTGCCGGCCTCATCGGAAGGCGGGCCGGCGTCGGGGGGGCCTGGGCATCCTCTCCGGGAACCGAGGGGGGGGCACGAGGCCAGATCACGGGATCACCCCTCCCAAGGGTCAACGGCGGCGGCCCCGCTTGCGGCGACCCCGCTTGCGGCGGCCGCCCCGCTGCTTCTTGGCCTGGCGGAAAGCCTCCCACCGCCGAGCCACCTCCGCCTCCATCTCAGGGGTGGTCTGATCCCGGAAGGGCTCATCGGCCTGCACCAGGTGGAAGCAGATCCGGTTGACCCGATGGGCGGCGTGGATGGTCGCTTCCACCTCGCTCTTGCCCC
>Ga0256830_1002306_pt1 | contig 12674 bp, 7 predicted proteins | sample 128326metaG_FD_190537 | JGI IMG/M metagenome (GOLD analysis project Ga0256830, IMG submission 190537) | Hydrothermal vent microbial communities from Lau Basin, Pacific Ocean - 128-326 | ecosystem: Environmental > Aquatic > Marine > Hydrothermal vents | place: Pacific Ocean: Lau Basin | collected...
AGTAGGGAGGTAGAGGTAGACAGGTAAACAGGTAGACAAGGTAAACAGGTATACAGGTCGGAACGCTGAAGCGCTGAAGGTGCTGAGTCCACTGACCACTGACCACTGACCACTGAAAACTGAAAACTGACCACTGACCAATGACCACTCGCGAACACATCTCATCCGGGACCGTTTGGGAAGAACGCTACGGCTATGCGCGCGCGGTGCGCGTTGGCAACCGGATCGAGGTCGCGGGCACGGTGGCCGCGGACCACCACGGTAACGTGGTCGGCGCAGGCGACCCGTATGCCCAGGCAAAGTTCATCTTCCAAAAAATCGAAAGTGCCTTGCACGACCTCGGCGCCGAGTTGCACAACGTGGTGCGCACCCGCATGTACCTGACCGACATCGCGCACCTCGACGCTGTAGGCCGGGCGCACGGCGAGTGCTTCCGGGAAATTCGGCCTGCCTCCACCGCGCTGCAAGTCGCCGCGCTGGTTGACCCCGCCTATCTGGTCGAGATCGAAGTCACCGCAGTGATATAATCCAGCCGCGATGAAAGCCTTTGCCCGCCTGATTCCCCTCCTGGCGATGTTTGTCCTGGCCGCGTTGCTGGCCGGTATTCGTCTCCCGCCTCCGGCCCGGGTCGCGGCAGCCCCCGCGTTGCAACTGACCGCCTTCCCCACCCCCACCCCGGGCCCCGACGGGCGGATTCTGTACGTGGTACAACCGGGCGACACCCTGTGGCGCATCTCGGCTGTCACCGGCGTCAGCATCGACGAGCTGCGCCGCCTGAACAATCTGACCGGCGAGGACGTGATCCGCGAAGGCCAGACCCTGATCCTGGGCTTTGGCGGCCCCTCTGAAGGCCCCACACAGCCCGCACCCGCGGCCCCTACCCTGTTGCCCGGTATCACCCCCACCCCGACCGCCGGCCCCGGCACCGGCATGATCTGCATCTTGCTCTACGAAGACGTAAACGGCGACGCTTTTCGCCAGGAAGACGAATTTTCCATTCCTGGCGGCGCGGTCAGCGTGGCCAACCGGAGTGGTACGGTCTCACTGCAAGCGGAAACCGAAGCCGGCCCACCCGACCCGGACGTCGATCCCCCCCGGGTGTGCTTCCCGGACTTGCTGGAGGGCGAATACACCATCTCGGTCGCCATCCCGGACGGCTACAACCCCACCACCGTGCTGAACGCCACGCTGGAACTGCAAGCCGGCGACGAAACGTTCATCGATTTCGGCGCGCAGCTCAGCAGCGAAGGACTACAAGCCGCGCTCCCGCCGGAGGAGGGCGGACGCTCCCCCATGCTGGGCATCGTGGGCGGCGTGTTGATCCTGGGTGGCCTCGGACTGGCATTCTACGTGCTGCGCGGCGGTGGGAGAGGGAGGGGGTAGACAAGTAAGACAGGTAAGACAAGTAAGACGAGTTAGACAAGTTAGACAAGTAAGACAGGTAAACACCTCGTAGGGCGTAAAGAGCGTAAAACGTAAAGCGTAGATGTTCAGGAAAGTTTTGACAAAAGTACTGCGTGTAGCCGTTGTTCTGGCCGGGGTGGGCGGGCTGATCTTTGTTGGGCCACAGTTGCTCACGCGTCTGTTTTTCCAGGATCAGCTCTATTCGGTTGCCGATGCACCAGCCCGCCGGGTGGCTATCGTGTTCGGCGCGGGGCTGCGTTGGGATGGCACCCCCTCCGCGGTGTTACGCGACCGGGTGCGTACCGCAAGCGAGTTGTACTTTGCGGGAAAGGCCGATGTGTTGTTGATGAGCGGCGACAACCGCTTCGAGGATTACAACGAACCCGCCGCCATGAAGGCGTTTGCCCTCTCCCTGGGCGTGCCGGAGGAGGCAATTGTGTTGGATTTTGCCGGGCGGCGCACCTACGATACCTGCTACCGGGCCAGAGCTATCTTTGGGGTAACGGACGCCATTCTGGTTACGCAGAAATTCCACCTGCCCCGCGCGCTGTACACCTGCAACGCCCTGGGCGTATCTGCCGTTGGGGTGGTGGCTCAACAAAGTCGCTATTGGCGCGGCGCGCTGGGTCTTTGGACTGTGCGCGAGTTTCTGGCTACAACAGTGGCTTTTTGGGACGTGTATGTCGCCCGGCCCGTACCGGTGCTGGGTAATCCAGAGCCGATTTTCCCGCTCGAGGCGCAGTGAGGATCGTGAATCGAGAATCTTGAATCATCAATTACCCACTTACCCAATTACCATCCTTCGACTTCAGCCTCACTCCGTTCGCCTTCCGCTCAGGATGCAATACCCAATACCCAATTACCCAATTACCCAATTACTCAATTACCCAATTACGCATTCCCATCCCATGAATAGAGCAAAAGCCCTTGACATCGTCAACGAATTCGTGAAAAACCCCAATCTCGTCCGGCACATGCTGGCGGTGGAGGCGGCCATGCGGTTTTACGCCGAAAAACTGGACCCCGAAAACGTCGAAAAGTGGGCTGTTACCGGCCTGCTGCACGATTTCGACTGGGAAATTCACCCCACGCTGGAACAGCACCCCCAGGAGGGCGCGCCGATTTTGCGGGCGCGGGGCGTGCCTGAAGAGATCGTGCGCGCCATTTTGAGCCACGCGCAACACATGCAGGCCGAGTATCCCCGCCAGACGTTGATGGAAAAGGCGTTGTTTGCCTGCGACGAGATCACCGGCCTGATCACGGCCTGCGCGTTGGTGCGGCCCTCCCGCTCGCTGCACGATCTCAAGGTGAAATCCGTCAAAAAGAAGTGGAAGGATAAATCGTTCGCCGCGGGCGCGGATCGGGAAGAGATCGCGCTGGGGGCGCAGGAATTCGGTGTGGAGTTGTGGGAACACGTCGGGAACGTGATCGAAGCCATGCGCCGCATTGCGCCAGCATTGGGGCTGGGATAAGTAGCACACGATGGTGTTCGAAGGCAACGGAAAGGATACCCTGGGGTTGACCGCCGCCGGGACGATCGCCTGGCATTGGACGTAGTTCCGTGTGTTGGTGTGAGCGAAGCAGTACCCAGTGCGTTACGATATGTGTGAGGGGCACACCCAGGACGTACAAGTCTTTTCTACAAACGTGAATGCTCTTCCCTTGACATATAGGCCTGATAGCGTATAATTGTAACGTAACATCAAGCAAACGATCTCGCTCGAAAACGGGAAGATCGCTAATAACCGAATAGCTGGTTTTGTCAGAGACCAGAGCAAATGCTCGTCGGTCTGACAGTGCCGATGTCTGATAGAAAAGGCATCGGTTTTTGGCCTCTAAAAAGCCTTGACAGACTGGTGCGAGGTTGTTAGAATTCAGCCCGCTTGATTGGCAGGGCGACCTGCTGAAAAAGAACCTTGACAATTGAATAGTAATAGAAAGCAAACCCCTTGAGATTCCAGTAAATCGTAAACATACACATCGCAGATGTGTTTTTTACGGAGAGTTTGATCCTGGCTCAGGATGAACGCTGGCGGCGTGCCTAATACATGCAAGTCGAACGTGATCCCTTGTACTCGTACATGGGTGAAAGTGGCGAACGGGTGAGTAACGCGTTGGTGACCTGCCCCGAAGTGGGGGATAACAGGCCGAAAGGCCTGCTAATACCCCATGTGAACATCCGGATTAGATGCCGGATGTTTAAAGGATGCTTGCATTCGCTTCGGGAGGGGCCTGCGTCCCATCAGCTAGTTGGTAGGGTAACGGCCTACCAAGGCGACGACGGGTAGGGGGCCTGAGAGGGTGGCCCCCCACACTGGCACTGAAACACGGGCCAGACACCTACGGGTGGCAGCAGTAGGGAATATTGGACAATGGGCGAAAGCCTGATCCAGCAACGCCGCGTGCGCGATGAAGGCCTTCGGGTTGTAAAGCGCTTTTCTGAGGGAAGAGAAAGGACGGTACCTCAGGAATAAGTCTCGGCTAACTACGTGCCAGCAGCCGCGGTAACACGTAGGAGGCAAGCGTTATCCGGATTTACTGGGCGTAAAGCGCGTGCAGGCGGTTCGGTAAGTTGGATGTGAAAGCTCCCGGCTCAACTGGGAGAGGTCGTTCAAAACTGCCGGACTAGAGGACGGTAGAGGGAGGTGGAATTCCCGGTGTAGTGGTGAAATGCGTAGATATCGGGAGGAACACCAGTGGCGAAGGCGGCCTCCTGGGCCGTTCCTGACGCTAAGACGCGAAAGCGTGGGTAGCGAACGGGATTAGAAACCCCGGTAGTCCACGCCGTAAACGATGCGGACTTGGTGTTGGTGGCGTAAAAACCATCAGTGCCGAAGCTAACGCGATAAGTCCGCCGCCTGGGGACTACGGTCGCAAGATTAAAACTCAAAGGAATTGACGGGGACCCGCACAAGCAGCGGAGCGTGTGGTTTAATTCGAGGCTACGCGAAGAACCTTACCTGGGCTTGACATGGCGGTGGTAGGGATCCGAAAGGTGACCGACCCTTCGGGGAGCCGTCACAGGTGCTGCATGGCTGTCGTCAGCTCGTGCCGTGAGGTGTCCGGTTAAGTCCGGTAACGAGCGCAACCCCTGCCGTATGTTACAAGTGTCATACGGGACTGCCGGTATAAAGCCGGAGGAAGGTGGGGATGACGTCAAGTCAGCATGGCCTTTATGTCCAGGGCTACACACACGCTACAATGGCCGGTACAATGGGTCGCAAAACCGCGAGGTGGAGCCAATCCTCAAAGCCGGTCTCAGTTCGGATTGCAGGCTGCAACTCGCCTGCATGAAGTCGGAGTTGCTAGTAACCGCGCGTCAGCAACAGTGCGGTGAATACGTTCCCGGGTCTTGTACACACCGCCCGTCACATCACGGGAGCTGGCAACACCTGAAGTCGGTATCCTAACCCGCAAGGGAGGGAGCCGCCGAAGGTGGGGCTGGTGACTGGGATGAAGTCGTAACAAGGTAGGTGTACCGGAAGGTGCGCCTGGATCACCTCCTTTCTTCATGGAGAACCGAGCAAAAATCCGGTGCTCTTTGTGGCACGGATTGGCGCTCCACTCCACAATGCTTCAAAAAATCGCCTCGGCGGTGTCGAGGCGCTGGGCCTCAAGGCAGACGCTTTCTATTACTGCTCAGTTGTCAAGGGCTGACGCGGGCCTGTAGCTCAGTCGGTTAGAGCACTGTGCTGATAACGCAGGGGTCACTGGTTCGAGTCCAGTCAGGCCCACTGTCTCAGTCGTCAGTTTTCAGGAGAGAGTATTCAGCGCTTTGGTTCAAAAACGAGCTGAAGGCGAATGTGCCGAACACTGATAAGCTGACCTGGGGATGTAGCTCAGTTGGGAGAGCGCCGCCTTTGCACGGCGGAGGCCAGGGGTTCGAATCCCCTCATCTCCACCTTGAGTTACATCGCCACAAATATAAGAGCATTTGAGATTGAATAATTTGCACACAACCTGACTTCACATAAGGCGCATTTCCGGCGGAGTTTAGCAACCCGGCGATGTGCCGGGTTGTTCCTTGTAACTTGAAAATCAGAATTTGAAGGTCGAAGGGTGCGGTTGACAGATGTGAACCCCACCTCTCGGCAGTCAATGTCGAGCGATTGAAAAATCGCCAGCACCTTACCAACTAAATAGGTAACAAAACGCGTAACAAATCGAAAAGTTTCGATTTCTCCGCATCACGTAGTTAAGCTACTAAGGGCTTACGGTGGATGCCTTGGCGTCAAGTGCCGATGAAGGACGTGGGACACTGCGATAAGCCTCGGGGAGCCGTGTACAGGCGTCGATCCGGGGATCTCCGAATGGGGAAACCCGCCATGGCGAACCCATGGCATCCTCTGGCTGAACACATAGGCCAGAGGAGGGGAACCTGGGGAACTGAAACATCTTAGTACCCAGAGGAAAAGAAATGATTCCGCTAGTAGTGGCGAGCGAACGCGGATTAGCCCAAACCGGTGATGCTTGCATCACCGGGGTTGTAGGACTGGCATATAGGAGTTACAAAGTGTTGGGTTAGCAGAATGGTGTGGGAAAGCCAACCATAGAGGGTGATAGTCCCGTATGCGAAAACCGAACACCTCCTGCCAGCATCCTGAGTACCACCGGGCACGCTAATCCGGTGGGAAGCTGGGGAGTCCACTCTCCAAGGCTAAATACACTTGACGACCGATAGTGAACAAGTACCGTGAGGGAAAGGTGAAAAGTACCCCTGTGAGGGGAGTGAAATAGAACCTGAAACCGTAAGCCTACAAACAGTCGGAGGGCTATGATGGGTCTGTGCACCGGGGAAACCCGGAAGCGCGCCATAATGCCTGACGGCGTGCCTTTTGGAGAATGAGCCTGCGAGTTAATCTCTGTGGCAAGGTTAAGGGAGTGACACCCGAAGCCGTAGCGAAAGCGAGTCTGAATAGGGCGCATACGACCCTCCGGGTCGTCAGTCGCAGGGATTAGACACGAAACCAGGTGAGCTACCCATGGCCAGGGTGAAGCGAGTCTAACCGCTCGTGGAGGCCCGAACCCACTAGCGTTGCAAAGCTAGGGGATGAGCTGTGGGTAGAGGTGATATGCCAAACGAACCTGGAGATAGCTTGTTCTCCCCGAAATAGCTTTAGGGCTAGCGTCACGTGTTTAGTACCGGAGGTAGAGCACTGGATGGGCTAGGGGGCTCACCGCTTACCGAACTCAACCAAACTCCGAATGCCGGTACTCCATAACGTGGCAGTCGGACTATGTGAGATGAGTTTCATAGTCGAAAGGGAAACAGCCCAGACCATCGGCTAAGGTCCTCAAATCCAGGCTAAGTGGGAAACGATGTGGGACTACCGAGACAACCAGGAGGTTGGCTTAGAAGCAGCCATCCTTTAAAGAGTGCGTAATAGCTCACTGGTCAAGTGGTCCTGCGCGGAAAATGTAACGGGGCTAAGTCTGGTACCGAAGCCATGGGCTTCCTGGTTTTCACCAGGGAGCGGTAGGGGAGCGTTCTGTCTGCAGGGAAGGTCGATCGTGAGGACGGCTGGAGCGGGCAGAAGTGAGAATGCAGGCATGAGTAGCGTTAAAACACGTGAGAACCGTGTTCGCCGTAAGTCTAAGGTTTCCGACGGCAGGTCAATCCGCGTCGGGTTAGTCGGGCCTTAGCCGAGGCCGGAAGGCGTAGGCGATGGACATCCGGTCAACATTCCGGAACCACCCAGGAGGAGCGATGGGGGGACGCAGCGAGGTAGGCCAGCCTGTGATTGGTAGTGCAGGTGCTAAATGTGTAGGCGTTGAAGCCCGTAGGCAAATCCGCGGGCCGAGCTGAGGCATGAATGCGAGCCCCTGAGGCATAAGTGGTTGAGCCTTGCTGCCGAGAAAAGCCTCTAAGCGTTGAATCCTGGGTGCCCGTACCGCAAACCGACACTGGTAGACGAGTAGAGCATACTAAGGCGAGCGGGAGAACCCTCGTTAAGGAACTCGGCAAATTAGCCCCGTAACTTCGGGAGAAGGGGTGCCTCCTATGGTGAAGATAATCTCTGTTGGAGCTGTGGGAGGTTGCAGCGAACAGGCACCGGTGACTGGTTACCAAAACCACAGGTCTCTGCTAAGTCGTAAGACGATGTATAGGGGCTGACGCCTGCCCAGTGCCGGAAGGTTAAGGGGAGGGGTTAGGGCGCCTCGGCGCTCGAAGCTCTGAACCGAAGCCCCGGTGAACGGCGGCCGTAACTATAACGGTCCTAAGGTAGCGAAATTCCTAGTCGCATAATTGGCGACCCGCACGAATGGCGTAACAATCGGTGCACTGTCTCAACGAGGGACCCGGTGAAATTGAAATACGTGTGAAGATGCGCGTTACCCGCAGCAGGACAAAAAGACCCCGTGGAGCTTTACTGTAGCTTGGCATTGAGTTTGGGCGTATTCTGTGTAGGATAGGTGGGAGGCTATGAAGCTGGGGCGCCAGCCTCGGTGGAGCCGCCGTTGAAATACCACCCTGAGTACGTTTAGGCTCTAACCCCACGCCGTTATCCGGGTGGGGGACCGTGCCAGGTGGGCAGTTTGACTGGGGCGGTCGCCTCCGAAAAGGTAACGGAGGCGCCCAAAGGTTCCCTCAGGCTGAATGGAAACCAGCCGAAGAGTGTAAAGGCATAAGGGAGCTTGACTGCAAGACCAACGCGTCGAGCAGAGACGAAAGTCGGGCTTAGTGATCCCACGGTACCGAGTGGAAGGGCCGTGGCTCATCGGATAAAAGCTACCCCGGGGATAACAGGCTAGTCACGCCCAAGAGTTCACATCGACGGCGTGGCTCGGCACCTCGATGTCGGCTCATCGCATCCTGGGGCTGGATAAGGTCCCAAGGGTTGGACTGTTCGTCCATTAAAGCGGTACGCGAGCTGGGTTCAGACCGTCGTGAGACAGGTCGGTCTCTATCCGCTGTGGGCGTAAGGGATTTGAGGGGAGCTGCTCCTAGTACGAGAGGACCGGAGTGGACAGACCTCTGGTGTGCCAGTTGTTCCGCCAGGAGCACCGCTGGGTAGCTACGTCTGGCAGAGATAACCGCTGAAAGCATCTAAGCGGGAAACTCGCCCCAAGATAAGATCCCTCATCCCGTCAAGGGAGTAAGGCCGCAGGAAGACTACCTGCTAGATAGGCGGCAAGTGTAAGCGCAGTAATGCGTTCAGCTGAGCCGTACTAATGGCCGAGGGCTTAACACCCCGTGATGCGGAGAACTCGGAACTTTTCGGAACGTTAGCGATTGGGTATTAGATATTAGTTATTAGATATTGGAGACCAATCACTAATAACTAATCACTAATCACCAATACTCCACCAACCGTTACCTATTTAGTCACACCAACATCGTGAACAAAGTCTCTTGGTGATTCTAGCGGCAGGGGTACACCCGGCCACATCCCGAACCCGGAAGTTAAGCCTGCCAGCGCCGATGGTACTTGGGGGGCAGCCCCCTGGGAGAGTAGGTCATTGCCAAGAGACTTTTTTCTTTTAATCACCGCCTTTCCCCTCTTCTGCCCGCTTCCGACACCTGGTGGTATTATTAATCCGGCTGAATACGTTTTTCTGGCGCTGGTTTCCCTGTTCATTTCGTTCCCCCTCAACCGGGTGTGATCAAAATACCAGGCTGTGTTTCAGGGATCGGGAGTTGTGGCTGCCGCGTTGAAAATCCGGCTGTTGGGGGGCTTTCGCATCCTCTACGGCGAAGAACCCGTCAGAGGCGTGCATTCGTTGCGCTTGCAGTCTTTACTTGCCTACCTCACCCTCTACCAGGACATCCCTCACCAACGCCAGCACCTTGCCTTTTTGTTCTGGCCCGATGGTTCCGAAAAACAAGCCCGCACTAATCTCCGCAAACTGATTCATCGTTTGCGCCGCGCCTTCCCCCAGGTAGAAGAATTCCTCGAACTGGCAGGACAGACCCTGCGATGGCGCGCAGCTGCGGACATTCAAACAGACGTGGCTGTGTTCGAGCGCGCGCTTGCCAGCGCTGACCAGGCCGAAAAGCAGGGAAACGTTGAAGCCCTGGAGCAATGGCTTCAATCCGCTATGGACGTATATCGCGGCCCCCTGCTGCCAGCGTGTTATGACAACTGGATCATCACACACCGGGAACGGCTGCAATTCGCATATTACCGCAGCCTGGAACGTATGTTGTCGCTGATGGAACAGCAGGGGAAACTCCGGCAGGCTATCTCGTGCGCGGAATTGCTTTTGCAACACGAACCGTTGCGCGAATCCGTTTACCGGCAGTTGATGCGTTTGCACGTGTTGAACGGGGATCGCGCCGAAGCGCTGCGGGTGTACCACACCTGCGCGGCAGTGTTGCAGCGCGAGTTGCGGGTTACACCCAGTCCTGCTACCCGGCAGCAGTTCCAAGAACTCTTTAAATTTGAAGAAGCCGTACCATCCAACATCCCCTCCGAGCCTACTGCTTTTGTGGGGAGGAAAAGAGAACTTGATCGAATTGTTCGTGATTTACAGCGGGATGACTGCTCCCTGCTCACCCTGTCTGGCCCAGGTGGAGTGGGAAAGACCCGACTCGCAATTCAGGTCGCCCTGCGCATCGAATCCCAACACAGGGCACGGTTCCCAGATGGCGTTTTTTTCGTTTCTCTGGACGCAGTGGATTCAAGGAGCGCCATGCTTTCAGCAATCGCAGAAAGCATCCATTTCGACTTCTACCGTCCTCCCTGGCCAGAAAGACAATTGATCGATTACCTGCGTGAAAAAACATGCCTCCTCATCCTGGACAATTTCGAACATCTCATCGATCAGGGTGGCACCGAATTCTTGCTGGAGATTTTGCAACAGGCTGGAAATGTTAAACTGCTGGTCACCTCCCGCGCCCGGCTCAATGTCCAACCGGAGTGGGTATTCCAGGTGGAGGGGATGCGGTATCCCGCGGAGGGCGTCGAACCTGCGGGGGAACAGCACGACGCGGTCCAGTTGTTCGCCGCCAGCGCGCGGCGATCACGCTCGAATTTTACAGTGGCTGACCAGAACTTGCGCTGGATCCGGCAGATTTGCCGGCTTGTCGAGGGACATCCGCTGGCAATCGAGCTGGCAGCTGCCTGGGTGAAGGTGTTGTCTTGCCAGGAAATCGCTGCTGAAATCGAACGAAACCTGGACGTGCTTTCCACCACATACCGCCATGTCTCCCGCCGGCAACAAAGCATACGCGCCGTCCTCGACCAGAGCACCCGTATGTTGCACCCGGAAACCTCTCGCATTTTGTCGAACCTGGGGGTGTTTCCCGGCAGCTTTACCCGTCAGGCAGCCCGGATTATCGCAGGCGCGGACCTCAGATCCCTCTCCGAACTGGTCGACAAATCGCTGCTCAAGCGAAACCCTGCCGGAAGATACGCGCTACATGCCTTGATCAGGCGCTATGCCCGGCAAGAACTCGACACGCATCCCAGAAGAAAACGCCGCTTGCAGGATTTGCACAGCCGCTACTTTTTGGATTTCCTCCAGGAGCGTTCAGTTGTGCTGAAAGGCAACGAACAGCCAGCCGCCCTGGATGACATCAGCGAGGAATTTGAAAACATCCGGCAGGCCTGGCAATGGGCGCTCGAAAATGGGATGCTTCCTGAAATGGATGCCGCTCTTGAGAGCCTCTGTATTTTTTTCGATGTCCGCGGCAGATTTCAAGAAGGGATCCTGCTATTTGACGAAGCCGCCGCCTGTTATGCGCGCTTCCCTGAAAATTCGGGGGAAAAAACCGTCCTCGCGAAGATTCAGGCGCGTTTGGGAGCGCTTCGCTTGGGTCTGGGACGCCTGGACGAAGCCGCCGAATTGTTGCAAAACAGCCTGGAAGTGTTTCGCGCCAGGCGGATGCCGCTAGAGATGGCGAACTGCCTGAATTACATGGGCGTGTTGCGGGCCAGCCGGGGACGATTTGGTGAGGCAACCCATTTTTGCTTGGAAAGCTTATCTATTTACCGGCAGGAAAACGACCAATACGGTGTCGCTCGTGTGTTGAACAACCTGGGCGGATTCGCCAGGGCGCAGGGAGATTTTGCGCATGCCCAGGAATATTACCGGCAGAGTCTCGCCCTCCATAGACAGATTGAAAATCTGCGCGGGGTAGCCGGCGTTCTGAACAACCTGGGGAACGTGGCTCTGGACCTCGGTGACCCGGAAACAGCGCAGCGCTTCTACCGGGAGAGCCTGGAGCAAAAAGAAAGGCTGGGCGACCGGCGCGGCACGGCCTTCACACTTAACAATCTGGGCTACCTGGCCTATTCCGCAGGGGATTACGAAGACGCCAGCGAGTTCTACCGGCGCAGCCTGGCCATATTCGAGGAGCTTGGCGACCGCGGCGGGATTTCGTTAATTTACAACAACCTTGCCACGCTGCATTCCTCCCGCGGCGCGTATGGCCAGGCCCGGGATTTGTATCGTCAGAGCCTGCACCTCAAACGAAAGATTCGTGACCGCTGGGGGATTGCCTACACCCTGAACAAACTGGGCGACCTTGCTCTGGAACAAAAAAACATGGAAGAGGCGCGCATACATCTGCGCGAAGCTCTGGAAACCGCAGTCGCGATCCGGGCTGGCTCGCTTGTGTCAGCGATCCTGGTCACTGTTGGAGTATTTCTGGCAAACACGGGCAATATCGAACGCGCCCTCACACACCTGATCGCTGCCAGCGGTCATCCTGCCACCGATCAGGAGACCCGCGACCGGGCGGGGCAACTGCTTTCGTCGCTCAGGCACAGCGTTCCTGGGGAAAATTTCGCGCTGATTCAGGCCGGAGAATACTCACTGGACAGTCTGATCGATGAGGCGCTCAATTGGCTTCGATCCCTGCCGGAGAAGCACGAACCCCGACCCTGAACACTTCGTTTTCAACCCTGCTTGCTCCCAGGTAGTGGCTGTAAAGTAAGTGACAGAAGTTACGCAGTTCATGCCTGTTGTTACCTGTGTCATGCTGAGCAACCGGCTGTTGCTTGCGTCATTCTGAGCGACAGCGAAGAATCTCGGCGACGGTGGGGGGAGTGGAGACGGACGACCGGGGACGGGGGACGGTTGTTCGACGCGTGGTTATTAGAGGTCGGGGCGACCGGCCGGTCGCCCCGACGGTTGCTGCGCTCTCAGATTCTTCGGGCGCTGTGCTTCCTCAGAATGACAGGAGGGAGGTATGCTTTTGCGATCTGTGTAAGTTCTGTCAGTAAAAGACGAATGTTAACGAACCTGCCCCGCCATCACTTACTCCGTGACCACTACCTTGCTCCCATTTGCTGGCACAACTTTTTCGGGGGAACGCTTTTGGA
>Ga0256830_1002307_pt1 | contig 12672 bp, 9 predicted proteins | sample 128326metaG_FD_190537 | JGI IMG/M metagenome (GOLD analysis project Ga0256830, IMG submission 190537) | Hydrothermal vent microbial communities from Lau Basin, Pacific Ocean - 128-326 | ecosystem: Environmental > Aquatic > Marine > Hydrothermal vents | place: Pacific Ocean: Lau Basin | collected...
GAAGAGCCGCTTCTTCTGGAGCGGCGAGGCCAACGAGGCCATGGCGGCCTGGTTCGAGGAGCGGGCCCTGCCGGTGCGCGACATCGCGCCGGGCGAGGCGGTGGAGGGCTTCGTCTTCAGTCAGCTCGATCCCGGGGTGAAGTACTTTCGCGTGATGCTGTTTCACCCCGGCAGCAGCCGCAGCTTCGACTTCGTGGTGGAGGTGCCGGGCCTCAAGGCCGACTATCACCGGGTGGATTTCGAGGCCCTGGCCGCCTCCGCCGAGGACGGGCTGGATGCCGCCGAGCTGGTACGCCGGCTGGACGGGCTGCCCTGCTGCGTCACCGGCCCGGACGGCAGGACGCCGGGCGACCCCCTCAATATCGTGGTGATCGGCGACGCCGAGGAGGCCCTCATGCCCTTCGTGCAGCGGGGCTGGCACGTCACCGAGACGGTCAGCGGCGGCGCGGTGTGGCGCACGCTGCTGTCCTCGCTGTTCAATGTCTACTATCGCACCTCGCCCATCTCGTCGCTGTATCTCTTCGGCCGGCGACAGGACGTGGCCCTGCAGAAGGCCCGTTCGTCGGTGGACGAGCGCAATCACCTGCGCCTGTGGCTGTCACCCTGGCGCTACCGGGGCATGGAGGTCTGGGTGGGCCAGATCAGTCGCGACATCGGCGTTCGCCTGTCCTCGCGCACCCTGGTCACCCACAAGATCGACCCGGACGTGGACGAGGCCCGCGACTACCTGCTCAGCGACCTGTTCCTCTCCGGTCGCCTGGCGGCCTGGGGCTACCGTCCCGGGGTGGGACGGGCGGAGCGGGAGGCGCCGCGCTTCAACTACACCCGTGATCCCTATCACACCGACGGGCAGCGGCTGATCCTGCTGCTGGCGGCCGAGCCGGTGGCGTCCGACGAGGTGAGGGAGATCGAGTGGTCGCGGCTGGCGCAGGACCCGGGGCACTGAGTCAGCCCCGCGCCAGCACCCGCCCGTGGTGAAAGGCCAGCAGTTCGCCGGGCGCCATCTTGGTCCAGGTCTCGTCGTCGGTCAGCGGCAGGGTGGCGATGAGGGCCACGCGGTCCTCGGCGGTGGTGAGTTCGCTGAAGTCGACGCTGACGTCCTCGTCGACCAGGTGCGCGGTGCCAAAGGGCGCCTTGCGTTGCACGTAGTGCAGGTTGGTGGCGCAGTGGGCGAACAGCAACTCCCCGTTGCTGAGCAGGAAGTTGAACATGCCGTGGCGGGCGATGTGCTGGCTGATCTCGCGCAGTGAGCGCAGCAGCTCGACGGGCGTCGGCGCCTGCTGCGGAAACTGCTGCTGCAGGGTGTTGAGGATGTGGCAGAAGGCCGCCTCGCTGTCGGTGTCGCCCACCGGGCGGAAACGGCCCTCGCCCACGGGGGTGAAGTCCTTCAGCTCGCCGTTGTGGGCGAACACCCAGTACTGGCCCCACAGCTCGCGCTGGAAGGGGTGGGTGTTCTGCAGCGCGACGTGGCCGTGGGTGGCCTTGCGGATATGGGCGATGACGTTGAGGGAGCGGATGGGATAGTCGCGCACCAGCTCGGCGATGGGCGACTCGGCCGAGGGGCGGTCGTCGAGGAACAGCCGGCAGCCCCGCTCCTCGAAGAAGGCGATGCCCCAGCCGTCGCTGTGCTGGTCGGTGCGTCCGCCGCGGGCGCGGAAGCCCTCGAAGGAGAAACAGATGTCCGTGGGGACGTTGCAGTTCATGCCGAGCAGCTGACACATGCGCGCGTCCCCTGCTCAGCCCCGGCCGATGCCTACCCGGGACGGTCGTTCGGCGATCACCGCCTCCAGCTCGAGGAGGCGGCCGGCCCGCAGCACGCGCAGGACGATGCGCGTGCCCGGCGCGAAGCCGGTGATCATGGCCATGGTGGTCTGGCTGTCGACCACCGGCTCGCCGTTGATGTGGGTGAGGATGTCGCCGGGGCGCAGTCCGGCGCGCGCCGCCGGGCCGTTGCGCTGCACCCCGGCGATGATCACCCCCTGCACCCCCTGCAGGCCGAAGGACTCGGCCAGTTGCGGGGTGATGTCCTGCCCCTCCACGCCCAGCCAGCCGCGCACCACGCGGCCGCTCTCGATGATCTGGCGCATCACGTCCTTGGCCAGGTCCACGGGGATGGCGAAGCCGATGCCCTGCGAGCCGCCGGAGCGGGAGAAGATGGCGGTGTTGATGCCCACCAGCTGGCCGAGGGCGTTGATCAGCGCGCCGCCGGAATTGCCGGGATTGATGGCGGCGTCGGTCTGGATGAAGTTCTCGATGGTGCTGATGCCGACGCGGTTGCGGCCGGTGGCGCTGGCGATGCCGATGGTCACCGTCTGGCCGACGCCGAAGGGGTTGCCGATGGCCAGTACCACGTCGCCCACGCGCAGGTTCCCGGAGGAGCCGAAGGTGATGGCCGGCAGGTCGGTCATGTCGACCTTCAGCACCGCGAGGTCGGTGTCGCGGTCGACGCCCACCAGGGTGGCCTCGACGCTGCGCCCGTCGCGCAGCGCCACCAGGATGTCGGCGGCGCCCTCGATGACGTGGTTGTTGGTGAGGATGTAGCCCTGGCCGCTGACGATGACGCCGGAACCCAGGCTGCTCTCCAGGCGCTGGCGCGGCGCCAGCTGGTCGCCGAAGAAGAAGCGGAAGATGGGGTCGGGGCGCTCGGTGATCACCTTGGTGGTGTAGACGTTGACCACCGCCGGCGCCGCGGCGTCCACGGCGTCGGCGTAGGAGACGGGGCCGTTGCCGCCCGGGGTGTGGGCCGGCGTGGACTCGGTGATCTCCACCACCGGGCGGCTCTGGCCGAGCAGGTCCGGGCGCAGCACGAGGATGACGAAGGCCACGGCGAGCCCGGCGATGGCGGCCTTGACCAGGAACCAGAGGGGGCTGGAGTGTTTCATGGGCGGAATCTTATCATGTAGAGTCAAATGCTCCCCGTGAACCCGGTGCGAAAACATGATTCAACGTGACGAATTGCTGCGCTATCTGCACGAACTGCTCGAGGTGGACCGCTTTGCCGACTATTGCCCCAACGGCCTGCAGGTGGAGGGGCGGGCGGAGGTGCGCCGCGTGGTCACCGGGGTGACCGCCTGCCAGGCCCTGGTGGACGCGGCGGTGGCGGCCGGCGCCGATGCCCTGCTGGTGCATCACGGCTATTTCTGGAAGGGCGAGGAGCCCACCATCACCGGCCTCAAGCGCCGCCGGGTACAGGCCCTGCTGGACGGCGGCATCAACCTGCTGGCCTATCATCTGCCCCTCGATGCGCACCCCGAGTTGGGCAACAATGCGCAGCTGGCGCAACGCCTGGGACTGACGGTGGAAGGGGGTTTCGGCGGCGAGCCGGCCATCGCCCTGGTCGGACGTGTCGAGGAGGCAGTGAGCGGCGAGGCCTTCGCCGCGCGCATCGCCGACAGCCTGCGGCGCGCGCCCCTGCACGTGCCTGGCGAGGCCGCCGAGATCCGCCGCATCGCCTGGTGCAGCGGTGGCGCCCAGGGCTACATCGAGCAGGCCGCGGCGCAGGGCGTGGATGCCTTCCTCACCGGCGAGGTGTCCGAGCAGACGGTGCACATCGCGCGCGAGACCGGCCTGCACTTCTTCGCCGCCGGCCACCACGCCACCGAGCGCTACGGCGTCCAGGCGCTGGGTGAGCACCTCGCCGGACGGTTTGCGCTCGAGGTGGCGTTCGTCGATATCGACAATCCCGCCTGAGGAGATCGAAACCGGTCGCGGCCCTGCCCGCAGGCACGGCATCCAGGGAGACCAGGCCCTCCGCCATTGCGGATGCAGCGCGGCGGCCGGAATCCAGGCCGTTGCGGGCGGGACTCGGGAAAAGGGGCCGCTTTGAATTCGTGATGAAACACGAAGGCCCAGAGGGGCAAGGAATGCCGGGCAGAGACAAATGGATTTCTTTGCGACCCCCGCGCCTCCGTGTCCCCATCGCGGCCTCCCCCACAGCCGGCGGACCAGGGAGCCCGCTGGTTTTTCTGATCGGTCACTTCGCCCTTGCTGCAGCCCGTGGATTGCCCTAGAATACGCGGTTCCCGCGCGCTGGGGCCTTCTGTTTTTTCCCGCGGAGAGGCAATGGCGGATCAGGCGCGCACCCGAACAACCTGTATGAGAGAGAAGCACAATGAAGCCGGACATCCATCCCGCCTATCATGAGATCAACGTGAAATGCAGCTGCGGGAATACCTTCCAGACGCGCTCCACGCTGGACAAGGAGCTGCACCTCGACGTGTGCTCCCAGTGCCATCCGTTCTACACGGGCAAGCAGAAACTGATCGATACCGGCGGTCGCGTCGACAGGTTCCGCCAGAAGTACGGCAGGAAGTAGGCATCCGGCACTCAGGCACTCGCTGTCGGGTGGCGAAGCGGTTGCATGGAAGGGCGTCCCTGTGGGGCGCCCTTTTCGTTTTTGCCGGCGTGCTTTTCGCCCTGCCGACGGCGGCGCGTGAGTGCCCGGCGCAGCGCATCGACGAGCGCGCCACGGTGGCGACGGTTACCGATGGCGATACCCTGCACCTGCGCGACGGCCGCTCGGTGCGCTTCATCGGCATCAATGCGCCGGAGATCGGCCGCAAGGGCCGCCCCTCCGAACCCTTCGCGCAACAGGCCCGCGCCGCCGTGCAGCGCATGCTGGGCCGCGATGCGGTGGTGGGCCTGCGCTTCGATCGCGAGCGGCGCGACCGCTACGGCCGCCTGCTGGCTCATGTTTACAGCGCCGACGGCCGATCATTGGAGGCGGGCTTGTTGTCACGGGGCCTGGCAGCGCAGATCGTGGTGCCGCCCAACCTTTCCGAGCTGGACTGCTACCGCGCCGCCGAGCGCGAGGCGCGCAGCGCGGGGCGGGGGGTGTGGGGATCCATCTACCGCCCGCTGCCGGTGGCAACCCTGTCCCGGGATGTGCGTGGCTTCCGCCTCATCCGTGGCCGTATCGTTACCGTCGCCGACAGCAAGTATTCCGTGTGGCTGAACTTTCCGCGCCGCCCGGGCGAGGGCCGTTACCAGGGCGTGGCCCTGCGCATCCCGCGCAAGGACCTGGACAATTTCCCCCCCGGCTATCTGCGCGGGCTGGAGGGCCGGGAGGTGATCGCGCGCGGCTGGCTGTTCCGTCACAATAGGCAACTGGTGATGGTGGTGCGCCACCCCGCGGCCCTGGAGATCCAGGGCGCCGGGGGACAGCTTGCGGCTATCGGTGAACCAAATTCGACAGAGACCCGTTAGAAGACCATGAGCGAGACATTCAAGCAGCAGGCCCTCGACTACCACGCCGGCGGACAGGCCGGCAAGACCGCCATCCAGATCACCAAGCCCTGTGACAGCCAGCAGGATCTGTCACTGGCCTATACCCCCGGGGTGGCGGCGCCGGTGCGGGCCATCGTCGATGACCCGGGGGCGGCCTATCGCTACACCAACAAGGGCAACCTGGTGGCGGTGGTCAGCGACGGCAGCGCCGTGCTGGGCCTCGGACAGTCCGGCCCGCTGGCCTCCAAGCCGGTGATGGAGGGCAAGGCGGTGCTGTTCAAGAAGTTCGCCAATATCGATGTGTTCGATATCGAGGTGGATGCCGGTTCCACCGCCGAATTCATCAACACGGTGGCCAACATCGCCCCCACCTTCGGCGGCATCAACCTGGAAGACATCGGCGCCCCGCGTTGCTTCGAGATCGAGCAGACCCTCATCGACCAGCTCGACATCCCGGTGTTTCACGACGACCAGCACGGCACCGCCATCATCGTCGCCGCCGGGCTGCTCAACGCCCTGGAGATCCAGGGCAAGAGCCTGGACTCGGCGCGCATCGTCTGCCTCGGCGCCGGCGCCGCCGGCATCGCCTCCATGCGCCTGCTGGTATCGCTGGGCGCCCACCGCGACAACATCCTGATGTTGGACCGCAAGGGCGTGATCCACACCGATCGCAAGGGCCTGAATCCCTACAAGTGGGCCTTCGCCAGCGAGGACACCAGCCGCAACAGCCTGGAGGAGGCCCTGGCCGGGGCCGACGTGTTCATCGGCGTCTCCGGGCCCAACCTGCTCGGCGAGGCGGCCCTGGCGGCGATGGCGCCGCGGCCGGTGGTGTTCGCCCTGTCCAATCCGGATCCGGAGATCAGCCCCGCCCTGGCCCGCACGGTGCGCGACGACCTGGTCATGGCCACCGGGCGTAGCGACTATCCCAACCAGGTGAACAACGTCCTCGGCTTTCCCTTCATCTTCCGCGGTGCCCTGGACGTGCGTGCCCGCCGCATCAACGAAGACATGATGATCGCCGCCGTGCATGCCCTCAGCCGCCTGGCCCGTGAGCCGGTGCCCGAGGAGGTATTGCGGATCTATGGTGAGCAGGCGATGCGCTTCGGCCCCGACTACATCATTCCCAAGCCTTTCGATCCCCGTCTGCCGGACTTCGTGCCGCCGGCGGTGGCGCGGGCGGCCCTGGACAGCGGCGTCGCCCGTCAGCCCTATCCGGCGGACTATCCGCCGATGGCCTGAGACGCGGCGCAGGGTGGTAGGCGCGCAATGAGGCCCCGTTTGTTCAGGCTTCGAGGCCGGAAGGCCGAGGTGCTGCATGTCCCTTAATATTCATCAGCTGGTGTTGACGCGCCTGATGCTGGTCTGGCTCTCGCTCACGCTGCTCATCGGCGGGACGGTCTACTGGTACGAAAGCCGGCGCATCGACACCGAGGTGATGTCCTTCATCCAGCGCGAATCGAATATCACCCCGGAGGACGTGGAGGCCATCGTGCGGCGCGATCCGGCGATCTACGAAACGCTGATGCGCAAGTCGGAGGTGCTGGTGGACAAGCACTTCTCGCTGATCGAGATCTACGACACGGACGAGGATCACATCGCCATCACCCACCGGCCCGGCAGCGTCAGCCTGGAGCAGGAGCTGGAGCGCCGCCACCACAGTTTCCCGCTGGACGAAAACCTGCACTACGAGCGTTTCGTCATCGAGGGCGAGCAGTACCTGCAGATACTGATGCCGCTGCGCACCCCCGACGGCGTGCTCGGCGGCTACCTGGAGGGCGTCTACCACATCGATTCACAGATCCTTGCGGAGATCCGCAACCGCGTCTATCGCAGCGTGGTGATGGTGACGCTGGTGATCCTGGTGACCTCCATCGTTCTCTACCCCGTGATCCTGTCGCTGAGCCGCAAGCTGTTGCGCTTTTCCCGCGAGACCCTGCGCGACAACGTGAAGCTGATGGAGGTGCTGGGCAGCGCCGTGGCGGTGCGCGACAGCGACACCCACAGTCACAACTACCGCGTCACCCTGTATGCCATTCACCTTGCCGAGGCCCGCCGCCTGCCCTCCGAGGTGATTCGCCACCTCATCGCCGGCGCCTTCCTGCACGACGTGGGCAAGATCGGCATCAGCGACAGCATCCTGCGCAAGCCCACGGGCCTGACTCCCGGCGAGTACGCCATCATGCGCGGCCACGTGCGCCTGGGGCTGGACATCGTTCGCAAGGCCCATTGGCTGAAGGGGGCGCTGGACGTCATCGAGTTTCACCACGAAAAATACGACGGCAGCGGCTACCTGCAGGGGCTCAAGGGCATGCAGATTCCCCTCAATGCACGCATCTTCGCCATCGTCGATGTCTTCGATGCACTCACCTCGCGCCGGCCCTACAAGGAGGCCTATTCTCTCGACAAGGCCCTGGCGATGCTGCGCGCCGGTCGTGGCAAGGACTTCGATCCCGTCCTCCTCGACAGCTTCGAAAAGATCGCGCCCGGACTGCACGCGGCGTTCGGGCATGCGGACGAAGATCACCTGGAGGGTGTTCTGATGGAACGGGTGGAGCGCTATTTCATCGAGGCGCGACTGGGCAGGCTGTAGCGGCCCCGGCCTGTTCTGGCAGGGCACAATGAAAAGGGCGTCGCTTGCGGCACGACGCTCTTTTTTTGCGGCTACTGGTGGTAGGGCACGCTCAGCTCGTGTACCGCCTCGATGAAGGCGGCGACGTTGTCCGGGTCGATGGTGGGGTGGATGCCGTGGCCCAGGTTGAAGACGTGGCCGGGTCCCTTGCCGTAGCTCTCCAGCACCGTGGCCACCTCCTCGGTGATGCGCTCCGGGTTGGAGTAGAGGATGCAGGGATCCATGTTGCCCTGCAGGGCGACGCGGTCGCCGACCGCCTGGCGGGCGTCGCCGAGGTCGATGGTCCAGTCCACGCCGAGGGCGTCGGCGCCGCTGTCGGCCATGCGGCCCAGCCACTGGGCGCCGCCCTTGGTGAACAGGATCACCGGAACCCGGCGGCCCTCGGCCTCGCGGGTCAGGCCCTCGACGATGCGGGTCATGTAGTCCAGGGAGAAGGCCTGGTAGTCGCGCGGGGTGAGCACGCCGCCCCAGGTGTCGAAGATCATCACCGCCTGGGCGCCGGCGGCGATCTGCGCGTTGAGGTAGGAGGTGACGGATTGCGCCAGCTTGTCCAGCAGGGCGTGCATGGTGGCGGGCGCGTCGAACATCATGCCCTTGACCTTGCCGAACTCCTTGGTGGAGCCGCCCTCGACCATGTAGGTGGCCAGGGTCCAGGGGCTGCCGGAGAAACCGATCAGCGGCACCCGGCCGTCCAGTTCGCGGCGGATGGTGCGCACCGCGTCCATCACGTACTTCAGTTCGCCTTCGGGGTCGGGCACGGGCAGGTTGTCGACGTCGTCGCCGGTGCGCACGGGCTTGTCGAACTGCGGGCCGTGGCCGGTGTTGAAGGAGAGGCCCAGGCCCATGGCGTCGGGGATGGTGAGGATGTCCGAGAACAGGATCGCGGCGTCCAGCGGGAAGCGGTCCAGCGGCTGGATGGTGACCTCGCAGGCCAGCTCCGGGTTGCGGCACAGGTCCATGAAGCTGCCGGCCCTGGCGCGGGTGGCGCGGTACTCGGGCAGGTAGCGGCCCGCCTGGCGCATCATCCACACCGGGGTCATGTCCACGGGCTCGCGCAGCAGGGCGCGCAGGAAACGGTCGTTTTTCAGTTCGCTCATAGTTTGCTTTTCAACGCAAAGGCGCGAAGACGTGAAGGGCGCAAAGTTTTCATGAAAATATTTTCTTTGCGTTCTTCGCGTCTTTGCGCCTTTGCGTTAGATCCTTTTATTGCTAGACGTTGAGAAAATCCAGGATGCCCTCGGCGGCCTGGCGGCCTTCGTTGATGGCGGTGACCACGAGGTCGGAGCCGCGCACCATGTCGCCGCCGGCGAAGACCTTGGGGTTGCCGGTCTGGTGGCGGATCTCGCCGTCGGCGGGGGCCACCACGCGGCCGCGCTCGTCGATCTCGATGCCGAACTCGGCGAACCAGGGCTGCGGATTGGGGCGGAAGCCGAAGGCCACCACGATGCGGTCGGCGGGCACGATCTCCTCGGAGCCTTCGACGATCTCGGGGCGGCGGCGGCCCCGTTCGTCGGGTTCGCCGAGACGGGTGGTGACCAGCTTGATGCCTTCGACCTTGCCATCGCCGATGATCTCCACCGGCTGGCGGTTCCACAGGAACTGCACGCCCTCTTCCTTGGCGTTGGCCACCTCGCGCTTGGAGCCGGGCATGTTGGCCTCGTCGCGGCGGTAGGCGCAGTGGACGCTGGCTGCGCCCTGGCGGATGGCGGTGCGGTTGCAGTCCATGGCGGTGTCGCCGCCGCCGAGCACCACCACGCGCTGGCCGGCCATGTCGATGAAGTCCTCGGGCGACTTCTCGTAGCCGTGGCGGTGGTTGATGTTGGCGATCAGGTAGTCCAGCGCGGCGTACACCCCGGGCAGGTCCTCGCCGGGGATGCCGGCCTGCATGTAGCTGTAGGTGCCCATGCCGAGGAACACGGCGTCGTATTCGTCCAGCAGCTGCTGGAAGGGGATGTCGAGGCCCACCTCGACGCCGAGGCGGAATTCCACGCCCATGCCCTCGAGCACCTCGCGGCGGCGGGTGACGACCTCCTTTTCCAGTTTGAACTCGGGAATGCCGAAGGTGAGCAGGCCGCCGATCTCCGGGTGGCGGTCGAACACCACCGGGGCGACGCCATGGCGCACCAGCACGTCGGCGCAGCCGAGGCCGGCGGGGCCGGCGCCGATCACCGCCACGCGCTTGCCGGTGGACTCGACGGCGCTCAGGTCCGGGCGCCAGCCCTGGGCGAAGGCGTTGTCGGTGATGTAGCGCTCGACGGCACCGATGGTCACCGCGCCGAAGCCGTCGTTGAGGGTGCAGGCGCCCTCGCAGAGGCGGTCCTGCGGACACACGCGGCCGCAGATCTCCGGCAGCGAGTTGGTGCGGTGCGACATCTCCGCGGCCTCGATGAGGTTGCCCTCGGCGACCAGCTTGAGCCAGTTGGGGATGTAGTTGTGCACCGGGCACTTCCATTCGCAGTAGGGGTTGCCGCAGGCCAGGCAGCGCTCGGCCTGCTGGGCGGCGGCGCGGACGTCGAAATGGCCATAGGTCTCGGTGAATTCGCAGCGCCTGAGGTCGGCGGGCTTCTTCTCGGGATCGATGCGCGGTACGTCGAGAAACTGAAAGTCGTTTGCCATTGTTTTTGTGCAGCTAACTGTAAGTTGTGAGGCTGGGGTGAGTAAAGCGGGCCCAGCAATGTGCTCGGTTGGTTACGCGGCGCGGGACAGTTCGTCCAACAGGGCCTCGAGGGTCGCGGCCTTGGGCTTGACCAGCCAGAACCTGCCGATCATGTCGGCGAAGTTGTCGAGGATGTGGCGGCCCCAGTCGCTGCCGGTCTCATTGACGAATTCCTCGATGGTCTCGCGCAGGTGGTTGGCGTAGGCCTCCATGTCTTCCGTGTTGACGCGGTGGATGTCGATCAATTCGTGGTTATGCCGGTCGACGAAGCCGTTGTCCTGGTCCAGCACGTAGGCGAAGCCGCCGGTCATGCCGGCGCCGAAGTTGACCCCGGTGGGGCCGAGCACGGTGATGGAGCCGCCGGTCATGTATTCGCAGCCGTGGTCGCCCACGCCCTCGACCACCGCGTGGGCGCCGGAGTTGCGCACGCCGAAGCGCTCGCCGGCGAGCCCGGCGGCGAACAGCTTGCCGCCGGTGGCGCCGTACAGGCAGGTGTTGCCGATGATGGCGGTGCGCTGGGACTCGAAGGCGGACTCCGCCGGCGGGCGGATCACCAGCTTGCCGCCGGCCATGCCCTTGCCCACGTAGTCGTTGGCGTCGCCTTCCAGGTACAGGTGCAGGCCGCCGGCGTTCCATACGCCGAAGCTCTGCCCGGCGGTGCCGCTGAGCTCGATGCGCAGCGGGGCGTCTTCCATCCCCAGGTCGCCGTGACGCACGGCGATCTCGCCGGACAGGCGCGCGCCGATGGAGCGGTCGGTATTGCGCACGCGGTATCTGAAGGTGCCGCCGCGCTTGCTCTCGATGGCTGGCAGGGTGTCGGCCACCATGCGCTCGGCCAGCTCGCCCTTGTCGAAGGGCTCGTTGCGCGGCTCGACGCAGTGGCGCGGCTTGTCCTCGCTGACGCCGCCGTCACTGAGGATGGGGGCGAGGTTGAGGCGCTGCTGGCGCGGCGTGTTGCCGGGCAGGGGGGCGAGCAGGTCGGTGCGGCCGATCAGCTCGGGCAGGCTGCGCACGCCGACGCTGGCCATCAGCTCGCGCACCTCCTCGCAGATGAAGCGGAAGTAGTTCATCACCATCTCCACCTGGCCGATGAAGTGCTTCGAGCGCAGCACCTTGTGCTGGGTGGCGACGCCGGTGGCGCAGTTGTTGAGGTGGCAGATGCGCAGGAACTTGCAGCCCATGGCGATCATCGGCCCGGTGCCGAAGCCGAAGCTCTCGGCGCCGAGGATGGCGGCCTTGACCACGTCCAGGCCGGTCTTCAGGCCGCCGTCGGTCTGCAGGCGGATCTTGCCGCGCAGGTCGTTGGCGCGCAGGATCTGGTGGGTCTCGGTGAGGCCCAGCTCCCAGGGGCTGCCGGCATACTTGACCGAGGTCAGCGGGCTGGCCGCGGTGCCGCCGTCATAACCGGAAATGGTGATCAGGTCGGCATAGGCCTTGGCCACGCCGGCGGCGATGGTGCCGACACCGGCCTCGGCCACCAGCTTCACCGACACCAGGCCGTCCGGGTTGACCTGCTTGAGGTCGAAGATCAGCTGCGCCAGGTCCTCGATGGAATAGATGTCGTGGTGCGGCGGCGGCGAGATCAGCGACACGCCGGGCTTGCAGTAGCGCAGCCTGGCGATCACCTCGTCCACCTTCTGCCCCGGCAGCTGGCCGCCCTCGCCGGGCTTGGCGCCCTGGGCGATCTTGATCTGCATCACCTCGGCGGAGCGCAGGTAGGCGGGGGTGACGCCGAAGCGGCCGGAGGCCACCTGCTTGATCTTGGAACGCTTGACGCTGCCGTAGCGCGCGGGGTCCTCGCCACCCTCGCCGGAATTGGAGCGCCCGCCGAGACGGTTCATGGCCTCGGCCAGGGTCTCGTGGGCCTCGGGGGAGAGGGCGCCCAGGGACATGGCGGCGGAGTCGAAGCGCTGGATGATGGATTCCATGGGCTCCACCTCCTCCAGCGGGACGGGCTCGACGTCGTCGCGCAGCTTGAGCAGGTCGCGCAGGGCCAGGGTGGGGCGCTCGTTGACCAGCTTCGCGTATTGCTTGTAGGTCTGGTAGTCGCCGCTCTGCACCGCCGCCTGCAGGGTGCGCACCACGTCCGGGTTGTAGGCGTGGTCCTCGCCGCCGTGGATGTACTTGAGCAGGCCGCCCTGCTGGACGGGCTTGCGCGGTT
>Ga0256830_1002308_pt1 | contig 12669 bp, 11 predicted proteins | sample 128326metaG_FD_190537 | JGI IMG/M metagenome (GOLD analysis project Ga0256830, IMG submission 190537) | Hydrothermal vent microbial communities from Lau Basin, Pacific Ocean - 128-326 | ecosystem: Environmental > Aquatic > Marine > Hydrothermal vents | place: Pacific Ocean: Lau Basin | collected...
CGTGGCCCAGCAGTTGCTCGGCGCCGCCCTGGTCGAGGATGGTGCGCGAGTCCACCTTGGCGGAAACCTGGAAGGCGATGCGGGTGGGGATGTTGGCCTTGATCAGGCCGGTGAGTACGTCCACGGACGGACGCTGGGTGGCGAGGATAAGGTGCATGCCGCAGGCGCGGGCCTTTTGCGCGAGGCGGGCGATGAGTTCTTCGACCTTTTTGCCGACGGTCATCATCATGTCGGCCAGTTCGTCCACGACGACGACGATCTGCGGCATGGGTTCGAGGTAGCGTTGCTCGTCGTCGTCGAGCACGGGTTTGAAGAACGGGTCCTTGATGGGCTCGCCGCTGTCGTTGGCTTCCTTGATCTTGCGGTTGAAGCCGGCGATGTTGCGCACGCCCTGGTTGGCCATCAACTTGTAGCGACGTTCCATTTCCGCGACGCACCAGCGCAGCGCGTTGGCGGCGTCCTTCATGTCGGTGACCACCGGCGACAGCAGGTGCGGGATGCCCTCGTACACGGACAGCTCCAGCATCTTCGGATCGATCATGATCAGCCGCACCTGTTCCGGCGTGGCGTTGTAGAGCAGGCTCAGCACCATCGCGTTGAGGCCCACGGATTTGCCGGAGCCGGTGGTGCCGGCCACCAGCAGGTGCGGCATCTTGGCCAGGTCGGTGACCACCGGGTGGCCGGCGATGTCCACGCCGAGGGCCATGGTCAGCGGTGAGCTGGCGCGTTCGTACACCTCGGACTTGATCACCTCGGACAGGCGCACGATCTCGCGGATCTCGTTGGGGATCTCCACGCCGATGGTGGACTTGCCGGGGATCACCTCCACCACGCGCACGCTGATTGCGGACAGCGAGCGGGCCAGGTCCTTGGCCAATGCACTGATCTTGCTGACCTTGACGCCGGGCGCCAGCTCCAGCTCGTAGCGGGTGACCACCGGGCCCGGGTGCACCGCGGCCACCTGCACCTCGACGCCGAAGTCGGCCAGCTTCAGCTCCACCTGCCGGGACACTGCCTCCAGCGCCTTCTCGGACACGTCGCCCTTGCGCTCGCCGGCCGGGTCCAGCAGCGACAGCGGCGGCAGGCTGCCTTCCACCGGCGCGTCGAACAGCGGCACCTGGCGCTCCTTTTCCTCGCGCTCCGAGACCACCGGGCGGGGTTTGATCACCGGCTCGATGCGCGGCGGTTTGCGCTTTTCGGTTTTCTGCTTGGTGGTCTGCACCGCGGCCTCGCGCTTGGCGCGGGCGCGGCGGCCGATGAAGTCGTCGCGCAGATTCAGGTAGCGCTGATGCAGCCAGCCCAGGCCGTTGAGGGTCAGGCGGCCGGTGCTGTCCATCAGCCACAGCCACGACAGGCTGGTGAGCAGCGTGACACCGGTGAAGAACAGCGCCAGCAGGAACAGGGTGCTGCCCAGCGGGTTCACCACGCTGACCAGGCCGGTGCCGACCACGTCGCCCAGCACCCCGCCGGGGCCCACCGGCAGATGGGAGAGCCCGGCGAAATGCAGCTTGGCCAGCCCGGTGCCCGCGCCCAGGGTCAGCAGGAAACCGGCGCTGCGCAGCGCGCCGTGGCGGTAGTCGAAGGCCTGCTGCTGCTTGCGCCCGGCGTACAGCAGCCAGCCGGCATAGGCGACGCCGATGGGCACCAGGTAGGCGAGGTAGCCGAACAGGTACAGGAACACATCGGCAAACCAGGCCCCGAGCACGCCGCCGGAGTTGGCGATGGCGCCGGTAGTCTCGCTGTGCGACCAGGCGGGGTCGGCGGGGTTGTAGCTGGTGAGGCTCACCAGCAGGAAGATGGCCAGCGCGCCGAACACCATCAGCGCGCCTTCGCGCAGGCCGCGCACCATGTGGTCGGCCAGCGGGGCCTTGGCCGTGGCGTCACGGCCCTGGGAATTCTGTAGTCTGGAGCTTTTTGCCTGTGCCATCGCGTGGAGCCTGTCAGGGCCTGTTATCGTCTGGGAACCGGCCTCATGTTACCAGCTCCCGTAGTGCGTGATGCACTATTTTGCGGTCCATCACGTTGATGCCGCGCACCAGTTCCGGGGCCTGCTGCCAGTCGGGCCGGGCCAGCCGGGACACGTAGCGGATCAGCTCCGCGGACAGGGCCTGCGATGCGGTGCGCGGCACCGCGCCGGGCATGTTGGTGACGCCGAAATGGATCACGCCGTCCACCACGAAGGTCGGCGCGGAATAGTCCGTCGGGCGCGTGGTCTCGATGCAGCCGCCCTGGTCCACGGAGATGTCGATGATGGCGCTGCCGGCCTGCATCTGCGACACGGTGTCGGCGGAGACCAGGTGCGGTGCGCGCTCGCCGGTCACCAGCACCGCGCCGATCAGCAGGTCCGCGCTGACCGCGGCGTCGTGCAGCGCATCGGGATAGGGATGCAGCGCGGTCACGTTGTCGCCCAGCGCCCGCATGTGGGCCAGCTTGTCGCGGTTGCGGTCGAACACCGTGACCTCGGCGCCCATCGCCGCGGCCAGCAGCGCCGCGCTGCCGCCGGCGACCCCGGCCCCGAGCACCACCACCCGGCCCCGCTCCGCGGCCGGCACGCCACCCAGCAGCAGCCCGCGGCCGCCCTGCGGCTGATGCAACAAGTGAGCACCCACTTGCACCGCAACCCGCCCGGCGATGTCACTCATCGGCGCCAACAACGGCAGCCGGCCGGCGTCGGTCTCCACGGTTTCGAAGGCCACCGCGGTGACGCCGGTATCCCGCAGGGCCTGCATCAACTCCAGGTCCGCGGCCAGGTGCAGGTACGAAAACAGCAGCTGCCCCGGGCGCAGCATCGCCACCTCCACCGGCTGCGGCTCCTTGACCTTGACGATCAGCTCCGCGCGGTACACCGCCTCGGCGCTGTCCACCAGCACCGCGCCGGCGGCCCGGTAGTCGTCGTCGCGGTAGCCACTGAGCAGGCCGGCATCGCGCTCTACCAGCACCTCGTGCCCCTGTGCGACCAGTTGTCCCACCGCCGCCGGCACCAGTCCGACCCGGCCTTCGAGTACGCGGATTTCCCGTGGTATGCCTATTTGCATGTTTGTCGCCTAACTGAAAGTGATTGTGAAACCGTCATTGGCTTTGGCCGTGAGCCGGCCTGAGTGAGGGCGCAAAGTTCGACCTCGACGCAATCACCCTTCGCCCCAGCCCTCTCCTCTCAACAGGAAAGGGGGTACGGCGTGAAATACAACACCAGCGCTCACCCGGCCCTGCTCGATCTCAGGATAAGGTAACCCACGATCCCCGACAGGAACGAGGCCAGCAGGATGGCCAGCTTGTCGGTGTACTGGAAGATGCTGTCGTCTTCGAACGCCAGTGACACGATGAACAGGCTCATGGTGAAACCGATGCCGGTGAGCACCGACACCCCGTACAGCTGCAGCCAGTTGCTGCCGGCCGGCAGCTGCGCGAGCTTGAGTTTTATCGCCAGCCAGCTGAAGCCGAACACCCCCACCTGCTTGCCGATGAACAGGCCCAGCAGGATGCCCAGCGGCACCGAACCGGCCATCTGGTCGAGGGATATGCCACTGAAGTCCACGCCGGCATTCACGAATGCGAACAGCGGCAGGATGAAGAACGCGACCCAGAAATGCAGGTCGTGCTCGATGTCCTTCAGCGGGGAGAAGGGCTGCCCGTGCTCGTCCTTCGCCTTCAGCGGAATCGTGAACGCCAGCGCCACGCCGGCCAGCGTGGCGTGGACCCCGGACTTGAGCACGCTGACCCACAGCACGATGCCGACGATGAAATACGCGGCCTTCTTCGACACACCGAACAGGTTCAGCGCCACCAGTACCGCCAGCGCGCCAGCAGCCACGGTGATGGACAACACCGACAGGTCACTGGCGTAAAAGATCGCGATGATCACGATGGCGCCCAGGTCGTCGATGATGGCCAGCGCCATCAGGAATATCTTCAGCGACACCGGCACCCGGTTGCCGAGCAGGGACAGTATGCCCAGCGCAAACGCGATGTCGGTGGCGGTGGGGATGGCCCAGCCGTTCATCGCAACGGGATTGCCCTGGTTGAGCAGCACGTAGACCAGCGCCGGCACCGCCATGCCGCCCACCGCGGCGATGCCCGGCAACATCACCTGGCTCAGCGAGGACAGATGGCCCTCCAGTATCTCCCGCTTTACCTCCAGGCCGATGAGCAGGAAGAACACCGCCATCAGGCCGTCGTTGACCCAGTGGTACAGCGACTTGTCGAGGTCCAGCGGGCCGATGCGGATCTCCACCGGGATGTGCAGGAACGATTCGTACAACGGCGACATGGCCGTGTTGCTGAGGATCAGCGCCAGGATGGTTACAAAGATCAGCAAGATGCCGCTGGCGGATTCCTTCTGGATAAACTCGTCGATGATATTCATTGATTTCCTGTTGCAGAGCGGGGGTATCGCCCGCCGAAAATGTGGATCGAAAGCGGATATTACGGGATTCCGCCCACGGTCGGAATGGCAGGATACCCGCCACCGGCCGCGTGCCTTTCCCCGCCGGCCCTGGCGTTTGGTGACGCGATCGGGAAATGTGCGTCCGCGCCCTCCCGCTGCGCGGCGTTTCATACTATATTTGCTGCCTGCCAACGGCGGGCGAGACCGATACGCCGGGCCCGTTTTCTTCGATGTCTTTTTCAGGAGCTATTGCATGAGCGAAACCAAGCACTGCCGTCTTTTGATCCTCGGTTCCGGCCCGGCGGGTTACTCCGCCGCCGTCTACGCGGCGCGCGCCAATCTCAAGCCGGTGCTGGTCACCGGCCTGGAGCAGGGTGGCCAGCTGATGACCACCACCGAGGTGGACAACTGGCCCGGCGACCACGACGGCGTGCAGGGTCCGGAGCTGATGGAGCGCATGCGCAAGCACGCCGAGCGCTTCAACACCGAGATGGTATTCGACACCATCAACAAGGCCGAGCTGACCCAGCGCCCGTTCAGGCTCACCGGCGATTCCGGCGTGTACACCTGCGACGCGCTGATCATCGCCACCGGCGCCTCGGCCATGTACCTGGGGCTGGAATCGGAGGAGGCCTTCAAGGGCCGCGGCGTGTCCGGCTGCGCCACCTGCGACGGCTTTTTCTACAAGGGCAAACCCGTGGCGGTGATCGGCGGTGGCAACACCGCGGTGGAAGAGGCCCTGTACCTGGCCAACATCGCCTCCCACGTCACCGTGGTGCACCGGCGCGATTCCTTCAAGTGCGAAAAAATCCTCGCCGATCAAATCATCGAAAAGGCCAAGGACGGCAACATCGACATCAAATGGAACCACACCCTGGACGAGGTGCTGGGCGACGACATGGGCGTCACCGGCATGCGCATCAAGAGCACCCAGGATGACAGCACCCAGGACATCGACCTGGACGGCATCTTCATCGCCATCGGCCACAAGCCCAACACCAGCCTGTTCGAGGGCCAGTTGGAGATGGAACACGGTTATCTGAAAGTACAAAGCGGCACCCAGGGCAATGCCACCGCCTGCAGCATCGAGGGCGTGTTCGCCGCCGGCGACGTGGCCGACCACATCTACCGCCAGGCCATCACCTCCGCCGGCACCGGCTGCATGGCGGCGCTGGATGCGGAGCGTTACCTGGACAACCTGGAAGGCTGAAAAAACCGTCCGCGGCCGGGTCAACTGTGGTCGCGGACGATTCTCTCGTAGACGTAGGCGTGCAGCATCACCGACTCACGCCGGGTGGAACAACGGAACTCGACGCCGTGCAGGTAGTGTTTGCCGGCGCCGTCCTCGTCCCGCTGCGCGCGCACGTTGCGCACCACGGTCATGATGGACAGGTCTTCGGCGGCGCCGGCCACCTCCATGTTCAGCTTCAGCACGATGGACTTCCCTTCGCTGGCCAGCGGCTTGTCGGCCACCAGCAGTGCGCCGCTGACGCTCATGTCGCGCACCGTCACCGGCACCGGCTCGCTCTCCGGCGGCCGCTCGCCACCATCCGATACGCAGCACCGCACCGTCGCGGCCTGGTCCAGGTTCACCCGCAGCGCCTTGCGCACGGTGACGGCCTGAAAATCGTCGGGATAACCGAGATGGATATAGGGGTAGGGTTTCAGGCTGGTGCAAAGTACGCTGGAGGAAAAACCGACGATCTCCTTGCCCGACATCATGCGCACCACCACCGGCAGGCCCTCGCGCACCATGATCACCTTGCCGTTCACCTTCGGCGCAGTAATCAACAGGCTATGCCCTGCCAGGCATCCGATGATTCGCGCCGTATGGCGGGCGTCGTCGTCGACGAATTGCAGTTGGATATTGCCGCCGATCTCGACGGATAATTCTTCAGAGGCCATTCGTTGCTACCGGTATCTTCACAGCTCCGAGTATAGGGCAGAGCCGGTCATTCGTGAATGCACGGCACACGATTCAAGAACATGAACACCGGGATACAGTCAAGCAATGCGTAGCGTCATCGTCGACAGCATGGAACAGGTTCCGGCTGATGCCTGGAACGCACTGACCGGCGCACAGATTCCTTTCCTACGTCACGAATTCCTCAGCGCGCTGGAAAGGCACCGCTGCGTGGGTGACGCCAGTGGCTGGATTCCGCAACACCTGCTGCTGTACGACGCCGACAACCGGCTGATAGCCGCGGTGCCGCAGTACCTGAAATACAACTCCTACGGCGAACTGGTGTTTGACTGGGCCTGGGCGGATGCCTACCGGCGCAGCGGGCTGCACTACTATCCCAAGCTGGTGGTGGCCATTCCCTACACCCCTGCCACCGGGCCGCGGCTGCTGATCGCCCCCGGCGTAGACCACGACCTGGTAGCCGACAAGCTGGTGGCACTACTGATCGAGCACACCCAGCGGCAACAGCTTTCCTCGCTGCATTGCCTGTTTCCCGATCAGCGGGACCGCGAGCGGATGGCCGCCCAGGGGCTGCTGGTACGTACCGGCTGCCAGTTCCACTGGCATAACGACAATTATCGGGACTTCGACGACTTCCTCGACCGTTTCAGCTCCAGCAAGCGAAAGAAGGTCCGCCGTGAACGCCGCAGCGTCGCCCGATCCGGCATCACCCTGCGTCGACTGCATGGCGAGCAACTCAGCGACGCGCAGTGGCAGGCCGTGCACCGCCACTACGTGTCCACCTTCGAACGGCTGGGGGGATACGCGACCCTGTCGCTGGCATTCTTTCAGGAGGTCAGCCGGACCCTGCCGGGCCAGCTGCTGGTGATACTGGCGGAACACCCGGGCGCCAGCGAGGATAGTCCCGTCGCCAGCGCCATCTGCTTCCGCGACCAGCACACCCTGTACGGGCGCCACTGGGGTTGTGATGCCCGCTTCGAGCACCTGCATTTCGAGGCCTGCTACTACCAGGGCCTGGAATACTGCATCGAGCAGGGTCTGCAACGCTTCGACCCCGGTGCCCAGGGCGAGCACAAGATCAGCCGCGGTTTCCTGCCCACCCCCACCTGGTCCTGCCACTGGATCGCCCACCCGGAACTGCGCACAGCCATCGAGGAATTCCTGGTCCACGAGACCCGGGGCATGGAGCATTACATCGCATCACTTGGCGAACACTCCCCTTTCAAGTAAAACTGGGCGCACATCCCGGCAAACCAAAGAACCGTTACATGCGTGGTCTCGCCCCGTTCTGGATCGATCCAGGCGACAACACCTGCCAGTTCCCCGACGTGCGCCTGGCGTTGGACGAGCCGGACGGCCTGCTCGCGGTGGGCGGCGACCTCCGCCCCGAGCGCCTGATGGCCGCCTATCGCCGGGGCATATTCCCGTGGTACAACGATGACCAGCCCATCCTGTGGTGGGCGCCCAACCCGCGCGCGGTGCTGTTTCCGCAACACCTGAAAATCTCCCGCAGCCTGCGCAAGACCCTGCGCCGGGCGCCGTTTCGAGTCAGCGCCGACACCGCCTTCGATGCGGTCATCGAGGCCTGCAGCCAACCCCGCGAAGCCGGCGGACAGCGGCAGACCGGCACCTGGATCACCGAGGACATGAAACAAGCCTACCGGCGACTGCATGCCCTGGGCGTGGCACATTCGGTGGAATGCTGGCGCGACGACACGCTGGTCGGCGGACTCTACGGCATCGCGCTGGGCCGGGTGTTTTTCGGCGAATCCATGTTCAGCCGTTGCAGCGACGCCTCCAAGGTCGCCTTCGTGCACCTGGTCCGGCAGCTAGCCCGGTGGGATTTCGCACTGATCGACTGCCAAGTGGCCTCGCCGCACCTTTCGAGCCTCGGGGCCGAAACCATCCCGCGCGACACGTTCGGCGCACTGTTGGAACGCCACGCCGTCCCCCCCGACCAGCCCGGCCGCTGGCGACTGGCACCGCCGTCATGAGCGGACACGACGCCGAACACACCCGGCCGCCACCAGCCGGCACGCTGAGATTTTTCGCCAGCGTCCCCCACGACTGCAGCTACCTGCCCGAACGCACCGCGGTCACCGTGTTCGCGGACCCGGACGCCGAAATGAACATGGACCGCTACGGGGCACTGGCGGAACTGGGATTCCGTCGCAGCGGCGCCCATGTTTACAGCCCTCACTGCCCCCAGTGCCAAGCCTGCGTGGCCGTACGGCTGCCGGTCGCACGCTTCAGCCCCAACCGCAGCCAGCGCCGCAGCCAGCGCCGCCTGCCGAAGATCAGCGTCAAGGTGTTGAGCGCAAAATACCGCGAGGAGCAGTTCCAGCTTTACCGGCGCTACATAGGTGCCCGCCACCCCGGCGGCGGTATGGACGACCCGGACCCGGCCAAATACATGGAATTCCTCCACTGCGACTGGGCCGACACCGAATTCGTAGAATTCCGCAGCGGGCAGAGCCTGCTCGCGGTGGCGGTCATGGACCTGCTACCCCGCGGGCTGTCCAGCGTGTACACGTTCTTCGAACCGGCAATGTCCGACATCAGCCCGGGACGGCTGGCGCTGCTGTGGCAGATACAGGAAACCCGGTACCGCGGGCTGCCCTGGCTGTTTCTCGGGTACTGGATCGGCGCCTGCCGCAAGATGCAGTACAAGCAGGAATACCGGCCCATCGAGCTGTTTCTGGACGGCCGCTGGCAAAGCTTCGAACCCGGCCAGGCGCTGCCCAGTCGTGCCGCGGAACAAGCCTGAAACACCCGCCCGACAAACGATTCAAGCGATTTCCCCGCCGGACGATAACCGGAAATAACAGCGGCAGGCAGCCATCGCAACACCATCGTTCATGGCGCCCAGCCGCACCGGAAAGGGGAAAAGCCATGTTGAGCTTTATCTACAACGTCAGTCAGCAGTTTGAGAAAGAACACGGATACGGTCCGAACACGCTGTACATGAACTACGCGCACCTGGAGTGCCTGAAGCAACAACTGAACAACCCCACGGACTTCGAGGCCGTCACCTCCCTGCTTGGCATGGAGCTGGTGATCACGCAGGAATCGGTGCACCCGTCGGTGGCCTGGAAGACCGAGCCCTGGAAATCCGCGGTCTGCGCCTGAACGGCAGACCCCGCGCACGATCCCGTCCCGCAACCGGCCTGGCGCCCCGGCGCCTGTGCCCACCCGCCTCCCCCGGCACCCGATCCCAACGCACGGTCTTTTTGATACTTGGCCCGTTTTAGGGCATTATCCCGCGTGGATTTGGCAGCCCCGCGTCACTTCCGCCCCCGATATCGCGGCGGATCGGTCGCGAAGGCAATCCGAAACAACCCCTTACAGCTATTCAAGAGTACAGACGCAGCGCATGGCAAAAGAAGAATCGATTGAAATGGAAGGCACGGTCATCGAGACCCTGCCCAATACCATGTTCCGGGTGGAGCTGGAAAACGGCCACGTGGTGACCGCCCACATCTCCGGCAAGATGCGCAAGCATTACATCCGCATCCTCACCGGTGACAAGGTCACCGTGCAGTTGACCCCGTACGATCTCAGCAAGGGCCGCATCACCTTCCGCGCCCGCTAGCATCACCGGACCCGGCATCGCCTGCCCGGGTGTCGACGGTGCTCAATGCCTCCCCCTCTTCTGGTGTACCCTCTTCCGCGAAGCCTTCCTCGGCGGTCTCTCCAGGGGCCGACTCGGTATCGGATCTGACCAGTTCGTAGGCGTCGATATCGAAGATGTTGGCCGACAGGATCTGGTCCGAGAGCAGCACGATCTCGAAATTCTCCATCTCCCTGCCGGGCAGTTTCCCGGACGAAACGGCGGCATAGAAATCGTCGTAGTAGGTGGTCAGCACCATCCTGTTGGTCTCCTTGTCCCGGTAGCCGCTGATCATGGGCAGGATGGCAAGCGTCAAACGATCCCTCTCCGGCTCGATGGTGGAAGTCACGAAGCCTATGTAGATTTTTCCGTTTTGCATGGTCAGTGAAATGGGCAGGTTTTCCATCACCGAGCGGTAGAAAAGCCGCTCGAAATCGTCACTCCGTATCGCCGCCCAGATCCACTGCTTCTTGCCGACAACCCGGTTCAGCGGGATCCACAGTACCGCTCCCAGAAACAGCGCATACATCCCGACGATGGCGATCGGTGTTTTATGACTGTTCTCGAAATCCTCGGACAAGGCCACGAACAACTCGATGAAACTGCGTTCGAACTGTGCATAGCCGTCCACCTGGGACAACAAAATCAAGCGAAGAAAAAAAGCGGTGAGAAACAGAAACAACCCGTAGAAGATAGCGCTGAAATAGACGCGATGACCGTCTTCCCTTTGACACCTATATTTAGTTAGATACCAGGAGCTGGCGAAGATGTGACCGCCCACGATGGGCAGCAAGATCAGCAAAGCCGCGTTCAAGCCTTGCATGAGAGAAAGGTCTAACGGGAGTTTGGCGAACTAGCCGGGGAACCCGGTATTCAGCTCACGACGGTACGACGACCTCTATTCTTCAGGCGCCGAACCGCGTCCAACTGTTTTCTCGCACTATCGGTGTCGAGCAGGCTGGCGGAATCGACCCGCAATGCACCCTTGTCGCTGATTCGAATACGGATCGTCGGCTCCAATTGCTCGGGGCCGTCAAAACCCAACTTCTTCAACAGACTGCGGCGCAACATGTCTTCCTGTACTTTGGTCAAGCGATGCTTCGGTTTCGGCATTTCAACTATCCTTGTTGTCGGACCAATGAGCGACTGTCTTGAGTTTTATTCCCACCCGCGAGGGCGGAATGAACGGAATTAGATCACAGACCTCACTGGCTGAACAGCCTGCACCCGAGCGCCTCGCAGGTTACGCCGGTTCGTCCACCAGTTCGTCTTCGTTGACGATCAGCTCCAGGCCCTCGTCCCCGGCGCGAACCTGCACCACGCCACCATCAACCAGGCTGCCGAACAGCAGTTCTTCCGCCAAGGGTTTCTTGATGCGTTCCTGAATCAGGCGCGCCATCGGGCGGGCACCCATCTTGTCGTCGTATCCGTGTTTGCCCAACCACTCGCGGGCGCTGGCATCCACCTGCAGGGAGACCTTCTTGTCTTCCAGTTGGGCCTCCAGTTCGAACAGGAACTTGTCCACCACGTGGGCCAGGGTATCCTCGCTCAACGGGCCGAACTGGATGATCGCATCCAGGCGGTTGCGGAATTCCGGGGTGAAGGTGCGCTTGATCGCCTCCATGCCATCGCTGGAATTGTCCGCCTCGACGAAACCGATGGACGAGCGGCTGACGAGCTCTGCGCCGGCATTGGTGGTCATCACCAGGATCACGTTGCGGAAATCGGCCTTGCGCCCGTTGGTATCGGTCAGCGAGCCATGGTCCATCACCTGCAGCAGCAGGTTGAACACGTCGGGATGCGCCTTCTCGACTTCGTCCAACAACACCACCGCGTGGGGGTGCTTGTTCACCGCCTCGGTGAGCAGGCCGCCCTGATCGTAGCCCACGTAGCCGGGAGGCGCACCGATCAGCCGTGACACGGTGTGGCGCTCCATGTACTCGGACATGTCGAAACGGATCAGCTCGATGCCCATGATCTTGGCCAGCTGGCGGGTAACCTCGGTCTTGCCCACGCCGGTGGGACCGGCGAACAGGAAGCTGCCGATGGGCTTGTCGACCACACCGAGGCCGGCACGAGACATCTTGATGGCCGCGGCCAGGGTGTCGATGGCCGGATCCTGCCCGTACACCACCAGCTTCAGGTTGCGGTCGAGGTTGCGCAGCCCTTCCTTGTCGGAGCTGGACACCTGCTTCGGCGGGATGCGCGCCATCTTTGCCACCACGCCTTCGATATCCTTCACGCCGACGGTCTTCTTGCGCCGGGACGGCGGCGCCAGGCGCTGTATCGCACCGGCCTCGTCGATCACGTCGATGGCCTTGTCCGGCAGGTGGCGTTCGTTGATGTAGCGCTCGGCCAGCTCGGAGGCGGTACGCAGGGCCTGGTGGGTGAAGCGCACCTCGTGGTGTTCCTCGAAGCGGGACTTGAGCCCTTCCAGAATCTGCACGGTCTCTTCCATGCTCGGCTCGGGCACGTCGATCTTCTGGAAGCGCCGCGCCAGCGCGCGGTCCTTTTCGAAGATGCCGCGGTACTCGGTGTACGTGGTGGAACCGATGCACTTCAGTTCGCCGGAAGCCAGCACCGGCTTGAGCAGATTGGACGCATCCATCGCGCCGCCGGAGGCCGCGCCGGCGCCGATGATGGTGTGGATTTCGTCGATGAACAGGACCGCGCCCTGTTCCTGGCGCAACTGCGAAAGCACCGCCTTCAGCCGTTTTTCGAAATCGCCGCGGTACTTGGTGCCCGCCAGCA